>Ga0055476_10000039_pt1 | contig 25211 bp, 19 predicted proteins | sample Muzzi_CordC_D2_FD_57682 | JGI IMG/M metagenome (GOLD analysis project Ga0055476, IMG submission 57682) | Wetland microbial communities from San Francisco Bay, California, USA, that impact long-term carbon sequestration - Muzzi_CordC_D2 | ecosystem: Environmental > Aquatic > Marine > Wetlands ... | reverse complement strand
CGACGGGACGCCGGACGGCTGCGACGTCTGCCCGAACGATCCGCTCGACGATGCGGACGGAGACGGCGTCTGCGGCGATCAGGACGTGTGCGAAGGCTACGACGATATGCTGGATACCGATGGCGACGGCAATCCCAACGGCTGCGACCCCGACAACGACGCGGACGGTCTGCTCGACATCTACGAGTCGGCCACCGGCACCTTCATCTCCGCGACCGATACCGGCACCGACCCGTTGCTGCTCGACACCGACGGCGACGGCTTCGACGACGGGGACGAGGTGGCGGCGGGCAGCGACCCGAACAGCTTCGCTTCACGGCCGGCGGTTCAGGGTGTCCCCGCCGTGGCGGCCGGGGGCAGGCTGTTGCTGGCACTCTTCGCGCTGGTGCTCGGCGGCGTCGCGCTCGACGGGCGTCGCGGCGGCCGAGGCGTCGCGCGCGGGCGCTGATTCACGGTGGGACGTTCGTGACCCACAGGCTCAGCTCGAAGCCGGCGGGTGCGAGTCGCCTGTCACGCCCCCGCGCGGCGAGCTTCCGGATCGAATCGTAGGCGGTGAACTCGGGCCGTTCGTCGATCAGCGCGATCGCGGCCGCGTAGCTCGCGCGTGCGGCCTCGCGCTCGCCCGCGGCGTCCGCGCAGACACCCAGCAGCAGGGCCGCGTAGATCCGGTGGTCCCAGTCCGAGTCGGCTCCGACCCAGCGTTCGAGCACGGCCGCGGCCTGCTCGCTGCGACCCGCCTCGAGGAGTGTGTCGGCCCAGCCGATCGCGAGCGCGGCCGGATCGAGCGGCAGCGGCGATTCGGCGAAGACCTCCTGCCAGAGTGAAATCGCGCCTTCGAGATCGCCCTCGATGTGTCGCGCGTGGCGGGCCGCCCGGACGCGCGCGATGGCGCGCGCCTCGCGCACGTGCGCCTCCGTCCCGAGCACGTTCGACGCGGGGATCGGAGCGGGAGGCTCGACCTCGCTGCCGATGGCGATCGGGATGTAGCGCCCGAACGGCGCGTAGGGCTGGATCCGATCGGAGTGCCACAGTATCCGCTTCGCGGGTTCCACGATGGCGGCGTTCAGAACGAAGAGGTTGGCGACGACCGCGGCGTTCGGATGCGCGTGGCCGTCGCGGTTCCGCAGCACTTCTGCGGCCCGCGCGGCGTCGAGTCGGCCGAGATGCGGCCCGACCGCTGCTTCCATCAGCCGGCGGCGGTCGAACGAGTCGGATCCGCGAAACCGGTCCTTCGGGATCATCGCCGGCGTGCGAGCGTGATTGGAGTGCGCGAACCAGTCGCCGTCGGGGCGAAAGACCTCGCACTCGCGGGTGGTGCACTCGAGCAGCGCGATGTCGCCGTGCGCGTCCGCGAGCGCGCCGTAACACGGAATGGCGATCGGGAAGTCCGCTCGAAACAGCGCGATCGCTTCGTCGACCGTGCTCGCGCGCTGCAACACGCGCCGGTACGGGTACGACATCGACGTCGGCTCCATCTGCGGATCCGTTTCGAAGTAGTTGAGCGAGAACGCGAGTCCCTTCTCGTTGAGGCCGACGGTCGGGATCTGCAGCAGCGGCCAACCCGCGGAAACGTGGTCGAAGTCGCCGTTGTCGGGGTGGTAGCGGACCACCGTCGGCCTGAGCAGCCCGCCGAAGTCGATCCAGTCGACGTTGCGACCGATCAGCGCGTTGCCGTCGGCGGTGGCCGACCGCGTTGCGACGAAGACCGTCGAGCCTCCCGACGCGTCGGTGCCGATCAGCGCGCGCAGGAAGTCGGCGCGCGAGATGCCGAGCGCTTCGGCATAGCCGGCGGCTTCCTCCGAGACGCCGGTGTCGTCGCTCATGAAGCGCGCGACCAACGGCAGCGCGACGTGATCGAACAGCCAGTTCCCGATCCCGCGTGAGCGAGCGCGCTCGTAGAAGCCGAGATTCAGCTCCAACACGCGGCGCACGTCGTCGCCGAGCAGGTCTGCGGCCTGCGCGCCCATCTCGCGGTAGGAGCCGTAGAGGTCGAGCAGGATCAGGTCGCCGTGATCGCTGCGGCGCGGCTCGCCGGCGGCTGTCGGCGGGCTCCACCAGAGCGAGGCGACTGCGAGCAGGATCGCCGGGCCGTGCTTCGAGCGCATCACGAGCGGAACGCTAGCACTTCACTTCCCGGCGGACGGCAAGCGGCATCCGGAGTACTTCGAGCGCGTCACTCGCCCCGACGTCAGCCGACCGATTCCGCGCTGCTTCGTCGGCCTGCTAGCATCCCGGTACATGAGTCCGTCGCACGGCGGCGCGGTCGAACTCTACACCGACCGCAAGCGCAGCTATGTCCGCTTCGTCAACATCCTGCGATACCCGCAGGCGATCCGAGCGTTCTTTCGCGGGTCGCCGTTGCTGGGCTCCGGGTTGCGCGTGCTCGATGCGGGCTGCGGCACCGGGATCATCTCGCTGGCCCTGCGCGACGCGCTCACCGAGCGGGGCTTCGAGGAGCCGGATGTGCAGCACGCGTTCGACCTCACGCCGGCGATGCTGGCCGACTTTCGCGAGACGCTCCGCGCACGATCCATCGAGCGCGTCGAGCTCGCGCGGGCCGACGTGCTCGAGCTCGACACGCTTCCGAGCGATTGGACGGGCTACGACCTGATCGTCAGCGGATCGATGATGGAGTACCTGCCGCGCGATCGCCTGTCCGACGCGCTGGCGGGGCTCCGCGCCCGGTCGAAGCCGGGCGGCCGACTGATCCTGTTCATCACGCGCCAGAACCTCCTGATGGATCCGCTGATCGGCCGCTGGTGGGATGCGAATCTCTATCGGCGAGACGAGTTGCAGGACGCGTTCCTTCGAGCCGGCTTCGAGAGCGTCGCGTTTCGGAGATTTCCCCCCGCATACCGCTACTTCGACTTGTGGGGTCACGTCGTCGAAGCGTCGGGTTGAGGTCGATCCGAGCCTTCGGCGGGTGCTCCGCCGTGGTATTCTCGACGGCCGGGTCGGCGCGTCGACCCGCACAGGAAAGGAAGCCGCCCCGATGGATCTCGAAATCAAGAAGACCGCGCTGCGCATGATTCCCTACGGCCTGTACGTGCTCACCTCCGAGGCGAGTGACGGCCGGGTGGCGGCATCCACCGTCAACTGGGTGACGCAGGCTTCGTTCGAGCCGCCGCTCCTGGTCGTCGGCGTGAAGGCCGACTCCGGCGCTCACTCGGTGATCAAGCAGAGCGGTACGTTCGCCCTCAACGTGCTCGGGAAGGCGCAGCAGTCGCTCGCGTTCGCGTTCTTCAAACCCGTCGAACGCGAAGGCAACACGATCGCGGGCGAGGCGTTCTCGAGCGGGAAGTCCGGTGCGCCGATCCTCGGCTCGGCGGCGGCGTTCCTCGACTGCAGGCTCACCGACACGGTCGAGCGTGGCGACCATTCGATCTTCGTGGGCGAAGTCGTCGACGTCGGCGTGAACGAAGGGATCTCGGGCCGACCGGACGACGCGATCCTCGCGTTGCGCGACCTCGGAGAGAAGACCTTCTACGGTGGCTAGCTCGAACCGGGGCGGGTGACGAGCTTGGGGCCTGAACGCGAATACGACGTGATCGTCGTGGGCGGTGGGATCAACGGGCTGACCGCGGCCTGTTACCTGCAGAAATCCGGGCTCCGGGTCGCCTGCTTCGAGCGCAAGCTCGAGGCCGGCGCGGGCTGTTGCACCGAAGAGGTGTTGCAGCCGGGCGTGAAGGTGAACCTGTGCGCGTGCAATCTCGTCACACTGTGGTCGCCCGCGTACGGCGATCTCGAGCTTCCCAAGTACGGACTCGAAATGCTCACGTCGAGCGGCTGGGGGATGTTCCATCCGTTCCTCGACCGCAGCGCGGTGCTGTTCCACTCCTGGGACGCGCGCAAGACCTACGAACAATGGCAGGGCATCGACGCGCACGACGCCGAGGTGTTCAAGACGCTGTTCAACACCTTGGCACCGGCGTTGTCCGAAGGGATTCACGCCATGCTCTTCAGTCAGGCAACGCGCAGCCCGGCGGAAGCCGAGGGGCCCGGCGGATTGTTGGAGGCGTTCCGGAGCGTCCTGCCCGAAATTCCCGAGAATGCGCACGAGCTATCCGGCATCGACCTCGTCGAAGCCGTCTATCACGACGAAAGGATCCGCACGGCGCTGCTCACGAACGGCGTGATGATGGGCGCGCTGCCGTGGAATCGCGGTGAAGACGCGCTGATGTCCGTGATCTTCCCGATCATCCAGGCGATCAACAGCGCGACCTGGACCGCGCGCGGCGGCAGCCACGCGGTGACCCACGCGCTGTGCTCCTGCTTCGCCGCGCACGGTGGGCGGCTCTTCACGGGCTGCCCGGTCGACTCGTTCATCATGGCGGGCGACGAAGTGCGGGGCGTCGTGCTCTCGCCGCACGCGGTCTACCCGGACGCCGAAATCCGCGCGACCCGCGCGGTGGTGAGCAATCTCTCCTGTCACCCGACCTTCCGCGACCTGATCGGGGAGGACAAGCTCCCCGATTGGGTGCGGCGGGGAGTGGACGATTTCGAGTACGACGAAGGCATGATGTTCACGAACTACTGGGTGCTCGATCGACCGCCGCACTGGCCGGGCTACCCGGAAGAGGTGAATCGCGCCTACGGGTTCAACTTCGGCCTCGAGTCGGTCGACGACATCCGCCGGCTCGCACGCAACCTCGCAAACGACGAGCTGCCGGATCCGCCGATCGTCGCGGGGCTCTCGGTGCAGGGATTCTCGCTCGCCGACCGCACCCAGGCGCCGGCGGGGCAGTACACCGCGATGGCGTGGTCGTGCGTGCCGTACGAGTTGCCGGCTCACGGCGGCCCGAAGCATTGGGACGCGATCCGTGAGGACTACGGCGACAAGGTCGATCGGCTGCTCGCGGAGTACAACCCGCAGCTGATGGATTCGGTCGTCGCGCGCTATTGCAACTCGCCGCTCGACTACTACCGCAAGAACCCGAGCCAGAAGTTCGGCGCTACGCGCAGCGGCAGCGCGGGGGGCGCGTGGTACGGAACCGCGCGCCCGTTCCCCGGCTGCGGCGCGCCGCGCACGCCGTTTCGCAAGCTCTATCTCAGCAACTCGATCTGGCCGGTCGGCACGTCGACGCTCGGCGCGGGCTACGTCGCCGCGACCGAGGTCGCGAAGGATCTCGGTGTGCGCGATGCACAGGGCTGGTGGCGGCACCGCGCGCTGGAGGCGGGCACCGAAGAGCTTCTCCGCCGCGGCATCGACGTGGTTCGAAACATTCCCGGATGAATTTCCGCGCGGGCGACGAATCGATCGGCGATCCCCGGAAGCGACCCGGAGCGGGGATCCGCGCGGCTGCGGCGCGATGAGGGAAGCCGGCGATCGGCTGCGCCGCTACGGCTCCTGGGCGCTCGTGACCGGCGCCGCGCACGGGATCGGGGCCGAGTTCGCCGAGCAGATCGCTGCTGCGGGTCTGAATCTGGTCCTCGTCGATGTCGCAGCGGTGCGGCTGCACGAACGCTGCCATTCGCTGCGCGAGCGCTACCCGGTCGCGGTCCGGCCGATCGTTCTCGACCTCCGCCGGGAAGACCTGCTCGATTCGTTGCTGCCCGAAGTCGCGGGTCTCGAGATCGGCCTGCTCGTAAACAACGCGGGCATCGCGAAGGTAGGACCCTTTCTGCCGCAGCCGCGCGACTTCCTGCTCGACCAATTGCACGTCAACACCCGCGCGGTGCTGCTGCTCACGCACGCGTTCGGCGCCGAAATGAAGGCTCGGGGGCGCGGCGGAATCATCGTCGTGTCGTCGGGTGCGGCCTGGGTCGGATCCGCGTGGAACGCGAACTACGCGGCCAGCAAGGCCTGGGGGCTGATCTTCGCCGAGAGCCTGTGGGACGAGCTCGGCGAATTCGGCATCGACGTGCTCGGCTTCATGCCGACCTCGACCGACACCGCGATGTTCTGGCGCAACACGCCGAACGCACCGGGGGGGAGCGTGATGAGCGTCGAAGCGACGGTGGCCGAGGCGCTGCACGCGCTGGGTCGGCACCCGAGCTGGTTTGCGGGCACGACGACGCGAGTCGCACATCGGGTGCTGCGAACGGTGCTGACGCGTTCGGCTCTGATCCGTTTCGTGGGTCGCACGCTGCGCCGCATGGCGAGCGACCGCTGAGATCCGATCGCAATGCTGCAATGGCTCGGCCATTCACTACAGTCTCCGCGATGACCGATTCAGTGATCGAATCCGTGGTCGAGGAAGCGTCCGCACGGATCTCGCCCGAAGAACGGCCACTGTTCGCGCGCTGCGCCCAGCGGCTGCTGGAGGGCGTCGAGTCCCATCCAACCGGCGGCCCGGCCGCCCTCGCGTCGCTGGCCGTCGAGGCCTTCGAGTGGATCGGCGAGCGAAGCGCGGGCGAGACGCTCGTGCGTGTGCGCAATCACGCGGACCGGCCGGGACACACCACGATCGAGGTGCTCCAGGACGACCGACCCTTCATCCTGGATTCGCTCGAGCTCGTGCTGGCGCGCTTCGGAGTCCAGGAGCGACTGGTCATCCACCCCATCTTCAGCGTGGTCCGGGACGACAGCGGCCGGATACTGGATTTCGAGCCCAGCACGAACGACGACGCGCGCGAGTCCTACGTCTACATCGAGTTCGCACCGCCTATCGTGGCGCCGGGCGAGCTTCGGGAGTTCAAGCGTCACGCGCAGCTCGTGATGTCCTGGGTGACCGATGTCACCGAGGATCACCGCAGGATGATCCGCGCGGTCCGTGAGCTGAATGCGAACCTCGAATATTCCGGGCCAGCGATCGACGATGGGGCCGCCCGTGCCGCGCGCGTCCAGCGCTTTCTCGAGTGGATCGTCGACGGTCGCTTTCTGCTCATGGGCATGCGCCGCTACCGCGCACGCAGGGTCGACGGCGGGTTCGAGGTCCAGATCCGTCCCGGGACCGGGTTGGGGATGTGGCGCGACGACCAGTCGAGTCGGCTCACGGACGCCCTGCGCGGGGAGGACATCCCCGCCGAGATTCGCGAAGACCTCGAGGATCCGCGGATCATCCTGATCAGCAAGTCCCACATGGAGTCGCGAGTCCATCGCGCCGGCCGTCTCGACCGCATCGTGGTCAAGGAGCACGACGAGCAGGGCGTGGTGGTCGGTTTCACGATCGTGGTGGGGCTGTTCACGCTGCGCGTCCTGCGCACGCCGGGCTCGCAGATTCCGCTCCTCTCCGAGCGACTGGCCGGGCTGGTCGAGCGACTCGGCCTCACCTACGGATCGCACGCCCACCAGGCCATCGTGACGGCCTTCGACTCACTTCCGGTCGAGCTGCTCGTCGGCGCCGATGTCGACCAGCTGGCCGATCTGCTGCCCGAGCTGGTCTCGGCGGCGTCGTCCAAATCGGTGCGGTTGGTGACGCGCACCCATCCGCGCGGCCGCCTGCTCTACGCCGCGGTCGTGATTCCGCGCGAACACTATCGGGAGGACCTTCGGTCGGGCATCCGCTACCTGCTCGAAGAGCGCACCGGTGCCCGCTACATCGACGACCGCACCTCCTTCGTGGAGGAAGGCGCCGCCATCGTGCATTGCTTCTGCACCGCGGGCGAAGGCGAGACGATCCACGCCGACCTGACCCGACTCGAGGCAGAGGTTCGGCAGCTCTGCTCGCCCTGGGAAGACCAGCTGCTGGACTCGCTTCGGCATCAGCATGAGGACGCCGAGGCGCGCCGCCTGGCAGCGCGCTACGAGCGCGCGTTCCCCGAAGCGCACAACGTCGCCACCGACCCGAACGATGCCATTCGCGACGTCCACGGACTCGAAGCGCTGGCCGAGACCGGCGAGCCGCAGTGTGCGCTCTACTTCGATCGCGACGACGACGAGCGGGAGACGTCCACGTTGCGGCTCTATCTGGCCGAGAGCCCGCTGTTGTCGGAGATCCTGCCGATTGCGGACCACTTCGGCCTGCGGGTCAAGGATGCCCAGCTGTTCGAGGTCGAGCCCGCGGGCCGGCCCGTGGCCTACATCGAGTCGTTGCGCATCCTGCCGCTGGGGCGGGAACCGGAGGATCTGGAGGCGGTCGCGGCGAACCTCTCCGACGGGCTGCGGGCCGCGCTCACCGGCGAGACCCAGAGCGATTCGCTGAACGGCCTCGTGTTGGGCGCGGGCCTGGACTGGCGTCAGGTCGACCTGATGCGCGCCTATCAGGAGTACTTCATCCAGATCCAGGGCGTGCTCTCGCGCCCCTACCTCTGCCGGGTGCTGCTCGAGAACCCGCTCGTCACGCGGATGCTCGTGCAATGGTTCGAGGTCCGGCTCGACCCGAACGTCGACGACGAGAGCCGCGCAGCTCGCGAGCAGGCGCTCGAACAGGGTCTGCAGGCTTATCGAGATCGCATCTCCGCCCTCAACGAAGACCGCGCGCTCCAGGGCTTCATCAGTCTCATCCGCGCAACGGTCCGAACCAACTACTTCGCACCGCGGTCGCGTCCCCACCGCGTCGTGTTGAAGCTCGACTCGCGCGCGATCGACGAGCTTTCGGGCGTGATTCCGTACCGCGAGATCTTCGTGCATTCGAGAGAGCTCGCCGGGATCCACCTGCGCGGCGGGCCCATCGCCCGGGGCGGGCTGCGCTGGAGCGACCGCCACGACGACCTCCGCGTCGAGGTCCTCGGACTGATGAGCACGCAGATGCTCAAGAACGGCCTCATCGTGCCGGTCGGCGCGAAGGGCGGCTTCGTGCTGCGCCGGGACGGTCGCTCGCCGAGCGAGGCTCGCGTCGCCGCCGAGAAGCAGTACCGCGTCTTCATCGCGAGCCTCCTCGACGTGACCGACAACCTCTCACCCGAAGGAGCAGTCCTTCCGCCCCCCGGAGTTCGCCGACTCGACGGCGACGATCCCTACCTCGTCGTAGCGGCCGACAAGGGGACCGCGCACCTCTCCGACACTGCGAACGCCATCGCACTCGAGCGGGACTTCTGGCTCGGAGACGCGTTCGCGTCCGGCGGCTCCGAGGGCTACGACCACAAGCGGTACGCGATCACCGCGCGCGGCGCTTGGGAGTGCGTCAAGCACCATCTGGCGGAGCTCGATATCGATCCGGAGAGCGACCGCTACGAGGTCGTCGGCATCGGAGACATGTCGGGCGACGTCTTCGGCAACGGTCTGCTGCTGATGCGGCGCGCCAGGCTGCTGGCGGCCTTCGATCACCGCCACGTATTCCTCGATCCGGACCCCGATCCGGAGGCGTCGGTCGCCGAGCGCGAGCGTTTGTTCGGGCTCGCTTCGTCGTCGTGGGAGGACTACTCCCGGGAGGTCCTCTCCGAAGGGGGAGGCTCGTGGCCGCGCGGATCGAAGCGCATCCCGATTCCGGAGGCTCTTCGCGCCCGCATGGGCCTCGGAGACCACGCGAGCGGCCAGGAGGTCGTCAAGGCGATCCTGGGGCTCGACGTCGACATCCTCTGGAACGGCGGAATCGGTACCTACGTGAAGGCCACGGACCAGAGCCACGCCGACGTCGGCGACCGTGGAAACGACGCCGTTCGCATCGACGCCGCTGCGCTGCGTGCGCGCATCGTCGGCGAAGGCGGCAATCTCGGACTGACCCAGGCCGCGCGCGTCGAGGCCGCGATGCACGGGGTGCGCCTCGATACCGACGCGATCCACAACAGCGCCGGCGTGGACCTCTCGGATCACGAGGTCAATTTCAAGATCGCGCTGGCACCGCAGGTCCGCTCGAATCAGCTCAGTCCCGCGGACCGCCGGGCGCTGCTCTTCGATGTCGCGGATCATGCGTGCGACAGCGTGCTCGCCCACAATCGCGGCCAGGCGCTGTCGATCTCCCTGGACGAGATCCGCTCGCGAGAGGATCCGGAGGCCTTCGCAAACGCGATCACGAGCCTGTGCGAGCACGCCGGCTTCGCACCGTCCGACCTCGACCTGCCCGACGCCGAAACCGTCCGCGCGCGTGCGGCCGAGTCGAAGGGGCTTTACCGGCCGGAGCTCGCGGTGATCCTCGGGTTGGCCAAGCTCCAGGTGAAGGCAGCGCTCCACGACGCCGACTTCACCGACTCTCCCTATCTGGATTCCCTCTATCGATGCTATTTTCCGACCCGCTTCCGGGAGGCGCTGCCCGACGCGCTCGACGGTCACCGACTGCGCGCCGAGATCGCTGCGTTGTGTGTCGTCAACCGGCTGGTCGACGTGGGCGGGGCGACGCTATTCCCGTCGCTCGAAGGCGAGCTCGGCGGGGATGCGGCGACCACGGCGGCCGCGATGCTGCTGGCCGACGACGTCATGCGGGTGGCGGAAATCCGCGAGCGGATCGCGCGCGAGGCGTCGGGGTCGCGAACGAGCATGTACGCGGTGCTCATCGAGCTCGACGAGGGCGTCCGGATGGTTGCCCGCTTCATGGTGAAGGCCGGAATCGTAGGGTCGGACCAGGATCGGGCGCAACGCTGGCGCACCGCCCTCGACGGGCTGTTCGCCGGAATTCGGAGCATCCTGGCGCGCGGCGAGCTCCTTCGTCTCGACCAGCGACGCGACCGATTCGTCGAGAACGGCCTGCCCGCAGACCTGGCCGAGCGGTTGGCCTGCCTGCCGCTGGTGGACCGCGGCCTGAACATCTTGCGCATCGTCGAGGAGACCGCGACGCCGGCGGTCGAAGTCGCCCGGATCTACACACGACTGGGCGAGCAGATCGGGCTCAACTGGATGTACGAACGCCTGACATTCGTCCACACCGGGACGTTCTGGGATCGCATGATCCTCGCGGACCTCCGCCACAACCTGCTGAACCTGCAATGCGCCGTTACCGAGCACGTGTTGGGCGGAGAGCCCGATGATCCGGATGCTTCCCTCGAGGAGTTCTTGTCCGGACACGAGGCGGACATCGACCGGATTCGCGCTCTGCGACAGCGCGCGGCCGCGACCCCGACGCCGAGCGCACTGTCGGCGATCGCCTCACGATTCGAATGCCTGCGCCCGGCGTGCCCGTGATTCCGGTGAACCCGGCTGCGACGAGGCCATGAGCGACGACACCGAAGCGATTCGAGAGCCGTTGCAGCGCTGGCTCGCCGAGCGGCTTCCGGGCGCCGAGAGCGTACGCGTCGGCGAATTCGAGCGCCCGACGGGCGGCTTCTCGGCGGTGACGCTGTTGGTTCCGCTTCGCGTTCATCGCGGTGGCATCGAGCGCGACGAGCAGGTGGTGCTGCGAATGGAGACTCCCGAGCCCGCGATCTATCCCGCGCAGGCGCCCGGACTCGACGTCGAGGTCGATCTCCAGTTTCGCGCCATGCAGGCGATCCAGCAGACGTCGCGGGTTCCGATCGCACCGCTCTTCGGCTACGAGGCGGACGCGAGCGTGATCGGTGCGCCCTTCTTCGTGATGGGCTTCGTGCCCGGCGAAATTCCGCGCGAGAATCCGATCTACACCCAGCAGGGCTTCTTCGCCGAGGCCGCACCCGAGCAGCGGCGGCGCATGCTCGAGGACGGCCTGCGCGTGCTGGCCGAGATCCACCGGATCGACTGGCGCCACCCGAGCTTCGACTGGCTCGCGCCCGCGAACGCTGCGCCCGGCATGGCGATGCAGCTCGACATCTGGGAGCACTTCGCGCGGCGCGAGCTCGGCGACCGCGTGCATCCCGGCATCGACCGAGCCTTCGAATGGCTGCGCGATCGGCTGCCGCCCGATTCGTCGATCGGGCTGTGTTGGGGGGACGCGCGCCCGGGCAACATGATCTGGCAGGACTTCCGCTGCGCCTGCGTGACCGACTTCGAGAACATCTCGCTCGGCCCGCCCGAGCTCGACCTCGGCTGGTGGCTGATGTTCGACCGCTTCAGTCACGAGACGTACGGGACCCCGCGCTTGCCGGGCGAGCCGACGCGCGACGAGCAACGCGAACTCTACGCCGGCTTCGCGGGGCGCGAGGTCGCCGACACGTTCTACTACGAGCTCTTCGCCGGGGTGCGCTACGCGGCGATCGTCGTGCGCGTGATGAATCGCCTGGTCGATCGCGGAACCCTGGGCGGCGACCAGCGGTTGTGGCTAAAGAACCCGGCTTCGACCTGCCTCGATCAGCTGCTGGAAGCGATCTGAGCCCGGTGCCGCGGCGGGGTCAGCTCTTCGCGCGCAACGGTCCGGGAGGCAGCGGGTTGCGGACGTGGCGACTCATGTCTCCGATCACGTCCGGGATCGCCCAGCGCTCGTGGAAGTGCCAGCCCGCGCCTCCGTGGACGAGTTTGTCGAGGTAGCGGCCCGAGAAGATCGCCTGCAGGGGGAAGTCGGCCAGCCCCTGCCAGATGGTGACGTACGAACGCACCGTCGCGGCTTCGCCGGCGACCTCGATGTGAAGGTTGCTGGTCGCGTGCTTGGTGAGGGGCAGGCCGTCGTAGAGGAGCACGTTCTCGTCGCACCAGTGGCGCACGGGTTCCGCGCCGGGACCCTCGGCGTACGTGGCGAACCAGCAGCCGTTCTCGAACAGCGCCGCAAAGGCGTCGAAATCGCCCGCGTCGAAGTGCTCGCAGTACTCGGCGAGAAGATTCGCGATCGCGGTTTCGGCGTTCATCGGTCTGCTCCCTGTCGTGTCGCCCCGCGCGCCCGCTCAGTCCTTGAAATCGGGTTTGCGGCCCTGTTTGCGCGCCCGCTCGGCCTCTTCGAAGTTCTTGGTCGTGAGCCGCACCATCAGCTGCGTGTGGCTCTCGAGCTCGATCGCCGCGTCGAGGCTGGCGGTCTCGAGGCCGGCCCACATCATGCGCTTGGTGAGCTGGATGCCCTGCGTGCTCCAGCCGTTGATGGCCTCGGCGAGCTTCAGCGCTTCGGGCATGAGTTCGTCGTCGGGCACGCAGCGCGAGACCAGCCCGATCGCGGCGGCCTCCCTGGCGTCGACGTCGCGACCCGAGAGCGCCATCTCGAACGCGCGCGACGATCCGATCGCCTTCGGGAGCAGGAACGAGAGGCCGAGCTCGGTCGCGGTCAGGCCGTTGTTGATGCCGGCCGCACGGAAGTAGGCGGACTCCGCGGCGATGCGGATGTCGGCGCCGAGCGACAGGCACATGCCGCCGCCGATCGCCGCGCCGTTGATCGCACAGACGATCGGCTGCGGCATGCGGCGCATCTTCGGCACCAGATCGGCGAGGATCGTCATCGCGCGCGTCGCGATGCGGGTGAGGGTCAGGCCGTCGATGTTCGGCGGCGGCTCCATGTCGCGGGTGTCGGCGCCCGAGCAGAAGCCGCGACCGCTGCCGGTCAGGATCACGCACCAGGTGTCGTTGTCGTTCGCAACGGAGTCGAGGGCATCGTGGAGCGGGATCACGAGGTCGAACGACAGCGAGTTCATGCGCTCGGGGCGATCCATCACGATCACGCTGGTGTGGGGCTGGGGCTTCTCGATGCGGACGTAGCTCACGGGTTCTCCTGATGGGCGGTGGGCCGGGCCGTTCGACCGCCCAGACACGAGGTGTACCAGATCGGCGAGCACCCAGCGCGCCGATCGGGCTTCCGAACGTTCCGGCTCGGCGATCTGCTGCACGGCGAGATTCCCGTCGAATCATTGGCCGGAAAGGTCGCGCTGATCGGGTCGAATGCGAAGAGCCTGCCCGATCGATTCGAAGTTCCGCTCGGGGGTCGGATTCCCGGCGTCGAGCTTCACGCCCAGATGATCGATCAGCTGATTCGTCACGCGCGCGGCGCGTCGGCTCCGATTCGAGTCGTCGGTGAAGGGCTGGAGATTGGACCGGTGGCGCTCGCAGCGATCCTGGGCTGCGGCATCAGCGGGGTGTCGCTGCTGATTGCGGCCGCACTCGGCGGAGTGGCGGCCTTCACCGCGACGTCGGCGATCGCCTTCGGCATGGGCAGGTGGATTCCCGTCGTCGCACCGGCCACCGCCTTCGCGCTGATCCGGGCGCTCCCGGTCCGCGCCGCTCCCGGGGACACTCTCGCCCGCGACACGCTCCAGCGTTCCAGCTCGACCACACCAGCGTGTCCGGGCTCCCGCTCGGGCCCAAGACCAGCTCGGTTCGGGCGTCGCCTCCATGCCAGGTAGGATCCCGGGAAATCTCTCCCGAGATCCTACCTGGGGGCCATGCTACCCGGCTTGCACCGGGATCGAGCGCGGCTGATGGGCGGCGCTCTTGGGAAGATGCAGCTCGAGCACTCCGTTCTTCATCTTCGCAGATACGCCGCTTGCGTCGATCTCATCGGAGATCCGGAACTCACGGTGATAGGAACCGCATTGGTACTCCTCGTGCAGCAGGTTCCAGCCGGTCTCGGGCATCGTGGCGAGCTGTGCGTCCAGGTTGAGCGTGCCCTTCTCCAGTCGGATCTGCACCGATTCCTCGTCCGCTCCCGGAACGTCGGCGAATACGACGAAGCCGTCCTTCAGCTCGATGATGTCGATGTCGGGCCGGAATACCGGACCGGGGCGGGTTCCTTCACCCGGCAGTTCCTGCTTCTCGCGTACTTCCAGTTCGTTGGCTTCCGCCATCTCATCTTCCTCCCTAGCTCGAATGCACTTCGATCTGGCGCGGCTTCGCCTCCGGGCTCTTCGGGACCCGGATCATCAGCACGCCATTTCGGTGCACGGCTTCGACCTTGTCCGACTCGACCCTGTCGGGCAGAGAGAACGCGCGCCGAAAAGCTCCGGCTTGTCGCTCGCGGCGGTGCATGTTCGCATTCTCGTGGTTTCCGAAGTCGATTCTCCGTTCACCCTGTATCGAGATCGTCGAGCCCTCCAGCGAGACGTCGATTTCATCGGGCTCGACGCCGGCGAGCTCGGCCGTCAACACGTAGGCATCGGTGGTCTCATAGAGGTTCACCGGCGGAAAGACGCCCCGCCAACCACCAGGCCTCGGGGCAAGGCCGGCCCGGCGGTCGAAGAGCGAGTTCATCTCTCGCTGGAGCTGGTCCAGCGAAAGCGGCGTCCCGGCCAGTGGTCGGTATACACTGTACTGAGCCATTTCTGCTCTCCTTTCTAGACCCTGTTGTCGGCGACGTTCCAACATCGTGCTGAAAAGCCGCGCGGAATTGGTTCGGCACCGCGTGCCGGCTGTCAAGCCCGGCCCCGTTGGGCGGGACCCGACCGAACATCCGTTCCGCGGGCTCCCCGCCGCTCGAGGGTTCCCTCGAAGGTGCCCTTTGCTCATTCTCGAAGGGTCTCCATCACCGCTCTCGTGCCGCTGTACAGCTGCGGACGGGAACGCGACAAAGCGATGGCGACCAGCCCGATTTTCTGTGCACCGGCGCACGAACGTCAAGTTCACGACAGGGTGAGGAAGGAAGCGGTGCGGCCACTTTCGAACGCGTCGGCCGAGCGGAACCGCGCGTTCGAGCGCCGCGCGTAGCCTCGAGCTGCGCTTCCGCACGGCGACGACCCCGCTCCGCCGGCTCGGCGATTCCGTGTACCTCGAAGCTGCCGACCTCGGGTGCCGGAATCCGAAGAAGCCCCCACCGATCTCCGAGCCGAGCGGGAAACAGCCACGACCGGTTTCACCCTATTCGACGAATGAACGCTGAAACTCATCGAGCAAGCTCCGCAGCTTGGCGAAGATGCCGCTCGTCTCCTGCTCATCCGTGATCTTGCCTTCGAGCTCGTCGATTTCCTCGCGGTACTGCTTGTGCGCCACCTTGTTCCCGTACCCGAGTAGCTCTGCGATCTCGAGCTGTTTCCGGGCGTCCTTCACGAGCTCGTCCACCCGCTGCTCGTCCTCATCGGACGGGCTCTCGCCACTCATCAAGGACTCCGCCTCGTCGAGCGCGGCCTGCGCTCTCAGCACCGGGAGTGACACCACGTGGTTCGTCACGACCAAGGTGCCAAGCGCGACACTCAGGGCAGCCTTCGCTTCTTCGATCTCGCCGTTGTCGATTAGCGGCGAGATCGCCTTGATCGCGGCGGGATAGGTCGCCAGCGGGAGATTCGTCACGCTGATGACGACTTCACTCGCAAGACCGGAGAGCAGCTCCCGGGCCTGCTGCACCTCTCCGTCCTCGAGGAGCTGCTCGGCTTGATTGCGAGCGGACCGAATCGCCTGGGGTGTGGCGTAGAGATCGTGCGTGACGAAACCCACGTCCACCGGCGCGAGCGCAAGCTGCGGATTTCGCGCCACCAGCAGTTCGAGCTTTCCGGTTGCGCGCTCGAGAGCATCCAGGGCCTCTTGCGCATTCCCCTCATCGAGCGCCTTCAACGCGGCATTGGTCTCGTCGAGTGCGGCGTGGGCCTCGTCCAGCATCGCCTGTCGTCGTTCGGCGAGCTGCTTGTCGAGTTTCTCTTGGACGCTCTTCTCATCGCCTGTTTGCGCCGACGGGCTCTCCTGGGTTCGCGCCGCTTTGGCGAGGGAACCGAGCGGAGCCAGTGCGAGCAGAGCTGAGGCGAGCAGCCCAAGGCTGTAGTAATGAATTCGTCGACCAGTCATTTCGGGTCCTCCTGATTTCATCTCCTTCTGTTTGCGTTCGACACCACTACCCGGCGGACAGTGCGCCTACCTGGATCGATTTTTTCACCGCGATCGAGGTGTCAAGATCTCCAACACATTCTCACGCGGTTCCGTACGCCGGTGCGGGAGGCACGACCCGTTGGGCGCGAGGCGGCCCGTCGTGGGCGCCCGCTCCGGAGTCCTCGCCGTGGAGATTTGGGGCTCCGATCTTGCGAGGTTCCCGTGTAGAGTGTGGCCATCTAGCGTGAAACGCATCGGAGCGTGAAATGAGCAACTGGTCGTCTCCAATCGCAGCCGCAGCACTCTTCTTCCCGCTGCTGATCGCAGGAATGGCTCCCGCCGACGAGGTTGCGCGGAGCGTCACGGCCCTCGGGCGCCTCGAGCCGAAGGAGGGGGTGATCCGGCTCTCCGGCCCCGCCCGACCCTCGGTCGTGATCGCGGAGCTGCTCGTGAACGAGGGCGATCGCGTCGAGAGGGGGCAGCGCATCGCGGTGTTGGATAGCTACGCGCTCAACACGGCGGAGATCACCCGCCTCGAGGCGGTGCTCGCGAGTGCCGAGCGCGAATTGGCGCGCGCGAAGCGGCTGTCGCGAGGCGGCGTGTCGTCGGACGCCCAATTCGACGTCGCCCAGACCGCCGCCATCGTCGCGAGCGCGGATCTCTCGCGCGCACAGGCCGAGCTCGAGCTGTCGGTCGTGACCGCTCCCTTTGCGGGCGAGATCCTCGACATTCACGCCCGGACCGGCGAGCGGGTGGGGCCCGAGGGCATCGCCGAGTTGGGGCGCACCGACGCGATGTACGCGGTGGCGGAGGTGTACGAAACCGACATCCGCTTCGTCGCGGTCGGCCAGCGTGCGGTCGTGACGAGCCCGGCGCTCGCCGAGCCGGTCACGGGCAACGTCGAGTGGATCAGCCGCAAGATCGGGAAGAACGACGTGTTGAGCAACGACCCGGCGGCCCGGAGCGACGCCCGGGTCGTCGAAGTGCACATCCGCCTGGACGACAGCTCCGTGACGTCCGGGCTCACCAACCTCCAGGTCGAGGTCGAGCTGGAGATCTGAGCTCCCGCTCGCACAGGAGTTGCGAATGGCCATTCCGTTGGCCTGGTTGCAGATCACCCGCGAGAAGCTGCGCATGACGGTGGCGCTACTGGGTGTCGCGTTCGCGGTCGTGCTGATCTTCATGCAGCTCGGCTTCCGCGAAGCACTGTTCGAGAGTGCGGTTCGCTATCACGACTCGTTCGACTACGACATTGCGCTGTTCAGCACCAAGAGCAACTTCATCGTCCAGCCCGAGCAGTTCACGAAGCGGCGCCTCTATCAGGTGCTCGGCAGGCCCGAGGTGCGCGACGTCAAGTCCGTCTACGTGGGACAGGCGATCTGGCGGAATCCGGCCGCACGCGCCGAGACGCGCTCGATCTTCGTGGTCGGCTTCGACCCGACCGAGTCGGTATTCAAGATTCCGGAGGTGATCGCGGGGCAGGAAGAGCTCAAGATGCCGGACGTGGTGTTCTACGACCGCACTTCGCGGCCCGAATACGGCCCGGTCGAGCGGATGTTCGAAGAGTCGGGTGCGGTCGACGCGGAGATCGGCGGTCGCTCGCTGACGGTCGGCGGCCTGTTCTCGCTCGGAACCTCCTTCGGCATCGACGCTGCGGTCGTGACCAGCGACCTCAACTTCCTGCGGATCTTTCCGCATCGCGACCCGTCGATGATCGACATCGGCCTGATCAGCCTCGAGCCGGGGGCGGACGTGATCCGGGTGCGCGACGAGATGCGCGCCGAGCTTCCGCGCGACGTTCGCGTCTACACGCGCCACGACTTCGTTCAAGCCGAGGTGAACTACTGGAACGGCAACACGCCGATCGGATTCGTCTTCGCGTTCGGCACCGTGATCGGCATCGTGGTGGGCGCGATCATCGTCTACCAGATCCTGTTCTCCGACGTCTCCGACCACCTCCAGGAGTACGCCACGTTGAAGGCGATGGGATACACCGACGGCTACCTGTTCAAGGTGGTGATCCAGGAAGCGGGAATCCTGGCCGTGCTGGGCTTCGTGCCCGGGCTGCTGGTGTGCATCGGCCTCTATCGGCTCGCGGGAGACGCGACTTCGCTGCCCATCGTGATGACGTGGTCGCGCGGAGTCGCGGTGCTCGCTCTCACTGTGGGAATGTGCTGCGTTTCGGGCGCGATGGCGCTGCGCAAGGTGCGCGCCGCCGATCCGGCAGACGTCTTCTAGGGGAACGCATGGCAATCGCGCCGATCCAGCTCCGGGACGTGAACTACTTCTTCGGCTCCGGAGAGCTGCGCAAGCAGATCCTGTTCGACGTCACCACCGACGTCGCGGCGGGCGAGATCGTGATCCTGACCGGGCCGTCGGGCTCGGGCAAGACGACCGTGCTCACCCTGGCCGGAGCGCTGCGCTCGCCCCAGGAGGGTTCCGTCAACGTGCTCGGCCAGGAGCTCCGGGGCGCCTCGAAGAAGGAGCTCGTCGGGGTGCGGCGTCGCATCGGCTACATCTTCCAGCTCCACAACCTGCTCGACTCGTTGACGGTCAGCCAGAACGTGCAGATGTCGTTGCAGCTCCAGGAAGGCCTGTCGCGGCGGGAGATGCGCCGCAAGGCCGGTGAGATCCTCGAAGCCGTGGGGCTCGGCGAACGCATCGAGCACTATCCGGCCCAGCTCTCCGGCGGCCAGAAGCAGCGGGTGGCGATCGCGCGCGCGCTCGTGGCCGAGCCGCGCATCGTGCTGGCCGACGAGCCCACGGCCTCGCTCGACAAGCAGTCGGGTCGTGATGTCGTCGACCTGATGCAACGCCTGGCGAAGGAACACGGCGTCACGGTGGTGCTCGTGACTCACGACAACCGCATCCTCGACATCGCGGACCGCATCATCCATCTCGAAGACGGACGGCTGCAGTCGTTCAGCGAAGCGGTGATGGAGAACACGCGACACATGATGTCGACCCTGGCGGACTACAACCGCAAGGGCGAGATGGCGCGTCGCGTCGCCGACATGGAGGCCGACGAGTTCATCCGCGTGCTCGAAGAGGTGACGGGCGAGGCGAGCCAGTTCCTGCAGGTGTACCGCATGGCGAGCAGCCAGGCGTTCGAGAGCATGCTCGACCAGGCGCTCGATGCGTTCACGCGCAAGATCGGGGCGCTGATGGACGCCGACCGCGCGAGCCTGTGGCTCTTCGACGAGCAGAGCGGTGAGCTGTGGACGAAGGTCGCGCAGGATGCGGGCGGCGAGCCCGTCGAGATCCGGATCGCGAAGGGCTCCGGCATCGCCGGCGCCGTCGCGGCCAGCGGCGAGCCGCTCAACATCTCCGACGTCTACGACGATCCCCGCTTCGACCCCTCGGCGGACCGCAAGACCGGCTACCGCACCCGCGGTGTGCTGTGCACGCCGCTTTTCGACGACGGCGGGCGGGTGTTCGGCGTGGCGCAGGTGCTCAACAAGGCGGGCGGTTCGCAGCCGTTCGATGCCGCCGATCTGAAGCGCTTCCAGGCATTCGCCGGAAAGATGGGCGTGATCCTGGAGTCCTGGGGGCAGATGGCCCACCGCAACGCATCGGGTGGGGAGGCCGATATCCGATGAGCCGGTTCGAGGGCCTGTTCGGGTTCACGGGCCGAAGCTATGACCCGGAGCGAGTCGGATCTCGAAACCAGCTCTGCGTCTTCAGGCAGAAGCGCACCAGCATCAGCATCAGCGGCACCTCGATCAGCACGCCGACGACCGTGGCGAGCGCGGCCCCCGACGACAAGCCGTAGAGCATGGTCGACGTCGCGATCGCGACTTCGAAATGGTTCGACGCGCCGATCATCGCGGTCGGAGCGGCGTTCTCGTAGCTGAGTCCCAGGGCCTTCGACAGCGCGTAGCCGAGTGCGAAGATCACCACGGTCTGGATGAAGAGCGGGATCGCGATCCAGAGGATCGTCAGCGGGTTCTCGAGGATCGTTTCGCCCTTGAAGGAGAAGAGCAGCACGAGGGTGACGAGCAACGCGGTGATGGTGACCGGCGTCAGCACGTGCAGGAACTTCTCGCGAAACCAGGCCTCGCCCCGGCTCGCGATCAGCCACTTGCGCGAGAAGTAGCCGGCTGCGAGCGGTAGCGCGACGTAGCAGCCGATCGACAGCAGCAGCGCCTGCCACGGGACCGGCAGCTTCCCGACGCCGAGCAGGAAGCCACCGAGGACGCCGTACAGCACCAGCATGGTGAGGGAGTTGATCGCGACCATCACGAGCGTGTGGCCGTCGTTGCCCCTGGCGAGGAAGCCCCAGACGAGCACCATCGCGGTGCAAGGCGCCACTCCCAGCAGGATGCAGCCGGCCAGATAGCTCCGCCACAGCGGAACCTCGAGCAGCCGGACGCCGTCGACGAGCACGACTCGACCGGCCCCGTACTCGGCGCCGACCGCGAGGTCGGTGCCGAACGGCACCTTGACGAGATCGACCGCGTCCGGACCGATGAAGCCGAGAAAGAGGCTGCCGAGGAAGAAGCTCGCGATGGCGTACATCGTGAACGGTTTGACGGCCCAGTTGACGAACAGCGTCAGCCCGACGGGGCGCACGGCTCGGCCCGCCTTCAGCACTTCGCCGAAGTCGATCTTGACCATGATCGGGTACATCATGAAGAACAGGCACAACGCGATCGGGATCGAGACCACCGGCGCGTCGTCGACGTGGATCGCCATGCCGTCGAGCGTCTGCGCGAAACCGGGTGCGAGCTTGCCCAGCGCGATTCCGCCGGCGATGCACGCTGCGACCCACAACGTCAGGTAGCGCTCGAAGACGCTCATTCCGTGGCCGCTCGCCGCAGGTCGCTCTTCGGTACTCATGTCGCCGGTACTCCTTGCAGTCGGTCTCGCATCACCGCTCTCGCGTTCCCGAGAGGCACGGTAGCGACTCCACGCGACCTCGGGCGGCCCTTTATTCGCCACGGCCCTCCCGGTATGGTGTGGAGACGATCGCGACGGCGGGGCCGTCGCGGCCGAGATCAGGAGGAGGCGCCAATGCCCATCGTCGATTTCTCCCTCACCGGCAAGGTCGCGATCGTCACCGGCGGCAGCCGGGGCATCGGTCGATCGATCGCGATCGCGCTGGCCGAGGCCGGGGCCTCTGTAGCGATCGCGGCGCGCAAGCCCGAGGCGCTCGCAGAGGCGGTGGCGGCGGTCGAGGCTGCGGGTGGGCGCGCACTCGCGGTGCCGACCAACGTGCGCCGACCCGAAGAGCTCACGAACCTGATCGACGCCACCAGACAGGGCTTCGGCCGCATCGACATCCTCGTCAACAACGCGGGCACGACGCCGGTCTTCGGCCCGGTCGAGGAGATGGACGAAGGCGCCTGGGACGTGATCATGAATACCAACGTCAAGTCGATGTTCTTCCTGTCGGTGAAGGCGCGCGAGGCCATGCTCGAGCACGGCGAAGGTGGCGCGATCGTGAACGTGAGTTCGGTCGGCGGCTTTCGCGCCTCCGAGGTGATCGGCGGCTATTCGATCTCGAAGGCCGCGGTCAACATGCTCACGCAGGTCTGCGCGCGGAGCTGGGGCAGGGACGGCATTCGGGTGAACGCGATCGCACCCGGCTTGATCAAGACCGAGTTCGCGCGCGCTCTCTGGGGCAATCCGGAGATCCTGAAGGCGAGTACCGAGGGCGCCGCCCTCGGTCGCATCGGCGAGCCCGACGAGATGGCGGGCGCGGTGGTCTACCTCGCGAGCCCGGCCGCCTCCTTCGTAACGGGGCAGACTCTCGTGCTGGACGGCGGTCAGATCATCTAGCCCGATGCCGCACGCAGCTTCGATCTCGACATCCGAAACTCGACTTCTCGGAGTCGGTTCGATGGCTCGTGCTGCTCGTCCACCCGGATGGCGACACACCAGGGGGTGCTCGATGTCGATTCCCGAAGGCGCGATCGGGCGGGTCTCGCTGCTCGCGACACTGCTGCTCGCGCTCGCGGGCTGCGGCGAGACGGAGCGTGGCGGCATCGCCCCGACTCCGCTTGCCGACGGCGAGCCCGCAGTCCACCCCGCGCTCGCGGCCCAGTCGGCCGAATTCGAGCGCAAGGTCTACTCGGTCACCGAGGGCGTGCACGTCGCGGTCGGATTCGGGCTCGCGAACTCGATCCTGGTCGAAGGCGACGAGTGCGCGTTCGTCGTCGATACGCTGGGCAGCGTCGAGGCCGCGCAGGCGGTTCGCGCCGAGTTCGCGGCGAAGACCGACAAGCCGATCGCGGCGCTGATCTACACCCACAACCACGCCGATCACATCCTCGGCGCGCGCGGCTTCTCGCCGGAGGGCGACATCGACGTCTACGCGCACGAGACGACCAACTACTACATCGATCGTCTGGTCAGCGTGCTGCGGCCGATCATCGGCATGCGTTCGGAGCGGATGTTCGGGAATCACCTGCCGAAGACCGGTGACGACCGGCTCGTGAACGACGGCATCGGGCCGGCTCTCGAAGCGGCGCACGGCGGCGGGACGCCGAGCCTGATCCGGCCCAATCGGACCTTCGGCGACCGTCTCGAACTCACTCTTTGCGGCATTGAGGTGGTGCTCGTCCACGCACCCGGCGAGACCAACGACCAGCTCTTCGTGTGGCTGCCCGAGAAGCGGACCCTGTTGCCGGGCGACAACGTCTACAAGGCATTCCCGAACCTCTACACGATCCGCGGCACGCTCTACCGCGACGTCCTCGAGTGGGCGCACAGCATCGACGCGATGCGGGCGTTGCGGCCGGAGCACCTCGTTCCGAGCCACACGCGGCCGGTCTCCGGGGCCGCGAAGATCGACGAGATCCTGACCGCGTACCGCGATGCGATCCAGTTCGTCCACGACCAGACGGTTCGCGGCATGAACCACGGCCTCACGCCCGACGAGATCGTCGAGGTCGTCGAGCTTCCGCCGCACTTGAAGCAGCACCCCTACCTGCAGGAGCTCTACGGGACCGTGGAGTGGAGCGTGCGTTCGGTGTACGCCGGCTATCTGGGCTGGTTCGACGGCGACACCGCGACGCTCTCGCCCGCGAGCCCCGACGAACGCGCGGCCGGAATGGTCGAGCTCGCGGGTGGCGAAGCGGCCCTGCTCGCGGCGACGCGCGGGGCCATCGAAACCGGGCGTTACGAATGGGCGGCCGAGCTCGCGAGCGCGTCGTTGCGCCACGATCCCGACCTCGAAGAGGCGAAGCGCTTGAAGGCGCAGGCATTGCGCGTGCTCGGCCATCGCAGTGTCAGTCCGAACGGTCGCAACTTCTATCTCACGCAGGCGCTCGAGCTCGAGGGCGAGGTCGAGGTCGTGGTGACCAAGCCGACGGCGGCGATGCTCGAGCTCGCGAAGGCGATGCCCATCGAGAACTTCATCGCTGCGATGCCCTCGAACCTGAATCCCGATCGGAGCGCCGACGTCGACACCGTGATGGGCTTCCGCTTCCCGGATGCGGGTGAAGAATTCACGCTCCACGTGCGCCGCGGTGTGGCGGCGTTCGCGCGGGGCTTTCCGGAGCAGCCGGATGTCGCGATCACCGCGAAATCGCAGGCCTGGGTCGAAGTCGTCGCAGGAGTGCGCGGGCTGCCGGCCGCGATCGCGAGCGGAGACATCGAGGTCGCGGGCGGGTTGCGCAAGCTGCCCGCCGCCGTGGCATTTCTGGCGATGTTCCGGGACTGATCGCACCGCAACAGCGGCAGCGCGAGGCCGCGCGGTGCGCCCGGGTCGGAAGCTTCCCGCTGCGTGTCGAGCCCGTCAGCGTTCGATGTGGAGACGCCCCGCTTCGCCTTCGATCATCTCGCCGACGACCGCTCGGGCGAGCGTCCCGTGGGCTTCGAGCGCGGCGAGCAGCGCCGCTTCGTTTTCGCGCGGGACCGCGAGCAGCAGGCCGCCGGAGGTCTGTGCGTCTGCGAGCACCAGCCGCATTTCGGGCGCCACCGCATCGTCGAAGCGGCTGGCGGCGGTGACGTATTCGAGATTCCTGCGACTCCCGCCCGGAACCAGTCCGGCCGCAGCGGCTTCGCGGACGGGTTCGAAGGTCGGTACGGCATCGGCGTGGAGTCGAGCGGCGCAGCCCGAGCCGATCGCCAGGTGGTGCAGGTGACCGAGCAGGCCGAAACCCGTGACGTCGGTCGCGGCGCGGACGCCGGCCGCGATTGCGGCGTCCTTCGCGCCCTTGTTGAGCGCCGACATCGACGCGATGGCCTCGCTGAACTCGTCGTCGCCGAGCCGCCCCTTCTTCATCGCCTGCGACAAGATGCCGGTGCCGATCGGCTTGGTGAGCACCAGCCGGTCGCCGGGGCGAGCTTTGGTCTGCGACATCACGTCGTCCGGCGCGACGCTGCCGATCACGCACAGGCCGTACTTGAGCTCGGGGTCGAGCACGGTGTGGCCGCCCGCGATCGCGCAGCCGGCTTCGGCGGCCTTGTCGCGCCCGCCCGTGAAGATTCGCGTCACGACCTCGCGCGGCAGCTCGTCTTCCGGAAAGCCGCAGATCGCGAGCGCGACCTGCGGCTCGCCCCCCATTGCGTAGACGTCCGACAGCGCGTTCGCGGCCGCGATCGCACCGAAGTCCTCCGCGCGATCGACGATCGGCGTGATGAAGTCGACCGTGAATACGAGGGGTGAACCGGATTCCGGACGCAGGAGTGCGGCGTCCTCCATCGGGCCGACAGCTTCGTCGACCCAGGGATGGGGAAAGGGCGCCACCGTTCTCAGGACCTCGACCAGGCCCTCAGCATTCAGCTTGCGGGCTCAACCGCCGGCCGGAACGAGTTGCGTCAGTCGGATGTCGTCCATTCTGCCTCCCCGGGTCGGGTGGTTCCGATCGCGATTCGCGCGCAGCCCGAATGCCGTCGC
>Ga0055476_10000038_pt1 | contig 25296 bp, 21 predicted proteins | sample Muzzi_CordC_D2_FD_57682 | JGI IMG/M metagenome (GOLD analysis project Ga0055476, IMG submission 57682) | Wetland microbial communities from San Francisco Bay, California, USA, that impact long-term carbon sequestration - Muzzi_CordC_D2 | ecosystem: Environmental > Aquatic > Marine > Wetlands ... | reverse complement strand
CGCGATGAAGAGCCTGAGGGAGTTCAAGACCAGGGGTTGATCGAGGAATGGTCGCCACAACGGCACCAGCCAGCCGCCGAACGCGGGCAACGCCCACACGAGCGCGACACCGGTGACGCCGATCGCGAGTTCGAGCAGGCCATAGAAGAGCAGCGGGCGGCCGATGCGAGCGCCGTGGCGTGCGATCAGTCCGTTGCCGATCGCGAGCCCCGCCATGAAGCTCGCGAGCACCAGGCTCGACGCCCACACGCCGTTTCCGAACGCGAGCCCGGCCTGCCGGAACCACAACGTCTCGAACAGCAGCGCCGCCGCGCCCGAGACGAACATGATCGCGCAGAGAATTCGGGACATGGTCAAGCCGACGCGCGGCTCCTTCAACGAAACTTCGAGAAGTCCGGATCCCGCTTTTCCGCGAATGCGCGCCGACCCTCACTCGCCTCGTCGCTCTTCGAGAAGCTGTCGAGTCCGGCGAATGCGAGCTTGCCGATGCCGTACGCCTGCATGCTGTCGGCATTGAACGAGGTCTTCAAGAAACGCAACGCGGACGGCGACAACGCCGCAGCCTCGGCCGCCCACGCGCGAGCTTCGTCCAGCAGTCGCGAAGCGGGGACGATGGCATTCACGAGCCCCCACTTCTCGGCCTGCACGGCGTCGTACTGCCGGCAGAAGAGCCAGATCTCACGTGCGCGCTTCTCTCCCACCACGCGCGCGAGGTAGGCGGTGCCATAACCGGCGTCGAACGAGCCGACTCGTGGCCCGGCCTGGCCGAAGCGCGCGTGCTCGGCCGCGATCGTCACGTCGCAGACCACGTGCAGCACATGCCCGCCCCCGATCGCGAGCCCGTTGACGGCGGCGATCACGGGTTTCGGCGTGTCGCGAATCACGTTGTGGAGCGTATCGATCTCGAACAGACCGTTCGCGCTGGTGCCGTAGCTGCCCTTTTCGACGTATTCCTTCTGATCGCCGCCGACGCAGAAGGCGCGTTCTCCCGCACCGGTGAGGATCACGCTGGCCACCTGCGAATCCGTCCAGGCGCGCTGGAAGGCGTTGATCAACTCTTCGACGGTGCGTCCGCGGAACGCGTTCAACCGCTTCGGGCGGTCGATCGTGATGATCGCGGCCGGACCATCGACCTCGTATCGAATGTCTTCGTACTCCATGGTCCGCGATTCTACCCCGGAGTCGCGCTGCGGTGGGAGAGTTCTGTGGTGGGCGTTTCCGAGCCCTACGAGTCGGACGCCCTTGACGAACGCGGGCCGGCGCGTTGGACTGGCGTCGGTTCGCACGCCGAAGTGGCTGCCGAGGGGTCGAGACTGCCGAGCCTGCCGAGTCGGAATCGGAACACGCGGGCGGCGTTCGCCGCTCTTGCATGCTGCGTGGCGGCGTTCGCCGGGTGCGATCGCGCTCCGGCTCCGAGGACCGGTGGGCCGGCGACGGGCTGGCCCGTCTACGCGGGCGATCCGGGCGGCTCTCGCTACTCGACGCTCGACGAGATCACGCCGAGAAACGTCGAAGACCTCGAAATCGCCTGGGAATACCACACCGGCGACCTCCGCGACGACGCGATGCGCGATCGCAACCACGCCTTCCAGGCGACGCCCATTCTACTCGGCGACTCACTGTACTTCTGCACTCCGCGCAGTCGGGTCGTTTCGTTGGACGCGGAGACGGGTCGCGAACGCTGGGTCCATGACCCCGAAGTCGACCTCTCGCTCGGCCACTACAACTTCAACTGCCGCGGCGTCGCGGCATGGAGCGACGAGCGAGCGGCGCGGGGCGCCGCCTGCGCCGGGCGCATCTTCGTCGCGACCGCGGATACCCGCTTGATCGCGGTCGATGCCGCGACGGGCGAGCGCTGCAGCGACTTCGGAACGGGCGGCGAAGTCGACTTTTCGATCGGAGTCGGAGCACGCGAGCCGCGCGAATACGGAGTGTCCTCGCCGCCGGTCGTCATCGGCGACGTGGTCGTCGTCGGCTCGTCGGTCGGCGAGAGTCGCCGGGTCGACATGCCGAGCGGCAAGGTGCAAGCCTTCGACGCACGCTCCGGCGCGCCACGCTGGAGCTGGGACCCGATCCCGCGCGATCCGGACGATCCGGCGCGCGCCACCTGGGCGGGCGACAGCGCGGACGTGACCGGGGCCGCAAACGTCTGGTCTCTCGCTTCGGCCGACCCCGAACGCGATCTCGTCTTCCTGCCGACGAGCAGCCCGTCGCCGGACTACTTCGGCGGCGAACGGATCGGAGACAACCGCCACGCCGACAGCGTCAACGCGTTGCGGGCCTCGACCGGCGAGCTCGTCTGGAGCTTCCAGACCGTCCACCACAACGTCTGGGACTACGACGTCGCTTCGCAGCCGGTGCTGATCGACTTTCCGTCGAACGGACGGCTGGTTCCGGCCGTCGTCCAGGCGACGAAGATGGGCAACCTGTTCATTCTCGACCGCGAGACCGGCGAGCCGCTCATTCCCGTCGAGGAACGCCCCGTACCGCAGACGACGGTGCCGGGCGAAGTGACCGCGGCCACGCAGCCGTTCCCGACCTGGCCACCGCCGCTCGTGCCGCAGTCCCTGCGTCCGGAGGAGGCCTGGGGGATCACGCCCATCGACCGCTATGCGTGCGCGAGAAAGATCGCCGCGCTGCGTTCCGACGGCGTCTTCACGCCGCCGAGTCTCGAGGGCAGCGTGCTGTTCCCGGGCACCGCGGGCGGCTCGAACTGGGGAAGCGTCGCCTACGACCCGAAACGCCGGCTGCTGTTCGCGAACACCAACCGCATCGCCAACACGGTGCGTTTGATCCCGCGCGAAGAAGCGGACTTCGACTCCGACCGCGCCCGCTACATCGCGCGCTTCGAACAGGCCGGCACCCCCTACGTCGCGCGTTTCGACGTGCTGGTATCGCCGGTGGGAGTGCCCTGCAACTCGCCGCCCTGGGGTGCGCTCGCCTCACTCGACTTCGGTTCACGGAGCCGGCGCTGGGAGGTATCGCTCGGAACCGTGCGCGACCTGTCCCCCGTGCCGATCCCGATTCCCTGGGGCGTACCGAACATGGGCGGCCCGATCGCGACCGCGGGCGGCCTGGTCTTCATCGGTGCGGCACTCGACGACTACCTGCGCGCATTCGAGAGCGAGACCGGAGAAGAGATCTGGAAGGGGCGACTGCCCGCGGGCGGACAGGCCACGCCGATGACCTACCGGGTTCGCGACGGCGGTCGACAATACGTGGTGATCGCTGCGGGCGGGCACGCCCAGATGCGCTCGTCTGCCGGCGACAGCCTGGTGGCCTTCGCTCTGCCGCGCTAGGCGACCGGCGTGCTTCGCGATGCCACTGTCCTACACTCCCGCGCACGCACGACAAGAGGGGGTCATCGAATGAACCGTCACCGTGGATCCGCTGCGCTCGGCTTGCTGCTCGTCCTATGCCTGTCGACGCTGCCGGGCCGCTCGCTCGCCTACCCGCTCGACGGTTACGAGACCACCGGCATCAAGCGTCTCGACGTCCAACGCATGGTCCAGGAGGGCAAGGCCAACGGCACCAAGCGCCCCTCCGGCGAGCTGCTTCCGCTCGAGAGGGTCGACCTTCGCCTGCTCGACGACCGGGATTTCGAACTGCCCGCGCCCGATCCGGCGCTCACCGAGCGTGTGAAGCGGCTCGTCGGACCCGACGTCGGCCGCTACGGATTCACGCTGCTCGACCTCTCGGATCGTGCGAACCCGCGTTACGCGGAGTGGAACGGCAACCAGCAGCAGAATCCCGGCAGCGTGGGCAAGATCGCCGTCGCACTCGGAATCTTCCAGGCCCTGGCCGATGCGCACCCGGACGACATCGATGCGCGCAAGCGCGTCCTGCGCGAGGCGATGATCACCGCGGACGATTTCAGCGTCTACGATCATCACACGGTGCCGATCTGGGATGCCGCCAACAGCCGCCTGATCCGGCGCCCGATCCAGAAGGGCGACACCGCGACGCTCTACACCTACCTCGATTGGATGATGTCGCCGAGCTCGAACTCGGCCGCCGGCATGCTCCAGAAGCACCTGATCCTGATGGCCCACTTCGGCGCCGACTATCCGGTCACGCCGGAGCTGGAGGCGAAGTTCTTCGCCGAGACGCCGAAGAAGGAGCTCGCGAAGATCTACCTCGAGGCGGTCGAGTCGCCGGTCGCGCGCGCCGGAATCAGCGCCGACGGACTCAGGCAGGGCAGCTTCTTCACACGACAGGGCAAGCGCCTCGTGCCGACGGGTACGAGCAGCTACGCAACACCGCGCGGCCTGGCCCAGTTCATGTTGAAGATGGAGCAGGGGAAGCTCGTCGACGAGTTCTCGAGCCGGGAGATCAAGCGACTGCTGTACATCACCGAGCGACGCATTCGCTATGGATCGTCGGGCGTGCTGCGCCCGTCGGCGGTGTATTTCAAGTCCGGCTCGCTCTACAGCTGCATGGAAGAGCCCGGCTTCGTCTGCAAGAAGTACCACGGCAACAAGCGCAACTACATGAACTCGATCGCGGTCATCGAGACGCCCGCCGGCCAGGATCGCCTGTTCTACATGGTGTCCGTGCTGTCGAACGTGCTGCGCAAGAACTCCGCGCAAGATCATCGCGACCTCGCGCGAGCGATCCACAGCTACCTGCTCAGCGTACATCCGGAGAAGCCGGGCCCGGACGGCAGGCCGCTGTCGGCCAGCTACGGCGAAGGCTTCATCGGCTACGAGGCCGAACAGGCGGTACTCGCACTCAAGACGGACACCCAGGAGGCGCTGCTCGCACTCGGCTACGAGATCGGCGAGATCGACGGAGTGATCGGCCGCGGTACGCGTGCGGCGATCATGAAATTCCAGCAGTCCCAGGGGACCCCGGCGAACGGCAAGCCCTCGCCGGAACTGCTCACGTTGATGCGAAAGGTCGCGCAGGAGAAGGGCCTGGCCAGGCCGGCGCCCGGCAGCGACTGAGGAGCGCCCGCCACCGCGTGTCCGAATTCGACTACAGCGGACGCGTCGCCATCGTCACCGGGGCCTCGTCCGGAATCGGGCGCGCGATCGCGCTCGACCTGGCGCGGCGCGGAGCGCGCCTCTGCCTGCTGGCCCGGCGCGACGCACGGCTGCGCGCGGTGCTCGCAGAAGTCCGGCGGTCGAGCCCGGACTCGATGCCGTGGATCGGCAGCGTCGCCGACCGCTCCACCTGCGACGCCCTCGTGCGTGCGGCGCTCGAGAACTTCGGCCGGGTCGACATCCTGGTCAACAACGCGGGCATCAACCGCCACGCCGACATCGATTCACTCGCCGCCGACGACGCCGTCGCGATGGTCGAGACCAATCTGCTCGGTTGCATCTACACCACCCTCGCCGTGCTGCCGTCGATGCGCGAGCGACGCGAAGGCTGGATCGTGCAGATCGGCTCCGGCAACGCCCACATGGCGCTGCCCGGCCAGGCGTTCTACTCGGCGACGAAGCACGGTCTGCGCGGCTTCACCGAAGGAATCGCCTACGACCTGCAAGGCAGCGGGGTACGGATGCACCTCGTGAACCCGGGGCCCATCGATACGGAAATGCTCGCGCAGCTCGCGGAATCGCGCGAGCCGTCGCTCCTCACCAGCGGAACCCTGGTGGGTTCGCACCCGCCTTCCGTCGTCGCCGATGCGGTGCGTCGGGCGATCGAAACCGGACGCCACGAAGTCGCCGCACCGCGCCGTTACGCGGCGCTGTTCCGCCTGCACGACATGGCTCCCGGCCTGTTCAGGCGCGCAATCTCCCTCGCGAATCGCAAACGCCGCGGCGCCTGAAGGCGCGGATCGAGCGCGGTCCGCGCGAGACTTCCGGATCAGAGCGCCGGGGATTCGGTGCGCAACCCCAGCAGCACTTCCGCCGACTGGAGATAGGTGTCCTCGCCGATGAAGGTGTGCTGGGTTCCCGTGTGCATGTCGCGAAAACAGCGCTGTAGCACGCTGCCGTTTCGAACGGCTGCGGTGCCCGCGGCCAGATGCACCATGTCGACGGCTTCTTTCGCCGCATCGGTGGCGTAGGTGGCGGCCGTCCGCATCAGCGCACGATCCTCGATGCCCACCTCGTCGCCCGCATCCGCCTTCCGCTGGGCTTCCGAGAACACGTCGACGACGAGCAGCCGAGCCGCTCTCAGCCGGGCCTCCGCTCGGATGTAGTCCTTCTGGAAGGTCGGGCGCTCGGCCAACACGGTCGTCTGCCCCATCCGCGTGTGCGATCGCGCCATGGCATTGATTTCATCGAGCGCGCGACGAGCGACGCCGAGCGCCCAGGCCGCGTGACCGGCGCCCGTGATCGGGAAGATCCCCATCCGGTACATGCCGCCGCCGCGCTTCGGCTCGGTGGTGAAGAGCGGATAGGTCCAGGATTCCCGGACGAATACGTCCTTGCACTCGTAGTCGTAGCTGCCCGTGCCCTCGAGTCCCATCACGAACCAACCATCGGTGAAGGTGACTTCCTCGCGCGGGATGCACGCGACTCGCATATCGGGCAACCCGTTCGGAAGAATCGGCGGAGCACCGTCGACGAGCGGGATGAACCCGCCCATCACGTACTCGGAGTGCCCCGTGCCGCTGCCGAAGTGCCAGCTGCCCGTCACGCGGTAGCCACCGTCGACCGCGACGCCCTGACCGTTCGGCGCGAATTGCCCGCCGAAGCAATAGTCCTTGCCCGCGCCGAAGAGCTCGGCAACCGCGTCGTCGCCGAGGAACGCGCCCGCGAAGCCGACCGAGGGCCCGTTCGCGATCACGTTCCAACCCGCAGAGCCGTCCGCGCGCGAGACCTCCTCGGCGACCGCGATCTGGGTCTCGAAATCGCATTCGTCGCCGCCGACGGCCCGGGGCTGAAAGATGCGGAAGAGACCCGCCGTCTTCATCGCCTGCACGGTTTCGGACGGAAGCGTCCGTTCGTCCTGCGCCTTCTGGGCGTTGGCTGCGACGATCGGCGCGATCGCGCGAGCGCGGGCGAGCGGGTCGTTCGACTTCGGTGCTGCGGAACTCGGAGCGGTGGCCATGTTGCCGTCCTCGCGGCGGGCGCACGGCCCGCGAATCGCCCGGCACGAGCCCGCCGAATCCCCGCGGTGGCCGCACCGGCCTGAAAGAGCGAGGAAGCTAATGACTATTAGTCATTAGCGCAAGCATGGCGAGGGTCGCCGCGGTCCGCAGCCCGGCTCGGAGTCGATCGGGACGACGCTCGACCCGCCGCGGGCTCAGAGGACGCGCTCGATGCGGATCGGACGTCCTCGCGCATCCCAAGCCCGACAGTCCGAGAACTCCGAGCGACGCTGGGCCGAGCGGAGCGCCTGATAGGCGGCCCACGCCACGCTCGCCAGCAGCGTCGCATGCGCGATTCCGAGGGCGGTCCCGTCAACGGCCGCGTCGAGCGCGGCCGGAGCGAGGCTCCCGACCAGCGTGGCGGCGAGCAGCGCGATCACGCTGCCGTGTCGCAGGCGATCTCGCGGGTGTGCGAACGCGTCGGGCCAATCGAACCGCCCGGGCGCGCTGAGGACGGGCGCCTCGAAGCGTGAGGGAGCGGGTGCCGGGCGCCGGGCTGCGGCCGCACGAGCTTCGCGTACGAGCTCGCGACCGCCGCAGAATGCGCAGACCTTGATCCGAAGCGCATGCCGCCACCAGCAGTAGAGCAGCCCCGGCAGTGCGAGACAGCACCAGGCGAACAGCTCGACGGTGTCGGAACCCTCGAGCAATGTGTCCGCCTCTGCGGTCCGCAGGCAGTCGGTGCACATCATCCGGGTCTTCATTCCTTGCGCCCTCCTCCACCCCGTATCGGCAGAGGGCGCTGCGACTTGCGCTAAATCTTCAAAATTCCGCCCCCAAGCGACCCGAAAACCGGCAACATCCTCCCGCAGACCCGACGCCGACCCGGAATCGCAACGCCGGCGGAGCCGCGAGCCGCAGGAGCAAGCCCATGATCCGCCTCTCCATCGATTTCGAGAATCCTTCGAAAACCTGGTGGGAGGAAGGCGGGCAGGATCTCTGGGACGCGATCACGGAAGACTTCGACGGCAACAGCGTCGTGCTCGACGACCCGATGGCCGAGTCATGGCTGAATTCGGCACGCGCGATCCCCGGTTGGGACGATGGCCCGGAGTACGCCCCGCACCCGATCACGGCGGCCGAAGTCGACGAATTCGAGGTCGACTACTGAGCGGGCCGCGCGGGCGAAGCGGCGGAGAATCGCGGCCCGTTCATTTCCCGATGTCCTGCGTGCGAAACACGACGACCAGCAGCGACACCCCGGCGACGGCCCATGCGACCGCGCGGATCCAGACTTCGAGCGGATCGGTCGGAACCTCGGTCGGCGCGATCCACGACGAGAGCGCAGTCACCACCGAGGTGCCGAGAGGCGGACCGAAGCGGTCGATCGCCCAGGCCACTCCGCCGAGCTCGACGCTGAACATTCCGATCGCGTTCAAGCTCGCGATCGTGCCGACGCCGACCAGCACGGCCATGACGGTCGCGATGCGGGGCAGATAGAGGGACGCGCTCATCGCGAGTGAAGCGACGACGGTTGCCCCGAGTGCGCACGCCAGACCTCCCCCGATCGCGGCGCCGAAGCTCACTCCGTTGCGTATCACCAACAGCACGGCGGTTCCGCCGAGCAGGATGATGCCGGTCACGAGGGAGATCACCAACACGCCGCCGAGCCGTGCCGTCACGAAGTTCGCGCGCGACACCGGGCGCGACAACACGAGCGGTGCGGTTCCGTCGTCGAGCACTTCCGCGAGGTGATCCGAAGCCAGCACGCCCGCCAGCACCATCGTCCACAGCGCGAGCACCGCAAAGATCACCATGCCCGTCCAACCCGCGACCTCCGGAATCTCCACCGGGACCCCGTTCTGGACGATCGTCGGAGCCGCGACGCACGAAGTGCAACCGTCGACCATCATCAACGACATCAGCGAGACCACCGCGATCGCAGGAACGATCCGTCGACGGACCGCGTCGTTGATCGCCTCTCCGAGCAGCGCGCGGAACACGCGCGAAGCGGACGCCCTCACGCCGCACCCACCACGCGCACGAACGCGTCTTCGAGGTTCTCATCGGGCCGGACGATCTGGGAGATATCGCCGCTCGCAGCGATCTCGCCCCGGTTCATGATCGCGATCCGGTCGCAGACGCGCTCGACCTCCGACAGGATGTGCGAACTCATCAAGATGCTGCAACCACGGTCGCGCGCGAGCTGGATCCAGTCGCGCGCCGCGCGGACACCGATCGGATCGAGCCCCGAAGTCGGCTCGTCGAGAAACATCAGCCGCGGCTTACCGAGGAACGCCTGCGCGAACCCGACGCGCTGGGTCAGGCCTTTCGACAATCCGCCGATCCGGTCGCGGGCCCGATCGGCGATTCCGGTCAACTCGAGGGATTCGTCGACCTCGCGCTCGAGCTCGGCGCCCGACAACCCGGCGAGGGTTCCGTGCAGCTGCAACAGCCGACGAACCGTGAGGCGCGCGGGAAGCTTCAAGCTTTCGGGGAGGTAGGCGACGCCGATTCGCGAGTCCGGATCGCCGGGGCTCTTGCCCGCCAGCCGGACACTGCCTTCGGTCGGCGACGTAAAACCGAGCAGCAGCCGCAGCGCGGTCGTCTTGCCGGCCCCATTCGGTCCCAGCAGCCCCAGTGACGAGCCTTCCGGCAACGTGAAGCTCACGCGGCGCAGCGCGGTCCGCTCGCCGAAGCGCTTCGTCACCCCCGAAAATTCGAGCGCATTCAATTGGTCGGGCCGCCCTACTCGTCCGCGGCGCTGCGACGGCGCACGGTCTTCACACCGCCGAGCGCCTTGAACTGCAGCACTCGTCGCAACGCGGAGTTCGCCACCGCGGCGCTCTCGGTATCGAGCGAGCGCTTCAACGCCTCGAAGTCACCGGTCCGCTGGAATGCCTCGACGGCATCCATCTGTTGTTTGCTCGGGCGCCTCGGGGCCCTCGGTCCGCGCGACTTGTCCGCTTCGTAGTCGCGCCTGAACGCCTCGGTGTCGAACCCGCGCTTCTCCAGGATCCGCTTCACCTTGGGCGCAGCCAGCACCTTCGACCAGAATTCCTCGGGAGTCTTCTTTCCGGGATTTCCTTGCGCAGCCATACCGTCCTCTCCCACCCAACCGAACCGCAACGATTAAGGCATCTGCTATCCGACCCCTTTGGATCGAGGCCTCGATTTCCAGGGCTGCATATTATTGGATAGAATTTCGCTGTCGTAAACGGCTCGAATACCAGCGACTGATTCCGATTCTCGTAGACATCCCGAAAAGGCTGGACGATCGGGACCTTGGGCCACGTCTTCGACGGCGCCGGGCGGCCGCGAACCGCGGACATCGGCGCGGTGTCCCTGATGCGGGCGGCACGCGACACCCGCCAAGTCCGGCGTGACCTCGGCGCTCCGGCCGTGTAGCATCGTACGGCCGTGCCCCCGCAATCGACGACTGCAGCACCTCTCCAGCAAATGAACGAAGGATGGACCAGATGGCAAAAAAGGGCAGAACGGCGATTCTCAAGCGCCAGCGGGAAGTCAAGAAGGCCGAGCGCGCCGCACTCAAGCGCGAGAAGCGAGAGGTCCGCAAGGAAGGCGAGACCGAGGCCGGCCTGGTCGCAACGGCTGAAGACCTCGAGGGCTACGGATTCGGCGCAGACGAAGGCGACGAAAAGGACGACGATGCCGGCTGACCGGGCGACGCGTTTCCATCCCACTCGCACGTCTCGGGCCGCCTGATGTCCGACGAGAAGCTGATCGCGGTCTTCATCGACTACGAGAACCTCGCGATCGGCGTCCGCCAGATGCGCAAGGGATCCTTCAAGATCGACCTCGTGCTCCGCCGGCTGCTCGAAAAGGGCCGCATCGTCTACAAGCGGGCCTACAGCGACTGGACCAACTACCGCCCCGCCGTGCGTGAGTTCCACCAGCACGGTGTCGAAATGATCGACATTCCGCAGTCGAAGGCCAGCGGCAAGAACAGCGCCGACATCCACATGGTCGTCGACGCGCTCGATCTCGCCTACCAGAAGCCGCATATCGACACTTTCGCGATGATTTCGGGCGACAGCGACTTTTCGCCGATCGTCGCCAAGCTCAAGGAAAACGACAAACGCGTGATCGGTTGCGGCGTCAAGAGCTCGACGTCGGACCTGCTGATCTCCAGCTGCGACGAGTTCATCTACTACGACGACCTCATCCGAGCGGCCGAGAAGGTCGAGAAGAAGCCTCCCGTCGAGCCCGCCCCCAAGGCGGAGCCCGCGAAACGCAAGCGCCAGGATGCGGCGGACAAGCTGCTCCAGATCGTCCGCTCACTCGAACGCGACTACGACCCCGTCTGGGGGTCGATGGTGAAGCAGGCGATCCGCCGGGTCTTTCCGGGGTTCAACGAGGAGTACTACGGGCACGCATCCTTTGCGGAACTCCTCGAAGACGTGGCGAAGCTGGGCGTGATCGAGCTCGAATACGACGACAAGCGTGGGAACTACATCGTTCGTTCGAAACGGGGCTAGCGCGAAGGCGCCCGCGCGTTGAGCTCCGACGCGATCGACGCAGTCGAACCCGAGACGGCTCCGCTCTCCGACCGGATCTGCAACGGCACCGCGATCTGGTTCGCGGTCTGGACCGTCTGCACCCACGCAGTCGTCGTTGCCGGCGGCTCGCTGCGACAACTGGTGATCGTGTTTCCGCTCGCAATGGCGGCGGTCGCCGTCGCCATTCGACGCACCACGCGCCGGCGGAAGCCGCCCGAGCAGGCCGGCGTTGCGGCGACGACGCCGGAGCGAACGCGGCTTTACTGGTCGCTGCAGTTCGCCGGCCTCGCAGCGGGCATCGGCAGCGTCGCCTTCGCGATGACGGGTACCGAACTCGCGACGTTCTGGTGGTGCACACTGGGCCTGCTGGGTTTCGCCGCCGCGATCTTCCTGCTCGTCGAACGCCCCGTCACCACGCCCGCGGTGCGCGGGCGCGAGCGCGAGATCGCGTTGTGGGCCATGGCGCTCGTCTGCGTCGTGGTCGCGCTCGTCGTGCATCGCCCCGACTACGACGACGCCTTCTACGTGAACGTCGCCGTCGCAGCAGCCGATTTCCCGGAGCGCGCCCTGCTCGCAGGCGACACACTCCTCGGTGTCGAGAACCTCCCGCTCCACATGCCCGCACACCGGATCCACAGCTACGAATTGTGGAACGGCGCGCTCTCGTACCTGACGGGAGCACGGGCGATCTACCTGTTCCACTGGTTCTCCGCGGCCCTGTTCGCAGCGCTGGTCGCGCTCGCGCACGCGAAGCTGTTCCGCCAGCTCGTTCCGCGCGTCTGGCCGTGGGCGGTCGCCGCGCTCCTCGTCGTACTGATCGGCGTCGGCGAAACCCATCGCTGGTTCGGAAACTTCGCCCTGGTCCGGATCTGGCAGGGCAAGGGGATCTACCTGTTCGTCTTCATGCCGCTCGTGTACAGCTACGCCATCGCGTTCGCGCTGCGGCCGACGGTCTCGCACTGGCTGCTGCTCGCTGCCGCCCAGATCGCTGCGGTGGGATTCAGCTCCACGGCGGTCTGGGCGGCGCCGGTCGGCGCGCTGATGGCGATGTGCTGCGTGCTCCGCCCGACCCCGAACGGCCTGTTGCGACTGGTGATCGGAGCGCTGACCTCGAGCTACGTACTCACCATCGGACTGCTGTTGAAGAAGAGTCTCCAGCCGATGCTGGCTCCGATGATCGAAGAACACGCGTTCGGGAGCCAGATCGAAGAGGCGTTGCGGCTGACGCTCGGCAACGGGAACCTGCTGATCTTCGGTATCGCCGCGATGCTGCTCGCATGGGCCGCGAGCCCCCGCGGCCTCGCGCAACGGTTCGCAATCGCGTTGCCGTTCGCAGCCTGGCTCGTGCTGCTCAATCCGTACATCGACGGCTGGGTCGGCGCGAACGTGACGGGGCCGTCCTACTGGCGGGCGATGTGGAGCCTGCCGATCCCGATCTTGATGGTGCTGCTGCTCATCGCGCCGCTCCACCTGGGCCGCACGCGCGGCCGGCGCGTTCTGTCGCGCGCCGCGTTCATCCTGGGCTGCATCGCATTTCTCGTCTTCGTGCCCGAGTTCAGCGCGATCTCCGAACGCAACGAGGGCGCCGGCGGCGTCGGCATCCGGATCGGACGACCTCGGCGCAAGGTTCCGGACGAACTCTTCCGCTGGGCCGCGGCGCTGAACCGTGCGGTGCCCGAGGGCAGCTTCGTAGTCGCCCCGCCCGACATCGGAATGTGGATCACAGTGATGCACCACCACGCCCACCCGCTACAGGTGCGAAGACTCTACCTGGTGAGACAACGCGAGAACCTCGGCGACGACGACGTCCGGCTGCGAATGCTGATGACGCAGTACGTCGGAGGCGGCGCCGAGCAGGTAGCGAACGCGAGCGCTCTCTTCGAGAAGGGGCTCGAGAAGTATCACGTGAGCGGTGTGCTCCTGCGAAATTCCGGGCGCGCGGTCGAAGCCCGGCGAATCCTCGCGGCGAGCGGCTTCACGCGAGAGCTGCGCGCGGTGGATTACGAGATCTGGGTCCGTTCCTGAATCCGGCGGCGCATTCGTCGCGCCGAAAGCCCGATACCGAGCGCGATCACCGCAAGACCGCCGGCGTGCGGCAGTGCGCTCACCCCGAAGAACGACGGGCTCAGCGCCAGCGCAGCGCTGGGATCGATGATGCCGGCGCCCGAGTCGCGATCGACGCCGGGCGCCTCGATGTCGAGCGCGGTCGCGCGCAGCGCCACCCGAACCTGATGCGGGTTCAGCGTCGGGTGGCGCTCGAGCAGCAGGCCCGCGATCGCAGCGGCGTGCGGCGCCGCGGCCGACGTGCCGTAGAAGGTGCTGAAGCCCGGAGTCGACGTCGAAACTCCGTCAGCCGCCGTGAGATCGGGTTTCGCCCGCAACTTGCCGCCCGTCGATCCGAAATTCCCGGGCGTCACCGGAACACCGGGGGGGTCGAAGAAGATCCTGCGCGGCCCGTCCGAGCTGAACCACTCGACCGGATTGTCCGGGCCGCCCGTGAAGACGCCCTGTGAATCCGCGACATCGACCGCCGCAACGCTGATCGCCGCCGCCGCAGCGGTGTGACCGCCGATCTGGCCGTCGGTGGCGATCTCCAGCTGCCCGCGGTGCGTGTTCAGATGCAGATAGCGACCTTCGCCCGAGTAGTGGATCACCACGAGACTCGACCCCGCGTCGTTGTAGGCTCCGGAATCGATCATCTCGAACGGGTCCTGCGATCCCGCCTGGTAATCGGTCGAGGCGGCGTGGACGACGCTGCGCGTCGAGTCGAGCAGGAAGAGATCGTAATCGTTTGCCGCACCGTCCTGCGGGTCCGACCAGGTCAGCGTGATGACGTAGGGCGGATCGCGCGTCAGGGTGTTGTAGTTGCGGCTTCCACCGAAGTCGTGCGCCTCTCCGAAGGTCACCACCGCCGGCCGCGCAATCGGAACGTAGTCGCCTTCCCAGACCCCGGAAGAACCGTCGTTCGAGTTGCCCGAGTTTCCCGCGGACGACAGATAGACCACGCCCGCGGCCGTGACGGTTTCCACCGCCTGGGCGACGACGCCGTCCTCGAATACCGGCTCGGCGAAGTAGAACACGTCGTCGACGATCACGTCGCAGCCGGCCGCCTGAAGGTCGAGGATGTTCTGTGCGAACTGGGCCTGCCCGCCGTTGGCGGACGCGAAGAAGAGCTCGGCTCCGGGAGCGAGGTCGTGGATGATCTCCATCATCGCCGTCCCTTCGCTGCTCCCGGGAATGCCGCTCTGCCCGGGAAGGATGCCGACGTTCGCGGGCAGATCGCCCGTGGCCTGGACGCTCGCGAGCTCGTCCACGCTGTCGGAGAGGGTGCAGATCGACACGCCGCTGCCGTCGACGTCGTAGTTGACGCGGGCGAGGTCGGCGCCGTGGGCGGCATCGCCCTCCGACGCATTCAGGGCGTGGAGCATGTAGTGCTCGGCCGGAGCGATCGATTGCACCTCGGGCTCGGAAGCGAGCAGATCGACGGCGTCGATCGGAACGAGCGCGCGCATCGCGCCGAAGCGCGGAATGCGATTGACGACGCGACCTCCGAGAGCCTCGACCCGCAGGACCATGGCGTCGGAAGCGGGGCCGCGAATGTCGACGAGGGTCCGACCGGAGCCGTCGACGGAGATGCGGTTTCGAAGCGACGGCAGATCGCGCGCGACGCGCTGGCCGCGCCGCTTCTTCAGCGCCAGCACGAGCCGCGAGCTCAGCTTTCGTTCGATGAGCGACCGACCGCGCTTTTCCTCGAGCAGGCGGTTGATCTGACGTCGCGCCTCGACCGTCAACGGTTCGCGCGCGAATCCGGAGTCGGGTATCGCGGCGAACGACAGCAACACGGTCGCTGCGACGAGCGCGCGCAATCCACTCCACGCGAAGAGATGTCGTCTCTGCCCGGCCATGCCCGTTTATCGAACACACGGCCGCGCGGCCTTATTCCCGAGCACCGGGATGCGCAGCGAAGCGGGAACTCGTGCGCAACTCGGCTCCGATCGACGAGGATCCGGCCGTTGCTTTCAACGCGACTGCAATGCCTGCGCACGATCTGCATGCGAGCGGTCCGGTCGGACTCGCGCCAGCAACAACGCCGCCGGGATGTCGAATGAATGATCCGGAGAGATTCCGAAGACATCGCGCAGCTCGTCGGTGGCGTTCTCGAACAGCGAATGCAACATCGCGACTTCGAGCGGTGGCGTTGCGATGCGCTCCACCCACGAGTCGAACTCGATCCGGATGTTCCATTCCCGGAGGACGCTCGCTCGAAGCCCCGCGTTCTCGAACATCGCGATCCATTGAGCGGTGCTGTGATTCCGAACGTGGGAGCGGTCGCGAAGGATCTCGAACGTATTCATGAAGGTGTCCGCCGCCCAAGCGGCCGGCGAGACCGAGTCGATCCAGAGCAGCCGCCCGCCGGGACGCAGCACCCGCACCGCTTCCCGAACCGCCTGCTCCGGACGCGTGTAGTGATGGGCCGACAACCGCGAGGCCACGACGTCGAACGAGGCATCCGGATACGGCAGCTCGGCCGCGTCCCCCTCCCGGAACCTGAGGTTGGCGATACCGCGTTCGCCGGCCAGCCTCCGTCCCGCGTCGAGCATCTGCGCGGTCAGGTCGAGTGCCTCGACCTCGGCGCAGCGCGGCGCAAACGCCATCGCGGTGTGGCCCGTCCCGCAGCCGAGATCGAGCACCCGCTCGCGGCCCGTGAGCTCCGCCGCTTCGACCATCGCAACCAGATCGGGTCCGCCCGAGTGGATGGAACTCACGGCGTAACTCCCCGCCGCCGCTCCGAAGACTTCGCGAATCGCGTCGTGCCGATCCATGCTAGGATTCTCCTATCGATCTGTTAATATTTAACATAGGTTAACCTTTTGGCAAGAGCAAGCAGGAAACCGCGCGCCGCGACTCTCGACGCCATCCAGAGCCTCCAGCGTCTGAGCGATCTCTTCCGCGAGCGCCGGCTGCAGCTCGCCCGCGCGATCGGACTCAGCGAAGCCCAGTGGCGGCTGCTCGAGGAGATCGCCGGCGACGCCTTCATGCCGTCGATGTTTGCGAAACGCCGGGATTGCTCGCCCGCCGCGGTTTCCCGCACCCTGAGACAGTTGCAGGACCGCGAGCTGATCGCCGCCGACATCTCGCAGGACGACGCCCGCCAGCGCGTCTATTCCCTCACGGCCGATGGGCGGCGGATGCTCGAACGCCTGAATCGCGAGCGCGCCCAGGCCATCGAGACGATCTGGGAGCCCTTCAGCGCGAGCGAGCTCGAGCGCTTCACACGCTTCGCGACCCGACTCGCCGACGACCTCGAGGCCTATCGACGCCGGGAGCGGTGAGACGCCGGCCGCAGCGGGCGGCGGTCGACGCCGATGCGCTGGACGCAGAGCGATCCGCGTACGGCTAGACTCTCCCGCCACGAAGACGCCGAAGGAGATCACGACATGGGCCGCCTCGAAGAGCGCGTCGCTTTCATAACCGGGGCCGCGTCCGGCATCGGCGCAGCCTGCGCGCAGCGCATGGCCGACGAAGGTGCCCGCATCGCCGGCTTCGACCTCACCCGACCGGACCCCGCAGCCTGGAAGCAGCTGGCGGATGCCGCGCCCGACGCGAGCTTCCACGTCGGAGACGTCCGCGACGAGGCGGTCGTGGCGGCCGCGGTCGCCGCCGCCGCGGAGCGTTTCGGTCGTATCGACGTGCTCGTGAATTCCGCCGGAACCGCGGGCGGAGGCCCCGTCCACATGCTCGAGTCCGACGAGTGGGACCGCGTCGTCGACGTCAATTTGAAGGGCACCTTCCTGTGCTCCAAGTACGCGATCCGGCAGATGCTCGAACAGGGAAGCGGCAACGTGATCAACATCGCGAGCGTCGAGGGCCTCGAGGGCTTCGAGGGCGGCAGCGCGTACAACGCCTCGAAGGGGGGCGTCGTGCTGCTGACGCGCAACCAGGCGATCGACTACGGTCGGCGCGGCATCCGGGTGAATGCCATCTGCCCGGGCTTCATCGAGACTCCGCTGCTGGAACGCACTTTCGTCGAGGGTCTGAAGGAGCCGCTCCAGCGCGTCGTCGAAGCCACGCAGCTCGGCCGCATGGGCCGGCCGGAGGAAATCGCAGCGGCCGCGCTGTTCCTCGCCTCGGACGAGGCATCGTACATCACGGGGCAGACGTTGGTCGTCGACGGCGGCTTCACCTGCGGTCACCGCGTCGGCATCAGCAGGATACTGGGCCTCGAATAGCGGCCCGGGCGGAAACGCGGCCGCGACGGATTCGACGCCGAGCGGAGGTCCCGGCAGCGGCGCGGTCGAGGCGCAGCCGATCGTTCAGGCGGCCCGGCGACGCCGGAGCCACCACGAGCCTGCAATCACCGCGATCGACAGTGCCGCCGCGGCGACGGGAAGATCGGCGGGCGCCGCGCTGATCGGCAGACCGATCGGGTCGAAACGCCCGTTCCCGTCGACATCGACGAAGATCGGATTCGAGAATGCGATCGGAACGAAGCCGGGTGCGAGGGTCTCGGAGTAGACGCCGCCGTGCTCGCGAAGCCAGGCGCCGTGATCGGCGTCGAGCCCGAGTCCGGCTTCGAGTGTCAAGAAGACGTCGCGTTCGAAGTGGAGCCGCTCCTCGGCGCGCAGTCGCACCACCCGATCTTCCGCCGGCCCGTCCGCGGAGTAGCGACGCACGACTTCGCCGTCCGCGAGCAGCCGGACTTCCTCGAACGGCACCCATGGCGCAGCGGCAACCTCGAGCAGGATCGCAACCACGCCTTCGGGAGCGGCGACCAACTCGCCGATGCCGCCGCCGTTTGCGTCGAATGCGGTGATCAGCGGACCGCTGGTGCCGAAGCTTCGCCCCGCCAGCACCGCTTCGTTCCAGCGCGCTTCGTCCCAGCCCTCGTCGCGGTCGAAGCGGACGTAGTTTCGCGGGTAGCCGGCGGGTTCGTCGGGTCCGTGCGTGTCGGAATTGGCGGTCGCAGTCGCGCGAAATCCCTGGCGAAGCAGCGCGTGCCAGTCGTCGCGAACCTGGAGGTAGCGCGAGTAGGACGGTCCGTTGAACAGCTCGATCGCATCGAAGTCGACCGCACGCATGCGACCGTCCGAAGATCGAGCGAGCAACCGATCGTTCGGAGCGGCATCGATCGGCCGCGTCGGGTCGAAGCCCTCCCCCACGCTCCCGAGGTGGGTCAGGAAGGCGCCGGTCGAAATCCCTCCGGGCTTCGACCGGCGCGGGTGGTTCAGCTGGATCACCGCTGCGTGGTAATCGTGACGCAGCAGACTGTAGAGATCCGCGACCGTCATGTTCTGGCTCGGAGGCGCTCCCTGGCGGTGCGCGTGCGGCTTGCGTTCGATCGGCCAGGCATTGTGGTGCCCGATCGACCAGGCGGCGGCGGGGCTCGGCGCGCTGCTCGTCACTTCGACGCCGGTTATGACACGAATCCGATCGCGAACGTCGAGCCGATCGAGTGCGGGGTCGAAGAATGCCACGTGATCGTGATCCGTCGAGACGATCACATCGATCGCCTCGGCCAGGAAGCTCCGCAGGCGGGCCTCGTTGGTCATCCCCGAGTCGTCGCTCGCCTGTGCGTGCACGTGGAAGTCGGCGCTGGCGAATCCGGGCAGCTCGATCACGCGATCGAGTGCGAACGGAGCGATCGCGAACTCGGCGGCATCGCCCGGAACTTCGACCTCGACCTGTGCAATGTCGAATTCGAAGCCCCGACTCGCGGTCAGGCGGTAGCGACCGGGTGCGATCTCGACGCGCTCGGGATCGTGTTCGTTGCCGACGAAGTGGAGCTCGTTCACCTCCATGCCGCTCCCCGTCGCGCGACCATCCAACCGGAAGTCGAGCAGCTCCGGGGAGAATGCGGGATCGGGCGTCTCGCCGAGACCCTCGACGACGATCCGCCCGGCGCCGCCGTCGGCGAACGCGGGGGCGAAGCGGAGAACGCTCGGCGCCGCGAGCGCGATCGCTTCGACGTTCGTGAATCTCCCCGCGGAAACGCTCAGCCCGATCTCGCGTGAAGGCCGCTCGGGGGCGCGAATCTCGAGCCGATAGTCGCCGGGCGGCAGTGTCGCGCGGTAACGCCCGGCCTTGGCTCCGGCAACGTCGGTTTCGAGCTGGGTGACCGGCGCGCCGGTCACCGCATCGCTCACGATGACGACATGACGGACGTTCGCGGGCTCGACGCGCCCACGGATGCCGCTGCTTCCGTCGGCGTATCCGAGCAGCGGAAAGATCACATCGGTCGCGGCCCCGGTGTCCCGCCCTCCGACGATCAGCAGACGACGCCGGAAACTCCAGCTTTCCCCCGGCGCAAGCTCGCTGCGCAGCGCGGACGCGAGCCGCGTCAGGCTCATCCGATCCCAGTCCGGGTCGCCGAAATACGCGTTTACGAGCGTGACGTGCTCGCCCGTAACCCCGAACTGGCGCAGCTGCCGCGCGGCTCGTTCCGGCGCGAAGATCGCGTACGCGATCGGTGGATACTGCGGCAACCCGGGAACGGCAACGTGGGTGAACGCCGCCATCGCATCGCCCGCCGCCAGCACGTTCTCGCGATCGAAGCTCAGGTGATGGAATCCGCGCGAGAGCTCCGGGTCGAGGGTATTGCCGACCCACGCCCGGCCGCCGTGCCCGCCGCGCATCCACACGTCGCCGTACGCGAAGAGCGGTGCGGGTGTCGGCCCGTCGTTGCGGAAGGTCGTCGTGATATGAACGAACGGTTCACCGCGGAACACCGCGTATTCGGTCTCGACGGCGACGTGTCGAAGCTCCTCGGGGCTCGGCACCAGCGGATCGAACCAGCGCGCGAGACCGTGATCGCGCCCGACCGAGTTCATCCGCCCCGAATTCGCGACGACCAGCCGAGCCCAGCCCTCGGTCTCATCGGCTGCGGCGCTGATCCGATCGAAGTCGATGAAGACCCGCTGGTCGAGGTTCACGATCGGGAAGATCCGCGCGAACTGATCCTCATCCCGGCGATCGCGCAATCCGGCATCGACGATCGTCCCGCCGTGATTCGACTTCGCGTAACGGCGGCTCGGATCGTCGACGATCACCTCGATGACGTCGTTGGCGAGATACCAGTCGCCGACGCCGCCGATCGCTTCCGGACCACCGATCAACAGCTCGTCCGCGGTGTCGGCGACGATCCGTTCGGCCCGCATTTCCGCGAGCGCCGGGGCCGGCGGCAGGATACCGGCCGCGGCGATGACGACCAGGCAGTATCGAAGCAGCATACGCAGCCGGGCCTACTCGAGGCCCATGCGTCTCGCGATGATCTGCTTCATGATCTCGTTCGTACCCGCATAGATGCTCTGGACTGCGGCATCCGCATAATCGCCCGAGATCGGATACTCGGCCATGAAACCGTAGCCGCCGAACAGCTGCAGACATTCGGCCGCCACCTTCTTCTGCAGGTCCGTGGCCCAGTACTTCGCCATGCTGACCTCGGTCACGATGTCGTCGCCGCGCACATGGGCGACGAGCAGCTTGTCGATGAAGGCTTGTCCGATCTCGATCTCGGTCGCGAGCTCGGCCAGCTTGAACTGCGTGTTCTGGAACGCGGCGATCCGGGTTCCGAACGCGGTGCGCTGCTTCACGTAGTCGATGGTGTCGTCGAGCGAGCGGCGGCAGGAAGCGATCGACGCGACCGCGATGCTGAGACGCTCCTGCTGCAGCTGGTTCATCAGCATCTTGAAGCCCTGCCCTTCTTCGCCGAGCAGGTTCGCGACGGGTACGCGACAGTCGCGAAAGAACAGCTCGCTCGTGTCCTGCCCCTTCAAACCGAGCTTCTCGAGATTCCTTCCGCGCTCGAAGCCCTTCGTGTCGGCCTCGACGAGCAGCAGGCTGATCCCGCCATGGGGAGGATCCGCCTGGGGGTCGGTCTTCGCCACGACGATGACCAGGTCCGAGATCTGGCCGTTCGAGATGAACGTCTTGGCGCCGTTCACCACGTAGTGGTCGCCATCGCGGATCGCCTTCGTCTGGACGTTCGCGAGATCGGAGCCGGTCGAGGGCTCGGTCATTGCGACGGCGAGGATCGTCTCGCCCGAGATGCATCCCGGCAGGTACTTCTGCTTCTGCTCCACGGACCCGTAGACCTTCAGATACGGCATGCAGATGTCGCAATGAAGCCCGAGCATCAGCGCGTGCGCCCGAATGCTCGCGAGCTCCTCCATCACGATCGCGTCGTAGATGAAGTCACCGCCGGATCCGCCGTATTCCACGGGCGCGTTCGCCCCGAGATAGCCGGCTTCACCGCACTTGCGCCAGGTCTCGCGGTCGGTCGTGCCGTCGCGGTTCCAAGCCGCCACCTTCGGCGCGATTTCGGCCTCGGCAAAACGGCGGAACTGTTCTCGAAAGAGCTCGTGTTCGTCGCTGAAGATATCTCGTCTCATGCGCACTCCGGATCTCGCAGCCTTCGGCCTTGCCTCCCGGTGAAGCGAGCAGCCGCTACATGTGCCGCCACAGGCGGAACCCCAGGAAACCGGCCATCAGCGAGAATACGATGTTCGGCCCCCACCCGCCGATGACCGGCGAGACGGTCTGGCCGTAGCCGAAAGACGCCGACACCCCGGAGAGCAGGATGTAGCTGACGCCGACGATCCCACTGACCAGCAGGTTCTGCGCGGGCCCCGGAAACGGCGGTCCACTGACTGCGAAGAAGAGCATGAGCGCGGGCAGGATGATGCAGGCGAGCGGCTGAGCGAGCTTCACCTGGAAATCGACGCGATAGGCCGTCGCGTCGTGGCCGTCGGCCTCGACCTCTGCGATCCGCTCGCCGAGCGCTTCGACGCTCAAGTGCATGGTGTCGACCTTCGCCGGAACCGCCAGGCCGAGCTTCGCGTAGCGCGGAGCCTCGCCCACGCGCACGCCCTCGCCCGAGAGGTCGATCAAGCCGGGCTCGATGAGCCGCCAGTCGCCGCCCCCGATGTGGTAGGCGGATTCGGCGTCGATGCGTTGGATCGGCAGGCCGTCTTCGCCGAGGTGGTAGATCGACAGCTTGCGCGCAATGCCCTGCTCCGGGTCGAAGCGCTTGGCTTCGAGCACCCGTTTGCGGGTGCGGTACCAGACCGAGCGCGCGCGTGATGGCTTTTCCGGGCTCTTCTCGGACTTGTGCTCGGCCTTGATCTCACTTTCCTTCAACTCGTCGGCAATCGCGTTCGTACGCGGAACCACGACGTTGTTCAGCGTGAAGAACGCGGGGACGACCAACAGCGCGCAGGTGAGCACGGGCAGCAGCGCCCGCGGCGCCGGGATCCCGCACGACCGCATCCCGATCAATTCCCCCTCCACCGCCAGCAGGCTCACCGTGAGCGCCGTCGCGACCAGCACGGACATCGGGACCACGCGTGACGCGAGCAGCGGGAGACGGGCTCCGTAGAAGCGGAGAACCTCGATACCGCTGGCCTCGTAGCGGGCGAACCAGTCGAGCCTCTCCATGATGTCGATCAGCAGGTACGCGACCACGAGCACCGCAAAGGTGAGCAGCGCGAGCTGCAGGAACCGGCTCACGATGTAGCGCGGCAGTGGATAGCGGCGGGGGCGGTAATCGGAGCGCAGTTCCATCTTCGAGTTCTTGCGCTTCGACAGCTGGGGCCGGTCGAACGAGTGCCCGAGCACGTTCCCGCGCAATACCCGCACCAGGAACACGACGGCCAGCAGCATCAGCAGGAGGTTGGGCATCCAGACGCCGGTCACGACCATCACCTGATCGCTCTGGATCAGCCCCTCGCCGAGCTGCACCAGGCCGTAATAGACGATCGTCAGCACCAGCCCCAGAAGACCGCCGCTCGCGCGCGAAAAACTTCCGCGCATCAGGAAGATCGGCGCGGCGAGGAAGCCGAACACCAGCGTCGCAGCCGGCATCGCGATGCGCCGCTGGTACTCGATCGCCGCATGGGGCAGCGGGTCATCCTTGGTTCGGATGTAAGCGAGCGCGAGCTGGTCGAGCTCGGCGAATCCGAGTCCCTGCAGGTGATCTTCGACGTCCCGCTCCACCTGGTTGTCGCTGTCGGGCAGCAGCGTCTTCATCGACTCGAAACGCAGGTAGTTCACGCCCGAGCGGGCCGGGAGCACGACGCTGCCGTCGCGCAGCTCGATCTCGATCGAACCGGCAGCGTTGGAACCGATCCGTGCCGAGCGCGCAAAGACCGTTTCGCCGATGTCCGGAATCCACAACAGCACGCTTTCGAGCTCGCTGCCCTCGCTCGAGACCTCGACCGCGTCGAGCCGCCAGCCACCGAACCGCGTAACCGCACCCGCTCGAACGCGCGCCCAGGGCGTCTCGGTCGAGATCTTCTCGTAGGCCGTATCGAGGGAGCGAGAAGCCCATGGCGTCGCGACCGCCGAGAGCCAGACCGAAAGCAGCGTCATCACTCCCGCGAAGACGATCACCGGCCAGACCAGGCGCGCCGCCGCCACACCGGAAGCTTCGAGCGTCAGGATCTCTCGATCCGCGCCGAGCCGACCCATCGCGACCAGGCAGCCCAGCAGCACCGAGAAGGGGAACATCAGCGCCGTGATCGGAACGGCCTTGTAGAATGCGATCTTCGCGACCAACGAGCCGTTGATGCCGCGGTTGATCACGAGATCGGAGAAGCCGAGGAGGTCCTTGGTCAATACGACGGTGGTCAGCCCCAGCAACGCGAACAGCGTCGGCCGCAGCGCCTCGCTGGCGACGTAACGGTAGAAGGTCGGCCCGAGAGGCCGATGGGGCGGGCCGGAGACCCGTTGCCGTCCATCATCGCTCATGCGTGAAAAGCTCGAATCGGACTGGGTGACGGTGCGGAAACGGAGCCGATCCCCGCGGGGACAATTTCCATTGATCGGAACGGCCCAGCTGAACTACAGTTTGGCCGCCCCCCTGGAAGGAATCCTAGGTCGGATGGGCGACTCTAGGCAACGATCCTCACGAACAGTGGATAGGTACAGGAATAACATGAGAGCCATCGTTTTGGCCGCCGGCCAGGGCAAGCGCTTGATGCCCCTTACTACGTCTGAGCCCAAATGCCTGCTCCCGGTCGATGGAGAGCGGCCCGCGCTCGAGATTCAATTGCGCGCGATCGCCAATTGCGGGATCGAGCGCGCGTCCGTCATGGTCGGCTTCGGCGCCGACCGCGTCGAACACTTCCTCGACACGCACCCGATCCCCGAGCTCGCGGTCGACACCATCTTCAACCCGTTCTACGCCACGACGGACAACCTGATCACCTGCTGGTTGGCGCGTCACGTGATGACCGAGGACTTCCTGCTGCTGAACGGCGACACGCTGTTCGAGGACGACGTGCTCCATACGGTGATCGACAGCCCCAGGGTCCCGATCACCGTCACGGTCAATCACAAGTCGGAATACGACGAAGACGACATGAAGGTCACCCTCGACGCCGATGGCCGGCTGCGTGCGATCGGCAAGAAGCTGCCGCTCGGAGCCACCGACGGGGAGTCGATCGGCATGCTGCTGTTCCGCGATTCCGGCGTGGCGGCGTGGCGAGACGCCCTCGAACGGACGGCAAGACATCCCGATGCGCTCAACAAGTGGTACCTCTCGGTCGTGAACACGCTGGCCCAGACGATGGTCGTTCAAACGACGTCGATCACCGGCAAGTGGTGGCAGGAGATCGACTCCCGCGAAGACCTCGATGCCGCGCGCACGGGCTTCCGCCGCAAGGAAGAGGAGAAAGAGCCCGTCCCCGTCGTCGCCCGGGCCAGCACGCTCTGATCCCGGCGACCGCGCCGACCGGCTAGCGTTGGCTGCGACGCGCCCGAACGCAGCCGGGCACGGGAGCCGTGGCCGCGGCG
>Ga0055476_10000037_pt1 | contig 25297 bp, 19 predicted proteins | sample Muzzi_CordC_D2_FD_57682 | JGI IMG/M metagenome (GOLD analysis project Ga0055476, IMG submission 57682) | Wetland microbial communities from San Francisco Bay, California, USA, that impact long-term carbon sequestration - Muzzi_CordC_D2 | ecosystem: Environmental > Aquatic > Marine > Wetlands ... | reverse complement strand
CCGTTGTTAACGCCTTGTCCAGGCAGCTGGAAGTCTGGGTGCGGCGCGGTGGCAAAGAATACAACCTGGCGTTCAAAAATGGTGAGAAAACTGCCGGGCTGGACGAGGTGGGCAAGGTTGGCAGGCAGAATACCGGTACCACGGTGCGTTTCTGGCCGGACTCCCAGTTTTTCGATTCCGACAAGTTCTCGCTGGTGCGGCTGAGACATGTGTTGCGGGCCAAGGCAGTGCTATGTCCGGGTCTCGAAGTTACGCTGGTCGATGAAAAAAGTGCTGAGAAGGAAACCTGGTATTATGAAGACGGCTTGCGTGATTATCTCGTCGACACCCTGGGCGATGTGGTTTGTATTCCGCAAGAGCCTTTCGTAGGCAATTTTGAAGGCAACGCCGAGGCGGCTGAGTGGGCGCTGGTGTGGTTGCCGGAAGCAGGGGAACCGTTTAACGAAAGTTACGTTAACCTGATTCCGACTGCTCAGGGCGGCACCCACGTCAACGGTTTGCGTACCGGACTTACCGAGGCCATCCGTGAATTCTGCGAATTCCGCAGCCTGTTGCCGCGCGGCATCAAGATAACCCCGGACGACGTCTGGGAACGTTGTGCCTATATTCTGTCGGTAAAGCTCCTTGACCCGCAGTTTTCCGGACAGACCAAGGAACGCCTGTCTTCGCGTGAATGCGCGGCCTTCATTTCAGGCGTGGTCAAGGATGCCTTCAGCCTCTGGTTGAATCAGCATACCGACGTCGGTGAACAGATAGCGCAGCTGGCTATCCAGAACGCGCAAAGCCGACAGCGGGCTGGAAAAAAGGTTGTTCGCAAAAAGGTCACCAGTGGCCCTGCCTTGCCGGGCAAGCTGGCCGATTGCGCAAGCACGGATCTGCAACGGGCTGAATTGTTCCTGGTGGAGGGGGATTCCGCCGGTGGGTCAGCCAAACAGGCCCGTGACCGGGAATATCAGGCCATCATGCCTTTGCGCGGCAAGATTCTGAATACCTGGGAGGTGGATCCTTCCGAGGTTCTGGCATCAACGACGGTACACGATATTGCTCTGGCTATCGGCGTTGAGCCGGGCTCTGCCGACCTGAAGAACCTGCGTTATGGCAAGATCTGTATACTGGCCGACGCCGATTCTGACGGCGCCCATATAGCGACACTGCTGTGCGCTTTGTTTCTGAGGCATTTCCAGCCTCTGGTTGAAGCCGGGCATGTTTATGTTGCCATGCCACCACTGTACCGTATCGATGCGGGGAAACAGGTTTTTTACGCGCTCGACAATGCGGAACAGCAGGGTGTACTGGACCGTATTGCTGCTGAGAATATCAAGGGTAAGGTCAACGTACAGCGTTTTAAAGGCCTGGGTGAAATGAATCCCCTGCAGCTGCGCGAAACAACGATTGATCCGGATACCCGCCGACTGGTGCAACTGACTGTCGAGGCGGGCGATAACAGCCATAAAATTCTCGACTTACTGCTCGCTAAAAACCGCTCGTCCGACCGCCGAAACTGGCTGGAGAAAAACGGTAATCTTGCCGATATATAGGTGAGGATTGCCGGCCGGCTCGCTGGTGCTTTATAACTTGTTGACATTGTAAGTAGAGTAGCCTGGCGGGATGGCGTGACTGTCAAGTCTCGCCAGAGCATATCAGGGGACTATGGGCGAAATCGTCGTCAAACATTTCAAGCGATCCGGCGTCAGTTCCGACGATAAGGAGCTGATCACCGAAATCGTTGTCGAAAGCTCCGATACCAGCCGTTTTCTGTGGCGCATGGAAGAATCGCGTCTGACACGGCCCTGTTTTCAGGCCATTGATATGCGTGCTTTTGTGACTGATGAATGCCACCGTTATGCCTTTAATGACTGTGTTCACTACCTGGATGATATCTCCTTCCAGTTGTTCGAGCAGGGGTTAAGGGAGCATAACGGTGTTTACACCGTTGGTACTTTTGAAACCATTATGGGGGGTGCCCACACGCTCCAGGCTCAGCAGACAAAGTGTGAAGAAGCTGAAAGGCGACCGGGTGAAGTCGGGCAGCGGCGTCTGCAACGCGCCCATGCCGCGACGTTCGAGCGTGCGGCCTGCGGGCAACGATCGGGGCCGGGAGAAAGTGATGTGCCAGCTGTACTGGTCGATAATCCGGCGTTGCTGCCATTGGGCTATTTTCGAAGACGCAGCCATCCGCGCCTCCAGTATGCCTGTGCGGTGGTTCTGGAGCGTGGCAATATCAGAATCAATGGCATTACCGGGGATATTTCGGTGTCTGGTGTGCGCGTGCATATCAAGGGTTTAACAGCGTTTAAACCGGATCAGGAGGTACTGCTTTCCTATCCGGGACTCGAGCATGAAGCAGGCAAGACTGATGTAAAACACATTGCCTACAGAATTATCTCCAGAGAGCAACACAAAGAGGAGACGGTGCTGTGTCTGCAGCGTTCGGATAGCGATAAACCTGCCGGTTTTTCACAGTTCATCGAAGATTTTATCGGGCGCTATCGACGCAAATACAAACTGGATGTTGATGACGAGTATCAGTCCATAGTGAGTTGGTATTACGAGCGTTGTTATGCGCAAAGCGCGAAGCAGATACCTTTTTATGTTGAACAGAGTGATGCCTCAGACCTGCGTATTCAGGCTGTAGCGATGAGCGAGGGTAATTCGCATCTGGCACGCTTTTTCTGTACCGATGCTGATAACTACAATTTTACGCCGCTATGTCTGCCGCATCGCCTGCAGCAACTGCAACACAAACGCTCATTTGTCATGGCCATGTTCCGCCAGCGTGGTGCACAGGATCAGTGCATGCGAATTCATTCAGCGGCTGATTTCGAGTTTTCCTCCCGCGATGCCTTTCGGGACATGATCAGCTACACCATGGCTCAGTCAGATCACTGTGTCGTCAAGGTCCATGTCAGTCAGGTGCCCGCTGTTTCCGTATCCGAACAGAAGCTGGACGAGGTGTCGCAACGTCTGCAGTACAAGTCAGAGACACAGATGGTCGCGTTGCGTGAACGCCTGCGGAAGCTGCGTCTAGTCGGTTGTATCATTGATCTGACCCAGGCCTTTCAGCAATTGACAGAAAGGTGTGGCGAGTCAGCCGCTGGAAGTGGTGAACTGGCCGCCTGGGTGGGGAGCGAACACCGCTGTCTTGTCAGTGGGGCAGTAAAGGAAAAACTTTCGATTCCACCCGAGGATCTGAGGCCTGAACTGATTCGATTTGGTTACGTGGAGCGGCGCCGGGAAGACCGTTACCTGGCGGAAACCAGTGTGGAAGTCGACATCGGCGGCAAAGTCTATCAGGGGCTATCCAAAGATATATCGATACGTGGCATGCGTATCCAGTTGCACACGCGTGTTGATGTAAAAAAAAGCGTCGCCGTCAAAGTAGGCCTGGTGTCTCTGCAGCGCAGGAAGTCTGTTACCAATCTCATGGATATTCCCTATCGTGTGGTGCAGACCCGAGACGAGGAAGAAGGGACGGTGTTAATGCTCGAGCGTATTTCTGGTGGTAAGTGTGAAGGGCTCAAAGAATTTTTTGTCGAATTGATTGCCAAAAACCAGCACAAGCTGGGAGTCGATACCGGTGATATATGGAGTGCCACGACATCGAGGATCTATGAAGCACTGTTGGCCGCCAATACCCCGACCGTGCCTTTTTTCCTGGCGCGTAACAGTGAGGGCGGTGCGCATCTGCAGTTTGTGGGTATTCCTGAGTCGGGTGGTCCGTTGCTGGACTATTTCGCCAGTCCCGGCGGCGTTGTTAATTTCCGTTGCTTAAATGAGCGCCGTGTCGTCACGGCCCTGTACGATGCTGTACAGATACTGCTGAGGCAAAGCAGGAATTCCCATGATAGGTCAGCGCCGTTTGAGCTCGATATGTATCTGCATAAGGAGCTCGATGAGCTCACTGGAGACACTTTTATCCATGCCGCAACCGACCTGGATTTTACCACTGATGCTCAGCGTGATAATTTTTTGACGAAATTCACCGGCTATACAGACAGGTGTTGTGTCAGGATTGTAGCGACCTTCACGCAGTCTCTGGATGAAAAAGCGCTGGACAAGATGGTGGGCGCACTGCGATCCCAGTCAAAGTATCGTGCCATTAAACTATCCGATCTTGCGCATTCGCTGGTTGGCTACGGCGAATTGATTGATATCACGGAAGAGTGGTCATTGTTGCGAAACTGACCTTGGTGTCCTTTGCAGTGAGAAATGCCGGTTGGACCACGGCTATCGCTGCTCTGTACAATAGCCTTGTTTTGCGACGGATACGGAACAGGTATGGCTACCGACACGACCTTTGAACACCTGGAAACACTTCCACTGCACAGCTTTACCGAAAAGGCGTACCTGGATTATTCCATGTATGTCATTCTTGATCGCGCCCTGCCTCACATCGGCGACGGTCTGAAGCCGGTACAAAGGCGTATCGTTTATGCCATGTCGGAACTCGGACTTTCGGCGCGGGCAAAGTTCAAGAAATCGGCGCGTACCGTCGGTGATGTGCTGGGTAAATTTCATCCTCACGGTGATTCCGCCTGTTATGAAGCCATGGTACACATGGCGCAGTCATTCTCGTTTCGTTACCCGCTGGTAGATGGTCAGGGTAACTGGGGGGCGCCGGACGATCCCAAGTCATTTGCAGCCATGCGTTATACCGAAGCGCGCCTGACCGCTTTTGCCGAATTATTGCTGTCGGAAGTGGGTGACGGTACGGTCGACTGGAAGGCCAATTTTGACGGCACGCTGAAAGAACCCATCCTGCTGCCGGCACGCCTGCCGACTGTGCTGCTCAATGGTGCTACCGGTATTGCGGTGGGTATGGCGACAGATATTCCACCTCATAACCTGTGTGAGGTGTCCGCCGCTACCATCCACCTGCTGGAAAACCCAAAGGCAACTGTTGACGAGCTGTGTGAGTACCTGCAGGGACCGGATTTTCCGACCGGTGGAGAAGTAATTACACCTCGTGAAGAACTTGTTCGTGCTTATCAAACCGGTAATGGCAGTGTGCGGATTCGTGCGCGCTTTGAACGGGAAAACGGTGATATTGTTGTTACCGAACTGCCCTATCAGGTCTCCGGCAACAAGGTACTGGAACAGATAGCTGCACAGATGGCTGTCAGGAAATTGCCGATGGTGGCCGATTTACGGGATGAGTCCGATCACGAGAACCCCACCCGCCTGGTGATTGTGCCGCGTTCCAATCGCATCGACACGGAAATGCTGATGTCGCATCTGTTTGCGACCACGGATCTTGAGCGCAGCTACCGAGTCAATCTGAACATGATTGGCCTGGATGGTCGTCCAGCAGTCAAAAACCTGCGCACCATACTCAAGGAGTGGCTGCAATACCGCGTCGATACCGTCACCCGCCGCTTGCAGTACCGCCTCGACAAAGTGCTGGATCGCTTGCATATCCTGGATGGCCTGCTGGTAGCTTATCTTAATATCGACGAGGTGATAGCCATCATCCGTAGCGAGGATGAGCCCAGGCCGGAGTTGATGAAACGCTTTAATCTCAGCGAGCGCCAGGCAGATGCCATCCTCGATTTAAAATTGCGGCATCTTGCCAGGCTCGAGGAAATTAAAATCCGTGGTGAGCAGGGAGCCTTGAATGAAGAGCGCGACGAACTGGAAAAAATCCTCTCGTCCAGGCACCGCCTGCGCACCCTGGTAAAAAATGAAATTAACTCTGATACAGAAGCTTATGGTGATGAACGACGTTCAAGACTGGTGCAGCGCGCGCCTGCCCAGGCATTGAACGAAACCGCACTGCTGCCGAGCGAGCCGGTGATGGTAGTGTTATCCGAGAAGGGCTGGGTGCGGTCCGCCAAAGGTCATGAAATTGACCCGGAGAGTCTCAGTTATAAAGCAGGGGATGGTTTCAGGGCGTCTGCTCTGGGACGCACTAACCAGCAAGTGGTGTTCCTCGATTCCACCGGGCGAGCCTATACGCTGGCGGCCCATAGTCTGCCGTCGGCACGCGGTCAGGGTGAGCCCCTGACCGGACGTTTCAATCCACCGGACGGGGCGCGTTTTGTCGGTGTGATGGCAGGTGATCCGGACAGTCTGTATCTGTTGGCCAGCGATGCCGGTTACGGCTTTATTGCCCGGCTGGGAGATCTGATGTCGCGCACCAAGGCGGGTAAATCAGTGCTTTCAGTGCCAAAAAATGCACTGGTACTGCCCCCGGCAGCGGTGACCGATCCGGACACCGACCAGGTGGCGTCGGTCAATGCTCAGGGACAAATGCTGGTGATACCCGCTGCAGAAATTCCACGGCTCAATCGCGGTAAAGGCATCAAGATCCAGGCTGTCAGCACCAGGAAACTGGCCAGCCGGGAAGAATATATGGTGGGTATAGCCAGCGTGGCAGTGGACGCCAGACTGGTATTACATGCCGGTAAACGGTACCTGAAACTGAAAGCCGGTGATCTCGAGGTCTACCAGGGTGATCGTGGCCGCAAAGGTAAAAAACTGCCGCGTGGTCTGCAGCGTGTGGACCGCCTGTTTAGCGAGTAAATAGGGGGCAGACCACGTTTTTTCGCGTTTTTTGTTCACCTCTTTTGTTTAAATAGAACCTTGAATAGCGAAAAAACGTGGTATGTCCCCTATTTATGCTATTTACCGGCGACCGGGCGCAGGTAGAATATGCGGCTGTTGAGATGCTGCCAGGATAGAAACATGCCCCTGATTCGACCTTTTGCCGGTCTGCGCCCGGTGCCCGAGCGCGCCGAGGATGTTATCGCACCACCTTACGACGTTTTAAACAGCGAAGAGGCCCGGCAGCGCGCGGCCGGGCGTCCCTGCAGTTTTTTGCACATCTCCAGGGCGGAGATCGATTTGCCCGAAGCGACCGATCCCTATGATGCATCGGTGTACGCCAGGGCTGCGGTAAATCTCCAGGCCATGGTCGAGCAAGGGATTCTGCAACGAGATGATCAAGCCTGTTACTACGTCTACCGCCTGACCATGGGCGACCATAGGCAAACCGGCCTGGTGGCGGTGGCTTCTGTTGCCGACTACGACATCAACCGTATTCGCAAGCACGAATTCACACGCCCGGCCAAGGAAGATGACCGGGTGCATCAGATTGAAGCGCTGAATGCACAGACGGGTCCGGTGCTGCTGGCCTACAAGTCGCAGGCTGGGATCGATCAACTGATTGAATCCGTGACCACGAATCCGCCGGAAGTTGATCTCAAGGCAGATGATGGTATACGGCATGTCTTCTGGGTGGTGAAAGACCCTGTTGTAATAGACCAGCTCACGGCTGGATTTGATAAGATGGAGGCTCTTTATATCGCTGACGGTCACCATCGTTCGGCAGCAGCTTCCCGCGTGGCTGCGGCGTTAAACGCCGGGCCGGACGATATGAGCGGCTATTTTCTGTCGGTGATATTCCCGCACAATCAAATGCAGATTCTTGATTACAACCGGGTCGTCAAGGACTTGAACGACTTGTCGGTAAATGACTTGCTGGAAAATGTGGCCGCTGCCTTCGAAATCAGTGAGCAGCAAAGTGCAGTTTCACCGTCGAGATCCGGCGAGTTTGGTATGTATCTGGCGGGGCGCTGGTATCGCCTGACGATTCACGCCAACCGGCTATCAGAGGATCCGGTTGCACGACTGGATGTGAGTCTGCTGGCCAGTAATCTGCTGGAAGCGGTGCTGGGTATCAGCGACCCGCGAACTGATCCGCGGATTGATTTCGTGGGGGGGATTCGCGGGCTCGGTGAATTGGAAAAGCGTGTCGACAGCGGCGAGATGGCGGTGGCGTTTTCCATGTTCCCGACCAGTATGGAGGATCTGATGGCGGTCGCCGATGCCAACCAGGTTATGCCTCCCAAGTCCACCTGGTTTGAGCCCAAACTGGCGGACGGCCTGGTATCACACGTATTGGATTAGCCTCCAGGATGCATGTTACTTACTTAAGCTGAGTTCATGTAAATAGCCACGGAAAACACGGAAGGCACGGGAAATGTTTTTCGCTTGTTTCCGTGTTTTCCGTGGCTGGATTCGATGCTGTTAGATCGAGGATGTTTGCGGATCAGGCGATTTCGCTGGAAAAATCGTAGTCCAGCCTTTCACTGGGTTCCTGCAGGAAATTCCCCTGAATAAACTGTATGCCATTCTGCCAGAGTACAGCCAGGCTGTGCGCATCCTGGACGTACTCGGCAATGCATTGTCTGTTCATTGAATTGGCGGTAGCCAGGATCGATCTGACCATGGCCTGGTTGTCGGTGTCGCTGGCCAGGTTGTGGATAAAGGAGCCGTCGATTTTCAGGAAATCGACCGGCAAATGTTTGAGTAACTGGAACGAATTGGGGCTGGCGCCAAAGTGTTCCAGTACCGTTTTGCAGTGCAGATCATCCCGCAGCGTCTTGACGAAGATCTTGGCGTGCTTCAAATGCTGGGCGGCATGTTTTTCCGCGATTTCAAAGATCAGCGCTTCACCCGGTAACCGTGTGACTTTCATGCAGTTGCCAATGTACTGAAGCAGTTCTCCCTGCAGCAATGTCGCTGCTGAGATCTTTATGAAAAACTGTGTGTCTGCGCCCTGGGCCCGGTGCTCTACCAGTGCCCGGATGGCGTTCTGAATGACCCAGCGGTCAATCTCGGTGATTTGTCCCGTCTGTTCAGCGATGGGCAGGAACTGGGTAGGCAGTATGTATTCCCCTTCATCGTTAAGCATGCGTAGCAGGACTTCGTATTTTCCGCCCGCCTCACCCTGCAGGCTGACGATGGGTTGATAAAGAAGCTGGAACTGGTCGCGTTCCAATGCATCTTTAATCAGGGCATGCATTTGCTGGTCGCGTTCTTTGCCGATTTTTTCATCGACAACCGGATTATGCAGATGAACCCGGTTGCCGCCGGACGTGCGCGCTACTTCGCAGGCAAGATCAGCGCGTGAAATCACTTCGTGTGCGGAAGGTGTGCTTTCGGCAACAATGCTCATGCCGATGCTGCAGGTGGTGGTGACTGACTGCTCCTGCACGTCGGCAATATGCTCTTCAACAATGCGGCGAAGATTTTCGCCCAGTGCCTGAATGGCCGCCGAATCGCAATCCCTGCGCAGCAGGGCAAAGGAGTGATCGCCGAAACGGGCGACGATATCATTTTCCTCGGCCTGATCGTGCAGCAGATTGCCAATATCACTGATAACCATATCGGCAGCGCCGATGCCAAGGTTGTCCTTGATTTGTCTGAAGTTATCCATGAGTAAATAAATGACGGCCGCACTGCTGGAACCGCTGAGGGCGTCGGTTACCGCCAGCTCCAGTTCTTCCATGAAATACTGGCGATTGAACAGGCCGGTCAGTACATCCTGGTTGCTGAGGTATTTAAGCTTCTGCTCGAGTTCTGCGCTTGATCCGGCCTGGTTGCGGATGATGATCTGGGTACAGGGCTCGCCGTCGATGCTGGCCGGTGCGAATTCCATTTCGGCGTCAAACTTTTTGCCGTCCGGCAGCATGCCATGGGTTTCCAGGCTGCCTCCCTGCTCGCCGTCCTTGCTGTAGTTACGCAGGAAGTCCTTGAACTCGTGGTGATCCTCCGGTGCCACCATGTCCAGAATGGGCGTGCCCTCGATCTCCTCCAGGTCGTCAAAACCGAACATTTCCAGGTAGGAAGTGTTGGCAAAGATGTGCATGCCTTCGTGTACATAGGCAATGGCGTCGCGCGAGCTTTCCATCAGCATGCGGGCACGTTTTTCACTCTCACGGAATTTCAATTCGTAGTTTTGCGCACTCTGGCCGGTTTTTATCTGTGACAATTCACGTTTGACAACCAGTTGCAGATGCTCGGGTTGATCGTAGGAACACAGGTCCGTGGCACCCTGACGCATGGCTTCTATCACGTCTCTTTCATCAGCCGATCCAGCGATGGCGATGAGCGGGACACTGAGTTCACGTTGTTTCAGGAGAGCGGCAACATTTGCCAGTGACACGGACTCCAGACCCATGGCGCAGAGCATCAATTCAGGCCGCTGTTGATCCAGTGCTGCGCTGATGTCTTCCAGGTCTTCGGCAAAAGTCGGCCGGGAGGCCTGACCGGCGTTACGCAGAACGTTGGCTAAGGCTTCGGCGTCGTTGCGGGATTCCTCGATAATGAACAGCTGCAAGGGGTGTTCATTGTCCATGTGCTTTATTGTCTCCTGGTTCATTCCACTTGATGCGCCTACATTGTTTCGGCCGTCCAGGTCAGAATCTTTACCCGGAAAATCAAACCAGCCATATGGCTGGGAAAATCTGTAACTGCTTTTCCATACAGGAATTTCCTGCTAGCATGCACTGAAACAGGTGCCACCGGTGGTGGTTTCTACAACAGCTGGGGGCGGGGTATGCAACCGATCAAAGTACGAGCCGAAGTCGCGGATGATTATCGCGCTATCGATGTCGTTAATCTGAGCGCCTTCGAGGGCGAGGCAGAAGCACAACTGGTGGATGAATTGCGTAAATCAGATGGATTTATCCCTGATCTATCGCTGGTCGCGGAACTCAATGGGCGGGTGGTGGGGCATGTCGTGTTGTCCAGGGTGAAGCTGAAGACCAGCCAGGGAAACAGCGAAATACTGGCTCTGGGGCCGATGTCCGTGGTGCCGTCGCAGTCACATCGGGGCATCGGTTCGGAATTGATCGAAGCAGCCATCGCCCGTGCCAGACCACTTTGCTACGCCGCGATTGTCGTGGCCGGATACCCGGAGTATTACCAGCGTTTTGGTTTTAAGCCGGCGAAAGACTGGGGGGTGAGCTGTAACCTGTCGATCCCTGACGATGCGCTGACAGCGATGGAACTGAAGGATAACGTTTTTTCGGGTGGTGGCGAGGTTGAATACCCGGAGATGTTCAAGGCATTGTTTTAAGGCCGCCCGCGGACAGATTTTAAAATCTGCCCCCGTAAGGTAAGTTTCAGAGCAAGTCCCAGATGCCATCAAAATCCCTGGGTTTCGGTATTGTCAGCGGGTTTCGCCGGTTCCGCTGTTCGATTAGGCCTAGTGACTCGAACTGAAATTGGGCGAAACTGCCAGTATTTTCAACAAGTTTGGTCAGTTTGACCCGAGCATCCTTGCCCTGACAGTTTGCTATGACGGTATCGCCAACCTTGAAGGGTGGAGAGGGTAGCAGCAAAGTCGTGCGCTGCTGGATCGATGCGATTTCCGGCAGCAACAAGCCGCGCGTATAGTCAGCATTGTTTGAGCGTATTTTCCTGTCCGGTCGCGCCGCTATACCAACAGCGCCAGGTGACAGCATCTGTACACCCAGTTCGAGGCCCTGTTTCCCGGCAAATTTCAGCCATCGAATAACCCCGAGGCGCCAGTGAAAAGTATCTGGATCGCTTTCTTCGCGGATGCCGAGTAATTCGCCGACCTGTGCCCGGGTTGTCTCCGGGTTATCCCACAACAGGCAGTAGCCACCGGCACTGACGTTCACCATTTTCCAGCTCTGTGCAGAGTAGTTGGGTTCGATCCCCATTCCACCGGCTGTGGTATGAGTAACCGCCCGTTCTGTGTGGGTTGGCGGCTCCTCCTCGATACGGTAATTCATCTCCCAGACGTCAGGCAGTTTACCTTCCTGCCCCCTGATCGTTGTGGCCTGAAAGTGGGCACGATCCTGGAACTGTGGGACACCGGGTCCGATATCCAGCTCGGAATGGCATTCCGGCGCTGCCGAAGCGCCATTGAATGCGATTTCGCCACTGACAAAATAATGAATCGAGCTCAGCCCCATGGCAACGATAATCTGTGAATGTTCTTTCAGCCGTGAAAAACGACGTTTAGGCATGACGGCCCAGGCCAGCATCAGGTTGCGCAAGGTGTTCGTTCTGACCTGATGATGGTTTGTTCCTGAATTGGAATCACGTTTCTCTGCCAGCGCCTTACGAACCTGTTCTGCCAGTTTTCGAGTCGTCAGAAGTCGCCGGGTGCTGCGGATCTCAGCCCGATCGCGCAGTACCAGGTAGCTGGGTGGCTGATCGGAATCGAGATTGGTCGCAAACACGGCGTCCTCGGCTGCGTCGACGGTCTGCAGTTCGCTATAGTGAGCCCAGTCTTCCAGTGCATGATAAATTTCTTCCACTTCGGTGTGGCGAAGGCGGTAGGGGCAGGCCAGTGCGAGTAACAGGATTTGCTTGTAGGCGTCGGTGATGGTGGACGGATTCCGCTGCGGCGCCGTTACATCGAACACTTTGTTTTTGTGCAGCTGATTGTTTTCTGCATAACGGTACAGTGAGTGAACCTCCAGCCAGACAGAATCAGGGTAGGGTTCATACACCTGATAAGCTTTAAGCAACACCAGGCTTAACAGTTTGATGGAGCGATGTATGGCTGTAATCAGCAGCTTTTTGTCTTTGCGCCCGATGCCGGCAATTTGCTCCATCACCAGCACCTTGTAGCCGGTGGCTAATGTGTGCGTGATTTCTCTTGACAGGTGTGCAATCTTGCGGTTGTTTTCGGCGAGAGGGAGTGACTGGCCGATAAAATGTTTTTTCATGTTTTCGGTGATGTAATGCACCGGCTTGTGTAACAGTTCCAGCGTTTTGAAACGCTGTTGTGCAGGAATATCCTGGTGATTAATTTCGATCAGAGCTTCATATAACAGCCGGGTGGTTTCGCCAATGTTGGCCATTGGCAGTGTGCCAATCCAGCCTTTAACGCTGGCGGGATTGCTGTCAAATGATCCGTTCTTCGGTGCTGTTCGGTTAGGTACAGAAAGTTGCATGAAAGTCTCGTCCGCTGGGTTCTCGCATCGGCAGGTCAGATCCTGGCTGTGGCCCGGTCATCGCCGCTTCCCGATGTGGCTATCGTCCGCGGTGCCAAAAACTGAACGGCTATGAGGGGTTAGCCTGTGGTTATTGTCGGGTGATCCCGGTCGATTCTTTTATAATTATTATTTATGGATAATAAATTAATATTTATTTCAGGCGAATACTCACTTGCGCATTCATCAGTAAAGGGGAGATTTAGACGCTTTCCCGGGGTGCTCGCGAACCAGTCTGGGCACCAGGTAGCCGGGCAATTGCCGGCGCATTTCTTCGACCATTAATCTGGCCTCCTGGTCACTGACCGAAAAATGTGCCGCGCCCTGAACAGGGTCCAGCTGGTGCAGGTAGTATGGCAATACATCGGCCTCAAACAGTCTTTCGCTTAAATCAACCAGAACGTCGGGCCGATCGTTAATGTCGCGCAGTAAAACCGACTGATTCAATAAGGTGACCCCTGCCTGGCGTAGCTGGTTCATGGCCCGGTCTACTTTCGCATCCAGCTCATTGGCATGATTGCTGTGAATAACCAGCACGATCTGCAGCCTTGTCGCAGACATCCATTCGAGTAATGAAGGGTCAATGCGCTCCGGGAGTACGATAGGAAGCCGGCTGTGAATCCTCAGGCGTTTCACCCGGGCGATGGTTTCGATGCTGGATACCAGGCCCGCCAGCCGCGAGTCGGACAAGGTTAACGGGTCACCGCCGCTGAGAATGACTTCACTGAGCTCCGGCTGACGACGCAAGTAGTCGATCGTCTTGTCGTGTTCACGCGTCGGGTTGGCGTCGTTGTAAGGGTAATGACGGCGGAAACAATACCGGCAGTGTATGGCACAGGCACCGGTCAGGGTCAGCAACACTCTTCCCCGATACTTGTGCAGTACACCTGCTGCCGGCATTGTATCCAGCTCGGTCAGTGGGTCAGTGCTGTAGCCAGCCACACTATGGAGTTCTTCACCCAGCGGAAGGATTTGTCTCAGCAGAGGGTCATGAGGATCGCCCTGGCGCATACGTGCCAGAAAACCGTGGGGTACGCGCAGTTTGAAATCGGAGGAGGCCCGTACAGCAGCCGGTAACAGGCTCTGCGGCAGTCTGAGCTCGCGCAGCAGCTGTTCCGGTTCGGTAATTGCCTGGCTAAGCAGGGTTTGCCAGCGTGGCGGCTGTTGCAGCCGCAGGCTTCGGGTTATCATAGGCCCCCAGATTTCCGGATATTAAATGTTAAAAGGTGCTCGATGGCGACCTATAGTACCAATGAATTCAAGGGCGGCCTGAAAATCATGCAGGATGGCGACCCTTGTTCCATTATTGAAAACGAGTTTGTCAAACCCGGCAAGGGTCAGGCTTTCAATCGCGTCAAGATTCGCAATCTGAAAACCGGGCGCGTGATCGAACGTACCTTCAAATCAGGTGAAACCGTGGAAGCTGCCGACGTCATGGAAAGCGATATGCAGTATCTCTATAACGACGGTGAATTCTGGCATTTTATGGACCCGGAGAGCTACGAGCAGATTGCTGCCGATGCAACGGCCGTTGCCGATGCGTCAAAGTGGCTCAAAGAACAGGACATCTGCCAGGTGACGCTCTGGAACGGTGCGCCGATCAGCGTAATAACGCCCAATTTTGTGATGCTGACAGTGATCGAAACAGACCCCGGTGTTCGGGGTGATACTTCCGGTGGTGGCGGCAAACCGGCAACGCTGGAAACCGGTGCAGTGGTGCGTGTACCTCTGTTTATCGATGTTGATGAGCTCGTCAAGGTCGATACTCGAACCGGCGAATACGTCGGCCGTGCCAAAGACTGACAGTGCCGACAATAACGATTGGCGGCCCGGCGCCAGCCTCGAAGTGATAAAAATTCGCGCCACGTTGCTGGCGCGTATTCGCTCCTTCTTCGAGCAAAAAGGGGTGCTGGAAGTCGATACGCCTGCGTTGTCCCGTTTCGGGTGTACCGATCCTGCCATTGAGTCCTTTAGGAGTGCTTATAGGGGGCCGTACCGTGCAGACGGATTGCCGCTGTATTTGCACACTTCGCCGGAATTCTTCATGAAGCGTCTGCTGGCAGCCGGTTGTGGGCCGATCTACCAGTTGGCACACGTGTTTCGTAACGGTGAGTTGGGCCGCAAGCATAACCCGGAATTCATGATGCTGGAATGGTACCGTCCGGGGATGGACCATTACGCCCTGATGGATGAGACAGATGCATTGCTGGCATTTGCTCTGGACGGTTTTTTCGGCTACCGCTCGGCGAAGCGCATCAGTTACCGGCAGTGGTTCCTGGACGCGACGGGTCTTGATCCATGGTCCGACAGCGTGGCTGCATTTCGGCAGTTCGCCGAGCAGCAGCTCGCATCCGTGCCGGCCAGCATGGATGACACTGAACTGGATCCATGGCTGGATCTTCTGGTGACACACTGGCTTGAGCCACAACTCGCCGATCAGGTGTTGTTTGTCGTTGACTACCCGCCGAGTCAGGCAGCGTTGGCACGTATACGCGAATACCCGGTGGCGGTGGCGGAACGATTCGAACTTTTTCTCAATGGTGTAGAGCTCGCCAATGGCTTTCACGAACTGGCGGACGCCGGGCAACAGTGTCAGCGCTTTGAAAATGAAAACAGGGTTCGTGAACAGTCAGGACAGGCAGTTGTCGACTATGATGAACACCTTGTTGCCGCGTTGCAGTCCGGGTTGCCCGCGTGTTCCGGTGTCTCGATCGGTTTTGACCGGCTGGTGATGCTGGCGGCTGGATTATCGGAACTCGGTGCAGCGATACCGTTTTCGTTCCAACGTGTCTAGCGGCATCAAGTCTCAGACTGACGACACTTAAAGAACCGTTTAATCTCTCGCCAAGACGCAGAGACGCAGAGGATTTTCTTGGCGGGCTTTGCGGTTTTGCGAGAGCTATGATTGAAATCTGACTCATAAGTAAAGATGTTGGTCACTCAAGGATTGCCAGGCCACCCGAAGTGTGCCGAAAGACCCATGAAACAACCCCGTATTATACTCGTCAACACCAGTCACCCCGGCAATATCGGTGCGGCAGCCCGTGCCATGAAAAACATGGGGCTAAGTGATTTGTGTCTGGTTGATCCCCAGCGCTATCCCAGCGCAGAAGCCACCGCCCGTGCCTCCGGTGCCGATGACCTGCTGGCCCGCGCGAAGTGTTTCGCAACGTTGGATGAAGCGATCGCCGATGCAGTTCTGGTGATCGGTGCGAGCGCACGCAGTCGCAGTTTGCCGGTGCCCATGCTCGATCCGCGTGCTTGCGCAAAGCTGGTTGACGAACAGCCGGATGCTGAAACGGTGGCCATTCTGTTTGGCCGGGAACGCACCGGACTGAGCAACGAAGAACTGGACCGCTGCCACTACCTGGTGCAGATTCCAAGCAATCCCGAGTATTCCTCGCTGAATATCGCGGCTGCCGTACAGATCATCGTTTACGAACTGGGTTTGCTTGCCGGGAACCGGGCGCATGCCGGCGAGGCAGGGATTGACTATGCAACAGCGCAACAGATGGAACAATTCTACGGCCATCTTGAGAAGACACTGATGGAGTTGGAGTTTCTCGATCCGGCAAATCCAAAGCAACTTATGCGGCGGCTGCGCCGTCTGTTCGCGCGGACCCGGCCCGATCAAAACGAGATAAACATCTTGCGCGGGATCCTGACGGCAATGAATAAAAAGAGCAGGTGAAAAACCTGCGCTGAAACACAATCGGCACGAATGACACGTGTTGTATTGCGAAATCGCTGTCTTCAGCCTGTTATAGTATCCATAACTCAGTATATTTAAAGGTGACGCTATGTGGGAGCGATTGCGTGAAGATCTCGATTGTATATTTGACCGGGATCCGGCGGCCCGTACCCGCTTCGAGGTCATCACGACCTACCCGGGTTTCCACGCGGTGATGGCGCATCGTTTAAGCCATGCCTTATCACGTAACGGTTTTCCCTGGCTGGCACGGATTATTTCCAACCTGGCTCGCTGGTTCACCGGTATTGAGATTCATCCTGGTGCGAAAATCGGGCGGCGCTTTTTTATCGACCATGGTATGGGTGTGGTTATTGGTGAAACCGCCGAGATTGGCGATGACTGCACGCTTTATCACGGTGTCACACTGGGTGGTACCAGCTGGGAAAAAGGCAAGCGCCACCCGACGTTGGGTTGTGACGTTGTCATTGGCGCCGGAGCCAAGGTGCTGGGGCCCATACGGATCGGAGACGATGTGCGTATCGGTTCCAATTCGGTGGTACTGAAGGATGTTCCCGATGGTGCCACAGTGGTGGGTGTGCCAGGCCGCGTAATCGGTGGCAGTAAGACCGGTCAGGACGAACGCCGTGAAGCGATTGCCAGGAAAATGGGGTTTGACGCCTACGGCAGCACCAAGGATGCACCCGACCCGGTGGCCAACGCCATCAACAACATGCTGGATCATATTCATATTATGGATAAGCGGCTGGAGGACATGCGCCGGGGTTTGCAGGGACTGGGTGTGAATATCGCCGATGCACGGTTGCCTGACCTGGAGGCTTGCGAGCTGGAAAGTGCCGGTAAGATGGAAGCTGTTGAAAGCGCCGGGGAATCGGAAAAACCCCTGGAATCCCGTCCGGATAATTCTTGACTGTTTTACTCAGTTATGGCATTTTGAACCGGTTTTCCGAACGTTGAATCAGGGCAGGATGGCATGAAATTGACCAGCAAAGGCCGTTACGCGGTCACTGCGATGTTGGATCTGGCGTTACACGCCGAAAATGGACCGGTCACACTGGCAGCTATTTCCGAACGCCAGGGTATTTCCTTGTCCTACCTGGAACAATTATTCACCCGCTTGCGTAAACACGGACTGGTCGCCAGTACCCGCGGGCCCGGCGGCGGTTATTCGCTCAGCCGCTCGGCCTTTAAAATACCGGTAGCCGCGGTGGTCACAGCGGTTGATGAAAGCGTTGATGCCACCCGTTGTGGCGGGCGGGGTGATTGTCATGACGGCAGGCGCTGCCTGACCCATGACCTCTGGACTGAACTGAGTGACCAGATTCATCTGTTTCTCAACGAGATTTCGCTTGGGCAATTAGTGGAACAGGGTCGGGCCAAGCAATCCGCAACGAAAGATGCGGCAAGGCAGGGTATCGCAGTCAGTCTGTCGCCAACCGGCGGGGTCGCTGACACTGCCTGATCCGGTGAGCTTATCCCAGTGAACCTGTATCTGGATTACAACGCCAGTACACCGTTGGACGTCCGCGTACTGGATGCCATGACGGAATGTTTGTCCGGCATGGCGGGCAATCCATCCAGTACCCATCAGTTTGGTCGAGCTGCGCGTGCCAGGCTCGATACTGCACGCGAACAGGTTGCGGCGTTGGTGGGTGCGCATGCCAGCCAGGTGATATTCACCAGCGGCGGCACCGAGGCGAATAATCTGGCCTTGCACGCTGTCACCCGGGGACGGCAACCCGGAAGGCTTGCCATCAGCAGCATCGAACACCCCTCGGTGCTCGAACCGGCGAGGGCGTTGGCTGCTCAGGGCTGGCAGCTGGATCTGATCCGGATTGATGATCAGTGCCGTGTTACATCCGAGGCGCTGATAGAAACGCTGTGCCAGGACACCCGTCTGGTGTCCGTGATGACAGCTAATAATGAAACAGGCGTTATTCAGGATATCACCGGGCTGGCTGAAAAGGCACGATCCGTCGGTGCTGTGTTTCATAACGATGCGATACAGGCGGCAGGTAAGATGGCGCTGGATTTTGAATCCAGTGGTGTGCAGCTCATGACATTATCAGCACACAAAATCTACGGGCCCAAAGGTGTGGGTGCGTTGATTGTCGATAAAACGCTGGAATTGGCGCCGCTTATCGTTGGTGGTGGACAGGAAAGAGGTTTCCGTGCCGGTACCGAGAATGTCGCTGGTATTGTGGGTTTCGGGGTGGCGGCGGAGTTGGCCAAAACGCAGCTCGCAGAGCGCGCAGCGCACACCCGCCGGTGCCGCGAACGTCTGGAAACCGGGCTGGCCCGCCACCCGGAGATCAACGTTTTTGCCAGAGATGCTGAACGTTTGCCCAATACGGTTCAGCTGGCAATCGCAGGTATCGATGGCGAGACCCTGCTGATGCAGCTCGACCGGGTCGGTATTGCGGTTTCCAGCGGATCAGCCTGTTCCAGTGGCAAGACCGAGCCGAGCCATGTATTGATGGCGATGGGTGTGGATGCGGAACTGGCGCGCGGTGCGATCCGCATCAGCCTTGGCAGGGACACCACGGAATCGGATATCAAACTCTTGCTGGCTGCCCTCGGGCAGCAGGTGAATTGGATACAGAAGGCCAGCCAGGCAGCGGGCTGGTGAGATGGTTTTGACTTTTAAGCAGGTGCAACGGATATGAATGTAAAGACGCCGATCTATCTCGATTATTCAGCGACCACGCCGGTTGATCCTCGAGTAGCGGAAAGAATGTGTACCTATCTGACTCCGCAAGGGCAATTCGGAAATCCGGCTTCGCGTTCGCATGTATTTGGCTGGCAAGCTGACGAGGCTGTAGAAGAAGCACGCCGCAATGTTGCTGCCCTGGTCAATGCTGATCCCAGGGAAATTATCTGGACCAGCGGCGCCACCGAGTCGGATAACCTTGCCATTAAAGGTGCCGCCCACTTCTACAAGAAAAACGGAAAGCACATCGTCACCGTCAAGACCGAACACAAGGCGGTACTTGATTCCTGTCGTCAGCTCGAGCGTGAAGGTTATGAAGTCACCTATCTGGAGCCCGAATCCAGTGGCCTGTTGGATCTGGAAAAATTCAAACAGGCCTTACGCGATGACACCGTTCTGGTGAGCGTTATGCATGTCAATAACGAAATAGGCGTCATCCAGGATATCGAAGCCATCGGCGAACTTTGCCGTGAGCGGAAAATCATTTTCCACGTGGATGCCGCGCAGAGCGCCGGTAAAGTGCCCATTGACCTGCAGGCGCTGAAAGTGGATCTGATGTCGTTCTCTGCCCACAAGATTTATGGCCCCAAGGGCATAGGTGTCCTGTATGTGCGCAGGAAACCGCGTGTCCGTCTGGAAGCCCAGATGCACGGTGGTGGCCATGAGCGCGGCCTGCGGTCCGGTACCCTGGCAACACACCAGATTGTCGGCATGGGTGAGGCGTTCCGTCTTGCCAGGGAGGAAATGGTCGCTGACAATCAGCGTATCCTGGCTTTGCGTAATCGTCTGGTGGATGGTTTCAACGATATTGAAGAAGTGTATATCAACGGCGACCTGGATCATCGAGTCGCGGGTAACCTCAATATCAGCTTCAATTACGTGGAAGGTGAAAGCCTGATCATGGCGCTGAAGGATCTGGCAGTCTCGTCCGGTTCGGCGTGTACCAGTTCCAGTCTGGAGCCGTCTTATGTGTTACGTGCATTAGGGCGCAATGATGAACTGGCACACAGTTCCATACGCTTCACCATCGGTCGCTTTACCACAGAAGAAGAGATCGATTACACCATTGATCTGGTAAAGAGTAAAATCGGCAAGCTGCGTGATTTATCGCCCTTGTGGGACATGTACAAGGACGGTATCGATCTCGATTCTGTACAATGGGCTGCTCACTAGTGGAGGGTTACACATGGCGGTTACCTTGACAGATGCCGCGGCGGATCGAGTTAAATCGTTTCTACAGCAGCGCGGCAAGGGGCTGGGTCTGCGCCTGGCTGTGCGGACATCCGGCTGTTCCGGTATGGCCTACGTCCTGGAGTTCGTCGATGAGCTCGATGAGGGCGATGTGGTGTTCGAAGATCATGATGTTAAAGTGGTCGTTGACCCGAAGAGCATGGTTTACATCGACGGCACAGAACTGGACTTCGCCAGGGAGGGTTTGAATGAAGGTTTCAAGTTCAATAATCCGAATGTCAAAGACGAGTGTGGTTGCGGCGAAAGCTTTAACATTTGAGAGCGGGTAAAGGAGTTCGGGAGCAGATTTAAAACTTCTCCCATGTTCATTATTCATGATGTCGTCCACTCTGACGAAAAATCATTTCGAATTGTTTTCATTGCCGCAGCGGTACGTGCTGGAGCGCGCAGAGCTGGATGCGCGTTACCGGAGCATGCAGCGCGCTGTTCATCCGGACAGGTACGCCAGTGCCAGCGATCAGGAACGGCGCATATCCATGCAGCAGGCCACACAAATCAATGAGGCGTATGATGTGCTGAAAGACTCGCTGAAACGTGGACGTTATCTGCTTGAACTGCGTGGCCATGTTATTGAAGACCGGCAGTCCTTCCATCAGGATTCTGCTTTCCTGATGCAGCAAATGGAATTGCGTGAAAGCCTTGCCGGGATTCGCGAGCAGGATGACCCTGTGCAGGCGCTGGAGCGGCTTGCGCAAACGGTACGCAGCCAATACCGGGCACTGGAATCGGAGCTTGCCGAGGTGCTTGATGGTGGTGAGGATATCGAACAGGCGGTTACAGTGGTGTTGAGAATGCAGTTCTTGAAGCGTCTGCAAGAGGAAGTGCAGGAGTTGGAAGAGGATCTGGAAGGCGAGTTGTATTGACTAATGAACATCAAAGCTTCATCCACCGCCTTTGATGCGACGCGACGATAATGGCCTTACTGCAGATCTCAGAACCCGGTCAAACCACCGCGCCGCACCAGCACCGTCTGGCAGCGGGTATTGACCTGGGCACTACCAATTCGCTGGTTGCCAGTGTGCGCAGTGGCACGGCAGATACCCTGCCTGACAACGAGGGCAGACATTTATTGCCTTCGGTGGTTCATTATCGCGAGGGCGGCGGACACCGGGTTGGCGCCGACGCAAAGGCCCGGGCGACCCATGATCCCCTCAATACCATTATTTCGGTGAAACGCCTGATGGGGCGTGGTCTGAAGGATGTGAAAACGCTGGGCTCGATACTGCCTTACGAATTTGTGTCAGGTGAATCCGCCATGCCTCTGATACACACGGTGGCGGGTGACCTTAGTCCGGTGCAGGTGTCCGCGGATATCCTCGAGGAACTCAGGCGGCGGGCGGAAAATACGCTCGGCGGCGAACTCACCGGTGTCGTGATTACCGTGCCGGCCTATTTTGATGATGCGCAACGCCAGGCGACCAAGGACGCGGGCAAGCTGGCCGGACTGAATGTATTGCGCCTGCTCAATGAGCCCACAGCTGCTGCGGTTGCCTATGGCCTGGACCGGGGCAGGGACGGTGTCATCGCGGTCTATGATCTGGGTGGCGGTACTTTCGATATCTCTATTCTGCGTCTGAACCAGGGCGTTTTCGAGGTTATGGCTACCGCCGGTGATTCGGCGCTGGGTGGCGATGATATGGACCGGCTTATCGCACTCTGGATGATGGAACAGGCCGGGATGGGTGACGATATCAATCATTCAATGCAACGTCGTTTGCTGCAGCAGGCCTGTGCGGCCAAGGAGAAGCTCACGATGTGTGTAGATGCCGATCTCAGCCTGCATCTTGATAACGGCATGCAATGGCAGGGAAAGTTGACCCGTCGGAAAATGGACGAGTTGATCGAACCGCTGGTGAAAAAAACACTGGCGCCGTGCCGTCGCGCGCTGCGTGACGCCGGGTTGAGCACCGCGGACGTTAAGGAAATTGTCATGGTGGGCGGATCCACGCGGGTGCCGAAAGTGCGCACCATGGTGGGCGGGTTTTTCGGCCGTGATCCGCTGCTTGATATCGACCCCGACAAGGTCGTGGCGATTGGTGCGGCGATACAGGCCGATATTCTGGCGGGCAACAAACCCGAAGATGAAATGTTACTGCTCGATGTCATACCGTTGTCGCTGGGCATCGAAACCATGGGTGGCCTGAGCGAGAAAATCATTCCTCGAAACACCACCATCCCGGTTGCACGGGCACAGGAATTTACCACCTTCAAAGACGGCCAGACAGCTCTGGCACTGCACGTCGTGCAGGGTGAGCGGGAACTGGTGGATGATTGCCGTTCGCTGGCACGTTTTGAATTGCGCGACATACCCCCGATGACCGCGGGTGCCGCGCGTATCCGTGTGAGCTACCAGGTCGATGCCGACGGTCTGCTGAGTGTTACGGCACAGGAGCAGATCAGCGGGGTACAGGCACATATCGAAGTGAAGCCATCATACGGATTGACGGATAAGGAAGTCGAAATCATGTTGCGCAACTCCCTGGACCATGCTCAGGATGATATGCAAGCACGGCAGCTGCGTGAGCAGCAGGTGGAAGCGGATCGCGTGCTGGAAGCCCTGCGGGCTGCCTTGCGGGAGGATGGTGACAAATTCCTGAGCGGTGAGGAGCGCAGCGCCATAGACCAGGCCGCCGAAAAGCTTGCCCGGTTGCGTAACGGTGACGATCACCGCGCTATCAGAAAGGCGATCGAAAAGTTGGAGTCGGTGAGCACGGTTTATGTTGATCGGCGCATGAATGCCAATATCCAGAAGGCCATGGCTGGTCATGCAGTCGACGAATTCAAATAGGTTTGCATGATGCCGCAGATTATTTTCCTGCCCCATGAAGAAATATGTCCGCAAGGCGCGGTGGTTGAGGCTAAGTCCGGCATGACGATTTGTGATGCTGCATTGGTCAATGGCATAGAAATCGAACATGCGTGTGAGAAATCCTGCGCTTGTACGACTTGTCACGTCTATGTGCGGGAGGGTTTCGATTCCCTGGAAGAATCTGATGAAGATGAAGACGACCTGTTGGACAAGGCCTGGGGGCTTGAGCCTGACTCACGTCTGAGTTGCCAGGCTGCAATTGCGGATCAGGACCTGGTCATTGAAATCCCCAAATACACCATCAATATGGTGAGCGAAAACCACTAGGGGCCAGGGGATAAGGGAGGGATATTGTGGACTTGAAGTGGACAGACTCACTTGATATAGCCATTGAGCTGGATGAAAAGTACCCCGATGTTGACCCCCTGCATGTGAATTTCATGGATTTGCGTGAATGGGTGCTGGGGCTCGATGAATTTGACGATGAACCCGAACATTGCGGTGAAAAAATCCTCGAAGCCATACAAATGGCGTGGATCGAAGAGAGGGAATAGTTCGGGAGGATTATTCCCGGGCGTGACAAATCAGGGCAAATAGGCCGATAAACAGGCGTAGCCACCCATTCAACCTGGTATTGCGTTTTGAGCTCTCAACGCAGAAGATCGTCAGGCATTTCCCGGCACCTTGGGAAATGCGCCGGAAAACTTGCAGGCCCCCAGTTATAAATTGATTATTTATTTTTTGAATCATGGTGTTATCTATGTGAGCCTGGGCTTTTACGGTGCTTGCGGGGAGCCGTTCGCTCACTGTCTTTGCTGATCCTCATTGCCTGCATCCCGACTGAGCAGGTACACTACGCAATTGAATTTCAGTTTGCTAAGCCACAGATTTTTCGGGAATTTAACAAAGATCCGATTTAAAGTGCGGGGCGCAGAGGGTGTGTGGTGATCGAACCGCTCGCTGAGGTGACGTGCGGGACTGTTTATACCTCTGGTTATGGGCATGGATATAAAAAAACTGAACTTGATGAATTTCGACCGGGCGGCCATGGCAGCCTGGTTTGAAGCCCGTGGTGAAAAACCCTTTCGCGCCCAACAGCTTCTCAAGTGGATTCACCAGCAGGGTGTCGTGGATTTCGACGCTATGACAAACCTCAGCAAGGCGCTGCGTGAAGATCTGAAAGCGGTAGCAGAGATTCGTGGCCTGACTATTGTTGCCGACCAGAACTCTTCGGATGGTTCGCGCAAATGGCTGTTTGAGCTCGCCGATGGAAATCGTATTGAAAGTGTATACATTCCCGAGGCCGAGCGGGCCACGCTGTGTATTTCCTCGCAAGTGGGCTGTGCACTCAATTGCAGCTTTTGTTCAACCGCCCGGCAGGGTTTTAACCGAAATCTGTCGACTGCGGAAATTATCGGCCAACTGTGGACGGTCAATCGCCTGCTCGGCGACGGTGATTCACGGCCGGTATCCAATGTTGTATTCATGGGCATGGGCGAGCCCCTGCTGAATCTTGATAATGTGGTGCGCGCTACTCACCTGATGCAGGATGATTTTGCCTATGCCTTATCCAAGCGGCGGGTGACCTTGAGTACGGCGGGTGTTGTGCCGGGCCTTCAGCAGCTGGCGGATGTGACGGATATCAGTCTGGCCTTGTCGTTACATGCCCCGGATGATGAGTTGCGCAGCAAGCTGGTGCCCCTGAATCAGAAGTATGCTATTCATGATGTCCTGCAGGCTTGTAAAAATTATGTCGGTGAGGGCCGGCGTCGACTTACGGTTGAGTATGTCATGCTGGATGGAGTGAATGACAGTGACACGCAGGCGCGAGCCTTGGCGCAGTTGTTGCGGCATGTGCCATCCAAGCTGAACCTTATTCCCTTTAACCCGTTCCCTGCAACGATTTATCGCAGGAGCGGTCCGGAGCGCATCGAACGTTTTCGTGACATCCTGCATCGTTCGGGGATTGTGACTATTACCCGCAAGACACGCGGAGATGATATTGACGCTGCCTGTGGACAGCTGGCGGGTGATTTCAAGGATCGTACACGGCGTCGTGA
>Ga0055476_10000036_pt1 | contig 26134 bp, 27 predicted proteins | sample Muzzi_CordC_D2_FD_57682 | JGI IMG/M metagenome (GOLD analysis project Ga0055476, IMG submission 57682) | Wetland microbial communities from San Francisco Bay, California, USA, that impact long-term carbon sequestration - Muzzi_CordC_D2 | ecosystem: Environmental > Aquatic > Marine > Wetlands ... | reverse complement strand
CGCTCACGGACATCGGCTACTACGATCCGCAAGCCCCCAAGTTGCTCATGCGCCGGCTACGCCGTTTGTACGCTCGCGCGCGGCCCGATCGGGCGGAGCTGAATATTCTGCGCGGGATACTCGCCACAACCCAGCGTGCCGCGGGAAAACTGTCCAGAAAATAGATCTGTCCCCGATTTACGTAGGTGTAGGTTGGGCTTCGCTGCGTTCAGTTCAACCTACGCTATGTAGAAAGGATTCCGGAGTCTTGACGCGAAACGGAGTACTTACGCGGTCGGCAACGCCGGCCGGCCATCCAGCAATACGCGTCCGTCTTCGATGGACAATCGTCCTTGCGCGTACCAGCCGATGACTTCAGGTAATATTTTGTGCTCCTGTTCGAGCACGCGGGCGGCAAGGGCGTCGGCGTCGTCGCCGGGTAGAACCGGAACCCGGGCTTGCGCGATCAACGGGCCGCTGTCCAATCCGGCGCTGACGAAATGCACGCTGGCGCCATGCTCGCGTGCGCCACTGGTGATGGCACGCTGGTGGGTGTCGAGTCCTGGAAACTGCGGCAACAGCGATGGATGAATATTGATTAATCGTTCGTCGTAGTGTTCGACAAAACCGGGCGTGAGTATGCGCATGAATCCTGCCAGCACGACGAGCCCGGGGTTGAATGCGTCGATGGCTTCAGCCAACGCGCTGTCGAATTTCTCGCGCCCGGCGTGAGACTTGTGATCGACGACGCGAGCGGCGATGTTCGCGCGCTCGGCGTAAATCAAACCCGGAGCCTGGGGCCTGTTGCTGATTACGGCGCTCAGTTCGAATGGGCATTGGGTATCACGGGTCGCATCGATGATGGCCTGCAAATTACTGCCGCGACCGGAAATCAGCACGACGACGCGAAGCCGTTCGCGGCTCACGCGTAGATGACCTCCGGTGAGTCCGATTCGGATACCTCGATCATGCCGATCGGCCAGCATTGTTCTCCGTGCTCCTGGAGAATACGAGCCGCGGTATCGGCATGTTCTTCGCCGACACACACAACCATGCCAATGCCGCAGTTGAAGGTGCGCTGAAACTCCTGATCTTCGATCGAACTGTTGTCCCGCAGCCAGGTCATGACTTGCGGCCGGGGCCATGAGGCATGTTCCAAACGCGCGCGGGTCCGTTTTGGCAAGACCCTCGGAATATTCTCGCTCAAACCTCCTCCCGTGATATGAGCAATGGCTTTTACGGGCACCGACTGCAACAGGCGAAGAATACTCGGCACATAAATACGTGTCGGTTCGAGCAGCGCTTCGAGCAGTGTGCGTCCATCCATGGGGGTATTCAGGGAGGCTCCACTGTCGTCGAGAATTTTGCGGATGAGTGAATAACCGTTGGAGTGGGGTCCGCTGGAAGCCAGTCCGAGCACAACATCTCCGGCAGTCACATTGCTGCCGTCGATGATCGCGTCGTGTTCCACCACGCCCACGCAGAATCCCGCCAGATCGTAGTCTTTGCCGGCATACATCCCGGGCATCTCGGCGGTTTCGCCGCCGATGAGCGCCATCCCCGCCAGTTCGCAACCGCGGGCAATTCCCGAGACGACCTCATAGGCCACCGCCTCATCGAGTTTGCCGGTGGCATAGTAGTCCAGAAAGTACAGTGGTTCGGCGCCCTGGACGACGACGTCGTTGGCGCACATGGCGACCAGGTCGATGCCGACACCGCTGTGCCGCCCGGCGTCGATGGCGAGGCGCAGCTTGGTGCCGACGCCGTCGGTTCCCGAAACCAGAACGGGCCGGCGATAGCGACCCACCGGCAGCTCGAAGAGCCCCCCGAAGCCACCAAGACCGGAAACGACGCCGGGTCTCCGGGTCCGCTCGGCCAGTGGCTTGATGCGCTCCACCAGGCGATTGCCGCCTTCGATGTCGACGCCGGCATCGCGGTAGGTGGTGGGATTACGCTGCCGGGTGGACACGAGCGGAATGGTACGGCTGCCCGAAGAGCGGCGCAAACCTTGACTTGACCGCGGGCCTTGCATAGCGTCGCGCGCATGCGCATTGTTTCTTTCCGCCTCCTGCTGGCCCTGATTTCGGCACTCGTACTCAGCTCACCGGCGTTCGCTGCCGGGGAGGTCAAGAATCTCTATGAGGCCGAGGTCGTTGTCGCGGGCAAGGATCGGACCATCCGCAGCGAGGCCTTCGGTCTGGCGCTTTTGCAGGTGGCGGTCAAGGTAGGCGGAACCCGTGGCGCGGCCGCAAATCCGGTCATCGTCGAGGCTATGCAAAGCCCGGACCGCCTGGTGCAGAAGTTCCGTTACGAGAACATCGTGCCGGCGGTGGCAGAGGACGCATCGGCCGCGAGCCCGGGATTGAAATTGTGGGTGCAATTCGATGCCAAGGCCGTGGACGCACTGATGCGCGAGGCGGGCATGTCCGTGTGGGGCCGCGTGCGCCCCTCGGTGCTGGTGCTGGTGGCCATTGAATCGGCCAACGGACGCGAACTGCTCAGCAGCGATGACGCCGCCGGTTGGGGCGCATTTATCCGCCGTACGGCGAACGAGCGGGCCGTGCCCATGGTCCTGCCGCTGATGGATCTGGAGGATCGCGGCCAATTGCGTGCATCCGATGTGTGGGCGGGTTTCGAGGACAATGTGCGCCGCGCTGCGCAACGCTACCAGAGCGAAGGCGTTTTGCTTGGGCGGATCTACGAGCGGCTGCCCAATTTCTGGGAGGCACGCTGGCGGCTGTTGCTCGATGACGGCCGCCACGAGTGGGTGGATGAGGGCGAAGGGCTGGATGCGGTATTGCTGGCGGGCGTACACGAAAGCGCCGATTTGCTGGCTTCCCGCTTCGGCGGTTTCACGGGCGTCACGGCCGCCTCCGGCGTGCCCATCAATGTGACCGGCATTCGGTCCCTGCGCGACTATGCGCGCGCCCTGAAATATCTGGGCTCATTGGATCGGGTCAGCCGCGTGGATGTGATCCAGGTGAATAGCGATAGCGTATCCTTTCGCGTCGATGCACGGGGCGGCCGCGAGACGGTGCGCCAGGTGATCGCTCTGGGAAATACCCTGGCGGAAGATGGGCTGCCAGGACCGAGTCCTGATCTCAACTACCGGCTGTTGCCGTGAGCGAGGCCGCCGGTGTCCGGCATCGCCCCGATCAGCTTCCACTGGGCGTTTCGCTCAATCACAAATGCAGCTTCACGAATTTTGTCGCCGGCCAGAACGCGGCCGCCGTGGCCGTGCTGCGGGATTTGTTGGTGCGCCGCGCCGGCGGCGTGGTTTATCTCTGGGGTAGCGCCGGTTCGGGCAAGAGTCATCTGCTCGAGGCCTGTTGCGGCGATGGCGTGATGCAAGGCCGGCCGGTTGCCTATTTGCCCCTCGGCGGCCCACAGGCCCAGCCGGACATGCTCATGGGTCTGGCTGGCATTGAGCTCGTGTGCATCGACGACGTGGACAAGGTCGCCGGCGATCGTGAGTGGGAAGAAGCCATGTTCCATCTCTACAACCAGGCGGAGCAGGCTTCGTGCCCCATGGTGCTGGCCGCCAGCGTGGCGCCGCGCACGCCGGCCTGGCGGCTTGCTGATTTGGCCTCGCGGCTTACCGCCGCCGTGGTCTGGCGCTTACGCGCCCTGGACGACGACGGGCGGCGCGAGGCTTTGCAAATGCATGCCCGGGAACGCGGCTTCGCGCTCAGCGACGAAGTGATGATTTTCCTCATGAAGCGCCTGCGGCGGGACATGGTGTCCTTGTCGCAATTCCTCGACCGTCTCGACCACTCCAGCCTCGCCGCCCAACGCCGAATCACCATCCCCTTCGTAAAAGAACTCCTCGAACAAGACCCCGATCAAACTGCGACACGAAATCCGCAGTGATTGGTGCTGCTGTCTGGCGTGTTCGAGCTGCGCGCTGCAACTCGGTAGCGATTGCAATAGGAGTGGTGGCAAAGGAAAGACCCGCCGCGCATTGAGCGTCGGCCGCTGGGAATGACGTAGTGGGGATTCGTGGCGCGGGTGACACGGTGATAGTTTGGGGAAAACCAGTCGTTGCACCATTCCCACACGTTGCCGACCATGTTGAATAGCCCGCTGCCATTGGGTTGGTAAGCGGTTACCGGGGCCGTGTTGGTGTAGCCATCGTCACCGCTGTCGGCGACGGGGAAGTCACCCTGCCAAATATTGCATCGATGCTCACCGTTCGGCACGAGCTCATCGCCCCACGGATAGGTCTTGTTTTCCAGAGCGCCGCGCGCTGCCATCTCCCACTCCGCCTCCGACGGCAGGCGCGTCCCGGACCAGCGACAGTAGGCGTTCGCATCGTGCCAGGAGATATGGGTGGCGGGGTGGTCTTCGCGGTCGTCGACACTGCTACCCGGACCCTCCGGCCGTGACCAGCAGGCACCTTCCACCGCGAGCCACCAGGGTGCTTCGGACGAGATACCTCTGGTCGTAAGCTCGGCGCCGCCAGGAACCGAGCCTTGAAAAACGAACGACCAGCCGCACTGCTCGGCCTGACTGACGTAGTTCGAGTCGCGCACGAACGCGTCGAACTCGGCATTGCTGACTGCACGGGCCGAGATGGAGAATGCGGAGACGGTCACGGGGCGTTGCGGGCCCTCGCCGTCAGCGCGGTAACCGACGTCGGAGTCGGAGCCCATGAGGAAGCTACCGCCTTCGAAAGCGATTAAGTTCGATCTAAGCGGTGTGCTCGATACGTCGATTCGCTGTTCAATGGCCGGTTCCCGCGCATGGGCCGCGGCGCCGGGAATGCAACATGGCGGCTTGCTGTCCATTTGCGCCGGCAAGCCGGATAACGGGCCTACTCGTCCTCCCAGAATGCCTTGTTCGGAAGACTGCGCATCATCTCGAGTATCTTATCTCGGGGGATCACGTCGCAGCGCCCGGCCCACTCGTCGTACTTGAGCGCGAGATCCCGAGCAACCTCCGGGTGTTCGGCGGCGACGTCATTGGTTTCGGTGCGGTCGGCGAGCATGTCGTAGAGCTCCCACTCGCCGGGATACTCTCTGACCAGTTTCCACTTTCCGAGACGCACGGCAGCGTTACCTTCGTGCTCCCAGAACAGCGCCCTTTCCGGCAGCTTGTCGTCGTCGATGACCGACAGCAGACTGCGGCCCTCGAGCGGCGCGATCGAGCGACCTTGGAAGGTCTGCGGATAGGCGACACCGGCGAGTTCCACCACGGTCGCCATTACGTCGGGCAACTGGCAGGGGGTATGACGCAGGCCTCCTTTATCTTCGATGCCATGTGGCCAATGGAAGATGGTCGGTGTGGATACGCCGCCCTCGTGAGTCCAGTGCTTGTAGAGCCGAAACGGTGTGTTGGACATGTTCGCCCAGGCCGTGCCGTAGCTCTGATAAGTACTTTCCGCCCCGGGCATCACCGCCGGCGTATTGCCGAATGCCACGTCTTCGCCGTCGCGCGTCTTCGCACGGGCGAGCATGAGTTCATTGACCATCTGCTCTACCGTAACATTCTCGGGAATGTCTTCGGCGCAGGCGCCATTATCCGACAGGAACACAATCAGCGTGTCGTCGTAGCGCCCTGTATCTTCCAGCGCCTGTAGAATCTGGCCGATCCCCTGGTCCATGCGGTCCACCTGCGCTGCGTACACTTCCATGCAGCGCAACAGCCATTCCTTGTGTTCGGCGTCCTTCCAGGGTGGTTGTGAAGGATCCCGGCCAGTCAGCTTCCAGTGGGGCTGGATGATGCCCATCTCCACGAGCCGCGCGAGGCGTGCCTCGCGAAGTTTGTCCCAGCCGTCGTCGAAGCGGCCCTTGTACTTCGCAATATCCTCTTCGTGCGCATGCAGTGGCCAGTGTGGCGCGGTGTGAGCGACGTACTGGAAGAATGGTGCGTCGGGGTAGTCCTGGTGGTGGGCTCGAATCTGGCGCACGGCTTCATTATTGATGGCGTCGGTATAAAAGAACGCCTCGTCCTGCTCCGCTTCGTGATCGATGTTCTCGTTGCCGCGGGTCAGGGTATTGGGGAAATAGAAGCTGCCGGCGCCGATGATGGTCCCGAAAAACTCATCGAAGCCGCGCTGCATGGGCCAGGCATCCGTCGGCTCCGCGAGGTTGCTCGCGACATGCCACTTGCCGCTCATATAGCAACGGTAGCCACCCGGCTTGAGTGCCTCGGCGATGGTCACGCAGCGTTGATTGAGATTTCCGGCATAACCCTCCGGGCCGGTGGGGTAGGTCAGGATGCCGATTCCCGTTTGATGCGGATGCAGTCCCGTCAACAGAGAGGCGCGCGACGGGCTGCAGCGGGGTGAGTTGTAGAACTGAGAGAATCGAAGGCCATTATAGGCGAGGCGATCGAGATTGGGTGTGTCTATCTCGCCGCCATAGCAGCCGATATCGGAAAACCCCATATCGTCATTGAGAATCAGGATGATATTTGGCTTGTCTTGCATCGACGACCTCATCGTTGTCAGGGCATGGAACGCAGCGCCGGCGCGATCCGATCCTGCGCCATAGGGTTCAAATCTCTTCCAGTCGCAGTCCGCTCTCGGGGTCGAATAAGTGCACCGAGCCCGAGTCGAAGGCGATCGGTATTGTTTCGCCATCGGTGAACGCCTGCGACTCCGTCGTGCGCATCTTGACCAGTGCATCGCCGAGCTTGAGGTTCAGCAAACTCGACTCACCCAGGTTCTCGGAGAGATAGAGCTGTGTGGGTATGCCCTGTGCATCGATGCGCAGATGGCCGGGGCGAATGCCCGCGGTGACGGGCCCCGGCGCTCTGTCGAATCGCTGTGCCAGGTGCGCCGAATGTCCCTCAATAGTGAGCGTTTCCCCGTCAAGATGGGCCGGCACGATGTTCATCGGCGGACTGCCGATAAACGCGGCGACCTCTACGCAGTTCGGGCGATCGAAGACCTCAGAGGGCGTGCCGATCTGCTTGATCCCGCCTTCGAGAAAGACCGCCATCCGATCGGCAAGGGTCATCGCCTCTTCTTGATCGTGGGTGACGTATATAGCGGTAACGTTGAGGCTGCGCTGCAACTTCTTCAATTCCACCCGCGTTTCCAGGCGCAGCTGCGCATCGAGATTCGATAGCGGTTCGTCGAGAAGGAACAGCTTTGGTTTGCGCACGATAGCGCGCGCCAGTGCGCAGCGTTGCTGCTGGCCGCCACTCAGCTGCCCGGGCCGGCGGTGGAGGAGGTGATCGATGCGTACCTTGGCTGCCGCTTCCCGCACCAGCGTGTCGATGGATACTCTGGGAACCTTGGCCATCTTCAGCGGAAAGGCGATGTTTTCGCGCACCGTCATATGCGGGTAGAGCGCGTAGTTCTGGAACACCATCGCCACGTCACGGTCACCGGGCGGGGCGAAGGTGACATCGGCGCCGTCGACGAATAAGGTTCCCTCGTCGGGCGTATCCAATCCGGCGATAATGCGCAGCGTCGTCGTCTTGCCGGACCCCGATGGGCCGAGCAGTGCGAAGAACTCCACCGACTCGATGTCGAGGTCGATTCCGTCGAGGGCGACGAACTTGCCAAATATTTTGCGCACGCCGCGCAACGATACACGCCCCTGGGTGCTCATCGGCGGCCGCCTCCCTTGACCGCGCCGACCGTCAGACCCTTCACGATTTGCTTCTGCGCGGCGATACCGATGATCACCACCGGTAGCATCGCAACCAGGGCCGCGGCGGAAAGCTTTGCCCACAGCGTCTGTTCCACGGATACGAAGTTGTACATTGCCACGGTCACCGGACGAACCGTGTTGCCACCGAGCTGAACCGCGAACAGAAATTCGTTCCAGGCGTTGAGAAATATGAAAATCACCGTCACGGCGATGCCGCCGCGGACCTGCGGGATGACAATATGCCACAGGGTCTGCAGGCGACTGGCCTTGTCGAGGAATGCCGCTTCCTCCATCTCCCAGGGAATGTCTTCCATGTAGGCAACCATCAGCCAGATGGCGAAGGGCAGCGAGAAGGTGAGATAGACGATGACCATGCCGTGGTAGGTGTCGAGCCAGCCGAATCGATTCAGGATCAGAAAATAGGGAATAACCAGTCCCACCGGCGGCACCATCTGCGTGGCCAGCGTATAGAACCCGAGCGAGCGTTTGCCGGGCAGTCGCAACCGTGCGAAGGCATACGCCGCCGGCACCGCCAGGGCGATGGTGATGACGGTTGTCGCGGTTGCCAGGATGGTGCTGGTCAGCAGGCTGTCGACGATCGAGAAATCGCCGAACAACGCATCGACATAGTTGCCGAATTCGGGCTCGAAGAAGACGCTCGGCGGAAAGGCAAGCACCTCGCGCTCTGACTTCAGTGAGACGACGAATGCCCAAATCAACGGCAGCACCCATACGAACAGGAGCGCGCCCGCTACCGCCATCAGGATGACATTGCGGGTCAGTCGCGCCCGTTGATGGGTGTTCATACTGCTGCCGCCTTGCGACGCGCCGTACGCAGGTAGAACAGAATCCCTGACACGACCATGGTGATGACTAGTAACGACACGGCGAGTGCCGAGCCATAGCCGAAATTGAGCTCGATGAACGACGTCTTGAAGGCATACAGATTCAGTATCTCGCTCGCAGTGCCGGGCCCGCCGCCGGTGGCTGCAAATATGGCGGCGAAGGCGGCGAGCGAGATCATTGCGCGGATTATCACCACGATGACGATGGCCGGGCGCAACAGCGGCAGCGTGATGTGCCAGAAGCGTTGCAGCGCATTAGCACGATCGATCCTCGCCGCCTCGTAGACGTCGAGCGGCAATGAAGCGAGGCTTGCCAACAGCACGAGGAATGCGAAGGGTGTCCACTGCCATGTATGAATGACGATTACAGAGATGAGTGCTGGCGTCGGGGCGCCGAGCCAGTTCACCTGTTCGAATCCCAGCGACTGAACCACATAGTCGATGAGGCCAAAGTTTGGCGACAGCATCAGTGTGCGCCAGAACAGCCCGACGACAACGGGCGCCAGCACGATGGGCAGTATGGCCACGATGCGGAATACCCACTGTCCGGCGGGGATCTGCATCACGAGCAAGGCCAGGCCGAGGCCGATCAGTATCTGCAGGGTGACGCTGCTTATGGTGTAGATGCCGGTCAGTTTGATCGCGTGCCAGAAGCGCGCGTCGCCCCACATCTCGATGTAGTTATCGACACCAGTGAAGCCGTCCATGTACGGCATTGCAAGGTTGATGTTCTGGAAAGAACTCCAGATGAGATACAGAAGTGGAAACGTCGTCGTCAGCAGCAAGACGATGATTCCCGGCATCGTGAGGGCGAGCGCAAAACGGCGCTCGCCCGCGTGAATACCGCCAGACCTACCCCCCGACAACGACAAGGGTGCTTACCCCTTGAGTATCTTGTCGATCTTATCTTGTGCTTGCGCGAGCGCTTCCTTCGGCGTCGCCTGTCCCACCAGCGCCGACTGAATGGCCGTCGCCATGGTGTCGCCGACCGCCGGCCATTGGGGCAGGCGCGGACGCCAGTCCGGATCGGTGTCGTAGGCGAACGACTCGGTGGCCGCCGCCACGTAGTTATGACCGAACTTGCCCATCAGATCGAGGAACTTCTCATCCTTCCACAACGAGGCGCGGTTCGGTCCCGTACGCTTGTAGGCACCAGGGAAAGCGTAGGAAGTCGCGATCTGCGTCTCACGTGAACCGGCCCATTGCGCAAACAGCCAGGTCGCCTTCTTCTGCTTCTCGCTGAGTGCACCGTTAATCGGGAAGCTCCAATTCCAGATGGAGGTGACCCGTTTTCCGGCGGGACCCTTCGGCCAACGCGCGAAGCCGATCTTACCGACGACCTTGGATTTCTCCGGATTCGCCACCACCGCCGCGCTGCCGTGGCCGTCGATGTAAGAGCCCACCGTGCCCTGGCCAAAGGCATCGGCGATGTCCGGCCAGTTCCAGTTCTCGACGCCGGAAGGCGCATAGGTGTTCAGCAGCTCGACGTAGTATTCGAGCGCGCCGAGTGCCTCGGGCGAATCCACGACCACCCGCTGGCCATCGAACCACTCGCCGCCATAGGCGCGGAAGATGGACGGATAGATGTACATGTTCTGTCCGGCGCCGCGGAACCCGCGCAGCGCTGCACCCCACAGCCGGTTGGCCGGGTCGTGGACCGCGCCGGCGTTGCTCGCATACTCGTCGAGCGTATCGGCGGGCTTGAGACCCTTGGCGTCGTAGAGGTCCTTGCGATAGATCTGGATGGTGGCTTCGCCGTCGTAAGGGATCGCGTACGGGCGTCCGTCCACGGAGGTCGCGCCGCGATGCCCGGGCTGGATGTCCTCGAACTGGAACCAGGAATCGTCGGTAAGCTTGGCATCGCCGAGATAGCCATCGATGGGGTCGATCCAGCCATTGGAGACGTAGAGCATGTAATACATCGGATCCGCGGCATGGGATGCCCAGGTACCGGTTTTGCTCGACAGATCGAGTACCGCCTTCTGGCGAATCTGGCCCGGTGGGGTCATCTCGAGGCGGGCGTCCACGCCGGTCAAGGTCTTGAAATCGGCGAGCACCGCATCGAGGTTCTTGAAGTAGCCGGCGGGGATGACGCCGATGGTGATTTTCTCACCCGCCGCCATGCGCCAATCGATGTTTGCCGCCTTGAATGAATCCAGGTTCATATGCTCGCCTGCCGCATGGGCCTCGCCAATGAGCAGACCCGGAGCCGCCATCACTGCAGCGCCGGCGATGGGCGCTTTCAGGATCGTGCGTCGGGAGATGGTCCGCGAGGCCGGTCGCGGCTTGTTGTGTTTGTCCTTTTTCATGGTCAATCTCCAGTGGTGGTGACGGCGCCCAGTGGCGTAGTCGGAAAATGGCCGGGCAGCGAGCCCGATATACCAATCCCAGGCGAACAAAAGTACTATATTTAGAACGTTTGTTTCAACTGCTGATGGCGCCCAGGCACCGTCGGCGGAAGGTTTCGATGGCTCCTACTCAGTCTCAAATCCGACACCCCGTCCTCGGCGCGAGTCCGGTCCCACGCTATATCCAGCTGGCTGATATCTTCCGACAGCGCATCGTGCGCGGTGTGTGGCAAGACGGTGAGATGCTGCCCTCGATCGAGAAGCTGATGGAGGAGTTCTCGGTGGCGAGGGTGACGGTTCGCCAGGCTGTGAAGCTGCTGAGTGGCGAAGGGCTGGTCTCGCCGCAACGCGGCCGTGGCACGATGATCAACGAGGTGCCGGCCCGCGAGCGCTCGCTGCGCGTACACACGACGTTCTCGGGCCTCGTCGACATGTACCGCGACGACAAGCCGGTGCTCACCAATCTCGTCGAGTCCGAGGCTTCGCCAGCGCTGCAGGACGGTGATGGGATCGCCGCCCCGAGTTATATCCACATGCGCCGCGTCCACGCCCGCGAAGGCATTAAATACTGTGTCATCTCCATGTACATCGACGAGCGCATCTTCCAGAAGGCGCCGACAAGGTTTCGCAACGAGGTCGTCCTGCCGCTGCTGTTCTCCCTACCCGGCGCGGACATCGCCAGCGCGCGACAGACTATGGAGATCAGCCGCGCCGACGTGGAGATCGCCGCGCTTCTGGACATTCCCGTCGGCGAGCCCATGGCCGACGTGCGCCGGGTTCTGGTTGCTCCTGATCTCACGGTCATCTACCTTGCCGAAGTGACCTACCGTGGCGACTATATTCATCTGGACATGGATCTCAAGCCGTAGCCGTCTGCCCATAATCCCTCGTTGGCAGTTCCGCTGCTGCCACCGCCGATGAGTCGCGTTTGCGCGACGTTGTTGTTGATTGCTCCCGGCATGATTTGGGGATTGACGTTTCCCCTGACCAAGATCGCGATCTCGACCGGTTGTCAAACATTGGGATTGGTCTTCTGGCAGCTGCTTATCGTCGCCACGGCGGCGTCCGGCATGCCTGTCAATGTGACGGGCATTCGATGCCAAGGAACATTTAACGGCGTCTCATGACTCGGGGCTTCTTTGGTTTTTCCAACCAGGAGCGTTTAGCGAAGCCTCGTAGCTATGCTCTGCTCACCCAAGTCGTGCAGCGACTTGCGCGAGCCGCCGCCCCAGGGCCACGCACAGCCGCTGCTCCTCAGCCGTCAAACCGATGTCGTTGTGCGGCCCCGCGAGATGGCTGGCACCGTAGGGCGTTCCTCCGCTGCGGGTAGAAGTGAGATCCTTTTCCGTATAAGGAAGCCCGGTAATCAGCATGCCGTGGTGCATGAGCGGCAGCATCATCGACAGCAGGGTGCTCTCCTGTCCGCCGTGCAGGGTCGACGTGGACGTGAATACCGCGGCGGGTTTTCCCACCAGGGTGCCCGATAACCATTCGGTGGCCGTGCCATCGAGAAAATACTTCAGCGGTGCCGCCATGTTGCCGAAGCGCGTCGGACTGCCGAGAGCCAGCGCGGCACAAGTACTCAGATCGCCTTGGGTGACGTAGGGAGGACCGTCGGCGGGTACGCTGTCCTGGGTGGCCTCACAGACCGTGGATACTTTCGGCACGGTTCGCAGCCGTGCCTGCATGCCCTCTACTTCTTCCACGCCTCGGGCTACCAGGCGTGCCATGCGGGCAACATTGCCGTGCAGGCTGTAATAAAGAATCAGCACATCGGCCATGGTCAGACGATGTCCAGAACATTCTCTGGCGGCCGGCCCAGTGCCGCACGGCTTTTGGTGACCGCGATGGGCCTTTCGATGAGGATGGGGTGCTCGACCATGGCCTGCAGCAGGCTGTGGCGGTCGAGGCTTTCATCGTCCAGTGCCAAATCTTTGTACACGGCTTCCTGCTTGCGCATCAGCGCCCGTGGCTCAATGGCGAGGAGCGTCAGTATTCGATCCAGCTCCGCGACCGTGGGAGGCGCTTTCAGGTATTCGACCACATCGAGTGCGATATTCCGATCCTGCAGCAGATCCAGCGCCTGGCGCGATTTACTGCAACGCGGGTTGTGATAGAAGGTTACGGTGTTCACGCGCATGTCCTGCCTGTGCTGGGATGTGCGGGCATTCTATCCGCAGTTGCGTTGACAGCCTACCGGGGGCGGTGATAGCGTCTGGCCACCCCGCGGTTGCGGCCTTCTACGCGCGTGATAATGAAGTTGCCAACGGCCGAATTGCCGATGCGTGTTCCTGTTTTACGTCTGATTCCCGCCGTCCTTGCGGTACTGATTACCGTTGCCGCTTGCACCAACGCGCCCACCCAGGAGATGAGCGACGCCAGACAGGCGATTAGCTCCGCGCGCAGTGCCGATGCCGCCGCCTATGCGCCGCGTTCCATGGACAGCGCGGAGCGGCTTTTGGATAAGGCCGAGCAATCGCTCAAGCAGGGCCGATTCGATGTGGCCCGCGACGACGCCCTGGAGGCCAGGCAGGCGGCTATGAAGGCACGAGAGGTGGCCGTCGCCATCGGCGAGGCGCGTACGGCGATGAATGAAGCCAAGGCCAAGGGCAGTGCTTCACTGGTCGTAGAAGGGCTCATCGAAGAAGCCCAGGCCGCGGGCAAGAAGGGTGACGAGAGCCGCGCCTGGGAGCTTGCCACCGAGGCCAAGCGCCGCCTGAAGTAAACCCATGGCCGAAACTTGCCGACGGTGCACCATCAAGGGGCGCGTTCAGGGTGTCGGCTTTCGTGCCGCAAGCCTTCAGCAGGGTCATATTCTTGGCCTGGCCGTGACGGCGCGCAATCTGAGTGATGGCAGGGTAGAGGTGATCGCCGAGGGTCCGGAGGATGCCCTGAATGTCTTCTGCGATTGGTTGCACCGGGGGCCTCGATTTGCCCGTGTGGTTGATGTGCGCTGCGAGGCAATCGCGCCATCGCACTGCTCCGAATCCGATCCGCGTCCATCCTGAAATAGGGGACATAAAATAGGGGACAGATCTATTTTTCCTCTGGAAAAATAGATCTGTCCCCTATTTTATGTCCCCTACTTCAGCGCTGATACCACTTATCGCGCAGCGCCGTGAATACGCGCTGTGCATACCAGGTCTCACCAAGACTGCCGTTGTAGCGGGCGAGAGCGCGCACCATGTCGCCGTTTTCCACATCCAGGTAATAGCGAAGAATAGTGCAGCCAATGCGCAAATTGGTGCTTATGTGGAAAAGGTTGTCCTGTGGCCGTCCAATCTCATCGAGCCAGAAGGGCATAATTTGCATTAAACCTCTGGCGCCGGCGCGGGAAATCGCGAAGCGGTCGAAGCGGCTCTCCACCTGTATTACGGCAAGCACCAGCTCCGGTTGAAGATTGTTACGCTTTGCCTCGGCATGGGCGAGGCGCAGAATGTCGAGACGCTCTCGGGGCTCGTCCACAAGAGGCTTCAGGCGGCTGGTCATGTCCAGCAGCCAGACCTCGGCGTCGTAGCGATCCTCGAAGCTGTCGGAGCTATTGATGGCCTTGATGAGCAGGGAACGCAGCTCGGCGTTCGGCCGCTCGGTGGTTGCGCCCGGTAAGCTATGGGTGAACACCAACGCTGCGACAGCGAGACATGCCGTCAATAGCTGAGAACGCGGGCGCCGCACGCCTTAGCCGCTCAAACGGCCAACTCTTCGCGAATCCGGGTCTCGAGAAAGGAGACGGCGTCGCCGATGGCAAGCTCGCTGCTCTGGGCGTCGGCCCGCCTTTTGTACTCCAGCGTGCCGGCATCGAGTCCCCGCTCGCCGAGCACCAGGCGATGAGGAATGCCGATGAGATCCATCTCGGCAAACATGACGCCGGGCCGTACGCCACGGTCATCGAGCAGTACCTCGATGCCGGCCGCGGTCAATTCGGCATAAAGCGCTTCCACGGCATCGCGCAGACGCAGGGATTTGTGCATGTTCATGGGCAGCAGGGCCACTTGAAAGGGTGCGATGGCGGTTGGCCAGATAATGCCGCTCTGGTCGTGGTTTTGTTCGATGGCGGCAGCCACCACCCGGGTTACGCCTATGCCATAGCAACCCATGAAAACGTTGGTGCTGCGGCCTTCCTCATCCACGATGGCGGCCTGCATGGGCGCACTGTAAGTGGTGCCGAGTTGGAAGACGTGCCCGACTTCGATGCCGCGCGCAACTGCCAGCGTGCCGTGTCCGTCAGGGGCCGCCTCGCCATCGACGGCGTTTCGAAGATCGGCGATTTCGGGCTCAGGAAGATCGCGTCCCCAGTTGACGCCCGTGTGATGGCGATGCTCGGCGTTGGCGCCACACACGAAGTCCGCCATGTTTGCCGCGGATTGATCGCAATAAAGCGTCATGTCCAGAGCAACGGGTCCCAGCGAACCGGGGGCACAACCAAAGCGTGCCGCGATGCGCTCGGCGCTCGCCATGGTCAGCGGTTTGCGCACCTTATCGAGGGCCTCGGTCTTGATCATATTGAGCTGATGATCGCCGCGTACCGCCAGCGCCACCAGGTCGCCGTCTATTCCCTCTACGACCAGCGTCTTGAGGCATTTTTCGGATGGCACGCCGAGAAATTCACTGAGCTCTGCAATGCTGTGCACGTCCGGCGTGTCGACGGTATCCATGGCTGCGGCCGCTTCCGGGCGAGGTTCGCTCGGCGCGGCGCAGGCGATGAGTTCCAGGTTGGCGGCGAACTTACCGTCCGATGCGAAGGCGATGGCGTCTTCGCCGGAGTCGGCGAGTACGTGAAACTCGTGGGACCGGCTACCGCCAATTGCGCCCGAGTCTGCTTCTACAATGCGAAAATCCAGACCGGTGCGAGTGAAGATCCGCGAGTAAGCGTCATACATGGCATCGTAGCTTTTGTGATGCGCCGCCAGGTCCACATCAAATGAATATGCGTCCTTCATGATGAACTCGCGCGCCCGCATGATGCCAAAGCGCGGGCGGATTTCGTCACGAAACTTGGTTTGAATCTGGTACAGATTGAGGGGCAGTTGCCGGTAGCTGCGAATCTCACGCCGGAAAATATCGGTAACGACTTCTTCGTGGGTGGGACCCACGCAAAAATCTCGTTGATGGCGGTCCTTGAGTCGTAGCAGGTCAGGGCCGAATTTCTCCCAACGGCCACTCTCGATCCAAATTTCCGCGGGTTGTATCGATGGCATCAGCACTTCCTGAGCGCCAGCCCGATTCATCTCCTCGCGGACGATGGTTTCGAACTTGCGCATGGCGCGCATGCCCAGCGGTAACCACGAATAAAGCCCCGATGCCAGCTGGCGCACCATGCCGGCGCGCAACATCAACTGATGGCTGACGATCTCGGCATCCGCCGGCGTTTCTTTCATGGTCGGGATCAGAATCTGCGACATCCGCATCGCGGCGTCCCCTCAAAAAATCAATAAGCCGCAATAATCCGCGATCCGGCCTCGCAGGCCAAGCCATGGAGGAAAAGGAAGTGTCGCCCCCTCTCTAGTTGGGGGAACTCCACACGCCGTCATGTTGGGCTTCGCTGCGCTCAGCCCAACCTACAAGACTACAGTCAAACGAAGGGTTCCCCTCTCCCTGGATGGGAGAGGGGACAGGGGTGAGGGTGTAGGAGAGGAGCGTTCAGCATTGTCGCGGGCTCGACGAACGGCAGATAGTGACGTCGCCACCCATTCGCCCCAGCACTCCGGCTCGCCAGCTAATTACAGTTATTGTCGATTTGCGTCTGTGTCGCCGCCATCTTCGCCTGGATCCCCGCATCGTCGAGGAAATAGGGCTGGCCGTTCTCGTCCTTGTCTTGAATGCGCGAGGTTGTGCGCAGGATGCGCATATTCTCCTGGGCGATTTTGCAATTGTTGGCCATGCGCTCTTTGCGCTCGGCGGAGGCGGCGGCCGAGTTCTGAGCAAATTGACGGTCCTTTTGCTGGCCGTCGGCCTTTTCGTTGAGCGCGTCGAGCTTATCCTGGGCGCCGGTGGCGTCGAGAGTCGCGCCGCGCAGGTGGATGGTCTCGGCTTTGACGTCTGGGGGCTTCTTTTCCGAATAAGTGACGTTACCCTCGGCGTCCACCCATTTGTACAGTTTCCCCGCCTGCGCCGAGGGGGCGAAGCCCAAGGCCGCGGTGAGGGCCACGCTGAGAGCAATCACGGCAATCTGAATTCGAGCATTCATGATGGCGAGGTCATCCCGGTTAGCTGTTAATAAATATAGCCAAATCCAGCCACGGCTGTCTGTAAAGAGCTTCTTTCGGACGCCGCGAATGTGGTCCTCGTCACGTTTTTCGGGCGGCCGCCAAAAGCAGCAAATACAGCCTCGTTTCTTGACGATCACCCGGTGATTCAGTAGTTTGGGCGTTTACGGTAAGAAAGCGATTGAACCCCGCTCCGGCGGGTGTTTTTTTCCTTAAAGGAAGGCCCAGTGGAACTCTCAGGCGCTCAGATCATAATGCAATTCCTCGAAGACGAGGGCGTGGAGTTCATCTTCGGCTATCCCGGCGGCGCGGTGCTGCACATTTACGACGAAATCTACCGGCAGCAGAAAATCAAACACATTCTGGTGCGCCACGAGCAGGGCGCGACCCATATGGCCGATGGCTACGCCCGCGCCACCGGCAAGACCGGCGTGGTGTTGGTCACCTCCGGCCCCGGTGCCACCAATGCCGTTACCGGCATCGCCACCGCGCATATGGATTCTATTCCCATGGTGGTGCTCACCGGGCAAGTGTCGACGCCGGCCATCGGCAGTGACGCGTTCCAGGAGGTGGACTGCATCGGCATCACCCGCCCCTGTGTAAAGCACAACTTTCTCGTCAAAGATGTCCGCGAGCTCGCTCTGACGCTGAAGAAAGCCTTCTACGTGGCGTCGTCCGGCCGCCCGGGTCCGGTGGTCGTCGACATACCCAAGGATGTGACGGCGCCCGACATCAAGGTTCCTTACACATACCCCGGGGATATCACCATGCGTTCCTACAGCCCGGTGACCCGCGGCCACACGGGCCAGATGAAAAAGGCTTTGGAGCTGATTCTTTCCGCCAAGCGCCCGATGATTTACAGCGGTGGTGGGGTGGTTCTCGACGGCGCCAGCGAGCAGCTCCGTGAGTTCACCCGCATACTGGGTTACCCGATCACCAATACGCTGATGGGTCTGGGGGCTTATCCCGGCACCGATGAGTTGTTCGTCGGTATGCTCGGCATGCATGGCACCTACGAGGCCAATATGGCGATGCACAACTGCGACGTGCTCGTCGGCATCGGGGCGCGCTTCGACGATCGCGTGGTGGGCGATGTGAAGCAGTTCTGCCCGGGGGCCAAGATCGTTCATATCGATATCGATCCCTCGTCTATTGCCAAAACCGTACAGGTGGACGTGCCCATCGTCGGCTCGGTGAAAAGCGTCCTCGGCGACATGATCGGCATGCTCAAGGAGACCAACCGGCGTCCGGACGCCGACGCGCTGGCCGCCTGGTGGCGGCAGATTCGTGAGTGGCAATCCATCGATTGCCTGCACTACGAGTGGTTGGACGATCGCATCAAGCCTCAGTACGTGGTGCAGAAGCTCTACGAAGTGACCGGTGGCGACGCCTACATCACCTCGGATGTGGGTCAGCACCAGATGTGGGCTGCTCAGTTTTATCCCTTCGACAAGCCCAATCGATGGATTAACTCCGGTGGATTGGGAACCATGGGATTCGGCCTGCCGGCCGCCATGGGTGTGCAGTTCGCCTACCCCGACGCTCAGGTGGCCTGCGTCACCGGCGAGGGCAGCATCGTCATGTGCATTCAGGAGCTGTCTACTGCCAAGCAGTACGGACTGCCCATTAAGGTCATCAATCTGAACAACGGCTATCTGGGCATGGTGCGCCAGTGGCAGGAGTTCCTCTATGAGAAGCGTGAGTCCCACAGTTACCTGGACTCGCTGCCGGATTTCGCCAAGTTGAGCGAAAGCTTTGGCCACGTGGGCATGCGCATTGACAAACCGTCCGATGTGGAAGCCGCCCTGCGAGAAGCCTTCGCCATGAAGGACCGCCTGGTATTCATGGACTTTATTACCGATCCCACAGAGAACGTGTTTCCCATGATGATGGCGGGCAAGGGGCAGGCCGATATGCTGCTGCCGGCTTTTTGCAAAGAGCGGGAACTGGCCTAGTGCGTCACATCATCTGCCTGTTGCTGGAGAATGAGCCAGGCGCGCTGTCTCGCGTAGCCGGGCTGTTCTCCGCGCGCGGCTACAATATCGAGTCCTTGAGTGTGGCGCCCACCGAGGACCCGAGCGTGTCGCGCATGACGATTACGACCACCGGATCGGATGCCATTCTCGAGCAGATCACAAAGCAGCTGAACAAGTTGGTGGATGTGGTCAAATTGTTGGAGCTCACCGAGGGGCCGCACGTCGAGCGCGCGATGATGCTCATCAAGGTGCGGGCCACGGGCGCGGGGCGCGAAGAGGTCAAACGGCTCGCCGACATCTTCCGTGGCCGTATTCTCGACGTAACCAACTCGACCTACATCATCGAAGTCACCGGTGCCGATCATAAGCTCGACGCATTCATCACGGCTCTGGATCGCAAACTGATCCTGGAAGTGGTGCGCTCGGGCTCGATCGGTGTCGGACGCGGGGAAAAGGCCCTGCGCATTTAAACGCATCCTGGGGGGATTGCCATGACCATGAATATTTATTACGACAAGGATGCCGATTTATCGATTATCCTCGGCAAGAAGATCACCATCATCGGCTACGGCTCCCAGGGCCATGCCCACGCCAATAATCTCAAGGATTCCGGCGCCGACGTTATAGTGGGGCTGCGCCCGGGTTCGGCCTCTCACGCAAAGGCTACTAACGCCGGCATCGAAGCCATGGCGCTCGATGAGGCCGTAGCCGGCGCGGACGTGGTCATGATGCTCGCGCCCGACGAGCATCAGGCGGCCCTGTACCGTGATGTGGTCGGCCCCAATATAAAAGAGGGCGCCGCACTGGCATTCGCCCATGGATTCAACATCCACTTCGAGCAAATTCAACCGCGCGCGGACCTGGATGTCATCATGATCGCACCCAAAGGACCCGGTCACCTGGTGCGTTCCACCTATGCCGGCGGTGGCGGCACTCCGTGCTTAATTGCCATCGCCCAGGATTCCAGCGGCCAGGCCAAAGAAATCGCACTATCCTACGCGTCGGGAATCGGCGGCGGTCGCGCCGGCGTCATCGAAACCACGTTCAAGGAAGAGACGGAAAGTGACCTGTTCGGCGAGCAGGTGGTGCTTTGCGGTGGACTGACCGCGCTCATTCAAGCCGGATACGAGACCCTGGTGGAAGCAGGCTATGCGCCGGAGATGGCGTACTTCGAGTGCCTCCACGAAGTGAAGTTGATCGTCGACCTCATCTACGAAGGCGGCATCGCGAACATGCGCTACTCGGTGTCAAACACCGCCGAGTATGGTGACCTGACCCGTGGGCCGCGTATTATCACCGATGAGACCCGGGCGGAGATGCGGCGCATTCTCGCCGATATTCAGGACGGCAGCTTCGCCAAGGAATTCATTCTCGAGAATCAGAGCGGCGCGCCCACCATCAAGGCCCTGCGGCGCATCAGCCGCGAGCACTCGGTTGAGAAAGTCGGGCAGCGATTGCGTGACATGATGCCTTGGATTAGAGAGAACAAGCTCGTCGATCAAAGCAAGAACTGAAGATAATTGCGCTGGTCCGGTCTGGCTTGGCGGCGCTAATCGTTTGCAATGATCGCCCGGGAAGGTTTTGTGCCAATCGCCGCGGCCTGCGCGGCGGCGGCTGCCACCGCCCACTACGCGGGGGCCCTGTGGTCCTTACCCTTGTGGTTGCTGGTGGCCTATGCGTTTTTCGTCTTTCGCGAGCTGCCCCCCGATATTCCCAACCTGCCCCTGGCGGTTTTGAGCCCCGGCGACGGTCACGTCATCGATGTCGGCGAGGCGCGTGATTCATGGCTGGAGCGCGCGTCCTGCCGGGTGCGCTTGGAGCTCGACGGGTTGGGTATCGGCGTGCTGCGCAGTCCGGTGGAAGGGAAGGTCATGGACTACTGGACCTCGGCGCAGCCCTTCAACGATCCCGATATCGAACACGTCAGCGGCTTCTCACCGAATTGCTACAGCACCTGGGTGCAGACCGACGAGGGCGACGACGTGGTGTTCGCCGTGTCGTCACTGCGGCCCATCTCACGGTTCAAGTTGTACGCAGCGCCCGGCGAGAGAGTCGGGTTCGGCCAGCGCATCGGGTTCATCTATTTTGGTAACGTGATCGAGGTGTTCCTGCCTTCCCAATCACGATCGGAGGTGACCGTAGGCAGCGACGTGGCATCAGGCAGCACGGTGTTGGGCCACCTGGTGCGGGAGTTGCCGCAGTAGCGGCCCGGCGGCGAAGCACCCTCGTTGGCCTGTCTCCCTGTAGACACGGCTGTAGTGCGGTTGACTGGCCAATCTCGCCTGATATCACCCCCAAGCCGGCTGATCGCGGCCCGAATCCTGGCTATCATGTGGGAGTTGGCCCGCGGGCCCTCAGGCGTCATTTCCATGCAAGGGCAGCAAAACTCCAGAAAGCTGAGGCGCGGCATCTATCTGCTGCCGAATTTATTTACTACGGCGGCACTTTTTGCGGGCTTTTACGCCATCGTCGCCGCCATGGCGGGCCGGTTCGAGGCCGCCGCAGTGGCCATATTCGTGGCCATGGTGTTGGACGGTATCGATGGGCGCATTGCGCGCCTCACCAATACGCAAAGCGCTTTCGGCGCCGAGTACGATAGTCTGTCCGACATGGTGTCCTTCGGCATCGGACCCGCGTTGGTGATCTACCAATGGTCGCTGGTGGGCATGGGCAAGTTGGGCTGGCTGGTGGCATTTTTTTACGCCGCGGCTACAGCGTTGCGCCTGGCGCGATTCAATACGCAAGTGGAAACCGCCGATAAGCGCTACTTTCAAGGCCTGCCCTGTCCGTTGGCCGCCGCGGTGGTCGCTGGCCTCGTGTGGTTCAGCACCCGTTACGGACTCGGCGGTGGGCAGATGATGCCGGCGGGCTTCGCCGCCACCATTATTTGCGGCGCGCTCATGGTGAGCAATATTCGCTACCACAGCTTCAAGCAGCTGGATCTCAAGGGCCGCGTTCCCTTCATTACGATTCTCGTGGTGGTTCTGATATTTGTGTTCGTATCCAGCGAGCCGCCTCTAGTGCTGTTTGTCTTGTCGGTGCTCTACGCGCTATCCGGGCCGGTGTTGACGTTGCTGACGATTCGCCAGCGCCGCGCCGCGCGCCGCGCCGGCGCCAGCCAGCCGGATCAGCCTCCGGAGGGCCAATGAGCATGCGCGGGATCCGTACTAATGTCTGAGGTGGAAGCGCGCGCCCGCCAACATCGATACCTGCAGGCCATGCAAGTGGATGTGTGGCAGCGCCGGGAGCGTGGTGGGCCAGCGCCTGAAGTCACTTCTGTTGCGGAGCTTGCATCGGCCGAGCCTGTTGCCGCGGCCGCACATCGCGAAGCGTCTGCGATTCAATCCGCGGCAGCAGGCGTGTCGGTGCAATCGCTCGCGGCGCTCGCGGTGACGGTTTCCGGATGCCAGCGCTGCGATTTACATAAGAGTCGTCACCTCACAGTGTTCGGCACCGGAGACGAGCAGGCCCGCTGCATGATTATAGGCGAAGCCCCCGGGGCCGATGAGGACGCCAGCGGCGAACCCTTTGTAGGGCGCGCTGGTCGATTGTTGAACGCCATGTTGCACGCCGTCGGCATGTCTCGCGAATCCGTTTACATCGCCAACATCATCAAATGTCGGCCGCCGAAGAACCGGGATCCCAAACCAGAGGAAATGGCGGCGTGCGCGCCGTATCTACGCCAGCAGGTTGCCGTGGTAAGGCCGCGTGTGATTGTGGCGGTAGGCCGGGTGGCCGCGCAGCATCTTGCGGGATCGACGCTTGCCATCGGCAGGATGCGCGGGCAGAGCTATTTTTACAACGACAACGACGACCCACCCATCCCCATTGTCGTGACCTATCATCCGGCGTATTTGTTGCGCTCGCCTCTGGAGAAGCGCAAGTCCTGGGAAGATTTGAAGCGCGCTCGCCAGCTGCTGGAGGCAAACCCATGAGCGCGGTGTTAAAAGACGAACCCTTGGGGATACGCCCCATGCGCGACAGGGATCTGGCCACGGTGCTGGAGATCGAGCGCGAAGCCTACGCTTTTCCCTGGTCGGAGGGCATATTCCGAGACTGCTTGCGCGCAGGCTATTGCTGTTGGGTGGTGGAGCGAAATGAGGACGTGCGCGCCTACGGCATTATGCAGGTGAGTGTGGGTGAGTCTCATATCCTCAATCTTTGCGTGCGCGCGAGTAACCGGGGGCAGGGTCTGGGGCGGGCCCTGCTCAGCCATTTGTTGGAGGTGGCAAAAGAACATCGCGCCGACACCGCGCTGCTCGAGGTGCGGCCCACCAACCGGGCGGCTCTCAGCCTTTACGCCGCCATGGGTTTTAATGAGGTCGGTGTTAGACGTGGTTATTACCCCGGCCGCGACGGCCGCGAAGACGCGCTCATTCTGGCGACGTGCTTGTCGTAAAAACGGGGACATAAAAACGGGGACAGATCTATTTTTTGATCGGATGACAAAAATGGATCTGTCCCCTTTTTAGCAACGTAGGTTGGGCTGAGCGCAGCGAAGCCCAACATGCCGGAGTTGTTGGGCTTCGCTGCGCTCAGCCCAACCTACAGGTGCCCGGTTTGCGCACCGCCTGCTACTTTGGCAACAGGCAAAAAAAACCCCACTTGAAATCAAGCGGGGTGCCACTAGGGACATGTCACGAAGCGGATTCAGGTCGTCTTGTACGCGCTCAGTGCAACTCCGGGCGCCGCTGCCAACGGGCGCCTCGACCGGCGCGCTGATATCTCAATAGCTCCAGGGACTCCTGCTTGAAGCGCAATAACTCTCTCAGATAGGACTGTGCGCATCTGGTGCGCACATCGTCCGAATCCTGCCCGTCTGACATCCTTTGGTAGAGCAGCGCGATCTCCTCGACCAGTTGGCCTTCACGCAGATTGGCGAGATTGTTCAAGCTGTTGCTCCTCCGGCTGGGCGCCGCATTACGGGTATGAAAGCTACCGAAGCAAGCACTGTGCCAACACCCGCAGGTCACGGGATATCGTCGGTTTTGCAGACACTTGCTCACGTGGCATCCGCAAGCGGCCCGTTGCCAGTGTAAGTTTTTCCGACAGCTACATCGGATCATTGTGTGATGCAGTTCACGCTTTAAACGTGTCGGCTTTTGGACTCGGAAGTAAAATAGCCCAAATTCAACGAGTTGACGCCCAGCGGTGGCGGCTTCATGGCTGTCAAATATTCCGACAAAGATCCGCAGCCCGGTGCGAGCGCGTTTGTTTGCCCCGATTCGACCATCCATTACACTGCGCCCATGCATTATCCCAGCCTCGATGAACTCATCGGCAATACGCCTCTGGTCAAGCTGCGGCGCTTGGAGGGGGCTTCCCGGAACACGGTTTTGGCGAAGCTGGAAGGGAATAATCCCGCCGGATCGGTCAAAGACCGACCGGCCCTGGGCATGATTCGCGGCGCCGAGGAGCGCGGAGAGCTGCAGCCAGGCGATACCCTGATCGAGGCGACCAGCGGTAACACGGGTATTGCGCTGGCGATGGTGGCCGCCGCCAGAGGCTATTCCATGGTGCTGATCATGCCCGAGCACATGAGCGTGGAACGGCGCGCCGTGATGCAGGCCTTCGGCGCCAAGATCATCCTCGTTTCCCAGCAGGGCGGCATGGAGGAAGCCCGGGATCTGGCCGATGCAATGCAGGCCCGCGGCGAGGGCCGAGTGCTGGATCAATTCGCCAACGCCGACAATCCCCGTGCACACTACGAATCCACAGGACCTGAAATCTGGCGTGATACTCGAGGCAGCGTGACACATTTCGTCAGCGCCATGGGAACCACGGGCACCATCATGGGTGTGTCGCGTTATTTGAAAGAGGTCAAGCCCGATGTGCAGATTATCGGTGTGCAGCCGGGGGATGAATCGAGCATCCCGGGTATCCGCAAATGGCCGCAAGCCTATCTTCCAAAGATCTACGATGCCGGCCGTATCGATCGTATCGTCGAGATAAGCGCCGAGGAAGCCGAGCGCACCACTTTAGAGCTTGGCCGGCGGGAAGGAATTTTCGCCGGGATCTCCTCGGGTGGCGCGGCGTCGGTGGCTTTGCAATTGTCCAGGGAGCTGAGCAATGCCGTCATCGTCACTATCGTCTGCGATCGCGGCGATCGTTATGTTTCCACCGGGTTGTTCACGCAGCAATAAAGTCCATGCGCAGGATGCGCACGTTCCTGTGAAACCGTTGCCTGTTTTTTTCCGACTGCGCTTGGCGTTGCTAATTGCCGCCGTGACGTTGACGGTGCCCGCGCGCGCCGTGGAAGAATTGACGGTGCGCGTTGGTCGCATGGATGGTGGCAGTTGGTCCAGTGGCGAGGTGATACTCGAGCTCGGCTTTTCCGCCAACGGCCAGCTCTCGGCCAGATTGCATGGCGATGGACTCACGCTGCCCGAGCCTTTCGATGCGCTACGTGCCCTGAACGCCGATTGCCCTCAGGCCGTGGTCACGGTGGCGGGCCTCCAGTGCCCCCGTGTCACGCTGACAGCGAGCGGCGCGGACGGCGATGCGGTTGCACTGCCACTGTCTCTGAGTCTGAACCAAAAAGACGGGCACTGGCGGTTTCAGTCGACGACGACACAGCTTGAGCCGGCAAGGCTATGGGCCTTCGCCGTTAACAGGGGATTGGTGCCCGCGTTGGAGATTGCCGGCGGCAACATGGCGTTGTCGTTGCAGCTCAGCGATGGGGTCGAGGCCCCGAAGGCGCAACTCGATGGGGTTATAAAGGCTCTGACATTTACCGATGCCACCGGATTGCACGCTGGCGAGGGATTGAATACCTATCTCAATTGGCGGTTGTCGGAGATCGGGGAGATATGGAAGACGTCGGCAGAGGTGCGGATTGACGCGGGTCAGCTTTACCTGGATCCCGTCTTCGTTGACGCCGGCGCCACGGCACTATCCATTTCTGCCGGCGGTAATTTTGATCCCCGTTCCGGTGCGCTGCACCTCGATGCGCTGCGCTTCAAGCAAGACACAATCGCCGAGCTGTCCGGTGAACTCACCATGGGTTCCAGCGCCAGCCTCGACGAAGTGGTATTGCGGTTGGCGCGGGCACCCCTCGATGCACTTTACCGAAGCTACCTGCAGCCATTTGCCATCGGTAGCTTTTTTGATTCGCTGCAAGTGGGCGGCGAGGTAGACGCGGAGTTGCAATGGAGCGCCTCGCCCGAGCACCGGCGG
>Ga0055476_10000035_pt1 | contig 26420 bp, 25 predicted proteins | sample Muzzi_CordC_D2_FD_57682 | JGI IMG/M metagenome (GOLD analysis project Ga0055476, IMG submission 57682) | Wetland microbial communities from San Francisco Bay, California, USA, that impact long-term carbon sequestration - Muzzi_CordC_D2 | ecosystem: Environmental > Aquatic > Marine > Wetlands ... | reverse complement strand
CTCGGGCGTGATTTCCTCCCCGGTCGAGCCTGACGCCCAGTGATAGTGCCGCTGCAGTGCCGCGTCGAGCTCGCTCGGAGCCACGAGCACCGGCTTGACGGTGGCGCCGATCTGGAAGCTGATCTCGTCCACCGCCGCGAGATCCGCGGGATCCTCCATGCCGAGGTAGAGCACCTGCTGTCCGCCCTCCTCGTTCAGCAACAGCGGGATACAGCGGTACTTTTCGGCGAGGTCGATCGGAACGCCATCGAGCACTTCCTGGTTGACGACCTTGCCCGCGAGCTTGACGACCGGAAGCTTGAGCTGGCTCGCGAGCGCGTGGATCAGCGTATTCTCGTCGACGAAGCCCATCCGGACCAGCGTCATACCGAGCGGTCGACCCCACGTCTTCTGCTCGCCGAGAGCCGCCGCGAGCTGCGCTTCGTCGATGGTGCCGGAAGCGACCAACAGGTCGCCGAGCTTCTGCTTCGGCTGCATGGATTCCCTCGGCATGCCAATCGGCCGGCCGGCGCCCGCACCTTACCCGGGCGTGGGGAATTCCGCTGGCGGCGGAACCGCGCTCAGCGGGCGGCGGGGTCGGACAAGAAGCAGCGGCTGATGCCCGCGCCCGCCGGATACGCGGGCGGCCGTTGCCGACCACAGCGCTCGAACGCCTGCGGGCAACGCGGGTGGAAGCGACAGCCATCGGGCGGATTCGCGGGCGAGGGGACATCGCCGATCACCCGTGCGCGAACGCTGCGGCGGCTCGGATCGGTCGACGGAATCGCGGACAAAAGACCCTGCGTATACGGATGCGCGGGTCGTGCGAAGATCTGTTCGGTCGGACCCTGTTCGACGATCTCGCCGACGTACATCACCGCGACGCGATCGGCGAGATAACGCACGACGCCCAGATCGTGCGTGATGAAGAGATAGGTGAGTCCGAGGTCCTGCTGGAGATCGCGCAACAGGTTGAGGATCTGGGCCTGGATCGACACGTCGAGCGCCGAGGTCGCCTCGTCGCAGACGATCAGCCGCGGCTCGACGGCGAGCGCGCGCGCGATGCAGATGCGCTGACGCTGCCCGCCGGAGAATTCGTGCGGGTAGCGCGACATCCAGTCGGGGTCCAGCTGCACACGTTCCAGCAGCGCCGCGACACGGTCGGTTCGCTCGGCCGCGTTCGCGCCGATGCCGAACGAGCGCATTCCCTCGGCGATGATTTCGCGCACCCGCATGCGCGGGTCGAGCGATCCCATCGGATCCTGGAACACGATCTGCATGTCTCCGCGATACGGAATCATCTCGCGCCGCGACAGCGCGCACAGATCGACACCGTCGAACAGGATGCGGCCGGCTTGCGGCTCGACCAGCCGCAGCAGCGAACGCCCGACCGTGGTCTTGCCGCAGCCGGACTCGCCGACGAGTGCGAGCGTCTCGCCCGCGGCCACCTCGAAGTCGATGTCGTCGACCGCGCGAACGTTTCCCACCGTGCGTTGCAAGACGCCTGCCTTGATGGGGAACCAGGTGCGCAGCCCCTCGACCCGAAGCAGCGGCTCGCGATCGCTCGCAGCCGCGTTCGCCACGCCGGCGGTCATCGCGCCACCTCGTCGGCCACGACGAAGCAGTCCACCGTGTGGCCGGGACCGACCGGGGTCGAGGCGGGCACCGCCTCGACGCAGCGATCCTCCATCCGATGGCAACGCGTCGAAAAGCGGCAGCCCGCCGGCCACTCGAGCGGCGAGGGCACGACGCCCGCGATCTCGTGCAGAGCCTCTCCGTGCCGGGCGCTCGACGGGACCGAGCGCAGCAGCCCCTCGGTGTAGGGGTGCCGCGCGGACGCCAGCACGTCCACACGGTCCCCCTGCTCGATCACCCGGCTGGCGTACATCACGGCGATCCGATCGGCGAGTTCGTTCACGACGCCGAGGTCGTGCGTGATGAGCAGGATCGCCGTACCGAGCTCGCGTTGGAGTTCCCGCAACAATTCGAGGATCTGCGCCTGGATGGTCACGTCGAGCGCGGTCGACGGTTCGTCGGCGATCAGCAGCTTCGGACGCATCGAAACCGCCATCGCGATCATCACACGCTGCTTGAGCCCGCCCGAGAGCTGATGCGGATAGGCGTCGAAGCGCTGTTCCGGGTCGGGTATCTGCACCCGATCGAACAGCTCGATCGTGCGCGCGCGCGCGGCGTCGAACGAAGCCCGCTCGTGCAGCCGGATTGCCTCGACGACCTGCGCGCCGACGGTCTGGACCGGATTCAAGCTCGTCATCGGCTCCTGGAAGATCATCGCCGCATCGCGACCGCGCACGGCACGCATCTCGTTCACCGACATGCCGAGCACGTCGCGGTCGCAGAGTTGAATGTGGCCGGATTCGACCCGGCCCGGCTTCGGCACCAGGCGCATCGCCGATAGTGCGGTCATCGACTTGCCGCAACCGGATTCTCCGACGAGCGCCAGCACCTCGCCCTCGTCGACTTCGAGGCTCACCCGATCGACGACCGGAATCCGTCGTCCCTCGGCCGGGAAGGTCGTCAGCACGTCGACGAGGCGCAACACCGGGGCGCTCACCTGCGCTCTCCCAGCGTCTTCGGATCGAGGATGTCGCGCACCGCGTCGCCGACGAAGTTCACCGACAGGATCAGCGCGAACAACGCCGTCGAGGCTGCGACCAGGTTCCACCAGATGATCGGGTCGCGAGCGAGCTCGTCGCGCGCCTGGTCGATCATCTGCCCCCAGCTGCCGTTGATGCCGATGCCGAGGTAGGAAAGGATCGCCTCCGACAGAACCAGCCCCGAGAAGAGCAACACGAAGGTGATGACCACCAGGTGCATCAGGTTCGGCAGGATGTGCCGCAGGATGATCCCGACTTCCGACACCCCGAGCGCGCGCGCGGCCTGGACGTAGTCGAGTTCGCGCAGCTTGAAGGTCTCTCCACGCACGATCCGACAGAAACCGACCCAGCCCGTGACCCCCATCGCGACGCAGACCTGCACCGGCCCGTGGCCGAGCGCCATGATCAGCGCGATCAGCAGCAGCAGGGTCGGGATCGACGCCAGCGTCGAGACGACGAAGAAGACGATGTCGTCGATGCGGCCGCCGAAGTAGCCCGCTGAAATGCCCATCAGCAACGCCAACGGAATCACGATCAGGCTCGTGAGCCCCCCGATCAACAGCGCCACGCGGGCTCCCTTGAGCGTCAGCTGCAGCACGTCGCGCCCCAGGATGTCGGTGCCGAGCAGATGCGAGCCGGGGTGAGTGAGATCGGCGCCGCCGTAGAACTCGACGTCCGCGAGGGGCGCGGAGTAGCTCTTCTCTTTGAAATCCGGTGCAAACATCCGGTCGATCACGCTGCGCGGGCGGCTCTGCTCGAGCGCATTGCCGCCGCCGGCACCGCCCCCCACCCAGGCGACGGAATCGAGCAATGCGACGCAGACGAACAGCGTGATCGTGACGATCGCGATCGGGCGCCGCCGGATCAATTCGCGGCCTGCCTGACGCCACAGATCGCTGCGACGCGCCGTCGCGAAGATCGCGACGGCGCCCGCGAGCAGCAGCGCCACCACGATGTTCGAGATCACGTGCGGTTCGGCGAGACTCATTCGCAGCGCCCCGTCATGAAAGCCGCACCCGTGGATCGACGAGCGTGTAGGCGATGTCGGTCAGGATCTGGGCCACGATGAAGAGCAGCGCGCCGATATAGACCATCGCGCGCAGTGTGGCGAAATCGTTGCCGTGGATCGCGTCGACCATCATCGACCCGAGGCCGGGGATGCCGAAGAACGATTCGAGCAACAGCGAGCCCGTGAACAGGAACGGAATGCTGACGACGACGCGAGTGAGGATCGGAATCATCGCGTTGTGGAGCACGTGGCGCGCCATGATCCGGCCGTCGCCGCAACCCTTCGCGCGAGCCGTGCGCACGTAGTCGCGGCCGGTCTCCTCGATGAAGACGGTCCGATAGAACCGGACGCTGCCGCCGAGCCCCTCCACGAGCCCGACCAGCACCGGCAAGGCGAGGAACCGCAGCACCACGGCAGGCGAGGTGTCGAAACCCGAGATCGGGAACCAGCGCAATGTCTTGCCGATCAGGAACTGGCCTCCGATGATGTACAACAGGATCGACAAGCTCATCCCGAGCACGCAGAGCACCACACCCATGCGGTCGATGTAGGTCTCGCGAAAGTAGGCCACGAAGAGCGACAGCCCGACGCCGAGCAACACGCCGAATGTGAAGATCGGCAGCGTGAGCGCCAGACTCGGCCCCATGCCGGTCCGGATCCGCTCGAGAATCGGCGAGTCGTCGGCGTCGCTGCGTCCGAAGTCGAACGTCAGCATGCTGCGAAAATGGTCGACGAGCATCGTATCGGCGGGAGATTCGGCATTCCACCAGGTCGGCTTGTCGTAGCCGTGGTTCACCACCCACTGCTCGAGCACCTCGGGCGGAGCCTTCTCGCCGACCGCTCGGCGCGCCATTTCGATCGGCTCCGCGTACAGGAAGAACAGTGCGAACAGCAGCAGCAATACGCCGAGCACCACGACGAAACCGTAGGCCGTCCGCCGAACGATGTACGCGAGCATCACTGCCTCTCCCGCAAGAACGTCACCACTCCCGGAATGATGATCAATCCGGCCAGCACGAGCCCTAGATACGCGGGCCAGAGAATGGGCTTGTTCCACTCCTCGCGCAGGCGTTTTCGCTCGACCGGATCGATGTCGACGTATTTCGCGGCGGGCAGACTCAGGCCCGCCGGCTTCACGTTCTTCATCCAGCTGTGGTAGAGCGCGTAGCTCTCGTGGTGATAGAGCTCGATCCAGGGGCGTTCTTCTTCCAGCAGCTTCCGGATCCGGCGGATGATCGCCAATCGCTCCGGCCCGTTGTCGAGTCCCTTCATCTCCTCGAACAGACGGTTGAATTCGGGGTCGTCGAAGTTCGCCGTGTTGGGTCCGCCGCTGTTCGCCTGCGCCATCGTGCCCCAGAGCAGGAACAGGAAGTTCTCGGGATCGGGGTAGTCGGCGATCCAGCCCCACATGAAGATCTGGTACGCCCCCTCCTTCACCTTCTGGCGGAACTTGTTGTAGTTGGTCGCGGCGATCTCGACGTCGATCCCGAGCTTTGCCCACTGGTCGACGAAGAACTGGAAGCGCAACCGCCCCGCGGTCGAGGTATCGCCGAGGTCGAAGCTGAGTCGCAGTGGCTTGCCGGTATCGGGATCGATGCCGCCCGGATAACCCGCCGCTTCGAGCAGCGCCTGGGCGCGCGGCAGGTCGAGTTGCCGATAGGGGTTCCGGTAGTCGGGATCGTAGCCGTAGATCCCGGGCGGGATCGGGGACTGGGCGGGTACGCCGCGGCCGTTGTTGAACACGCGATTGAACTCCACCACGTCGATCGCGAGGCTCATCGCCTGCCGCAACTTCCGGCCGCGCGCGCCCGCAGGCGCTCCGATCACCGGATCGTTCATGTTGAAGCCGATGTAGTAGATGTCCGGATCGACGGACTTCTCGAGCTTCATGCCGCGCTCGGACATTTCGGGGGACAGTCTGCCCTCCTGCACGATCTTGTCGAAACTCTCGTGCACGATGCCCGACGCGTCGTAGTAGCCCTGCAGGAACTTGTTGAATGCGGGGATGTGTTCCTTCTCCAGGCGCAGCTCGACGCCATCCAGCAGCGGCAGCGATCGGCCCACGTAGGCGGGATCGAGCCGACCCATTTCGCGGTCGATCTCCTCGCCTTCGGACGGGTAGACGGTGCCGGGCGCCTTCCATTCCGGGTGTCGCGCGCCGTACCAGTTCTCGTTGCGCGTCATCACGATCTTGCTCTGCTTGTCGAATTCGCTGACCTCGAACGGACCGCAGCCGACCGGGTGATCCTTGAAGAACGGTCGACCTTCCTGGCCGTCGTAGTAGACCACCGCCTCCCACGGAACGGGTGTCGTGAACGGCATCGCGAACCAGTAGAGGATCTGCGGATAGGGCTCGATCAGTACGATCTCGAGACCGAAGTCGCCGTGCAGTCGAACGCCCTCGATGCCCCCCGCTCTCGCGTACTGCTGATCGATCCGCAGCGCCCCGAACTCCGGGTTCTCGTCTCGGAGCGCCTGCAGGCGCTCCGAGAACTCGCGCAGGCCCTCGATCTTCGCAAAGGTCGCGATCACCGGACTCGTCACCGCCGGGTCGGCAATCCGCATCAACTCGAACGCGACGTCCGCGGCGACGATCGTTCGTGTCGTTCGACCTTCACCATCGAGCGCGAAGCTCGGGTCGTTCTGGAACAGCATCCCCTCGCGGAGGTCGAAGCGGTAGGCGACCCGTCCCCCTTCGCGCGTCTGTCGCTCGGGCACCGCGACCGCGAGGCCCGGCATCAGCGTGTACGGGCGTTTCAGATAGTGGTACTCGAGCAGCGTCTCGTAGACGTTCGCGGTGATCTGATGCTCGAGCGAGCTGTAGCTGACCGCGGGGTCGAGGGTCTTGGTCGGACCCGGAAGCGTCTTGTAGCGGATCTTCCGGTCGTCGTCGGATTCGGAGTAGGGGTTGTTCGAACAGGCCGCGAACGCGACGAGCAGCGCACAGGCGATGCCCGACCGCGCCAGCCTTCGCGCCTCCCCATGCAACCTCACCCACCCCCCCCTTCGACCGCCTCGACTTCCGCAGGCGCGCGAAGCCGGAAGATATCGACCGGCAGCTCGGGATTCAGCTCGAGGTCCGACAGTTCGATCTCCGCGTGGGTGCCGCCCTCGATCACGTCGAGAACGATCGCATGCGGGAGCTGCGACGCACCCACCGGTGCGTAGTCGTCGAAGACGGCGCGCCAGCGGGTGGACCCATCGTCGTCGAGCACCGCGAAGCTCCGAAGCCGCTCCGAAGCGTCGAAGACCGCCCGCTGGCGGCGGCGCCCGTCGCGATCGACCAGGTCGACCTCGATCCAACCCTCGTGAGTCCGCACCGCGTTGGCGAGCGTCAGGCCGGCCCCGGGCGCAGGCACGCCCAGCAACACCGCAACCGCCTCGGCGGGAACGAGCGCCAGGCGCGCTTCGCGCCACAGCAGGTCGGGCCGCATGCGGCCCGTCTCGTACGAGCGGTCGCCGACGCGGAACACCTCGAAGCGGTCACCGTCGGTCGTGATCACCGCCGCGGTCTGGTTCAAGAGACCGAGCACCTCGACGCGCAGCTTCGCGGGGCGTTCGAGCACCACGATCTGTCGACCGCGCACGCGCCCCGCCTGCGAGTCGACCGCCAGGCGGGCCCGACCGCGCAGCGACGCGCGCGAAGCGACCTCGGCTTTCCAGCGCGCGAGCAGCGCGGCGGGCCGCGGGTCGTCCACGGCCAACGGCATCGGCGGCGGAATCGTCCGACACGCGAGCGCGAACACCAGGGCGACGACGAAGAGCGCCGCTCGAACCACGCCTATTGCAGCTCGCGGCGAAGATTTTCGAGCTTCTCGAGGAGGTCGGGCTGCTCGCCGAAGCGCGGCTCCATCCGCAGCGCTTCTTCGAACTTGTCGAGCGCGCGCTGCTTCTCGTCGAGCAGCAGGTAGGTGTCCCCGATGTGCTCCGAGACCACCGGATCTCCGCCGGTCAGATCGTCCGCGCGCTCGAGCGCCTCGAGCGCCTGATCGATGTACTTGCGTGCCGCCGGCAGGTTGCCGTCTTCGACCAGCGGCCGGGCGCGCATGTAGAACACCCAGCCGAGACTGTCGGCGATGTAACCGTCCTCGGGCCGCAGCACCAGCGCTCGCGCGATCATCTCCTCGGCTTCGTCGAGGTTGATCCCGCGCTCGGCCCAGGTGTACCCGATGTAGTTGAGCGCGCTGGCGTTGTCCGGATTCACCTCGAGTGCGCGACGCATGAATTCCACCGACTCGTCGGTACGATCGGCCTCGCCGTAGATCACGCCGAGGTTGTACAGCAATTCATCGTCGTACGGATTCGCTGCGAGCAGGCTCTGCATCTGCTCCACGGCACCGTCGAAATCGCCCGTCTTCGCCCGCAACGTGGCCGCATAGAGGTCGAGTTCTTGCGACGGATTCGCGGCGTTCGCCTTCTCGACCTCGGCGAGCGCTTCGGCAAACCGTTCGCGGCGCTCGTAGAGGGCCGCAATCTGGGTGCGTGCATCGGGATAGTGGGCGTTGCCCTCGGGGATCCGTTCGAAGGTGGCGATCGCTTCGTCGCCGAGCCCGGAGCGGCGCTGCGCGATTCCGAGGAAGAACACCACCTCGTATCCGGTCGGATTCGCGGCCAACACCGACTCGAAGCGTTCGCTGGCCTCTTCGTAGCGACGATCTTCGTAGTAGAGGAAACCCAGCCTCACGCGGGTGCGCAGATCGTCGGGGTGCCGGGCCTCGATCTCTTCGAGCGTCGCGATCGCGCCCTCGCGATCCTCGGCCTTGAGCTGCGCATCCGCGAGTGCCACCAGCGCAGCATGGTGACCGGGACTGCGATCGAGGATCTGCTGGTAGACCGCGATCTCGCCGACCGGATCGTCGCGTTCGCGCCGCGAACGCGCGAGTGCGACATACAGGGCGAGGTCGTCGGGATCGCGTTCGATGGCCCGGTTCAGCACGCTCTCGGCCTGTTCGGGTTGATCGAGCGCATCGTACGCGCTGGCCAGCGCGAGCTGGCCGCGGGTCTCCTCGGGATCCTGCTGCACCAGCCATTTCGCGATCGCCAGCGCTTCGTCGTTGCGGCCCGCATCCATCTGGATCTCGTACAGCAGGAAGCCCGCATCGACGCTCAACGGCTCGCCGCTCTCGCCGACCAGCAACGCCTCCGCAGCCGCGGGCGACCGCCGCAGCCGGTACAGCTGCCCGAGAAAGATGCGCGTCGGCAGATCGTCGGGCTCGAGTTCGTGGGCCCGCTCCGCGTAGCGGATGCCGTCCGACAGACGGTTCTGACGCACCAACGACGCCGCGAGCTTCCGCTGCAGGTAGGCCGAATCCGGATCCTTCTCGACCGCCCGTTCGTAGGCCGCCAGCGCATCGGCCAGCCTTCCCTGCGCCTCGAACTCCAGGGCGACCAGGACATCGTACTCGGGTGCGGCGTCGGGCCGGATCACGGCGTCGACGGGCGTCGAGGCCGTCCGAGCCGGGAGCCCGAAGGGCGTCGCACAGCCCACCAGCCCGAAGCTCACGAACAGAGCCCCCACCGTTCCGAAATGCGTCCACGATCTCATCGATCCACCCGACTCTCCGCCGACATTCGCCCGTTGTGCCGCGATCGCCCCGTAACCGAAGCTAGACCTTCGATCCCAGGTAGCCACCCTTTTCGAGATACCCGATCAGCTGGGCCACACTCTCTTCGACGCTCTGCGCGTTGGTGTCGAGTACGAGCTCGGGATTCTCGGGCGCCTCGTAGGGAGCCGAGATTCCGGTGAATTCAGGGATCTCGCCGGCACGCGCCTTCTGGTAGAGCCCCTTCACGTCGCGCCCCTCGCACGTCTCGAGACTCGCATCGACCAATACTTCGACGAAGTCGCCCTCGCCCATGAGCGCCCGGACGTTGTCGCGGTCGCTCCGGTAGGGAGAGATGAACGAGGAAAATACGATGACACCGGAATCCGTGAACAACTTCGCAACCTCGCCGATCCGGCGGATGTTCTCGCTGCGATCCTCCGGTGAGAAGCCGAGGTTCGAATTCAGGCCGTGGCGGATGTTGTCGCCATCCAGCACGTAGGCGAGGCGCCCGCGCTTTACGAGCGCGTGCTCCGCCGCGACCGCAATGGTCGACTTGCCGGACCCGGAAAGTCCGGTCAACCAGACCGTCACACCCCGCTGGCCCAGTACCGCCTCGCGGTCCCCGCGCGTGGTGTCGCCCGCGTGCCAGGTGATATTGCTGCTCTTGTTCTGCGCCAATGGGTGCTCCTTCAACGTTCGGAATCGTATTCGGTTCGAATGCCGTGGGTGCGCGGTACGCTCGACGGCGGTCCCCCGGGGTTCCACCCGGCGAGGGGCCACAGGGTAGCGCGACTCGCGGCCGTGCGGCGGCTCAGCGATCGCCGCTGCGGCGAATCCGGCCGCGAGAACGTTTTTCACGTGTTTCGCGCACCGCGGCGACGACCTGTCGCACCGCGGAATCGATCTCGCCCGCGCTGGTGGAGCGTCCGAGACCGAAACGCAGCGCCGAGCGGATTCGGGCTCCGGGGAGACCGAGGGCGGTCAACACGTGGCTGGGCTCGGCGCTCGCCGATGCGCAGGCCGAACCGGTCGACAGGGCCAACCCCGGTAGTGCAACGAGCAGGTGGTCGGCGTCGACGCCCTCGAACGAGACGTTCAGATTGCCCGGCAGGCGGCGCTCGGAGTGGCCGTTCTGCACCACGCCGTCGAGCTCGGCGGACAAGCCGTCCCACAAGCGTCGACGCAGCGCGGTCAAGCGGACCGCCTCCCGCTCCCGCTCCTCGAGACAGAGGCTCACCGCTCGTGCGAAGCCGACGATCAGCGGCACCGGCAGCGTGCCCGATCGCAAGCCGCGCTCGTGACCACCGCCGTACAGCATCGGCTCGATGCGCAGCCGCGGGCGGCGGGAACGCAGATAGAGCGCTCCGATCCCCTTCGGACCGTAGAGCTTGTGCGCGCACATCGACAGCAGGTCGATGCCGAGTCGCTCGACGTCGAGCGGGATCTTGCCCACCGCCTGGGCCGCATCGGTATGGAACGGAACTTCGCGCTCGTTGCAGATGCGCGCGATCTCGTCGAGTGGTTGCAGCGTTCCGATCTCGCTGTTGGCCGCCATCACCGAGACCAGCGCCGTCCGGTCTTCGATCGCCGCCGCGACATCGGCCGGGGCGACCAGACCGTCCGAATCGACCGGCAGATACGTCACCCGGAAGCCGTCGCGCTCGAGACTGCGGGCCGCATCGAGCACCGCCGGGTGTTCGATGCGGGTCGTCACGAGATGATCGCGACGATCGCGATTCGCGCGTGCGACACCGATCAACGCCAGGTTGTCGGATTCGGTCGTGCCGCTCGTAAAGACGATCTCGCGAGGATCCGCCGCACCGATCGCGTCCGCGAGTTGCTCGCGCGCCGTCTCGACCGCGGCTTCGGCCCGCCAGCCGTAGACATGGCTCGCGCTCGACGCATTCCCGAAATCCTCGCGGAAGTAGGGCAACATCGCGTCGAGCACGCGCGGATCGAGCGGGGTCGTCGCGTGATGGTCGAGATAGATCGGGAGCGGCTTGCTCATCGGGCCTCGCAGCTGCGGGCGCCGATCGATTCAGGCGCCGAACGACTCGCCGCAGCCACAGGTGGACGAAGCGTTCGGGTTCTCCATCTTGAAGCCGGATTCCTGCAGGGTGTCGACGAAATCCAATGTGGTTCCGACGAGATAGAGCGCACTCTTGTCGTCCACGATGATCCTGACGCCGTCCGCCTCGACCTCGGTGTCCGCTTCGGCGATCCGGTCGTCGAATGCGAGTTCGTAACGCAGCCCGGAGCAGCCGCCGCCGATGACCTTCATGCGAAGCCCGTGGGTCGCCAGTTTCCCTTCTTTTTCGAGGAGTTCGTGAATCCGCTCGGCTGCGGGACGAGTGACGGTGATCAGGGACACGGGGGGCCTCCATGCTGCGCGATGAGCCTACAAAATACGTTCAAGCCGGGCCGAGTCAACCGGCACTGGGGAAGGATGCCTCAGAAAGTGTCGACCGCAGGACGCAGCCATAGGAAGATTTCCCGATTCCCCTTGGGGCCCGCGAGTCGGCTGTCGACCTGCCCGAGCGGCCGGTAGCCGAGCTCCTCGGCGGCCTCGCGGACGGCGGCCGCTGCAGACTCGCGCAGAGCGTCGTCGCGCACGACGCCGCCCTTTCCGACCTGCCCGCGCCCGACCTCGAACTGCGGCTTGACCATCAGCAGCAGCTCGGCGCGCGGCGCGGCCGCGGCGATCGCGGGCAGCAGCAGCCGCAGCGAAATGAACGACACGTCGGCGGTCACGAGATCGACCGCTTCGGGCAGCTGGTCGGCGCGCAGATCGCGGGCGTGAGTGCGCTCGAGCACCGTTACCCGAGGATCCTGCCGGAGCTTCTCGTGCAGCTGCCCGTAACCGACGTCGAGGGCCACCACGTGCCGCGCGCCGCGCTGCAGCAGACAGTCGCTGAACCCGCCCGTGGACGCGCCGACGTCGAGACAGACGCGATCGGTCGGGTCGAGCCCGAGATCGTCGAGCGCGCCCGCGAGCTTCTCGCCGCCGCGCGACACGAAGCGCCGGAGTGCGCCGCGAACCCGCACGCTGGATTCCGGCCGGATCCGCGTTCCGGGCTTGTCGACCGGAACATCGTCGACCAGCACACGGCCGGCTCGGATCAGGCCCTGGGCCTGCGCGCGCGATTCGACCAGGCCGTCCGCGGCGAGCCGCTCGTCGAGCCGTGTCCCCTTCAGTGCGACGGGTGCTCGGCCAGCAACGCGCCGACGGTACGCGCGATGCCGGCGGCATCGAGTCCGAGATCCGCACGAATCGCCGCACTGTCGCCGTGCTCGATGACGCGGTCCGGAATCGCGATGCAGCGGGTCGGGATCTGGACGTCCGCTTCCGAGAGCGCCTCGAGCACCGCCGCTCCGAAACCACCCGGGCCGCTGGCCTCCTCGACCGTCACGAGCACGCGGCAACGCTTCGCGAGCGCGACGATGCGTTCGGCGTCGAGCGGCTTCACGAAACGCGCGTTCAGAACGGCCACCCGGATTCCCTGCGCGCCCAGCTCCGAGGCGGCCTCGAGGGCTTCGTGCGCCATGGTGCCGATCGCGATCAACAGCGCATCGTCGCCGTCGCGGAGCAGCTCGGATTCGCCGATCGGCACCGCCTTGAGTTCGGGATCGAGCGGAACACCGAAGCCCGCTCCGCGCGGGAAACGCACTGCCGCCGGACCCGGGTGCTCGACCGCCGTCTTCAGCATGTGCTGGAGCTCGTTCTCGTCCTTCGGCGCCATCACGATCACGTTCGGCAATGCGCGGAGGTAGGCGATGTCGAAGAAACCCTGATGGGTCGCGCCGTCCGCACCGACGATTCCCGCGCGGTCGAGCGCAAACGTGACGTCGAGGTTCTGCAGGCAGACATCGTGCACGACCTGGTCGTAGGCACGCTGCAGGAACGTCGAATAGATCGCGGGCACGGGCTTCAACCCCTCGGCCGCAAGGCCGGCTGCGAACGTCACCGCGTGCTGCTCGGCGATCCCAACATCGTAGAAGCGATCCGGGAAGACCTCCTTGAAGCGATCGAGGCCGGTGCCGTCCGCCATTGCGGCCGTGATCCCGATGATGCGCTCGTCCTCGCGCGCGATTCGAATCAACGTGTCGGCGAAGACATCCTGGTATTTCGGCGGCCCGGCCTGGGGCGGCGGGAACGCGCCCGACGCGACGTCGAACGACCCGACACCGTGGTACTTGAACGGATCCTGTTGAGCGGGTTCGTAGCCGTAACCCTTGGAGGTGATCGCGTGCACCAGGATCGGCCCCTCGCCGTTTGCGACCATCTTCTTCACGTTCGCGAAGGTCTCGAGCAGGACATCGACGCGGTGCCCCTGGATCGGGCCGACGTACTTGAAGTTGAGTGCTTCGAAGAGCAGCCCCGGCGAGAAGAAGACCTTGAGCGACTCCTCCGCCTTGTGGGCCCAGTAGCCCATGTCGCCCGGCATGCTGCCGAGGAATTCCTTCGCCCAGCCCTTCATCCGCCGGACCATCGGCCGCGACAGCTTCCGCGAAAGATACGACGACAGCGCGCCGACGTTCGGCGAGATCGACATCTCGTTGTCGTTCAGAACGACGATCAGGTTCTTCTGCTTCAGGTGCCCGGCATGGTTCAGCGCCTCGAACGCCATCCCCGCCGTCATGCCGCCGTCGCCGATGAACGCGATCGCGCACTGATCGCGGCCCTGATGTTCGATCGCACGCGCCATGCCGAGCGCCGCGCTGATCGAGGTGCCCGCGTGTCCGGCTCCGAATGCGTCGTAATCGGATTCCGAGCGGCGCAGGAACTTCGCGATGCCGTCCAGCTGACCGATGCGATCGAACGCTCTGCGGCGACCGGTCAGCATCTTGTGCGGGTAGCCCTGGTGGCCGACGTCGAGGACCAGCCGGTCACGCGGCGTATCGAAGGTGTAATGGATCGCGGTCAGGAGCTCGATCGCGCCGAGGCTGGAGGCGAGGTGCCCGCCCGTGCGCGAGACCGTCCCGACGATCGCGTCGCGCAGCTCGCGCGTCACCTGCTCGATCTGGTCCGGAGCGAGTTGGCGGAGATCTTCCGGAGAATCGATGCCATCCAACAACGATGCGGTCATTCACTTCTCCAGACGGCGTAGCGCGCCAGCGCCCGCAGCGGATCCGCAGGATCTCCCAGGAGTTCGATCTGGTCCAATGCGGACTCGAGCAGCACTCCGGCCCGCGCGCGCGCGGCGTCGACGCCGAGCGCGCGCACCATCGAGCAGGCGTCCGCCTCGCCCGCATCGAGCACATCATCGGCGATCTGGAACGCAACGCCAACGCCCGTCCCGAACGCGCGCAGACGCGCCAATGTCGGCGCATCGGCGCCGCCGAGTCGAGCGCCGCCGACGACCGAAACCGCTATCAATGCCGCAGACTTGCGCGCATGCACCGACTCGATTCGGGCGCAGTCGGCGTCGCTCGCGTCGAACCCGAGGTCGTCGACCTGACCGCCGACGAGCTGTCGTGAACCCGCTGCGTCCGCGAGATCCAGGACCGCGGCGAGTCGCCGCTCGGAGGTGTCGGCCGTGCGGTCGGCGCCGACGTCCGCCAGTGCCGCGAAGGCCGCGGCCTGCAGCGCATCGCCCGCGAGCACGGCGGTCGACTCGCCGAATGCCACGTGAACCGTCGGTCGCCCACGCCGCTCGCTGTCGTCGTCCATACACGGCAGATCGTCGTGGACCAGCGAGTAGGCGTGGATCAATTCGACCGCGACGGCATTCGGCAACGCGGCCTCGGGCGGGCTTCCGACCGCCTCCGCGGCAGCCATCGCGAGCGCGGGGCGCAGGCGTTTGCCGCCCGGGAACAGCAGATGGCGCATCGCGGCGTGCAACGACGAGGGCGCTTCGTCGGCCGCGGGCAACGCGGCATCGAGTGCGGCATCGACCAGCGGTTGGCGTTCCAGCAGGTAGGCCCGAACGTCCACTAATCGTCTTCCTCGACTTCCTCGAAGGGACGCGTCGCCCAATGTCCCCCCTCCTCGACCAGCACTTCGATGCGGCGCTCGGTCTGCTCCAGCTGCGCGGCGCAGCGGCCGGCCAGCGCGACGCCGGCCTCGAATGCTTCGAGCGAAACCTCGAGCGGGAGGTCTCCCTCCTCGAGCCGATCGACGATCGCCTCGAGTCGTTCCAGCAACGACTCGAAACTACCGGATTCCTGGCTTTCGTCCGAGTCGCCGCCGGGGTCCAAAGCATCGGCTCCCGTGTCGGACCCGGCGTCCTTGCGGGTACGGGCGGTCATGGGGCGGCATGCTACCGGCGGGCCGCCGGAGCGTCAACGCGCTCCTTCGTCGAAGCTATCGATTTATAAGGGTCTTTCAGCTCTCTACGAGTCGCCGCGAGAGATTCACCGAGACTTCGAACTCGGCCTCGGCGACCCGCACCGAGAGCGCGTCACCCACCGCAGCGTCTTCGAAACCGCGAACGATCGCGCCATCGTCGCCGCGGCGAACGAGGGCGTAGCCCCGCGAAAGCACCGCGAGCGGCGACAGCGAATCGAGCCGGCCCGCGAGCTCGCCGAGGCGCGCGCGTGCGCGGTCCACCCCGAGGCGTGCGGCACGCTGCAGCGCACGCTCGGCTGCGTGGAAGCGGGCGCGTTGCGCTGCGATCCGCGCGGTCGGAGCCAGCACCCGCAGCGCGTCGCGTTCGCGTGCGAACCGCTGCGCCTGGTGCCCGAGGTTCGCTCGCATCGCGCGCTGCAACCGCCGCCAGCTCGAAATCAACTCGGAGCGGTAGGCCTCGCCGTCGGGCAGCGCCAGCTCGGCGGCGGCCGACGGCGTCGGAGCGCGCAGATCCGCGCACAGATCGGCGATCGTGACATCGACCTCGTGACCGACACCGCAGAGCACCGGCGCCGACGCGCGAACGATCGCGCGCGCCACCGTCTCGGTGTTGAACGCGCGCAGATCCTCGAGCGAGCCGCCGCCGCGTGCGAGCAGGATCAGGTCGACATCGCCGAGAACGGCCAGGGAATCGAGGGCTGCCGCAATCTCGTCCTCGGCCCCCTCGCCCTGGACGCGGGTCGGCGCGATCACGATCTTGGTACCGGGAAAACGTCGGCCGGTGACCTCGAGGATGTCGTGGATCGCAGCCCCGGTCGGCGAGGTCACCACGCCGATTCGCGCGGGAAGCGGCGGCAACGGCCGCTTGCGCGACGGGTCGAACAGGCCTTCGGCTGCGAGCCGCCGCCGCAGCTGTTCGAACGCGAGCTGGAGCGCCCCCCGACCACGCGGTTCGAGTCGTCGTGCGACGAGCTGGAGTTCGCCGCGCGCCTCGTAGAGCGACACGTCGCCCTGCACGAGCACCTCGAGCCCGTCCTCGGGTTCGAACGCGAGGCCGCGCGCGGCGCTTCGAAACAGCGCGCAGCGCAGCTGACTCGAATCGTCCTTCAGCGAAAAATAGACGTGCCCCGAACGCGCGATGTGGACACCCGACAGCTCGCCCACGACCCAGATGCGACCGACGCGCTCTTCGAGCAGGCGTTTCAGCCCCGCGACGAGCTGGGCGACCGTGTAGACGGGTTCGCGTTCCGAATTCGGCATGTGGGCGCAGCCGAAGCTATTGCGTCGCCGCGGCGCGCGCTTCCTGTTGCGTCCGTGCGTGGATCGTCGCCGGCGCTTCCTCGTTCCGGAGTCGCTCGAAGTAGGTCCAGCTCTTCAGCACTTCGAGCGCGCGCGCGAGTTGCAGATCCGACGAGCCCCCGCTCGACGCCGACCGGCCGGCCGCTGCCGGCGAATCGTCGGAATCCGCGGGTTGGGCGTCTTCGTGCGTGAAATGTCCTTCGAGATCCGCTTCGCGCAGGCGGCGATACGAATTGCTCTCGTGCGCGACCTGTTCCGACGCGGTGGCTTCGACGATGATGTCGGGGACGATGCCCACCTCCTGGATCGAGCGACCACCCGGCGTGTAGTAGAGCGCGGTCGTGAGCCGCAGCCCGTTTCCGCCCTCGAGCGGGTAGACGGTTTGCACCGAACCCTTGCCGAAGGACTTCTTGCCGACGACGAGCGCCCGATGCTGATCCTGGAGCGCTCCCGCAACGATCTCCGACGCGCTCGCAGAGCCCTCGTTCACGATCACGGTGATGGGATAGCTCGGCTCGGTTCCGGCGGGCGCGGCGCGGAATTCCTGACGTTGTCCGTCCACGCGACCCTTGGTGTAGACCACGAGTCCCTCGGACAGCCAGGTATCCGCAACCTCCACCGCCTGGTTCAGCAGGCCGCCCGGATTGTCGCGAAGATCGAGCACGACGCCGTCGAACGGCTTGCCGTTCTCCGCGTGCAGCTCCTCGAGAACCTCCCTCAGGTCACTCGCGGTTCGCTCCTGGAACGCGCGCAGACGCAAATAGCCGTAGCCCGGCTCGAGCATCCGCCCGGTCACCGACTCCACCTTCACGACATCCCGCGTGACCGTGAACGGCCTGGGCTCGTCGAAACCGTCGCGGAAGATGTCGATCGTGATCTGCGTCCCCTTGCGACCGCGCATCAGGTTGACGGCTTCGAACAGCGTCATCGATTTGGTCGGTGCGCAGTCCTCGGTCCACTCCTCGGGCCGCTCCGTCGGACAGATCGCGACGATCTGGTCGCGCGACTTGATTCCCGCTCGGTAGGCGGGCGTGCCCTCGATCGGCGACACGACCTCGATGTAGCCGTCGCGCGTCTTGCTGATCTCGATGCCGAGGCCGTGGAACTCCCCCTTGGTATCGACCTGCATCTCGGTGTAGGCCTCGGCGTCCATGAAGGACGAATGCGGATCGAGCTCCGCGAGCATGCCCCGCACGGCGCCTCGAACCAGCTGACCCTCGTCGATCGGCTCGACGTAGTTCCGGCGCACGAGAGTGAGCACGTTGGTGAACAAGCTCAGCTCTTCGTAGCGCCCCGCGGCGGAGCTCCCGACGCTCCCCGCCGCGGCGACCAGCACGGCCGCGATGACTCCGGCGAGGAAAGACAGAAGGATTCGGATCCGAAGGCTCTTCGATTGACTCAATGGGGCTCCTGGTCGTGGCGCGCGAACTCGCTGCTCGGAGACGGCCACAGCCCCTCCGGAAACGCCCACCGGGCTCCCGAAGTCGCTGCCCCCGCTTTCGGCAGGTGCGCCAATCTCCTTGATATTCTTACGAGATTCTACCGTGAGTCGACTCCCCTAAGCCACTCGCCGGGGTCGAGGGGATCGCCACCCAGCCGAATCTCGAAATAGAGCTGCGGGCCGGTCAGCGAACCGGTGTCGCCGACCGCCCCGATGGTGTCTCCGGCCGAAACCCGGTCGCCGACCGCCACGAACATCTCCGACAGGTGTCCGGAGACGGTGAAATAGGAATCGCCGTGGGCGATGATCACGAGACGCCCGAAGCCGCGGAACCAGCCCGCATAGCGAACGCGTCCGGCCGCCACCGCTCGAACCGGGGCGCCTTGTTCGGCACCGAACACGACGCCGGTGCGGTAGGTCTCGGTGAAGAATTCCGCGTCGACCACGCGTCCGAAGTGTCCCGTCACCGCGGCATCCACCGGCGGGTCGAGCTTGGACCGGAGCGATTCGAAGGGCGGGCCGCCGAGCGCGTCGAGCTTCGTCTCGGGGTGATCCCGGAGGTTCCGAAGCGTCTCCTCGAGCGCACGCGCAGCCTTCTCGAGTTCGACCAGGGCTGCGCGCTCCCTGCCGCGATGCTCGTGAACCCGTGCCACCAGCCGCTGCTTCGCCTTGCGCTCTCCGGCCAGTTCGCGTTCGCGCTGCTGCAGCGCTTCTGCGGCCGCGGTACTGGCCTCGGGGCCAGGGCTGCGCGCCCGCGCGCGACCTCGAGCGCGCGCGACTCGGCCTTGTGGCGATCGAGCAGCGCACCGTCACGCTGCAACAAACGCCGCAGCAGACTGCTGCGTGCCAGGAACTCGCGGATGCCGCCGGCCGAGAACAGCATCCGCACCGCGGCGGCGTCGCCGCTCTTGTACAGCGCCACCGCGCGCCGCGCCATCGCGGTCTCGGTTGCGCGCAGCCGCTCGGCCAGGTCGCTCGCTTCGGCCTCGACTGCCGCGAGGTCGGCGCGCGCTGCGTCTGCGCTCGCGCGCGCGACCCCGACCTCCCGCTCCAGCGCGATCGCCGCGCGATCGAGCGCCTCGAGGGTCTCGAGAAGATTGCGATGCTCCTTCTCGAACGCGGCGACGCGCTCGCGGCTGCTTTTGATGGCTTCCTGCAGCCGCTCGAGGTCGGCCTCGCGGTCCGCCGGAGCTGCCGCCGCGATCAGCAGTCCGAGCAGCGGCAGCGCGATCCGCAGGCCCCGCCCACCACCGCGCCGGCAGTTCACGGACGCGCGTTCCCGATCAACGCGGCGACCGATCCGATCAGACCGAGCGCCGCGCCCTGGCCGATCAACACCGCCACCTCGCTCGCGTGGAAGAACCGCGGTGCGCTGCCGAGCACCACCTCGAAGCCGAACTCGAGCCCCGGCAGTACCAGGCGGAAGATGCCGTACAGGAGCAGCACCGCGAGAGCGCCGCCCGCAGCGCCCTGCGCGATGCCTTCGGCGACGAAGGGCGTGTTCGTGAACGCCCGGCTGGCGCCGACCAGTCGCAGGATGTCGAGTTCGTCGCGTCGCGCGAATACCGCCAGCCGGATCGTGTTCGTAACGATCAACAACGCAGCAAGTGCGAGGATGAAACTCAGTCCCACACCGATCCCACGCACCACCGCGAGCGCGCGCAGATACCCCTCGACCCAGTCCTGGCCCGAGCCGAGGTCGTCGATTCCGGGCAGGCCGCGGATCGACTCCACCACGATCCGCATCCCCGCCGGCGTTCGCTGCTCGGGCACCAACTGGATCTCGATCGACGCCGGCAGCGGATTCTCCTCGAGGCCGTCGAGCAGATCCGCCCCCATGCCGTCCTTGAAGCGCGCGAGCGCCTCGTCCTTCGACACCGGACGCACGCTCTCGACCCCCTCGACCGTGAGCAGGACCGCGGCGAGCCGAGAGACCTCGGCATCGGTGAGGCCGTCTTCGAGGTAGGCGGTCACGTGGAGATCGCGGCCGAAATCGTCGAGCAGATCCTCCATGTTGTGCAGCAGCAGGTCGAACGCGCCCACCAGCACCAGGGTCACGGCGATCGTGAGGATCGCCACTGCGGTCGTGACCGGGCTGCCGCGCAGTCCACGCAGCGTGGTGCGCGCGAAGTACAGCAGCAGGACCGTCAGGCGCCTCACGCGATCGACTCGGCCGGGCGATGGTCTTCGATGACCCGACCCGCTTCGAGCCGGACCGAGCGCTTGCCGTAGCGTTCGACGAGGCCGAGATCGTGAGTCGCGACCAGGACCGTCGTGCCGCGCAGCGCGGTGCTCGCGACGAGATCCATGATTTCGAGCGTGAGATCCGCATCGAGATTTCCGGTCGGCTCGTCGGCGAGCAGGATCTCGGGCTCGTTCACGAGCGCGCGCGCGATCGCGACGCGCTGCTGCTCGCCTCCCGACAGCGACAACGGATGGTGATAACGACGGTGCTGGAGGCCCAATTGCTTGAGCGTCGCGAAGACTTTGGCGCGTGCTTCGCGCCGGGGTGTTCCGAGCACGTCGAGGGCGAGCGCGACGTTCTCCTCGACCGTCAAGCGGGGCAACAGCTTGAAATCCTGGAACACCACTCCGATCCGGCGCCGCAGCCGCGGCACCGCAGCCTCGCCCAGACGCGAGATGTTCCGCCCGAGCACGATGATCTGCCCCTCGCTCGGGTGCTCGGCTCCGAACAACAGCTCGAGCAGCGTGGTCTTTCCCGCGCCGGACGGCCCGGTGAGGAACGCAAATTCGCCCCGCGCGAATTCGAGGCTGACATCTCGCAGCGCGAAGCTGCCGGCGAGATACGACTTCGAGCAGTGATACATCTGGATGGCGGCGTCGGCGCGCGCCGGTGCCGCCGGCCCGCCCACCGGATCGTGGCGGAACCACGACCTCGGGTCCAGCGGCCGGAGCCGCTTCACTCTTTCTTCGGCGACGGAGCGGCCGCCTTCGACTCCCGATCGCCCGCGCGATTCCGCGCCTTCTCGACGAGATACTCGAGAATCACCTCATCGAGCGGTTTCTGCGACACGATGCCGTCTCCGAACGCGCGCTGGGCACCCGGGCCGGGTGACTCGCCCACCACCGCCTCCAGTTCGTCGATCATGGGTTGCGTGGGCGGCGGTGCACTCGGCGGCGGGACCTTCGCGGCGGTGCTCGCCGTGTCATTGGCGTCCGGCGCGCCGCCGAGCCGCTCGGAGATCACGCGATCGAACTCGCCGCGCTTGAGCTTCTTCAACATCGACTTGTGCTGCTCTTCGATCAACCCGCGCACGTCCTTTGCGAGTGACTCGGATTCGAGGTCGAGCAGCTCGTCGTATCTCGTCTTCTCGGAGGCGAGAATCGTCCCGCCGAAATACAGATGGCTGATCACGTGGGGATTGCGCCGGCCGCTGTCTTCCGTCTGGACGTGAAAGAGCTTGCCACCGTGTCGCACGTTCGTGTTCGATCCTGTGATCATCGCCGGTGTCGCCCCCCAGACCGCCTCGCCCGGCGCCTGCGAGTCTCCACATCCGCGCGCAACTTGTCCAGCATGAGGGCCGTTACTCCCGGTTCGCTCGCTCGCGGCTCCGCCGCAATACTTCCGTTTGGGAATCGGCGGGCCCGCGCGGAAGCTGAACCCCTCTGGATCTCCCCGAGGGGAGGAGTTCCGGCGCAGAGACCTGCACCGGAACTCCTGGCGGCGGCATCAGGGAGGTTGGGAGCCGCCGCCGGTGGGACGGATTCAGCGCACGGCGCGACGCCCACGAGCCCGGTTCGCGATCGCGACGAGACCCAACGCGAACAGCGCTCCCGCACTCGGCTCGGGGACCGTCTGGAGCGGCGCGACGCCCGGGGTCGGCGTCGCGAGGGCGACCCAATCGGCCGCGTTGTCGTCCGTATCCACGTTCGCGAAGCGCCGTGCCAGGCTCGAGCCCGCCGGAACGTCGGGGGCCGGCAGGCCCTCACCCGCGAAGAATTCGCTCGGGCCGAAGACCCCGTAACCGATCGCATCGACCACGCCGGCAGCGCTTCGCAGCACGATCCCGTCCGGACCGTTCTGGAAATCGAAGTCCAGCACCAGGTCGGCCCCGGCAACCAGGCTCGAGCCGTCGCCCGAGTCGTCGGCGAGCAGGAAGATTCCGTCCGCCGGAATCGAGCCCGTCAGCGCGAGTGTGTGGGTGACGGCGCCGTTGGAGCCGTTCACACCCTCGATCGTGAGCCCGACGAGCGATGCACCCGGCTCGCCGTAGAGCTCGACGAAGCCGAGGCCGTCATCCGAGCCGACGGCGTCGTAGAAGACCTCCGACAACAGCGGTAGCGCCAGCGCGGGCACGGGCGTGAGCGCGAGCACGAGACCGACACAGAGGGGAGAGAGTGTGCCGCCGAAGCGACCGTTCGCGATGAATTGCATGTTGCGTTTCCTCCGACTGGTTTCGGGACCTGGGCTCATGGGGTGGATGCGTCGACTCGTTCGCTGAACCAACCGCCGGTCCAGGCGTCGATGCCGGCCGCCAGCTCGGCAGCGCGCAACCTCAGCTGCGCGGCGTCGACGCCGAGCGGGTCGTCGCCGGATGCCGCCAGCGCCATCAAGACGCGACGTCGCTCGAAGTACAGCTGGGTGATCTCGTCGAGCACGTCGTCGCGCAGCTCGATGACCTCGCGGGCCTCGTGCGAGACGTCGATCGATTCGGGCTCGTACGCGAGGTCGGCGAGATCCCAGGACAACGTCAGCGACACGCCGTAGGCGTCGCCGCGGTCGTGATCGCTGTCGATCAGGCGGCGGATCTCTCCGGAGAGGAACGCCTGGTCGTGGTCGGTGGTGCGGCTGCGATCCCAATCGCCGTCGCCGCGCAGCACGACGATCGGCAACCAGCCCCGACGGCGGACTCCTTCGCGCAGCGCCTCGAGTCGAGCTCGACCGAGCCCGAGGTGGCGGATCGCGACGCGGTGAACCTCGACGATCGGCGGATCGCCGGAAACGAAAGCGCGCTCGTCCAACGCTCGCGAAATCGCGAGCGCCGGAGCGATCGGCGCGTCCGCGACGCGCCCGCCCAGAATGCCGGCGGTCGTGGCCACGTAAATGGCTGCGGCCGAGCCGGCCGCGGCTTGAATGTTCGAGGTGCCGACCGGCGACGACGCTCGGCGCCAGGGTCCGCGGAGCGAACCCGCCACGAGCAGCCCGCGATCGCTCGCGAGCCAATACAGCCCCGCAACGTGCCCCAGACGCGACAGCTCGGCCCCCGCCGGCAGCTCGGGCCGCAGGATTTCCCAGTCGCCCGCCGCCGAGTCGCCGCGTCGCAACGCGATCAGCGTCGGATACACGACCGCGACATCGGCTTCGGGGAGATCGCTGACGACATCGACCGCGCCGCGATCGAGCCGCGCGGACGAGATCCTCTCGCGCTCGAATGCGAGCCCCTCGACGCGGCCGCTCCGCACGGCGAGAGCGATACGCCACAATTCACCCGCGACGATCGTCCAGCACGTCACCGCGGCCGGATCGCGCCGCAGTGCGAGCGCAGTCGCAGGCCCGGCCGGGAGACTTCCCGACAAGCGTTGCCAGATTCTTCCGTCGGCGGACGCGAAGACACCGCCATCGGTCGCGACTGCGACCAACCCCGCGTGGCCGGTGCCGGTCGCCGGGAGTACGGCCACGCGCCGCACCGATCGCGCGGACGCGCCGGGGCCGGGCGCGAGCGGAGGCGTCGGACCCGCCTGATCGACGCGATGGAGGCCGCGCTCGGTCGCGACGAGAAGCCCGCCCGCGGGCAGAAACACGAGATCGCGCACCGGCCCGCGAAACAGCACCCGCCGCAGCGGGCCTGCGACCGCGCCGAGACGCACACCCTGTTCGTCGCCGACCGCGAGGCGCTCGCTCGCGGGCTCGAACGCGAGCGCGGTGGTGAGCCGAGCGCGCCCGCCGTCGGCGATGGGCACCCAGGAGATCGAGGGCATCGGAACGACGGACGCCGCGGTGAGCTCGTCGACTCGACCGGAGTCTCCTGCGGACGCCCCCGTGCAGCCGATCGCGAGCACGACGGCGAGCCACCCCGTGATCGGCTTCGCGCGTTGCATGCAATTCGACCGGAGCAATTCCCGTGCCCACGCGCGCGGCGACCCGCCGCACGCGCAACTCCGGACACGACAACGGTTTCCGAGCCGACGAGCAGAAGCGCGGCCGGCTCGCCGTGAATTTCCGACGACGGTCGCCTGCGAACCGTGGGGCATATTCGGGGTCGCTTGACGCCGGAGCGCCCCTCCAGAAGAATCGGAGGCCATGGCACACGCTTCTCGAACAGCGATTCGCGGCCTCGCCCTCGCAGGCTGCCTGCTCTGCTGGCCACTGCTCGGCTCGCTCGCCACGCCCGCACGAGCCGAAGACGCCCAGAAGCCGCTCACCATCTACCAGTGGACGGATCACGACGGAAACTATCGCTATACCCCCGAACGGGACCGCGTGCCGAAGTACGCGCGCGATTCGGTCGTGACGATCCAGGCCGGCGAAGCGCCGCCGAGCCGGGCGCCCGTCTACTTCACTCCCGATCCGAAGGCGGCGGTGATCACGGTTCCGTCGCCGTCGCCCACGGCCGGCCCGAACGAACCCTACCGGCCGCCCGCGTCGGGCGATCAGTGGACCGAATACGACGCGCGGGTCCGCGAAGTCGAATCGCTCATCGCCGAGTACGAAGAGGCGCTGAAGGTGATGGTCAGCGCACCCGGTGCCGATGCCGACACCGACATCCCCCCGGAACTGCGTGAAATCGCACGGCGCCTTCCCCAGCTACAAGCCGAGCTCGCGGCGCTGCACCGCGGGCGCAGCGACACCGGCGGGCCCTGAGTCCCGAGTCGCAATTGCCTCCGACCCGATCCGGATCGCCGAACCTCATCGCCTTCGCGGGCGGCGTCGGGGCCGCTCGCTTCCTGCGCGGCCTCGAGCCCGGCCCGCATGCCGAACGACTCACGACGATCGTGAACACCGGCGACGACCGGGTGTTCTACGGCGTGCACGTCTCGCCCGACATCGACATCGTGAGCTACACGCTCGCGGGGCGTGTCGACGCGAGCCGCGGTTACGGGCTCGCAGGCGACAGCTTCCGGGTCATCGATGAACTCGGCGCGCTCGGACACGAGATCTGGTTCCGGCTCGGCGATCTCGACTTCGCGCACTGCCAGCACCGCACGCTGCGACTGGCCGAAGGCGTGGGCCTCGCGGCGATCACGCGCGAGATCGCGGATTCGCTCGGCATCCGCTCGCGGATCCTGCCGATGTCGGAAGCTCCCTGCCCCACCATCGTCGAGCTCGAGGGCGGTCGGCGGGCTCACTTCGAGGAGTACCTCGTGCGCGACGGCGCACCGGACGAAGTCGTCGGCGTCGATCTCTCGGCCGCAGAGACCGCGACACCGGGCCCGGGCGTGCTCGACGCCATCGCCGCCGCGGACGTGATCCTGATCTGCCCGAGCAATCCGGTGGTCTCGATTGCACCGATCCTCGCCGTCCCGGGTATTCGCGACGCCGTGCACGAAAGCAACGCAGCCGTGGTCGCGATCTCGCCGATCGTCGGCGGCGCGCCGGTCAAGGGGCCCGCCGATCGCCTGCTGCGAGGGCTCGGCCACGAGGTTTCGGCGCGGGGAGTTGCGATCCTCTACCGCGATCTCGTCGACGCCTACATACTCGACGAGCGCGACGCAGCACTCGAGGCCGACATCGCCGCACTCGGGCTGCGCACTCGCGTGATGGACACGATCATGCGCGATGCAACGACCTCGCGACGACTGGCCCAGGCGGCGCTCGATCTCGCCGCCGAGGCGCCATGATCGCGGCCGTCGTACCGGTCAAGGCGGTCGACGTGTCGAAGTCGCGCCTGCGCGCCGATTTCGATGCGGACGATGTCCGGCTGCTCGCGACCGCGATGCTGCGCGACGTGCTCGACGCGCTCGCGGCCGTACCCGCCATCGCACGCGTCGTCGTCGCGACCCCCGACGCCGCCGTGGCGCGAATCGCGCGCAGCTCGGGCGCCGAAGCCCTGCTGCGTGACGACCCCGGCCTCAACGCAGCCATCGAGAGCGCTACGTCACGGCTCGCCGCGGAGGGAGCCGACGGCGTACTCGTGATGCTCGGCGACGTCGCCGGCGCGCGCCCGGAAGAGATCGCGCAGCTGATCGCGTCGCTCGACGAAGACGGCGTGGCGCTCGCACCCTCGCGCGACGGCGGCTCTTCGGCGCTGCTGCGCGTGCCGCACGACGCCATCGCGGCGGG
>Ga0055476_10000034_pt1 | contig 26502 bp, 24 predicted proteins | sample Muzzi_CordC_D2_FD_57682 | JGI IMG/M metagenome (GOLD analysis project Ga0055476, IMG submission 57682) | Wetland microbial communities from San Francisco Bay, California, USA, that impact long-term carbon sequestration - Muzzi_CordC_D2 | ecosystem: Environmental > Aquatic > Marine > Wetlands ... | reverse complement strand
GCGATCCGAACGACCAACTCGGACTCGCACGGCGAATGGGTTACGCCGACGTCGACAGCTCGAGCGCGCGCAATCGCCTGCTCGAAGACTGGACCGCGGTGCGAAACGAAACTCGCTGCCATTTCGACGCCCTCGTGCTCCGAGAAGGCGAATGAGTTCGTCCCTCGAAAAACGCCTGCACGACAGTCTCGCGAACACCGTGCTTGCAGAGCGTCTCGCGACCTGCGGTGCACCGTTTCTCGAATACCGCTCCAAGGATGCCGCCGCGGCCGCCATCGAAGGTCCGATGCTGGTCGGCCTGGCACGCCTGCTTGCGTCGCAGCCCAAGGCAGCCGGTTTCCTGAGTCACCGACCCGAATTCTTCGAGCGGCTCGCGGCGAGCGACACCGCGAGTCTCGCAAAGCGTGCCGACGAGCTTTCACGGCGCGAGCTCACGACCGGTCCGGACGACCTCGAGGGGTGCCTCGACGAATTGCGCCTGCTGCGGAGAGAGGAGACCTGCTTCGCCGCCTGCATCGATTTCGGCGGCGACAGCGACTTCGGCCGAGTCTCCGATTTCCTGTCGAGTCTCGCCGAGAGCATCACCCGCCAGGCGCTCGGACTCGCGCATTCGGGCGGGGCGAGCGAAGGGGACGGTGCCGAATTCGCGGTGATCGGGATGGGAAAGATCGCGGGCCGAGAATTCACCTACTACTCCGACCTCGACCTGATCTTCCTGTATCGGGGTGGAGTCGAACGGATCGCCGACATGTCGCGAATCGGACAACGTCTGATCGCATACCTGAGCACGACGACGGGTGCCGGCGTCGCGTATGCCGTCGACACCCGGCTGCGTCCGTCGGGGCAACAGGGAATGCTCGTCACCTCCTTCGACGGTTTCGAACGCTATCAGTGCGAGACCGCCGAGACCTGGGAGCACCTCGCGCTGCTGCGATCGCGGGCGATCGCGGGCTCGATCGCGCCCGCCCAGGCGCTGCTCGATCGCGTGCGGGCGCGTGTGGTCGGGGACGGTTTCGACCCGTGGCCCGCCCTCTCCGAGATGCGCGACCGCGTCGCGCAGGAACGCGCCGAAGAAGACGAAGCCAACATCCCGATCAAGACCGGGCTCGGCGGATCCATGGACATCGATTTCCTGGCGGGCGGCGGCTTGTTCGAGTGCGGTGCGGCCGCCTTGCCCGAACTCCCGAGCACACCAGCCATGCTGAGCGCCAGCTGTCACGGTCCGGGACTCGACGCCCTGCTCGAGGGTTATCGCACGCTGCGAGTGATCGAAGCACGCAATCGCTGGGTCCAGTCGCGCGCCGCCGAGAGCCTCGCAACCACCGGCGAGGCGCTGCCGGTGATCGCCGAGCTGGTCGAGACCGGCACGACCGGGCCCGAGTTGCTGACGCGCGTCGCCGACCTGCGGCGCGTGATCCGCGCCAGCTACGACCGCGTGATCGGCCGGGCCACGATCGAGGCCATCTAGTACGGTCGTCGCGCCCGATCGCGACCTTTGCGGTCGCTGCCTGATGGAGTCGCCTGACGAAGTGGGCGAAGGGGCGAATGCCCGACCGCTCGAAGCCCCGTCAGTCGGCGGCCTTGACGGTCAGAACCGGGCACGGCGCGATTCGCAGCGTTCTTTCCGCCACGCTGCCGAGCAGGATGTGCTGGAGCCCCGTCGAACCGCGCGTTCCCATCACGATCATTTCCGCGCCCAGCTCGGCCGCGAGATCGGAGATCGCCTCGGACGGGTACCGCGGCGTCAGATGCGATTCGACCTCGATCCCATCCGCCGCGACCGACTGCTCGAGCGCGGTCAACTGCTCCTCGGCAGCGTCCCGAATCCGCTGATTGAAGTCGTCGGGGATCGTCACGCCGTACGGCGAGACGCCGCCGACGTTCAGCTGGTAGCAGTGCAGCAGGTGGATCTTGCCGCCCGCGAGTTTCGCGATCTGCTTGGCCACGTCGAGCGCGCGGGCGGAGTGGTCTGAAAAATCGATCGGGACGAGCAGGGTCTTCATCGGGACCTCCTGGTTTCGCGTGCCGGCGGTTCTCCGGCGTGCGCCGGAGAATTCGCCTCACCTTCGAGGGATGAAAGCAGCGCTTCCTCGCGCCGCTCGTGCTCGCCGAGGGCCGCCGCGAAGGCACGGTAGGCATCCGCGAATGTAGCGAGCGCCGCGGCATCGAGTCGCGCGCGCAAGTATTCGAACTCCACGAGGTAGTGCCGATGTTCGCGCGCAAGCGCGTTGAGATCGCGAGCGCATCGCTGAGCAAGTCCGTGGAAGGCCGGGAAGATCACCGCGTCTTCGAGTTCGAAGTGCGCCGCCAGCGCCGCCTGCAGGCGCGCCGCGGCCGCGCGCACGGCTTCGACCCCGCCGTGCGCGAGCGACTCGTCGAGGCGGCGGTGCAGCACGCGAAGATGCTCGTGTTGTTGAGCAGTCTGCCGCAGCGCGCGTCGCAAGCGGTGACGCAACCCGGTTTCGAACTCGTTCATCGACGGCTCTCGGCGACCTCGCTTCCAGAATCGACGTCTTCCTGCTGGAATTATACGCACTCCGACCGGTTCCTCAGCTCGGCTCGGCCTCGAATCGGCGAATTTGTGCCGGTTTCTCCGCGTCCAACGAGCCGACGCGCGGTCAAGTCACGCCCGGGTCCTCCCGATGAGGATTGCGGTGCGAATCGCGCACCATCAACAGAGGATCGGAACCCAGTGCGCCTCGTCGCCTGCGCCAGCTGCCACGCCCAGTACGACGTTTCGGGCATCGAAGCCGCGACCTTCCGGTGTCGCTGCGGCGAGCGGGTCGAGAACCGCCCGCCCGCTCCGCGTGATGCCGAGATCCGTCGCTGCGCCGCCTGCGGCGCACTGGCTGCCGAAGGCGCGACACAGTGCAGCTATTGCAGCGCCGTCATCTCACGCGACCCGTCGCAATCATGGAGCCTGATCTGCCCCGAGTGCTACGCGCGCAACGCCGAAAACGGTCGTTTCTGTACCGCCTGCGGCGTGACCTTCAGCCCGTATCCGGTCCGGGTGCCGGGGCACGAATTGCCCTGCCCGGTCTGCTCCAAGCTCATGCCCCCGCGTGAGGTGGCGGGCGTCGCCATCAACGAATGCGGTGGCTGCAACGGACTGTGGGTGCCGGGCGACGAAATCGACTCGTTGATTCGGCGAGCATCCGAAGCCCGTCGGAACGCCGACCACGAATCGCTCGCCGGCCTCGAACCCCGCACCCGCGGCGCGAATCCCGCTGCGCAGAAAGTGCAGTATCGACGCTGCCCCGAGTGTGACGCGCTCATGCAACGCCGAAACTTCCGCAAAGCCTCCGGCGTGATCATCGACCGTTGTCACGCACACGGCACCTGGCTCGACGCCGACGAGCTCGAGCAGATCGCGGGCTTCATCTTGAGCGGTCGCCAGCCGGCCGCGGTACTGACCGAAGAGCCCGAGCCGCCCGCGTCGAGGATGCTCGAGACCAATGCCTTCAGCGTCCGAGGCTTCGGCTCTTCTGCGAACGAGCGTGGAATCGGCGCCCTGGAATCCCTGGTCGAGACCTTCTTCGCATTGCTCAAATAGGAGACGACATGGCCTTTCTGGACAAGCTGCGCAACGAGTTGATCGACATCGTCGAGTGGATCGACGACAGCCGCCACACGCTGTTGTGGCGCTTTCCTCGTTTCCACAACCAGATCAAATACGGCGCGCAGCTGATCGTGCGACCAGGGCAGAATGCGATCTTCGTTCGCGAGGGCCGCATCGCCGATGTATTCGGGCCGGGTCAATACAGCCTCGAAACCCGCAACCTCCCGCTTCTGAGTACCCTGGCGGGCTGGAAGCACGGCTTCGACAGTCCGTTCAAGGCCGAAGTCTATTTTGCGAGCACACGCCAGATCACCGACCTCAAATGGGGAACGCCGAACCCGGTGCTGATGCGCGATCCCGACTTCGGCTCGGTGCGAGTGCGCGCATTCGGGACCTACACCCTCAAGGCATCCGACCCGAAGACACTGCTCCGGGAGCTCGTCGGCGCCGATTCGAACTTCGAGGCCGACGAAATCAGCGAGCTGCTGCGGTCGATCATCAGCACGGCCTTCGCCGATGTGGTCGCAAAGGCCGAGATCGGCCTGCTCGACCTCGCGTCGAGCTACCGGGATCTCTCCGAAGAGGTCCGCCGCGTGGTGATCGAGCGGATCGACGACGAATACGGACTCGACCTGCCGCAGCTCTACATCGTCAATATATCCGTACCCGCCGAGGTCGAGCAGGCGCTCGACGTGCGCTCGAGCATGAACGTGATCGGGGACATGGACGCCTTCCGGGGCTACCAGCTCGGCGTCTCGATGCCGACCGCGGCCGCCAACCCGGCCGGCGGCCTGGCGGGAGCGGGCGTCGGCCTGGGCATGGGCATGGCGATGGCGGAAGGCATGCGGACCGACAACACGGGGCCGGGGGCGGCCTCGCCGCCTCCGGTTCCGGCAGCCGCTTCATGGCACATCGCCGAGAACGGTCGGTCGTCGGGCCCGTACTCCGTCGAACAGATCGCAGGCTGGATCGCGAGCGGCCGGATCGGGCGCGAAACTATGCTGTGGTCGTCGGGAATGCCGGAATGGGTCGCTGCGGCGCGGACGCCGCAGTTTGCAGCGATGTTTCCGCCGTCGCCGCCGAGCTGAAGCCACCGGGCTCTTGCCACTGCGACAGCACGGCCTGTGAAGGCTCGGGAGTCATCGCTTCCGTTCCGCTCGTCGCACCGGCCCCGGCCTCTTCGGCGGCGGGCGCCGCGAGCGTCCCGACCGCCAGGCTTCGCACGGCCGTGCGCAGTCCGCGCGATCGCACCAGGAAGGCGCCGAATCGTTCGCGCTGCCGGAGAACCGGTCCGCGCAGCGCGAATCCGGCGGCGAGCAGCACGGCCCCGAGAGCCTGCGTGAGCAGTGCGGCGGTCGGAGATCCGAACAGCGCATGCGCGGGCTGCGCGAGCGCGAGAAACGTCAACGCGGCCACCCACAGGGTGCCGATGGTACGAACGGCGATGACTCGAAGCGGACTCATGTTCCGACAGATCGGAAAGATGTGCGTCTACTTGAGCGAAATCTGTGAAAACATTGAACTTATTGGAACTCAGTGTTGCTTTCGCCCCACGACCGCGGGCCCGCTCCGCGCACGCGAAGCCCGCGAGCCGACCGAACACAGCCCGTTCCGCGCGGCGGTGGCTCGGCGAACCAGCAGGCCGTCGTGGTCTTCGGCCTCGACCGCGTAGTGCTGCGCCACGAACGCGAGCGCAGCCCGATGCTCGGGGACGTCACGCGCGATCCAGGTGAACGGCGGCGGCTGTTCGCAGGAGAGCTCGCGCACCACGACCAGCGGCCGATCGAGGAACGGTTTGATGGTGTGCTCCGGCCAGGCGCGCGAGGCATCACCGGCATCGAGGTAGTTGTCGAGCCCGCGATACATGGCGGGTGAGAGCACCTTCTCGTCGTCCGGCCGCGTCTTCAGCAGCTTCACGTAATCGAGCAGTTCGCCGCCCCCACCGGGCAGGCCGCCCTGCTGCTCCCAGGTCCGGAAATAGAGGTGACTACCACTCGCGATCGCCGCCGCGCCGATCGCCAACGCGAGCGCCACACCTGCGATGCGTGCAGGTGCGGAATCCCGTGCGAGGCGCAATCCGACCTCGACGAGCGGCAATGCCATCACCGCAAACACGAACGGCAGCATCAGCGATGTCCGGCGCGGCGCCGGTCCCCCGAAGACCGCCGGCAGCAACGCGCCGCCGACCACCCAGACGAGCAGGAGCCGCATCACCGGCTCGCGTCGGCGGCGCCAGGCCATCGCGAGCCCGATCACGAGCAGCGGTGCGAGCGCGGGGTTGAGCAGCGGGCCGTCGACCCAACGTCCGGAAGACTCCCAGCTCGCCTGGAAGAAGAGTTGGCTCAGCATGCGTCGGAAACGATCGAGCGGATTCTTGTTGATCCAGTCGAAGTCGAGCAGCAGCCAATCCGCGTGCTCCGCGCGGATCTCGGCGGCCGCCGCTTCGACCCCCGGCCTCAATCCGCCGATCCAGACCATGTAATCGCCCCGCGTGGTGCGGCCCGGCGTCGGCGCGAGATTGCGTTCGGCGATCGAGCCGACGAAGGCGTCGAACTCGGCCTGGCCCAACGAATTCGGGGCGACGGCCAGGACGCCCGTCCAGGTCGCGAGCGGGGACGGCGGCGCGCCGGGCGCGGGCGTATTCCAGACCGCGCGGTCGAAGGTCTGCGCATTGACGGCGTCGATCCCGGTATCGAGCCACGCGAGCGCGGGCAGCACCGTGAGGAATCCCGCGAGCACGACGGTTCCGACGACGCGCAGGACACCGCGCCGCCGCCACAGCTCGGGCATCGCAGCGAAGCCCGCCAGCGCGAAGACCGGAACGAACCAGCTCAACTGGTATTGATAGAGCGACGCACCCAACAGCACGCCCACCAACGCAGCGGCCGGAACGTCCCATCGCCGCAACAACCACAAGAGCGCGGAGAAGGACACCACCGCGTGCAGGATCGACACGCTGATATAGAAACCCGAACGGCTGTAGGCGACGAGCAGCGGCGAGGCCACGCCGAGCGCGAGCATCCACACGACCGTGCGATCGCCGAGCGGGCGCCGCAGTGCCAGCACCGCGAAGACGAGCGCGAAACCGACCGCGACCAGGGACACCAGACGTGTCGCGATCACATCCGACGGCAGCAGGCTGACCGCGGCAGCCTGCAACAGAATCGGCACGCTCTGCGCGACGAACTGGTCGTAGACGTAGAGCTCGTATGGCCCGCGGCCGATGATCGTGCCGACCTCGATCTGCCCCGCGAACATCCTTGCGGCCCGCAGGTAGGCCATCTCGTCGATGTAGAGATTCGGAAAGACTTCGAGTCGGTAGAGGCCGATCACCGCGAACACCACCAACAACGCGACGATCCAAGGCCCCGTCCGGCGCACCGAGCGCGCCTCTCCCACCGCCCCCGGAGTCGCCGCGGGAGCCCCGAGCCAGACCGTGGCCGCCGCCACCGCGTAGATCGCCGCGCCGAGCGCGATTCGTCCGGACAACAAGAGGGACTGCGCGATCCAGCCGAGCGCGATCGCGGCGAGGAGCGGCTGGCCGCCGCGCTGCTCGAGCGGCCGCCGCAGCAGCCACACCAACCACAGCGCACAGGCCGCGAGGCCGAAGCCACGCAGTACGGCCGCCGCGGCCATCGCGCCGACGAGCAGCGCCCCGCCCACACCGATCACCGCTTCTATCGCCGCCGCGCCACCGCCCAGGATCGTTCGACCCGCATCACCCGCGCGCGCCGCATGAACCGTCGCGACCGCGAAGACCAGCATCGCAACCGCGACGAGGGCGGCGGCGAAACGACCTGCCGGACGTTCTGCCTCCACTGCCCTAATCTACCACCGTCGTCGGGCACGGCCGCCCTTCCCTTCACCCGTCGAGCGAAAGCGGACGTCGATGACCGCGAGCGTACGAAGCCCACAGTCTCGCGCAACCGACAGCAGGCTGCGGTTGCGAGACCTGTGGAGCACGCTGCTGCTCGTCGCGATCCCCGGTCTGGTCTTGGCAGCCCTCTACACCCCCGCGCTCGATTATGACTTTGTCTGGACCGACACCAGCGCGATCGCGGGTCGCAGCATGCTGCGGCCGGTCGGCGAAATCCACCAGGCCTGGAGCGAGCCGCTGCACCGCATCGAGCACCGGGGGAATGCCGCCCGGCAGGCCTACTACCGGCCGCTCCAGGTCGTGCTGCTGTCGTGGGTGGAAACGCGCATCGGCGCGCAGCCACGGCACTTCCGCACCGCCGGACTCGCGGTCGGCGCGCTGTGCCTCGGAGCGTTCGCGCTGCTCGCGTGGAAGCTGCTGGACCGGCCCGTCGCGGCGGGGCTCGCGGCACTCTTCGTCGCCTGCCACCCGGTCGGGATCGAGTGCTACGTCTGGATTGCGGGCGTCTCGGGTGCGCTGTGCAGCGCCTTCGTGTTCGCCGCGATCGGGCTGGCCCTCGCAGCCGCGCAGGCACGCTCCGCAGCCGCCTTCGCGGGCCTGGGTGCCGCGTCGCTCGTGGCGCTGACGCTGGGCTTGTTGTCCAAGGAACGCGCGCTCGTCGCCCCGATTCTGCTGGCAGCGACCCTGCTCGCGCCGCTGCGACCCGGGATCGCAGCCGCACCCGGCCGCGCTCGCGCTGGAATGCGCGGCGCCGGACTCGTGGCCGCGCAACTCGGCCTGTCGTTGGCGTACTGGTTCGTCTGGCGCCCCCGGGCCCTCGGCGAGTCGGCACCGCCGCTGCCCCCGCTCGGCGGCAGCGCCACCACCCAGCTGCTGAGCGCGGTTGCGAACTGGCCCGAGAAGTTCGCCTGGCTGTTTCTGCCGTTGCATTCCTCGACCAGCGACGTCATTCGCGTCGTCGACAGCCCCGTCGATATCGGCTTCCTGCTCGGCCTCGGCCTGGTGGCGGCGACGATCGTCGCCGCGCTGGGGTGCCTGCGCGGCGGTCGCCCGATCGCCGCACTCGGGATCGCCTGGATCTGGATCGCGTATCTCCCGACCGCCGGGCTGCTGCCGATGCTGCACGCCAACGGCGAACGCTACTGGTTCCTGTCCGCGTTCGGCGCGGCGCTGCTGGTCGCCGACCTCGCCACTGTGCTCGCGCATCGCGCGGGTCGCGTAGTCGCGACCGTCGCCGCGGTCGCCGTGCTCGCATTCCTGGCCGAACGCACGCTCGCACGGCTTCCCGACTGGGAGTCGAACCTCGGCCTGTTCGAGCGCGAGATCGCCCACGACCCGGCCTACCGCGAAGGCTGGTTCCTCGTCGCGGTCGAGCAGTACCAACGGGGGCATCTGCGGGAAGCCGACCGTGCACTCGCGACCCTGCTCGCGGGCGGCCCCGCCTTCGACGGCACGGCGAGCTACTGGAATCCGCTGTCGGTGAGCGAGCTTTCGTGCACGCTCCAGCTCGCGCTGCGCGAATACGACGAGATCCTCGAATTCGAGCGCGCGCTCGAGCGCAGCCACCCGGCGGTACTGCGCGCCGCGCCCCTGAAGACCTGCATCGGCCAGGCCCACATCGCCCTCGGCCACACGGCGACCGCGCTCGAGATCTTCGAAGGCGTCGAACGCGAGCTCGGCCCCGACGCGCCGCCCGGCCTCTACCTGAAGATTGCGCGCGCCCACCTGCTGCTCGGCCGGACCGAAGCGGCGCGCGCCTGGACCGCACGCGCGCGCGCCGGCGCCGGGCCCGACCCCGCGCTGCGTGCGCAGATCCTGCAGTTCGAGAAGAGCCTGCCACCGCGGACGCGCGCGCGCGTGGATTCGCCGTGACTCCCGCCGGCGAGTCGGAACGCGAGCGCGTCGTCGAGGTCGACCCGAGCGATTTGAGCTCCGAGGCGCTTCGCGGCCTCGCCGAGGAATTCGTCAGCCGCGAGAGCACCGATTACGGGGCTCACGAGCGGAGCTTCGAGGAAAAGGTCGACGAGGTGCTGCGGCAGCTGCGAGACGGCAGCGTGAAGGTCGTCTTCGACCCCGAGGGCGCGACGATCCAGCTCCGGCCGGCCGATCCGACCTGACCCTCGCCCTCGGTGCGGCGTGTATCATCCCAAAGGATGATCGGGAGGAACACCACGCTCGCGCTGTTCGCCGCCGCCCTGGTGCTGCGGCTCGTCTTCGTGGCGTGGGCGCCCGGCGAACCGGCCGCCGACGGCCACTTCTACCACGTCTATGGCGAACACATCGCGCGCGGTTGGGGGTACATCGACGTCGACGGCAGTCCCGTGGTGCGCTGGATGCCCGGCTGGCCGATGCTGCTCGGCGGCCTGTACGCGCTCTTCGGCTCGGGCACGCACCTCGCACTCTTCGCCAACGCCTGCTTCGACGCCGCCACCGCGGCCTTGCTCTGCGCGCTCGGGTCGCGGTTGTTCGGAAGCCGGATCGGCCTGACTGCGGGCATCCTCTATGCGGCCTGGCCCGGCATGATCTTCCTGTGCGGCAGCCACATGAGCGAACCGCTCTTCAACATGCTGCTGGTCGCCGCCCTGCTGTTGACGGTAGTGGCCAACCGCTCCGAAGTGCGGCGAATCGCGCGCTTCGCAGCGGCCGGTCTCTGCCTCGGGGCCGCCGCGCTGGTCAAGGCCGAACCTCTGATCACGACACCGGGCATCGCGTTCTACTTGTGGCGGACGCGGCGCGGGGGGGCGGACTTCACGCGCACCACGGCCGTACTCCTCCTCGTCGCCGCCGCAGCGCTGGTGCCATGGACCCTCCGGAACTACGTCCTCTTCGACCGCTTCCTCCCGACCGCAGCCAGCGGCGGGATCGGCGTCTATCTCGCGAACCACCCCGGCGCGACCGGTGGCCAGGACTTCCTCGCGAATCGCGCGCTGCAACGGCGCTTCAAGCGCGAGAACGCGGCATGGACCGCGATCGCGCGCAACGATGCGGGCTGGCGCGACGCGTGGGCCTTCGTGCGCGAGAACCCCGGCGAAGAACTGGGCATCGTCGCGAACAAGCTCCGGCTCACGTACGGCGGCGACGCGCGCGGCGCCAAGCTGGTACGCGGGCTCGACCCCGACCCCGAGAACTGGCATATCGCACCGCTGACCTGGCAACGACTCGAGCGGACCGCCGACGCCTACTGGTTCGCGATGCTCGCATTGGCGGCGCTCGGACTCACGACGGCGCGCTCGTGGCAGCGCGGCACGCCGGCATTGCTGCTGCTCGGCGTGCTGCTGCCCTGGTTGTGCCTCCATATCGTCCTTCTGGGCGGCCCGCGCTACCACGTGCCGCAGATCCCCGTGCTCGCTCTGCTCGCGGCGTGCGGAATCCTGCGCTTGCGCGGCGGCCGCGCCACCGCGCAAGCCGCGGCCAGAGAGCCACCGGATCCGGAATGAATTCCGATCGTCCGGATCGTCGCCCCGATCCGGACGGAACGGCGTGACCCGAAGACTCACGCGAGTTCGGCGATTTCGTCCTCGCTGAGCCCGGCCTGACGCAACACCTCGCGGGTATCCGCTCCCAGCGGCGAAGCCGCGCGGCGGCTGCCGAGCTCGCAGCCTTCGATCCGGAACGGCGGCCCGACCGTCTCGAAGCCGCCGGCGGTATCGTGCTCGATCGACTGGAAGTAGCCCATCGCGCGCGCCTGGGGGTCGTCGATGGCCTCCTCGACGCGTCGAACCGGAGCCCAGATCAAGCCCGCGGCATCGAGACGGGGCGTCCACTCCTCGAGGGTGCGCTCGCCGAAAGCGGCTTCGATCGCGGATATCAGGGCCGCGCTGTTCTCGCCGCGCTTCCAGCCGTCCTCGAAGCGCGAATCCGTGACCAGCTCGGGACGCTCGATCGCAGCGCAGAACTGAGGCCAATAGCGGTCCGCCTCGATCATGGCGAGCAGCAGCCAGCGATCACCTGCGACCGGATAGCTGTTCCAGAGCGCATTCGGCGCAACCCGGCGATCGTGCCGCCGGGCCGGCTCGCGCGTGACGAGCGCATTCGAGATGTCGGTTCCGAGGATGTGGAGCCCGGTCTGGAGCAACGACACGTCGACGAACTGCCCACCTTTGCCCGCGTCGCGCAGACGCAGCGCCGCGAGCAGCCCGCACACCAGATTCACCGCAGCTGCGTGGTCACCGACCGCGGGGCGCTGCATCGACGGCGGCGCACCGCTGTCGCGCATGATGTCCATCATCCCGGTGCGCGCCCAGTAGGTGGTGTAGTCGAAGGCCGGCCAATCGCCGGAATTCCCACCGTGGCCGTAGCCGCTGATCGCACCGACCAGCAGATCCGGGAAGCGCTCGAGCAGATCGACGTGGTCGAGCCCGTATTTCTTTCGCCGCGCGGGCAACAGATTGGTGATGAAGATGTCGGCGGCGCCGATCAGTCGCCCCAGCGCCGTGCACGCCTGGGGCAACCGGAGGTCGAGCTCGATCGAGAGCTTGCCCTTGTTGTCCATCTGGAACGGCGGATTCTCGGGAAAATCCGTCGCGTAGCCGGAGAAGCTCGGGCGACCGCGACGATAGATCTCGCCGTTCGGAACTTCGACCTTCACGACCTCCGCCCCCATGTCGGCCAGCAGTGCTCCGGCGGCCGGAACCGCGACATAGCTCGCGACTTCGACCACTCGGACTCCCGAAAGCGGCGCATTCATCCGATGGCCTCCCCTTCCCGGCGCTTCGCGATTCCATCTTCCAAGACGTACTGGCTGAACACGTGCGATTCGAGGTGATCGAATTCGATGAAACGCCGACAACTCTCGATCATTCGGCCGCGATTCTCGTTCAGCTTCTCGTCGGAATCGCCCGCAGCATAGAAGACCTTCTGGTCCGTGAAGGCGTCGGTGGGAAATCCCTCTTCGACGATCGCGACCCACGGCGGTGCATCCGTGGTGAGCGGTCGGATCACCGCATTCTGGATGTAGAGGAAGGTGCTCTGGGTCTCGATCGCGACGCGGGTGTGTCGACCCTGCCAGAGCTCGAGCCACTCCTCGTACGCCAGGGAGTCGGGCTTTTCGAGAAAGCCGATGGAGTTGGTCCCGGGTGTGCGCTCACCCGGCTTCGCCCGCTGGGTGGTGTTCACGATCGGCACCGACTCCGAAACCAGATAACCCGCCACACGCTCCGCGACGTTCCGCAATACCGCCTCGAGCGGGTCGCGGTCGAGGTGCGTGTCCAGCCAGAACGACAGCGTTGCGGTGATCGGCTCCTTCAGCTGCGATATCACCGAGCCCTGCGCGTACGCGACATGCTCGTCCGCGATGCTGAGCGCGAGCCCGCGCGCGCCGAGCTCCCGGAGCTCTTCCGCCCGGACTCCGAGCAAGTCGTCGCGCAGAGCTGCAACGTCCTGATCGGGTCGCTTCCACAACACGTACACGAGCTTTTCCATCCGCACGCTCCGACGGCCCATGGCGACCGGGGAAGATGATATCCATTTCGGCGACGCCCGGCCCCGCAGCCGCCTCGAAGCCCTAGCGCGTCGCTTCGATCGTTCGCGCGACGACATACAGGCCCGGGCCCGGCGGCGCGCCCGAACGATGCACCAGCATGCGGGCGCGCCGAAACTCCAGATCGATCGATTCGCCGTCGAGCAACTCACCCATCGATTGGCACTGGATGTCGGCTACCGCCCGATCGGGCGCAAAGCTGTAGTGCAGTCGCAGCGTCTGGCCCGCAGGCAGCGGAACCTTCGTCACGTACGGTGCCGGGGGGTCGTGCTGCTTCAGGACGTGGGTGAGCAGGCCGCGAGCATTCTCGGAGGATGCCGTGGCGGCGACCTCGAGCTCGACCTCGAGCCAGTCGCCCGCGCGCAGATCGACGTACTGCCCGCCGTGGATGACTTCGCCCTGCCCCGGCCGATCGAGTGTAACGCGCGACTCGCCCACGAGATCGAATTCGCGCAGCGTCGAATCGGTCGCGATCGTCTGGACGCTGCGGTGCACCATCTGGCGCACGAAGTCATCGGTCCCGGCCACCCACGGGCGTTCGACCGCTCCGGCAGCGAAACTGCGGGTGCCCTGCGGCGCCCACTTCCTGCAGCGCGCGAAATCATCTAGACACATCAACAGCGCGCCATCGCGATCCAATGCTCCGGCTGCATGCAGATTCGAATTGGCGAAGTACAGCCGCCGCGGTCGCTCGTATTTACGCAAGACACTGCGGCCGTACAGTTCGCTCCCGCGATCCCCCAGACCGAGAGCGTCGAGAATCGAGAGCGGCACGTCGATCTGCGAAAACGGTGCATCGATCCGTGCGGGCACGACGCCCGGAGCGAGCACGGCCAGGAACCCCCAGTTCTGGCTGATGGCTCGATCCCAGGGGTCGACGAACAGGCCGGGAATTCCCATCGATTCATCCGAGACGACCACCACGAGCGTGTCGTCGAACACGCCCTCCTCCTCGAGGCGATCGACGAATGCCCCGAGCGCCGCGTCGAGGTACGCGAGCGCGCGAACGAAGCGCGACGGTTCGTCGGGCTCGAAATCCTCGGGAAGCACGTAGGGATGGTGGGTTCCGACGTTCAGGAGGGTCAGGAACCAGGGGGCGTCGCCGACCTCGAGTCGTTCGACCATTTCGACGCTGCGCTCGAAGAACGCGCGATCGTCGACCCCCCAGACGCTCCGCGCGTAGGCGCGATCGAACCACTCGCGGCCGAGCACCTGCTCGAATCCGGCACGCGGCATGAACTGCCCCTTCAACATGAAACCGAGCGGCGCGGCCTGAACGAAGGCGGTCTGGAAACCCGCGTCGCGCAGGATCCTCGGCAGGCAGCGACGACCGCCGACCTCGGGATATGCGCTCATCTTCGGCAGTCCGCCGGCGAGGTTCGGCAGTTCTCCGCACAGAACCGCGTACAGGCCGCGGTTGGTCTTGCGCTGGAGCGAGAAGAAGCGGTCGTACGCGAGCCCGCGCGCCGCCAGCGCGTCGAGCCGGGGCATCGCCGCGACCGGAGAGCGCCCATGGGCTGCTGCAAATCGCTCGATGTGTACACCCGAGACCGATTCGAGCACCAGCAGGAGGACGTTGCGCGGCCGCGGCACGTCGGGTTGCAGGAGGCGTCCATCGAGGTCGGCCGCGAGCTGCGGGTCCAACGCGAGCATCGCGGCATGAGGATCCGCAATGGGGACCGACGCGGTGTCGAAGGCGCGCGCGAGCAGACCCGCGACGTTCCACTGCACGAAGTTGCGCTGCCGCCAATTCGCGACCGTCTGCTGCTCGGCCGTCGACGCGTGGAGCCCGAAGAGCCCGGCCGCGAGCAGAAGAGCCGCGAGCGCGTGCGCTACGCGTGTCGAGCGCGCGCACGACCAGACCACCGCGACCGAGAGCAGCAACGCGACGACGAGCAGCCAGGGGTGCGAAATCGCGACCGCGGAGCCGCCCACGAACGTGATGTCGCCGAGATAGCCGAGATCGAGCGACGAAGCCGGCGCCCCCATCACACGCACCCATTCGTCGTTCGCGAACGAGAGTGCGACCCAGGCGATCGCGATTCCGGCGGCGAGCAGTCGCGAGACACGCGCCACGACGGCCACCATCGCGAAGCACACGAGCGCCACTGCGGCGTCGGACACGAAACCGCGCAGGTCCGTCAGCGCGAGTGCATCGCCGGCTTCCGCAATCCACAACACGCGCAGCACGACCGGCGTCGCGAGCAGGGTCGCGAGCAGCCCCGCTCCGCGCGCGTAGGACGCGCGGCCGAGATCCCGCGCCATTCGACCTCCTGTGTTCGCGATCGACGTCGACAGTGTAGCCGTCCGGGCCCGGCGCGCGCCGATCAGTCGTCGACGGGCGCCTTTCGGTCGCGACGCTGCAACAACACCGCATAAGCCGCAGACGCATCGACGCGCTTGCGCTCGCGGTAGTCTCCCAACTTCGGCCTCAGCGCCTCGAACGCCGCAACGTCCTGGTTGGTGAAGATCACGACCCAGAGACGGTCGGGCCGCTCGCCTCCTGGTTGCGCGAGGCCGCGCGAATGCTCGCCGAAATCGCCGGTCCGATAACGACTCGGCGGCAGATAGTAGTGCATCGGCTGGGTCCACCAGGCGTCATGGATCAGGATCAGGTCGTTCCTGGACAAGAGCGGTTGCATCGCCGCCGCCAGCCCCTGGTAGTCGTAATGACTTCCCCAGGGCGCGGTGTACTGGCGTACCGAAATCACGCCGATCGCCAGCATCGCCGCGACCGCTCCGATTCGGAGCGCGGGGTACCTCGACCACGCGAACAGCCCCCGCGCGACCAGCCACAACGCAAACGGCGTGATGAACAGCAGGCTTCGCGCGGCGACGCTCGGCACGAACAACGATCCAGTGAGCAGGAGCGCGAGCGGTAGCAACGTGTGAACGCTGGCGGGATCGTCGCTCAAACGCCGAGCCCATGGGCGACGACGCATCGCGCGCAACAGAGGCGCAACGACGCACCAGACCCGTGCCAACCCCGGCGTCCGCAGCTCGGGAAGGTCGCGGTCGCTACCGAGCGAGCGCGCGTGAACGACTCCGGCTACGAGCAGCGCGGCACACGCGACGAGCAGCGCGATCACGCCGAGCGAGGCCAGCGGGCCGAGCCGTTCGGGCGGAGCCGGGCCCCGCAACCACCATTGCAGCAACAGGAATCCACCGAGATGATCCGCCAGGCCGGTACGTGCGAGGTACTCCGTCCGATCCGACGCCAGATGGACCTTCAGGAACCACAGCACCGGCAAGGACGACAACAACGCCGCCAGCTGGAGGTCGAGCGTCGCCGGCGCCCGCGGAGCCTCGCAGCTGCGGCAGAGTTCCCAGAAGATCTGCGCAGCGAAGAACGGCCAGAAGCTGTACTCGAACCACAACCCGGCGGTGACGACGGCGACGTATGCGACCGCCGAGGTCGCGCGAAAGCGCCGATGGAGCGAGTCCAGCAGCAATACCGAGAGCAGCGCGAACGCAGCGAGAAAGACCCACATCCGCGCCTGCTGGCTCCAGAACAGATGATGGCCGTGCAGCGCGAGCAACGCGCTCGCGAACAGCGCGACGCCGTCGCCATCGCGACGACGCAGAGTCCAGAACAGCAGCGCGACGGTCGCGGCGCCCGCGAGCGCGGAAGGCAATCTGAGCGCGAACAGGCTGGTACCGAATACCCCGGTCCAGACCCACATGAAGGCGTAATAACCGGGTGGGTGGTTGTCGTGGTACAGCGTTCCGGTCGTCGTGGCCGCGAGCGTGGCACGCGGCGGCGGCGCGCTGACGTATTCGGGCATTTCGAGGCGCGGAACGTAGACCTCGGCGTGGGTCAGCGAGTGTGCATCCAGCCCCCACAGACGCAGGCCGAGGCCGAGTGCCAGAATGGCGGACCACGCGACGGCTCGACTCGCGGAGAACCGGCTCGAACCGGTGCGGGCTGCGGCCATGGCTCGGAGTGTAATGCCCCCGGCCGTGTCGGGGCGAGCGGCTGCGCGCTAGTTCGCGAGCGAGGTCCGAAAAGTGAGCGATACTTCGAAGCCGCCGTCCGGCAGATTGCGGCCGACGACCGCCGCGCCCATCGCGTCTGCGAGCCCCCTCACCAGCGCGAGCCCGATGCCGGTCCCCTTCGCGGTGCGCGTGAGTTCGTCTCCCCCGCGGTAGAAGGGCTCGAAGATCTGCGAAACGTGGCTTCCCGGAACCCCCGGGCCCCGATCGCGCACGGCGAGCGAAACGCCCTCACCCGCGCGCACACAGCGAATCGTCACCACGCGATCGCCCGCCTCCCGCGCGTATTTGAGAGCGTTTTCGACCAGATTGCACACCACTTGCACGACGGCGTCGCGGTCGAAGGCCACCGGCGGCAACCCCGCTTCGACTTCGACATCGATCCGAAAGCCCGCCTCGCGCGCGTGCGGCTCGAGCATCGCCGCCGCCTCGCCCACGACCGGGCCGAGCGCCCCGACGATGAGATTCGTCTCGCGAGTCCCCTGCTCGAGCCGTGAGAATTCGAGAACATTGTCGATCAGACGCGACAGCCGTTCCGACTCGGCGGTGATCGTCGAGTAATAGACACGTCGCCGGTCGTCGTCCTCGATCATGTCGTCGCGCAACATCTCGGAGTACATGCGAATCGCGGTGAGGGGTGTCTTGAGCTCGTGGGTCACGGCCGCGACGAAATTGCTGCGCCGCTCCGCGAAGCGGACGGTCACCGCCACCATCCGATAGACCGCATACAACCCGAGGGTTCCTGTAACGAGAAGCAACAGCGATATGGCGTAGACGAAATCCGCTTCGCCGACGCCCGGCAACGGCGCCAGCTCCAATCGGACGTTCAATGCGGCGAACGGCTCCGCGAATCGATGTCGATAGCGATAGACGTCCGTACTCGCGAGCGACTCGGGCTCGGCGCCCGCGACGAAGAAGTCGCAATCGACGAACGCCGCAAGTTCACCGCCGCCGACGATCGCCTCGTCCAGGCGCGAGAACAACGACGGCAGCGCCACCACCAACCCCTGCCGGTCGCTGCGATCGCCGCGGTCGACTCGTCGGAACAACAGCAAGTGCTCGCCGTCGATCAAGCGGCCCTCCATCGGGTGCACTTCGACCGTCGGCTCGGACCGCACGGCTTCTTCGGCGGCGACCGCGATGCCCGCCTCGCCCGGCGAAATCTCGACTTCATCCGCGTTCAGCGCGAACGCATGCGGCGATCCGGCGACCGAAGGCTCGAGCGGACGCTCGGCGATCCGGCGGGACGCGGTCGCCGCCCGCGAATCGCCGGCGGCGGGCGCTGCCGCATCGGCAAGCCGAGGCCGCTCCGGCGATGCCGCACGCTTCACCTGGCGATCGCTGCGCATCTTCGCGCCCTTGTTGAGAGATTGCAGCGCATCATATGGAGATACGGGCCTTTTTCCAGACGGGATCGGAGACGAATTTCGCCGGCCTTCCGAGAATTTCCGCTCGCCGCCCGGCAATTCCCGGGTGGTGCCCGGCGCCTGTCCGGGGGCAATCGAGGACTCTCCGTCCGCGCCGCGCCGCAACCCGCGCAGGACCAACGCCGCGACGTCGCCATCGATCCCCCCCGTGGTGGAGGTCGGCGCGAAACCTCCGCCCGAATCGACCTGGAACCAACCGAGCACGAAGCCATCCCCGCCCCGCGAGGTGAAGCGCTCGTCGTCGATCCAGCGCTCCTCCTCCGAGCGCAGAAAACGGCTCAGCTCGAGCTCCATCTCGTCGACGAGTCGTTCCGCGACCGCGCGGTGACTCACGCGCCGCTCGAGCGCGACGCTCTCGAGCGCCCGCTCCACCAGCAGTCCCATCGGCAACATCAGTACGACCGCGAGCAGCAGAAAGACCAGCCGGATTCGGCGCATCGCTCAGCTCCGACCCGCCGTATAGCGGTAGCCCGCGCCGCGAATCGTCTCGATCGCGGACGGCTCACCGCGGTCGATCTTCCGACGCAGCTTGCCGATCTGCATGTCCACCGTGCGGGTCTCGATCCTCTCGGGATTCGAGAATCCCCAGACCTCGCGCAACAGCATTCGCCGACTGACGATGCGGCCGGACTCCCGCGCGAACAATGCGAGGATCGCGAGCTCGCGCGACGACAACTCCACGGCGGTGTCGCCGCAGTGCGCGCGCCCGCTCGCCGGCACGACCTTCCAACGATCGAAATCGAACGGCGGCTGCTCCTCGGCCCGCGCGCGCCCCGAGCGGCGCAGCAGCGCCTTGACGCGCGCGACGAGCTCGGAGACCGAGAACGGCTTCGTCACATAATCGTCGGCGCCCCGCGCGAACCCCGCGAGAATGTCCGCCTCCGATCCACGCGCGGTCAGCATCAGGATCGGCTGCTCGGGCAATTCAGCGCGCACTGCTTCGCAGACGTCGAAGCCGTTCATCCCGGGCAGCATCAGGTCCAGGACGACCAGGTCATAGGCATTCGCGAGCGCCTCGCGCAGACCGTCCTCGCCGCTCTCGACGCCGTTCGGGACGTAGCCTTGATACGCAAGGACGTCGCAAAGACCGCGGCGAATCGCCTCTTCGTCCTCGACGACCAGGATCCTGCACTTTGCGGCTGCGTCCGGCATGGCCTCCCCACGACTCCTGCGACCCAGTGTAGGCGCCCGGCAACGAGCCGTCTGTAAAGCCCGTGTAAACCGGACCTGGTCCGGCTTTACGCGAGTTTGATCGCCGCTCGAGTGGGCCTCGTCTACTCGTGGTGGTGTCGATCGAACGAACGAATTCGACACTTGAATGGAGGCAACGACGATGACCAAACGAATCAATCCGACGACATCCAATCGACGCGGCGGCCTGCTCTTGGCCGCGCTCTTCGCAGCCACTCTCGCGCTGGCCGCAGCCCGCCACGCCCAGACGGCAGGTATCTCCGATCCGACGCAACCGCGCACGACGGTTTCCGCTGCCAAGATCGAGGCCGGAAGCGGAGCCGTCCACATCAGCGGAACACTCGACCGGACGGCGGTGATGCAGGGGCAGGACGGCCTGGTGCGTATGGAGCTGATGATCGAGGGCCGGGAGTCGAGCGACGTCGCGCTGCCGCGAATCCCGACCGACCTCGTGGTCGTGCTCGATCGGTCGGGCTCGATGACCGGCCGCAAGATCGCCGACGCACGCGCGGCGATCCACCACCTGATCGCTCGCCTGGGCCCCGAGGACCGCTTCGCGCTGGTTCCGTTCTCGAACCGCGCCGCGACCGCGATCCCCCTCTCGCACGCCACCCCGACGGCGACCGATGGGTGGAATCGGATCGTCGACTCGATCGAGGCGGGCGGGGGAACCAACATGGCCACTGGACTCCGCCTCGGGCTCCGGACGATCGAAACGGCGCGCGAGCTGTCGCGCGCCCCGCGGGTCATCCTGATCTCGGACGGCCTCGCGGCGGAGACGCACGCCGAGCTGCGCAATGAGGCCGCGCGCGCTGCGCGCGGTGAGTTCACCCTGTCGACGATCGGCGTCGGTGCCGACTTCGACGAAACCCTGATGTCCATGCTCGCCGATGCGGGCACCGGCAACTATTTCTACCTCGAAGACACGCGTCACCTCTCCGACGTCTTCGCCGCAGAATTCGAGACCGCGCGAGAGACGGTCGCCAGCGGCCTTTCGGTGACACTCGCTCCCGCGGACGGAGTCGAGGTCGTCGAAGCGGCCGGCTACCCGCTCACGCACCGCGGTCGCGAAGCGACTTTCCATCCGGGTGCACTGTTCGCCAACCAGAAGCGCAGCATCTGGGTCACGTTCCGCTTCCCGACCGATCGGCCCGTCGAGCGCGAGCTCGGCGAAGTTCGCGTGACCTATCGCGAGGGAACGGAACACGCTCAGCTTCGCCTCGACGACTTCCCCAGGGTCGCCTGCGTCGCCGACGAGAACGATTTCTACGCAAGCCTCGATACGGATGCCTGGGCGCGCTCCGTAGCGGTCGAGGGATACGGTCGACTGCGACAGAACGTGGCGCAGCACGTCAAGTCCGGCCGCCCGGAGGAAGCAAAGCGTGAAATCGCAGACTTCCAGAGCCGCTATCGCGCGTTGAACGCCGTGATGGCGGCGCCCGAGGTCGCCGCGAGCATCGGCGCCGCCGACGAACTCATCGCCGAGCTCGACGACGCGTTCACGGGACCGGACCAGGCGAAGAAGCAGAACTCGCTCAGCAAGACGCTGCATTCGGAAGGGGCGCTGGGGCGACGCGCCGGCAGCCGGAAGTAGCCCCCCAACACGAGGAGAAGAGCCATGTCCATGCGATTCACACAACGACTCGGCCGGCTGATTCGGGCCGACGCACACGGAATCATCGAATCCCTCGAAGACCGGGCGCTACTTCTGAAGCAGCACCTGCGAGAGGCCGAACTCGAGCTGCAACGAAAACGCGCTCGCATCGCGACGCTCGACGACGACGCCCGGAAACTCACGGAGGACGCTGCCCGGCTCGACCGGACGGCGGCGCAGCTGGACGACGACACCCGACTCGCGCTCGCGGGAGAGCGCGACGACCTCGCGCGCTTCGCGCTGCGAAGGCTGCTGCCGCTGCGTCGCGAGGCCGAGGCACTCCGCGCGCGAATCGCAGCGATTCACGCGGAGCGCGAACGCCTGGTGCCGAAGCTGGCGGAGCAGGAGGAGGAATTCGAGACCCTGGAGCGGCGAATTCGCGAACGGCTGTCCGCGGATTCGCGGACCGACGCGGTCTTCGGATCACCGCTCGCAACCGGAGCGACCGAGGAAGAAGTCGAGATGGAGCTGCTGCGACGCATGCGGCCCGCGGGAGCCGACCGATGATGCGCTGGAACGGCCTCGGCCGGAGTCTGCTCTTCGGCGCGTTCGCGGCCGCCGCCTACGCTCCCTTCAGCATCATCGCGACGCCGCTGTTCGGATGGAGCGGAGCCGTCGCCGCTTACGCACTGCTGAGTGCGGCCGTCTACCTCGCCGGTCTCGGCCAAACGCTGCATCAGGGGCTTGCAGCCTCGCTGCTGCTCTCACTCGGGGTCGGCGCCATCGCGGTCGTCGCTCCTTCCGACCGCGACGTGGTACTGGCCGCCGCGCTCGCGCTCGGCTTGCTGCGCAGCGGGCTGCTCTACCGCTCGCGATTCGCGCGCGCCCTGATGCTCGAAAGCGCGTTGGCGTGCGGTGGCTTGCTGATCGCCGGGAAGGTCTTCGACGGCAGCGTCGTCTCGACCGCACTCGCGATCTGGGCCTTCTATCTGGTCCAGAGCGTGTTCTTCGCGGTCGGAGGAATTTCCGAACGGCGCGAGTGCCCGGACGACGTGGACCCGTTCGATGCCGCGCACGCCGGGGCACTCGCTGTGCTCGACGACGTGGGGGTGGGCGATTCCGACTGAGAGTCGCCCTCGAGCGCGGGGTCGCCAGCCGCAGGCGGCCCCGCGTCTCCGACGCCGCTCAACCGACGACGTAGACCAAGCGCCCCGAGTCGTCGCGATGCGACTCGGCCTGCCTGGCGAGTCGCAGGTGCTCGAGGTGCGCGTAGGTTTCGCTCTCCGCCATCGCGCCCCAGCTTCGCTGTTTGAACAGCCGCTGCGAGAAGGCCGTCACCGTCGCGGGACCGAGTTCGCGCGAGATCGCCCGCACCTCGTCGAGCCGTTCGTGATGGTGGCGCTTGATCGCATGACAACGTGCAGCGAGGTCGTCGAACGGATGGCCGTGCGCGGGCAACACCCGACCGACGCCGGCCATTTCGGCCACCCGGTCGAGCGAGAAGAAGAAGCTGCTGAGCGGATCGGGCGACGAGCTGATTCCGGAGATGTGCGGCGTGATGCTCGGCAGCACGTGGTCGCCCGCGAGAAATGCGCCGGTCTCGGGATCGTGGAGACAGAAGTGATCGCCGGTGTGTCCCGGCGTGTGGACCACGAACCATTCCCGGTCCGCAAGCTCGAGTACGTCGCCGTGCTCCACCGGATGCGACACGGTCGGAATCACGGAACTGCCGAGCCAGCGCATCACTCGCCACTTGAGCTTCGTGCGCCACGGCGGCCTCGGCCGTGCGCCGCCCCAGGGAGTGATACCGGTCGTCGCGGCTCGCAATTGTTCGAGTGCGCTTCGATCCTGGTCTTCCGCCGCACCGGACTCCTCCGCGTCGGGCGCGCTCCCGACGCCGGCGCCGGAATCTCCGGCGGCGAGATCATCGACGGAAACCTCGGGTGCCGCGGTCGGCGTGAGCACCCCGAATCCGAAGCTGTGGTGGGCCACCACCTTCGATCCGAACTCCTTCGCAAAGCGGCCGGCGCCGCCGAAATGATCGGGATGCGAGTGTGTCACGATCACGGTGTGGATGTTGCGCGGCGCCAGCCCGGCTTGTTTGAGCCGATCCTGGAGCGCGCGCCAGGTGCCCGGCCCGGGCAGTCCGGGATCGACCAACGCCGCACCGCTCGCGTCGAGGATCGCGTAGCAGTTCACGTGGCCGAGGCCCGGCATCCGGATCGGGAGTTCCATCCGCAACACGCCTGCGGCGACTTCGGTCACCTCACTCCGCGCCGATTCCTGCTCCTGCCTCCGCGCCACGTCGCTCACCCTCCCCGCCGCCGATCCGGCAACCAACATACCAGCACGGGATCGGGCGCGGCTCAGTCCGAGTCGAACGGCCGGTAGCGAACCTCGAGGATCTCGTAGATCGCATCGCCGCGCGGCCTCCGGACCACCACTTCGTCGCCCTCGTGTTTGCGCATCAAGGCGCGCCCCAGCGGCGAGTCCACGCTGATCCGGCCCTGCTCCACATCGAATTCGTCGGGTCCCACGATCCGGTAGACGCGCTCTTCCCCCTGCGTGTCTTCGAGTCGGACCCAGGCGCCGAAGTAGACCGTGCCGTCGTCCGCCGGGACGTCGCGCACCACCGTTAGCTCCTGGAGACGCCTGTCGAGAAATTCGACCCGCGCATCGATCTCACGCAGTCGCTTCTTGCCGTAGATGTACTCGGCGTTCTCGGAGCGATCGCCCTGTGCGGCCGCTTCCGTGACTTCGCGCGTCACACGCGGCCGTTCCTCGTACCAGAGCCGATCGAACTCGTCGCGCAAGCGCTGCTCACCCTCAGGCGTGATATACGGCGTCTGCTTCGGTACCGGCGACCGTCGTCTCGACATGGCCGTTTGATACAGCGGGTTCGACCCGCGCCCAAGCCACCCGACCCGAATCCCGAGTGCGACGGCTGCCCCGCGGGGCCGCGAGCGGAAGACGGCCGTAGCGAATTCGACGACGAAGCGGTCGCAAAGCGGACGCCCCGATCGAGGTCGACGGCGACGATCCGAGACCCGCGATCCTGCTGCGGTAAGAAATCATCGCGGTTGTGAAGCACTTCACAGGCGCCGCGCCGGCGCTCCCGTAGTCTGCTCGCATGGAACGCAACGGGACGACCCGCACCCGAGCAAGCGCAACCGCTTCGACCGCGCGGATCTCTCGCCGGACGCGGTCCGCGACATCCGCCCGCTCGAACCCGGTTGCGACGAATCTTGCCCGCGACGTTCGCCGGAGCGACTGCCGCATCGCAACGGCCGGGGTTGGTACGACGGAGTAGTCCCACGCGCTCCGCCGCTACGGGGTCGTGCCCCACCCTCTCGCCCACCCCGAGAGGGGGTCGCACGGCCCCGTTTGCGTTTCCCGCCGGCATCCCGGCGCGTCGACGCGCGGCTTCGAAAACGCGTTATGTTTCCCTGCCGTGGAATCCCGCTCGGTCCTCATCCTCGTTCGCCACGGCGAAACCGCGGCGAACATCGACAAGGTCTGGCACGGGTCGATCGACACACCGCTGACGCCGCGCGGCGAACGACAGGCCGCGCGGGTCGCCGAGCGAATCCAGCTCGAGTTTCCCGACGTGACCGCGGTCTATTCGAGCGACTTGCAGCGCGCTCACGACACGGCGAACGCGATTCGCAATCTCCTGGGCGTTCAGCATCACGCACGAGCGGATTTGCGCGAGTACGACATCGGAAGCTGGGAGGGCAAGACCTTCGCCGAGCTGCACAACGAACTCGAGTTCTTCCACCACATCCGCATCGACCCCGATTACGCACCGCACGGCGGCGAGTCGCCGCAATCGGTCGCGGCGCGCCTGAGCACCGCCCTGCGTCGGATCGCGCATACCCACCCGGGCGAACGAGTGGTCGTCGTGACTCACGGCGGCGCCCTCTCGATGGCGATGGGGGCGATTCTCGACGGGCACTACCGGGAGTGGCACGCCGTGATGGACAACTGTGCGATCAGCGAGCTCGTCTTCGAACCGGCACCCGCGCTGCTCAGCTTCAACCGGATCGAGCATCTCGAGAATCTCTGAGAGCCGGCGACCACACGAAAGGAATTTCCCGATGATCGACCTCTACACCGCTCCGACTCCAAACGGCTGGAAGGTTTCGATCATGCTCGAGGAACTCGAGCTGCCGTACGAGGTCAAGCCCATACGCCTCGACAAGCTCGAGCAGAAAGAGCCATGGTTTCTCGAAATCAATCCGAACGGGCGAATTCCCGCGATCGTAGACCGCGGCGCAGATGATTTCGCAGTCTTCGAATCCGGCGCGATCCTGCTCTACCTCGCCGAGAAGACCGGGAAGCTGCTCCCACAGGATCCGCGTGAACGATCCCGCGTGATCCAGTGGTTGATGTTCCAGATGGGCGGAGTCGGCCCGATGCAGGGCCAGGCCAACGTGTTCTTCCGCTACGCCCCCGAGAAGATCCCGTTTGCGATCGAGCGTTACCAGAAGGAAACCCATCGGCTGTACACGGTCCTCGACCACGCGCTCGAAGACAACGAGTACCTCGCGGGCGACTACTCGATCGCGGACATCGCAACCTGGCCGTGGGTCCGGATCCACGATTGGGCGGGCGTCGAGGTCGACGATCTGCCGAACCTGCAACGCTGGATCGAGCGAGTCGGCGAGCGTCCCGCCGTGGCGACCGGCTGGAAGATCCCCGTGACACAAGGAGACGAGACCAGCAAGGAAGACGTCGCGAAGGCCGGCGCAAAGATCCTGGTCTGATTCGCGCCACCGTCCGCATTCGGGAGACGTCATGCTGCTGTTTCGAATCCTGCCGATCGCGATCGGCCTACTGGCCGCCCTCGCCGCAGCGGCGGAATCCGAACGCGAGCCGTGCGCACGAACGGAGCCGCTCCGGACGCCGTTCTTCGGCGACCTCCACGTCCACACTCGCTTCTCGCTCGACGCGAGCACCCAGGGCACTCGAGGTCGTCCCGCCGATGCGTATCGCTTCGCGCGTGGCGAACGCGTGGGAATTCAGCCCTTCGACGCCGACGACAAGCCGCTCCGCCACATCCAGCTCGAGAGGCCGCTCGACTTCGCGGCCGTGACCGACCACGCGGAGCTGCTCGGCGCGCGACACATCTGCGACACTCCGGGCCTCGAAGGCCACGACTCCCTCGTCTGCCGCGTCTACCGGCGCTGGCCTCGGGTGGCCTTCTTCTGGATGAACTACTTCTCCTCGATCGGAGAGGCCCACGATTTCTGTGGCGAAGACGGATCCATTTGCCGCGAGGCCGGGCGTGACCCGTGGCGGGAGACCGTGGAAGCGGCCGAGGCCGCCTACGACCGCAGTATCGACTGCAACTTCACGAGCTTCATCGCGTACGAATGGACC
>Ga0055476_10000033_pt1 | contig 27036 bp, 20 predicted proteins | sample Muzzi_CordC_D2_FD_57682 | JGI IMG/M metagenome (GOLD analysis project Ga0055476, IMG submission 57682) | Wetland microbial communities from San Francisco Bay, California, USA, that impact long-term carbon sequestration - Muzzi_CordC_D2 | ecosystem: Environmental > Aquatic > Marine > Wetlands ... | reverse complement strand
CTTGCTACGCAATTCACCTTGTACCCCAGGGCACCCTCTCTTGCTACGCAATTCACCTTGAAGCACACGAAGGTTTCATGATATGTCTGCGTTAGTGTCCTTTGTGGCTGGAAAGTACTCTACCAGGTTTGGGACGATTCATGACTGAACCCTACGTAATCAAAATGCCCCAGCTTTCCGATACCATGACCGAGGGTGTGGTCGTGAGCTGGGAAAAAGCCGTTGGCGACAAGATCGAACGCGGTGATATTGTCGCAACTGTGGAAACCGACAAGGCCATCATGGACGTCGAAGTATTCCGTGACGGCTATCTGTCCGGTCCGCTCGCGGCAGTCGACAGCACCGTGCCCGTTGGTGAAGCGCTGGCGCTGCTGGTGAGCAGTGCAGACGATGTCAAGTCCGGGGATACAGCGCCACTTGCGGACGGTGTGGTTGCGGAATCCTCGCAGCCAGGTCTTGCTGCAGCATCGCAACAGGTGTCCGTGTCTGAAACCGCTTCAGGCCCCGCGGATGCGAGTTACACCATTACCATGCCCCAGCTTTCCGACACCATGACCGAGGGTGTGGTGGTGAGCTGGGAAAAGGCTGTCGGCGCCAAAATAAAACGCGGCACGGTGGTGGCCACGGTGGAAACCGACAAGGCCATTATGGATGTCGAGGTATTTCATGAGGGTTATCTGTCTGGTCCAGTGGCGGCGGTGGACACTACGGTACCGGTGGGGGGCGCGATGGCCTACCTGGTCGACAGCAAGGCGCAGGTGATCGACGAACAAGCGGCACCGCAGGCCAGGCTTGCCGAAACGTCAAGTGCTGCGGCGGAGGAGACGCCTGCTGTGCCCACCGCTTCAACACCATCAGTTTCGGTATCCGGAGTAACGCCGGCGCCACGGCCACAGGGTCGGGGTGCAACGCCTTATGCGCGTGGTATCGCCACGCAACGCGGTATCAATCTGAACACTGTCGGCGGTACTGGCCCGGGTGGTGTGATTGTTGCGGCTGATGTGCAGGGCGCTCAGCCGGCCAGCGGGCGTGCCGCTGTTGCGGGATTCCCGCAGGTCGATGTGCCGGGCGATGGCCGCCTCATGAGCAAACTGGAAAAAGCCACCAGCGAAGCCATGACCGACTCGTTGAGCATGCCGACCTTCCACGTCACCACCAGCATCAAGCTGGGTGGTTTGATCAGGGCATCCAAGGCACAGGGTGCTTCAGTCACGGTGAGCATCGCCAAAGCCTGTGCACTGGCGATGCAGGACTTTCCCAATATGAACTGGTGTTACCAGCCGCAGGACAAGCTGGTGGAACGCAGCGGTGTCGATATCGGTATGGCAGTCGCTGCCGACGGTGGCGGACTGGTGGTGCCGGTGCTGCGCGGTTGTGAAAGCCGTGAGCTGGAGGAGCTGAACAGGGACTGGAAAGACCTGGTTGAACGCGCACGCAAGCGCCGTCTGAAACCGGATGAGTACACGGGTTCCACCTTCCAGATTTCCAACATGGGTATGTTCGGTGTCAGCCACTTTGATGCCATTGCGACACCGGGCATCGCTGCGATTCTGGCTATTTCCGCCGACACCGAGCAGGGCAGCCCGTTCACCATTACCGCGGATCACCGCGTGGTCAATGGTGCCGATGTGGCCATGTACCTCAAGAGCCTGAAAACGCTTATCGAGCAACCGCAGGTCTGGATGGGGCCAGGTGGCCCGGCGCTACCGGAAGGTGAGTGGGACTACGACGTGGTTGTGGTTGGTGGCGGTCCGGGTGGTGAAGACTGTGCGCGTGATCTGGCCGGTCATGGAATGAAAGTGGCTCTGGTGAATGACGCGCCGTTCCCGGGTGGTGAATGCCTGTGGCGCGGCTGCATCCCGTCCAAGGCCTGGCGGGCCGCAGCCGATCGTATTCGTGACCGTCTTGACGATGATCATCTGGGTATCAATTCGGGCAACTCCACGCTGGATTGGGGCAAGCTCGAAGCCACCCGCCGCAAGGTGTTGGAAACACGTGGCGATATGGCGCTGAAGACCGACAAGGGGGTGAAGATCAGGTATATCCAGGGCTTCGCCCGTTTTGTGAATGGACACACGTTGTTTATCGATGCCTCCGGCAATAATGACGATCCGCACAGCCGGGCACAGGTCGCCGATCAGCCGCAGGGCGAAAATATCAGTTTCGGTTGCGCTGTCATAGCCACCGGTGCGCCGCCTTTTGTACCGCCGATTCCCGGTGCCATCGAAGGTCTGGGCGAGGGTGGCGGTGTGCTGACGTCGGACACGGTCTGGACGCTGGACAAGCTGCCGAAGACGCTGGTGGTTATCGGTGGTGGTGCGATTGGCCTGGAAATGGCGCAGATCTTCCAGGACTTCGGCACACAGGTCACCCTGTTGGAGGCGCAGGACCGTATTCTCGCCGAAGTCGAACCTGAAATCGCCAAACAGCTCACCGTGGTACTGAATAATGATCCGCGTCTGGCCGTGCACACGTCGGTACAGATAGAAAAGATATCCGGCAGGGCCGGTGCAGTCAGCGTCAAGTACAAGGACGCGGACAGCATGGCGCATACCCTCAAGGTTGAGCATGTCATTATGGGCACCGGAAAACGGCCGGTACTGGATGGTCTGGATCTCGACAAGGCGGGTGTGGCCAGTGAAAACAGCGTCATAAAAGCTGACGCTCGCTGTCGTACCAACGTTGCGCATATTTTCGCCGTCGGTGATGTCATCGGAGGGCTGATGCTGGCGCATACGGCCGCACAACAAGGTCGCGTGGCTGCGGCTACCATCCTCGGCGAGGATATGAAGTACGAACAGGACAAGGACTGCGGTGTTATCTTTACGCGTCCGGAAGCCGCCTTTGTCGGTTTGTCGCTGGAGCAGGCCAGGGCTGCGGGTGTGGATGCCGCTGAGGTCAAGGTACCGATGAATATCGATGCCAAGGCCATGATCAATAACGAACAGCACGGCATGATCAAGATCGTTGCTGACAAGAAGACGCAGCGTATTATCGGTGTGCACCTGCTGGCGGATCATGCCGACACCCTGATCGGTGAGGCGGTGATGATGGTGTCGGGCAATATGACCCTGGAGCAGGTGGGGCAGGCGATTCATCCGCATCCTACGCAGACCGAGCTGTTCGGTGAACTGGCGCGGCGTTTGTCGTCGCGCTTGCGGCGCAGTGCCAGGGTGAAGGCGAAGTAACTTTTACAGATTGATGGTAGTGCAAAAGGCAGTGACCGTCTAAAATCCATCCAACGGCTTGCCCGCTGCGCGGGTGCCCCGCGCTTCTCGACGTTTTGCGCGCTCGCTGCACGCGCGGATCGCAAAAAACGCGACCCGCTCAGACAGACGCTCGCTCTATCGCAAAACGTCTGCGATGCTCAGCTGCGCCTGAAGGATGGATTTTAGACGGTCACTGCCTTTTGACGTGAAGTGGCAGGTGATGCACTTGAGTCTTACACCGCTGGAAGAAAGAGCAACACAGGTAGCTTGACGGGCTGAGTTTACCAGGCCCAAAGCAGGGTGGTCTTTATCCGCAAGGATGAAAGTCGGGTCCTGATTCGTGCCGCTGATAAAATTGTCCCTGCAAATTGACTTCCATGAAGGTAGCAACACCATGAGCAAAGTAAACAAAGTCGTCCTCGCCTACTCAGGCGGCCTGGATACCTCCATTATCCTCAAATGGCTCGAAGATACCTATGGCTGCGAAATTGTCACATTTACCGCCGATATCGGTCAGGGCGAGGAAGTGGAGCCCGCACGTGCCAAGGCTGAGGCCATGGGGGTCAAGGAAATCTACATCGAGGATCTGCGCGAGGAGTTCGCCCGTGACTACGTCTTCCCCATGTTCAGGGCCAACGCGGTTTATGAAGGAGAATACCTGCTGGGTACCTCCATTGCGCGCCCACTGATCGCAAAACGGCTGGTGGACATCGCCAACGAAACCGGTGCTGATGCCATTTCTCACGGCGCTACGGGCAAGGGTAATGACCAGGTTCGTTTCGAACTGGGTGCCTACGCGTTAAAACCGGATGTAAGAATCATTGCGCCCTGGCGTGAGTGGGAGCTCAGCTCGCGTGAGACTTTGATGGCCTATGCGGAGAAACACGGTATTCCGGTCGATTTCAACAAAGGCAAGAAATCACCTTATTCCATGGATGCCAATTCCCTGCATATCTCGTATGAAGGCGGCATCCTGGAAGATCCGTGGGCAGAGCCCGAAGAGGCGATGTGGCGCTGGACGGTATCTCCGGAACAGGCACCGGATGAGCCCGCCTATGTTGAACTCGGCTATGAGAAAGGCGATATCGTCGCTATCGATGGCAAGACGGTAACGCCAGGGCAGGTCATGGAGATTCTCAACAAGCTGGGCGGTGACAACGGCATAGGGCGTGACGATATTGTCGAAAACCGTTACGTTGGCATGAAATCCCGCGGCTGTTACGAAACACCGGCCGGCACTATTATGCTCAAGGCGCACCGTGCCATGGAGTCGTTGACCATGGATCGGGAAGTGGCGCATCTCAAAGATGAGTTGATGCCAGGTTACGCCAAGCTGGTTTATAACGGTTACTGGTGGAGTCCGGAACGTGAGTTACTCCAGCAGATGATCGATGCTTCCCAGCAAACAGTGAATGGCAAGGTGAGGGTTAAACTGTACAAGGGTAACGTCATTATTGCAGGCCGCATGTCGGACAGTGATTCCCTGTTCGACGAACGGATCGCGACGTTTGAGGAGGATGAAGGCGCCTATAATCAGAAGGATGCCGAAGGATTTATCAAGTTGAATGCACTGCGTCTGCGTATCGCGGCAGGCAAGAAAAGCCAGCAATGAGTACGTAGCTTAGCCGACGCACGCCTAAGTAACCGGGGAGAGATAAAGATGCGAATTCTGCACACCATGCTGCGGGTTGGTGACCTCGAGCGTTCTATCAGGTTTTACACTGAAGTGCTGGGTATGAAACTGCTCAGGCAGAAGGATTACCCGGATGGCAGATTCACCCTGGCGTTTATCGGCTATGGCGATGAATCCGGGAATACGGTGATTGAGCTGACTTATAACTGGGATACCGATTCTTATGAGTTGGGCACCGGCTATGGTCATATCGCCCTGGAAGTCGATGACGTTTACAAAGCGACAGAGGAAATCAGCAGGCGTGGGGGCAAGGTTCTTCGTGATGCCGGTCCCATGAACGCGGGTACGACCATCATCTCTTTTATAGAAGATCCGGATGGTTATCCTGTCGAGCTGATCGGGAAGAAATAACGAAGTTTTGATTTATTGCACGATTGGCGGGAACTGATTCAGGCGGTCGCCCTGGCAGGATTATTTTCGTCGGTCTGTTTGTCCAGGCCACGGCCTGGAACGCGCTGAATTCTGGCGCCGAGTTGTGCTAGTTTTTCCTCGATACATTCGTAACCACGGTCCAGGTGGTAGATACGGTCGATAAGAGTCTCGCCTTCGGCTGCCAGTCCGGCGATCACCAGGCACGCGGAGGCACGCAGATCGGTCGCCATGACCGGTGCGCCGTGCAGTTTCATGACACCGCGCACAATAGCTGTGTTACCCTGCAGTTCGATGTCAGCGCCCATGCGTTGCAGTTCCTGCACGTGCATGAAACGGTTTTCGAAAATGGTTTCCTTTACCGTTGCCGTGCCTGATGCGGTGGTGTTCAAGGCAACAAACTGGGCTTGCATGTCAGTCGGGAAAGCCGGGTAAGGCGCAGTGGTGAGATTGATGGCTTCCGGACGCCTGCCACGCATGTCCAGCGCCAGGCAGCGCTCTCCTGTGCTGATTTCGGCGCCCGATTCACGCAGTTTTTCCAGCATGGCATCAAGGTGAGTCGGGTCGGTATTTCTCAGCCGTACCTTGCCGCCAGTAGCTGCAGCGGCGACCATGAAGGTTCCGGTTTCGATGCGGTCGGGAATAATCGTATGGCTGCCACCGTGCAGCTGCCTGACGCCTTTGATGGTGATGGTGTCTGTGCCGGCACCGGCGATTTTCGCTCCCATGGCGGTAAGGCAATCGGCCAGGTCAATGATCTCCGGTTCGCGGGCGGCATTTTCGAGAATCGTCGTGCCATCCGCCAGGCAGGCGGCCATCATCAGGTTCTCGGTTCCCGTAACAGAAACCACGTCGAAGAAAAACCGGGTGCCCTTCAGGCGGCTGGCCCTGGCCTTGATGTAGCCGTCTTCGATTTCAATCTCGGCGCCCATCGCCTTCAGACCCTGGATATGCAGGTTTACCGGGCGTGAACCGATGGCGCAACCACCGGGCAGTGAGACTTCAGCTTCACCGAAGCGAGCCAGCAGGGGGCCGAGCACCAGTATCGAGGCGCGCATGGTTTTGACCAGATCATAGGGTGCGCGCAGATCGGTGATGTTGGAATTGTCCGCAACCAGGTCCATGTTTTCACTGAGCTCGATACGGGTGCCAAAGCGGCCCATGAGTTCCAGTGTGGTGGTTATGTCGCGTAAATGAGGGACATTCTGGACTGTCACGGGTTGCGGGCTTAACAGTGTCGATGCCAGTACCGGTAAGGCGGCGTTCTTGGCGCCGGATATGCTGATTTCGCCGTGCAACGGGCCATTACCAATAATATTCAGTTTATCCATGGTACTGAGTCACGTATGTTTCATCGATGTCATGTTATTGGAGCGCTGGCAGTAACGGGGGCCCGCAGCGCGGCAAAAGCTTCAATGATCCGGTCGATCTGTTCACTGCTGTGTGCAGCACTGACACTGCAACGTAACAGGCTGTCGGTGGTGGGAGACGCCGGCGGCATGACCAGGTTTACGTACGCGCCGCGTCGCATAAGTTCACTCCACCAGGCAATCGCCTGATTACGTTCCTTGATGGTGACGGCGACCACCGGGCTGACCTGTGGGCTGATGGCAAAGCCGAGTTGTTTCAGGCCATCGTACAGCCTGCGCGCGTTTTCCCACAGTCGCACCCGCAATTCCGGACGCTCCTGCATCAGACGCAGTGCAACCCGTGTGGATGCAATGATGGAAGGTGACGGCGAAGCGGTAAATATATAGGAGCGGATTGCAAAGCGTATGGCTTCCAGTTCAGCGTGATCGCTGACACAGTAGCCGCCAATAGTACCCAGGCTTTTACTGAAAGTGCCGACCACAAAGTCTACATCGTCTTCGACACCGGCCGCTTCGGCGACACCGCGACCATGTTCGCCCAGCATGCCGAGCGAATGTGCTTCATCAACCAGCAGCAGACCGCCGTATTTTCGTTTTACCTCTGCAATATCGGCGAGCGGCGCCTGATCGCCCAGCATACTGTAGATGCCTTCTACGATAATCAGGGTGTTGTCTACCCGGTCGCCAAGCCGGCGCAGGCGTTTTTCCAGATCGGCAGCGTCATTGTGGCGGAAGCGGATGACCTCGGCGCCACCCAGGCGTACGCCGTCGTAGATGCTGGCATGGCTGTCGGCGTCCAGCACGATGACATCGCCGGCTCCGGCCAGGGTTGAGCCCATGCCCATGGTGGCTGCATAACCGGTGGAAAATACGATCGAGTGTTTGCGGTCAAAATAGGCCGCCAGCTCCTGTTCCAGCTTTACATGCTCGGCAAAGGTACCGTTGGCCATACGCGAGCCGGTCGTGCCGGTACCCTGTTCCTCAACGGCTTTTTTCGCGGCAGCGATGCATTCGGGATCAAAGGTCAGACCGAGGTAATTATTGGTCCCGGCCAGAATGACCTTGTGGCCATTGACGATAGCTTCGGTGGCTGAGAGGATTTTTTCCGTGACCGCACCGAAGGGCATGATGCCGAGTGCTTGCAGTTCGGCGCGGATCTCGACAATGGGCTGGAATTTATCGAACAGGCTCATGACTTCAGGCGGTCAGCTTTTCCAGCTGCATCGCCAGATCGTGAATTGTGCGGATGTCCGGGAGAATGTTGAGCGGTATCGACATGTCAAAGTGGTCTTCAATCTGTTCGATTAACTCCATCACTTGCAGCGAGGTCAGTCCCAGTTCGGTGACCAGTTCACTGTCCTTATTGAGGATAATGCCCTGTTTTGCGAACGGTTTGAGAATTTCGAAAATGTGGGTCAGAAATTCATTGTAGTCAGGCATTGAACAATACGCACCCGGATCGAGTTTACGACAGAATCACTCAGCTTGCGCCAGACGGCGCAAGCCGCTAGATTCGCAAGTCCTGAATTGTACTTGGAGTTGAGCGGTGGTGCCATGGTGCCGGCCATGGGCATACCACCAGCTGTCTCTTACGAAAATGAGTGAATTTTCATGCTCCAAGCGGCCATCTGAGGCTGAAGCCCGGGACGACGCTTCCATACCCCGTGTGTGGTTGGTAACCGGCTATCGAGCCGGGGAACGCGGCCAGATTCTTGCCCTGGCTGAGGCATTGGGCTGGCCATTCGACCTCAAGGAGCTCAGCTACCGGAAAACCGAGTTCCGCACCAGCCTGTTCCGGGGCAGCGATTTACGCGGCGTCCGGCTGCAAGACTCAAGCCCACTGCAACCGCCCTGGCCGGATCTGGTGATTTCCGGGGGAATGCGTAATGAACCGGTCGGACGCTGGATCCGCAAGCAGTCAGGTGGCAGAACCCGCCTCGTTCACATTGGTCGTCCCTGGGCAAAGACGGATCGGTTTGACCTGGTGATCACGACACCACAGTACCGGCTGCCCGAGGGCGACAATATATTGCACAACGAGATGACTCTACACAGGGTCAGCGCCGAACGTCTCAGGGCTGAAGCCGGCAACTGGGGATCGCGGTTCATGCATTTACCGAGACCCTGCACGGGTGTTATTTTGGGCGGAAACAGTGGTCCCTATACGCTGGGAGCAAAGGCGGTCGGGTCGATAGTCCGGCAAGCAAATAGCATGGCCGCGCGGCGCAACGGATCCTTGCTGATTTCCACCAGTGCGCGGACTCCGAAAACAGTTGTGCAGGTCTTCAAAAAGGCTGTTTCTGTACCCCACTATTTCTACCATTGGCAAGCCAATGACGGGGCTAATCCCTATTTTGGCATACTGGCCTTGAGTGATGAGCTTATTGTGACAGCGGATAGTGTGTCCATGCTCAGTGAAGCCTGTGCCACGGGCAAGCCGGTTTATATGGCCGAACTGGGTGGTTATGGCTATCCGATGCGTCCCGGGCGAAAGACGGCGGTTGATTTCCGCCTGAGCGCGCTGGCTTACAGCTGGATAATGCGCTTTGGTCCAAAGCGCCTCAGCCGTGATCTTCGTCTGGTGCACAACAATCTGTTATCGGAAGGCCGGGTGGCCTGGCTGGGTGACCCGTTCCCACAGCGTACCGACACGGGCTCAGCTGATATGGATCATGCGCTGCAAAGGGTTCGTGCCTTGTTCTGATACAGCTGACTCGCGGCCTCCTTTCTCACCACGAAGTACACAAAGGTCACAAAGCAGTTAAAACTAGAGGGGATTCCAGAGTTACCGCTAACTGTGCGGAACTACATACCCTGCCTGCTGAAATTTTCACAAAACCCAGCTAAGGGCTGGCTTCAAAGTAAATTCACATTTCTGACTGCTGATCCACCCCCGCCTGGCCGCTGCGCCAGCCCTAAGCGGTTGTTCCTTTGTGATCTTCGTGCCCGTCAAGGTGAATTGCGGAGCAAGACAAGGTGAATTGCCGTTCGGCGAGAGAAGGTCCCCTGGGGGAGAGGGTCCTCCAGAGGAGCCTCTCGGAATGTCCCTTTCCTCGCCTTCTGCCCTGGGGCATGGGGCTAGGGTCGTTAGCAATTCGCACTAGGCAAGCTTGCTGTTTTCCTGCAATGAGACGCTACCGTCGTGCAGGCGATACACGCGGTCGGCACTTTCCACCATGGCTGTCTGATGCGATATCGCCAGAATCGTCAAGCGGCCGCGCAGATCTTCCATGGTCTTACCGATGGCTGCGGCGTTCTCGGGGTCCAGTGCGCTGGTGGCTTCATCAAGGATGAGTAAGCGGGGTTTGTGAACCAGGGCGCGCGCTATCATGATGCGTTGCCGCTGCCCACCGGATAACTTGGTACCGCGTTCCCCCACGGTACTGTGTATACCCGCCGGTATGCGGGATACAAATTCCCAGGCGCCTGCTGCCTGCAAGGCCTGTACAGCATCCTGTTCGCTGAGTTCAGGGTCGTCCAGGGTCACGTTGTGCAGGATCGAGTCGTGTAACAGCAGCGTTTCCTGGGGCACATAGCCGATCATGTGGCGCCATGCCTTAAGGTCAAGTTCTGTCAGCGGGATACCATCGACACAAACTTTGCCGGATTGTGGTCGAAGTAAACCGATGACAAGGTCAACAATGGTGGTTTTCCCGGAGCCGGATGGGCCAATCAAGGTGGTTAAACAGCCTGCGGGGAATTCAAGATTCGCATCGGTCAGCACCAGATGTTGGTCATAGCTGAAGCTGACCGCATCCAGTTGCACTGACTGCTCCAGCGTTGGTGCGTTGCCCGTGCTTAATGATTCTTCGGCCTGCTGTGCTTCCTGAATGCCTTTTTTCAACGACCAGAAGGCGCTCTCGCCCAGTACCACTTTCTGATACTGCTTCTGCACCTTGCCCAGTTGACCGAGCATTTTTCCCAGTACAACGACCAGTACCATCACGGTTGCCAGCGGCATGTCAAGTTTTGCCAGCGCCACGAACATGCCGAGTGCGATGACGATGGTGAACATTTCTTCCTGGGCCGCTTTGAGTACCGCAGTGCTGAAAACCTGCTTGCGCAGTGCTTTGTTGAGTTTCGATGTTTTTATGGCAAGTACCGTATCAGCCAGGTGTTCTCTTGCCATGGCTTTCAGCGGCTTAACCGACTGCAAGGTATCGGTTACCTTGGCGAGCAGGGAAATGAGCAGGGTGGTCTGTTTTTTACCCGCCTTGCGAGCCATGAGCACCAGAAAATGGGAAACACCTATGATAAGCATTCCGGCTGTGAGGCTTATCAGGGTCGCTTTCCAGGAAAGGGCGATGGCGATAGCCGCATAGATAATGGCTTGCAGGACAAGGGTGATAACCATGGCGCCGTTGACAAAAGAGTCGGACGAGCGTTGTGCTTCGGTAGCCAGGCTGTTGGTCAGGCGTCCTATCGGCTGGTGAAGAAAATACTCCCATTTGCTTCTGAGTACGGCACGCAGTATCTCCAGCCGCAGGTCTGTTGCGACCTGTGCAGCGGTATAACCGACCTGTTTCTGAGCGACCAGCAGCAACAGATTCTTAAACGTAACGCCCAACACGATAATGGCCAGAAGAACTCCGATGCCGGGATGTATACCCAGATCATTCAGGGTGTCTATGACCACTCGCTCGAATTCATTCTGTGGCGGCTCAGTCTGCTTATCGCCACTCTGTTGGGCATCATTTTTAATGGCGATGTTCAGCAGTGGCAGCAGGGCTGACAGGCCGACACCCTCCGCAACACCGGCCATGAGCAGTGCCACCAGCATAACTACGGTTTGCCAGGGGTAAGCACGGAAGAATGTCAGCATTAAGTGCATACAAGCTGCTCAGAAGTCTGAAAAAACGGAGGTATTGTCGCCATGGGCACCACAACAGACGCAGATTATGCCTTTAACAAGGCAGCGCGACAAATTCAGCGCATGCGATTGATCAGGCCACCGGCAGCGCTCAACACCAGCATCACCGGCAGAAAAACGGCCAGAGCGGGCGGTATTTCTGCCATCGAGGCTCCCGCCTGAATGAGCTGGGACAGCAGATAAAACAGGATGCCAACGCCTGCACCGATGGCGAGATTTTTTCCAAAGGTGCTGCTTCTTGTCGTACTAACGCTGGCCCCGATGGGCACGGCCAGAAAAACCATGGCGCCAGTGGTGAGTGGCAGGGCGATTTTCTGCCAGAAAATCTGTTCAATGCGCTCCGACAGCTGGTCTGTCGATTTGAGATAGTCTGAATACTCGTACAGCCCCGTTGGTGTCATGCCGACAGTAGAAAGAGGCAGTACAGGCAATTCCTCACGTGACCAGAAAGGGCCCATTTCGAGGTTCGGCAAATGCCCGCTTTTCAGTTGATCGCCAACCAGTTTCTTTTGTTCTACGTCCAGCAGGTCCCAGCGTCTGCTATCGGTGAGCTGGGCGCGACGGGCAAACACGAATTGCTGTAGACGCCCATCAGGCGTGAACTCGTAAAGGTAAATGCTGGTTGGTACCTGGCTGTGTTTTAAAGTACGCACATTGAAAAAGCGGTAGCCACTATTCGACCACAAGCCTTTCCCTTTGAGCAGGTTTGCCTTGCCGGTTCGGATCAGGGTTTTCTCGGTTTCTGCCTGCTGGAACAGGGGAGCTGCAATAAATTCACTGACGGCATACAGAGCAGCGACCAGGACCAAAGTGGGGATGGCAACCGAGCGCAGGAAACGGGAAACAGATACGCCAGCGGTTCGCATGGCAATGAGTTCACTGCTTTTGTTCAACCCTGCCAACGCCAGCAGTGCGCCGAGAAGGGCGATGACCGGGGCCAGGTCCAACGAACGCTGTGGCAGCGTATAGAGCATAAACCGTACGGCATCGACCACCTGGTAGCGCTCTGTGGTGCGCTCCAGTTCTTCAACGAAACCCAGCAGGGTGAATATCGAGGTCATGACCAGCCAGACAAGTACCCAGCCTTTCAGCAACTTCCACGCAATGTATCGATCCAGAATGCCCATGTCAGCGCTTCCGGCGCAGCCAGGCCGGTGCCACCATCAAGCCGATGAACAGCAAAAGCGGAACCAGGTAGATCCACCAGATGCCGGGAAAACTCTGCACTTTGCCATCTTCAACCCAGGTTCGCGCCACACCGGTCAAGTTAAAAAGGCCGACATACACCAGGATAGCGAGGATGAAACTGTGATACCTGCCCTGTCGCGGGGCGCTGCGGCTAAGCGGAACCGCGAGCAGCGAAAGCAGCACAGTTGCAAGCGGTGTCGATAGCCGCCACTGGAATTCGGCAATATCCTTGGGTGCATCAGATCGGTAAAGATTGATGCTCGGTTCTGCTCTCCTGCGATATTTGGTGTCCAGCTCTTCTGCCGGGATGTAAACTTTCATATGTTTGAATTTTAAGGTGATATCCTGGCTGCCGAGCTGGTCGAGAAGATAGTTGTAGCCGTTCACGAAATCAAAGCTGCGGCGTTCCCCGGCGCGAACCGGTGGCAGGAAAGCTTCCTGGGCAAAGATGAGCTGTATTTTTTTACCCTGCTCACTCTGCAGGAATACGTCCCGCAATCGACCCTGGTTCTTGTCCACTTGCCGTGCAAACAGAACGTATTTGCTGCCCTGTAGTTCAATGAACTGGCCAGGTTCGATTTTGCGAATATCGAATTCAGCACGGGCTTCGGCTTCGATCTGATAGCTTTGGCGATAAGCCCAGGGCCGGGCAAATAGAGAAATGGCGCCAACGATGACAGCGATCAGTACGGACAAAATAATAACCGAGCGCAGAATCCGGGTCTCGCCAATGCCTGCGGTATTAATGGCAGTCATTTCAGAGTCACGATGAAATCGGCTCAGTGCGGCAATAATGGACAGATAGAGCGCGGTGGGCAATAGCACTTCCAGCGTAATAACGCTTTTCAGTCCGATGAGACGGGCAACGACGGAAAGGGGGATTATCCCGTCTGCGGCCTCCGACAGCTTTATCGCAAAAGTGTAGCCGGTAAAAACAATGACCAGCAGAGTGATGCCCAGAAACATGGGCTTGGTAATCTCTCCAATGATATAACGGCTTATGACCAAGGTTGTGCCTGTTGACAGATACAGATCGATAAATCTTTATTGTACCGATTTTTTACTGCGACAGAGCATCAGCGCTGCAGTTCCCCGGCGATTCATGTAAGCTCGCGATTTTTGATACAGGTCGATGTTGACGGGTGAACGAAAGCGTGCAGGGTGGTGCCTCCCGGCCGGTGACCTGGGTGCTTACCGGTTACAAGGCGGGTGATAATGCGCAGGTGCTGGCGCTGGCAGATGCCCTTGGCTGGCGCTATGACGTCAAGCGTTTCAACTACAGGAAGACCGAGTTACTGAGCAATCGGCTGCTGGCGGTAACACTGGCCGGAATCGACAAGACGTCTTCAAGTGAGTTGTTCCCCCCCTGGCCGGATCTGATCATCACGGCGGGGCGCCGCAATGAGCCGGTAGCACGATGGATCCGCAAACAAACGGGCGGCAGAACCCGTCTGGTGCACGTCGGACGGCCGTGGGCGCCTCTGGATGTTTTTGACCTGATTGTCACGACACCGCAGTATTTTTTACCGGATCGGCAAAACGTGCTGAAGAATGACCTGCCGCTGCATGGTGTTATGAGTGGACGTCTGAACGAGGCCGCCGATACCTGGCGGCATGGATTGGCACATTTAGCACGTCCCTATACGGCCGTGCTCATCGGTGGCGATAGTGGTCCCTTTGTCTTTACCGGAGAAAAAGGGCAGCGCCTGGGGCAACTGGTCAACAGCATGGCGCTTCATAACGGCGGGTCTCTGCTGGTAACGGACAGTGCCCGTACACCGGGGCCTGCTTTCGAGGCCTTTCAGCGCGAGTTAAGCGTGCCTGCTCATATATACCGCTGGTCTGAAGCGGGTGCGGCTAACCCCTATCTTGCCTATCTTGCCCTGGCTGACCAGCTGGTAGTGACCGGTGAGAGCATGTCGATGCTGACCGAGGCGAGTTTCACCTGTAAGCCACTGTATATCTTTGATCCAGGTGATACCCGACCCTGGTGGCGGCATGGCTATAATTTTCGATATAAACCGCTGAGTCACAGGTTGGCGATGCTGTTTGCAGCCAGGCGTATGCATCGTGACGTTGGCAATATTCAGCGCCAGCTGGTGGCCAGCGGTCGGGCTGTCTGGCTGGGGCAGACGTTTCCCGCCGGTGGTAAGCAGGTGGCACCACCGGATGATGCGCAACGGGCGGCAAACCGGGTGCGTGCGCTTTTCGAGTGTTAAGCGGCTGACAGCTTGAGAGGGGGATTGCCGGGCGGCGCGAGGTCCGGTGTGCGATCCAGCACCTCAAAGGCATCGTGCCGCACGTGGTTGTGTTTCATTTCCTCACGCAGCATGTCCTCGCTGACAATGCCCTTGTCGACACATTCCTTGAGCAGCCCGAAGAACAGCCTGGTCTGATTCTGGTCCGGATGTTCCTTATAGTTTCCAAGCAAGCCGTATTCACCGAACAGGTGGCGGCGGGCACGCATCACCCAGGCAAGCGGCGGAAACAGGCGGAAACGTTCAGCCGGGCGCCAGTCTATAGGAAGACCTGCTTTCCAGGGCTGTGTCTTGCGCCGCGTGACGTGCAGCATCTTGGTGTTGGCAGTGAGTTTGTCGAAGTCATTCCATTCGGGTTCAAAAAAGCCGATGGAATCCGGATCTTCCAGGCGCAGACAGATCCAGGGCATGTAATCCAGCTTGAGTTCGAACATCTCGTTGAACTGCTTTTCAACCTTCCAGTGCGTCAGTTTTTCGCAATCCAGCAGCATAACGCTGCTGGCCTTGCAACGGTCAACCAGACCTTTCGGTCCGGAACGCATGCGGCACATAATGGCTTTGTCGTGCATATCGCGCGACAGCAGATCCCAGATATCGGCGACAGCGAAAATGTCGGGGTCGATGACAACGGCTCGGCCCTGGTAGCGCATCAGCTCCGGCGGCATGAAGCGGGTTGGCGTGAACGACTGCAGATCGTCATTCAGCCAGGTACGCTTGACGCCGTCACGTAAATACAGCTGACCTTCACGGGCCTTGAAAAAGGGGAAGTCGCGGGTGTGCATAATGCGTACATCGAATGCATCACTGTGCCGCGAATTGCGCCGCAAGGCATACTCGGCGACCAGGGCGCCTACGATCTGCTTGTGGTTGGTCTGGATGAAGACACATTTGTCCATTCGTGGTATGACCTTACGAAATCGTCAACTGACGGCAAATTATACTGAAAAAAGGCGATTACAAAAATAACCTCTTAAAGCTGCTCCTGTCGGGTATTGGCAGAATTCTGGCGGGCGATGACGACCATATGCGGCCGCTTTTTATCCGGGCGGGTCAGGTACTTCAGCCTGCTGCACAGCGCGCGCCACCAGCGGCGAACCGGGTGTTTTTTATCGCGGGTAATGAACGAGGCATCGAAATCCGTAGTCAGGCTTGTGATGACATTGAAGTTGCGGGAATCCAGGTGGGATTTGACGGAGGCCTGCGACCAGTTCCGCACATGCTGCCATCGGTGGAAAAGTTTTCCCGATACCGGACACAGAATATAGTTGTCCTCCAGCTTCTCTTCGTTTGGTGTCGTGAAAATGATACGGGTATCCGGTGTGGAAAGCGTTGTAAGGGTTTTCAGCAGGCTATCCAGTTGTTCGTCATAGAGATGTTCAATGACTTCGGCAACAATGATGGCATCGAATTGAAGACCGGAACTGTTGATTTCACTCTGCCTGAATGAGCCCAGGAAGCCCCTCTTGTTGCCGAACCGGTCTGCCACCTGTTTTCTCGCTGAAGGTGAGGCATCCAGGCCGGCAACTCTGAAACCGGCCTCCAGCAGAGGACCGATCAAATTGCCGGGACCACATCCGTAGTCAAGTACGGTGCAGTTATCCGGGAGATAGGCTTTGATCTGTCTGATGATCTCGTAGCTGCGACTATAGGTGAAAAAGTTCTTCGGAAACTGTGCCTCGTAGTCCCAGTAATTTTTGACCATATCGTCTGTCCAGACTAACAATTCGTAAGCTTTCACGGCGCTGGCTCTTTACATTGATACCGGGTATTGATGTATCTGGATTCTGATTTGAACGGTCCGGCGAAATATCCGACAGGCTGTGTCGGGCTTAGCTTGCCCTGCAGCAAGCTCGGGTGCTGAGCTACCGAAGGCCAAGCAGTTCGCGATTGTACTGGATAAAGCATTAAACTCAAATATTTATGGATTTTCGCGGTGTGGCGTGCAGCCGGGAAAAATGAATACATTGCCGAAACTCGTCTGATGCCTTTGAATTCAGTTTCTATTGGCCAGCGACGGCTGCTAGAATCGCGCATTCTCTATCCAACAGCCATATGCAGGGCTGCCTTTGTGCAAATATTTTTAGGAGGCGCGCGGCGTGTGCGGCAGTGCTCAACAGCTTGAGCTCCAGTAGCATTTCCATAACTAAAGAGTTTTCTGATGTGACACGTACACTCGTTGACAGTGCGCATGCCAAGAGGATTGCTGTTCTTATTCCGTCGCTGGACGGCGGCGGAGCGGAGCGATCCATGCTGAACCTGGTGAATGCCTTTCTTCAGCGCGGCCGTAAAGTCGACCTGGTTTTATGTCGTGCCAAGGGCGCTTACCTGGAGATTGTCCCGAATGATGCGCGGCTTGTGGTGTTGGAGTCAGGTGGTAATTTTGGTGGGCGTTTGGCGGCGCTGTCGGCAAATATAGGCAGACCGGGCGCCGTCATTCGTCCCGTGATTCTGCCATCTAAAATCGCTCCGGAAATTGAATATCTTCGCTCCCTGCAGTGCTACCTTCGGGAGCGTCAGCCCGATGTAATGTTATCGGCACTAACCTATGCCAATCTGATAGCGCTGTGGGCGAAAAATGTGGTTGATCCCGAGTTGCCGGTCGTTGTCAGTGAACGCATAGCGCTTTCGCAGCACTGCTTCAATGAGCCCAGTCGTCGCAAGTGGCGCTGGCGATACTTGCCGCCTCTGGTAGGTAGCAGTTATCCGTATGCCGATGCAATTGTATCCGTATCCAACCAGGTGGCGGACGATTTGTCTGCTGTTTCCGGCTTGCCACGTGATACCATCAAGACCATCTATAATCCGGTCGTTGATGACGAGCTAAGGTCGCAAGCGGCAGTCCCACTGGATCATCCCTGGTTTGCCCCGCAGTCACCGCCGGTGATACTCGGTGCAGGCCGATTGGCACAGCAAAAAGACTTTTCCACCCTGATACGGGCATTCGCGCGGTTGCGCGCCAGCCGCAAGGCTCGCCTGCTGATACTCGGGGAAGGCAAGCAACGTCCGTTGCTGGAGGCGTTGGTGCGGGATCTGGGGATGGAAGCTGATGTGCAGCTGCCTGGTTTTGTGGCAAACCCGTTTCAGTACATGGCTAGGGCTGCTGCGCTGGTATTGTCGTCAGAATATGAAGGTTTGCCTGGTGTAGTCATTCAGGCGCTCGCCTGTGGTTGTCCGGTTGTCAGTACCGATTGTCCGGGTGGATCAGCGGAAATTCTCTGTGACGGCGAGTACGGCCCCCTGGTGCCGGTCGGTGACGATGCTGCGCTTTGCGCAGCTGTCGAATCCGTAGTGGATAATCCGATAGAGAAACAGGTCCTGATGCACCGCGCGGAACAATTTTCTATTGATTGTGCCGCAGAACAGTATTTAACCGTGCTCGACACGCTGGTTGCCGGCAGGACGATTAACTGAGGAACCTGGATTACCGATGTGTGGAATAACCGGCTTTATACAAGGCAGCGGTGCTGTTGGCGATTTATCGCAACTATGCGCCCGAATGACTGACGCAATTGCGCACCGTGGTCCCGATGCTTCCGGGGTCTGGGTGGACCCTCAATACCCGCTGGCACTGGGACACCGGCGCTTGTCGATCATTGATTTGTCGGAGGCAGGTGCTCAACCCATGCTGTCAGCAACGGGGCGTTATGTCCTGTCTTTCAATGGGGAGATCTACAATTTCAGAAGACTGCGCAACGATCTGTCTGATTCGCAGTATCCCTATAAGGGCCATTCAGATACCGAGGTCATACTTGCGGCGGTCGAGCACCTCGGGTCGAGAGAAGCCATCAGCAGGCTGGAGGGTATGTTCGCCATCGCCTTATGGGATAGAGAGACGGGAACCCTGACACTGGCGCGCGACCGTGCCGGTAAGAAACCATTGTACTATGGCTGGTGCGGGACAACATTTATTTTCGGGTCAGAGCTGAAATCACTGTGGATACACCCTGATTTCGATGATTCGCTCGACCAGGATGCGCTCGGCCAGTACCTGCAATATGGATGGGTATCCCAACCCGGCTCAATCTTCAGACAGATCAGGAAACTCCCTCCCGCCAGTCTGCTCGAGATCCCCAGGCAGTGCGAGTCCTGGTCGGTGGCGCCCCGGCAATACTGGTCAGCCCGCAGTGTTGCAGAGCAGGGTGAAAAACGGCGCTTCAGGGGACGTTACGATGAAGCGATAGACGGCCTGGATACGTTGCTGCGTGACGCCGTCGAGGAGCGTATGGTCGCGGACGTCGATATTGGCGCGCTGCTTTCGGGTGGGATCGACTCGTCGATGATTGTTGCGCTTATGCAAGCTATATCCAGCCGGCCTGTAAAAACCTTCAGCATCGGATTCTGGGAAGAAAAGTACAACGAGGCCGGGTTCGCGGCCAGTGTAGCAAAGCATCTGGGGACGGAGCACCATGAACTCTATATGACGCCCGATCAGGCGCTTGAAGTTGTAGATCTGCTTCCGACCATCTATGACGAGCCATTTGCCGATTCCTCGCAAATTCCGACGTATCTGGTATGCAAGCTGGCACATGAGCAGGTTAAAGTCGTACTTACCGGTGACGGTGGAGATGAACAGTTTGCAGGTTACCGGCGTTACAAGAATTGCCTGAAACACTGGCGCGATATCAATCGCGTCCCAGGTGTTTTCAGTAGTCTGCAGGGGCAGGTAACGCGGCTTTTGGGGGAGTGGAGCTGGTCGTACGCCAGTCGTAAGCTTGGCGAGACACAGACAGTACCCGGCTGGACCCGAAAGCTTGGCAAAATAAGCCAGCGATCGTGCAACTGGATTGCCGATAACCCGCAGGATGTTCTGGCGAACAAGTTCAACAAGTGTATACCGGTAGACAGGTTTGTCAGCCGGGCAGTAACACCGCAGACGCCGCTTGTTGATCCCGGCTTGTGGGCAAACCTGCAGGACCCCCTGTTCGCGATGCTGCATTATGACTATGTCGGGTATTTGCCGGATGACATTCTTGTCAAGGTGGACCGGGCCAGCATGGCCGTAGGCCTGGAAGCGCGTAGTCCGTTGCTCGACCACCGCATATTGGAGTTTGCCTGGTCATTGCCGAGGGATTATCTGTTTGACGGCAAAAACGGTAAGTTGGTACTCAGGGATCTGTTGACCCGGTATGTACCGCGAGAGCTTATTGATAGACCCAAGCGGGGTTTCAGTGTTCCGGTCAAAGAATGGCTCGGTGGGCCATTGCGTGACTGGGCTGAAGAGCTCATTTCAGAGCAGCTGCTTCGCGAGCAGGGAGTCTTTGATGTCAAAGCCGTGCGCCAGGCATGGGCACAGCATCTGCAGGGGTGGGCGAATCATTCGGAATTGATGTGGGCAATCCTGATGTTTCAAACCTGGTGGAGTTCGCGAACGGAGGTCAGGGCCATCGGGGAAAGGCGCTCTGCGTAACGGCTGCCCGAGTATTAAATGTTTGTGCTGGAATACTGATGAATAAAAAAGTTCGGCCGGCGCGTATATGCTTTTTGCTGGATAATCTTACCGGCGGCGGCGCAGAAAAAGTAATATTGAATCTTGCTAGCGGGTTCACGAAGCTTGGCCACCCGGTGGATATTCTGGTGTGCAAGATGGAGGGGGTGCTCTGTAACAGCATTCCGGCGGGCGTTAATCTGGTGCCGCTGAAATCTTCCTCGACAACCCTGGGATTTCTGTGCGCAATGCGTGCGGATCCGGCTGGTTTCAGGGCTGTCGCCGGTATGATCACAAAAAGAAAACTCTTCAGATTCATACCGTCTATTGGCGCTCATCTTAAGGCAAGCAGACCGGCTACGCTGGTATCGGCTCTGCCAAAGTCAAATATAAATGCGGTCTTGGCAAAATATTACAGTGCTACACCGACACGCGTGGTGGTCGGGGCACATATCAATATGTCGATTCAGGAGGCGGAATGCTATAGCAGCGGAAAGAGCAATCTCAGGTACATGCGGCCACTCATGCAAAGGTGTTACCGCCGGGCAGATGCTGTGGTCGCAGTATCAAAGGGGGTGGCAGAAGACATTGCAGATTATCTGTGTCTCGATAGGGATCATGTCATAACGATATACAATCCCATCGAGACGAAGCAGATAGAGACTCTAAGCCAAGAATCGTTGAGTCATCCGTGGTTCGATTCTGCGACTGTGCCGGTTATTCTGGGCATAGGCCGGTTCGTTGCCCAGAAGGATTTCCCGCTCTTGTTGCGCGCCTTCGCCAAACTCAGGGAAAAGAGGCAGGCACGCCTGGTGTTGCTGGGCGGGGATGAATCTTCTGCCGAACAGCGCGAGCATAAACAGGAACTAGGCAGGCTGGCAACCCGGCTTGGTGTAAATGAAGACTTCGATATGCCCGGATTCAAGGTGAATCCCTATTCCTTTTTGCGCAAGGCTTCGGTATTTGTGCTGTCGTCCCGCTATGAGGGGTTTGGCAACGTTCTGGTCGAAGCCCTGTTATGCGGATGTCCGGTGGTGAGCACGAATTGCCAAAGCGGCCCAGCCGAGATATTAAGTGACGGTAAGTATGGAATGCTTGTGCCAGTGGGTGATGAACGCAAGCTTGCTGACGCCATTTGCGAAACACTGGATAATCATGAAGATAAGGCAGTCTTGCGTGCGAGAGGGGAAGAATTTTCCATTGATAATGCGGTAAAACGTTACCGGAAAGTGCTATTTGGCAGCGACTTCTGAAGTGCCCTGCTCTGACGATTCAGCTTATTGCAGTCAGTCGTGAGCTGGTTCTCTTGTGTGGAACAGGTCTTGCGCAAGCATCACTGCAAGCGGAAGCCAGTATATTAGCCATAACTCTCTAGGGCGGGTTTTGAGCGGGTCGGTATCCGCTGACATGCAGATGAAACCGACGACAGGCAGAATGACGTAGATTGAATCGTCCTGCGCATCGTCTGTTTGCAATGCTGCGCGTAGTGCGGTCAGCAATCAGTAGCTGCAGAAACAGCCCGGCCAGGCCGCCATCTCGCGCGGTGGCTGATTATACTATCACCAACCGCTACTCGTTTTTGCAGAGAGCATCTATGTTTGTTTTGACGTCACAGCACAAAGGTTTCGGCCATCAGCGCTACGCCAGGCTCACTGTCAGCCTTGCTGGTTGGCATGGCCGGAATCGTGGCTCTCAGTGTCGAAATCGTCCGCCAGCAATATCGCGAGTGGAAGCCAGAAAAATAGCCATAACTCCCTAGGACGGTCTATGAGTTGATCTTTGTCGATACTCATAATGAGGAATCCGAATAACAGTGCTGACAGATAGAAAGAAGACATGCTGCTATTTTCGGCTTGAATCGCTCTCCGCAAAGCTACGATCAAAATCGCTATGTGCAGTGCAAGTCCGACCAATCCACCATCGCGCGCCGTCGCCAGCATGGAGTTATGAGCATAATTTGCTATAGACGGGCTCCCATGTTCGTCGACCAAAAGCTCTTTTTGGAAGCCGTTGCCAAAAATTGGTGCGTTACTGACTTGTCCAGCAACCGTTTCCCAAATCCCGGGCCTGAGTGGTAGCCCACGGTCTATTTGATGGTATAGCAGGTCCGATGGCGTAACCAGGTAAATAGCAGTTGCCAGGGCGCCGAATATCGTAAGCATCGAAATGATCGACTTGCGCCCCAACTTGTGAATGCACAGTAAAGCTACCGCTGCCACTGTTGCCAACGCCCCCGCCCTGCTTTGGGTCAGAAGTACGGACACCATAAGTATCATGGAAATTGATACAAACAGGGATCGGCTACGGAGAGTCTCTGACTTTAACGCGTAATGGAAACTCAGCAGGGTAAAGAAGCCATATGCGAAAGCAATGGAGTTGGGATTGTCCATGAAACTTATCCCTTCCATGCGCGACCAGGGGAAAGGATTTTTCGAATACCACGCAACCATTGACGTAATCGCCGCAATCGCGGTGAGGAAACATGTGGTTTTCAGGATTCCATCATAGGTGTTCGGGTAGTGATGCCGTATATATACCGTTATCAGAGAGAACATGATGATAGAGGTGGATATCCAGAAGGTTCTCTTTAACTCGGCTGGCGAGAAATCCATGCTCCATAGTGAGGTAATAAACATGTAGCCAACATACAGTAGGATGGCGTGTAGCAAAGCGCTTTTTCTCAGAAACCATAACGTTTTTCCGGCAATAAAGATGCCCGGCAGCAATAAGGCTACAAGATAAAACTTGTACAAATCCACAGCGTTCGGGATGCAAAAAAATCCTGCCAGGAAAAGCGTATAGCTCAGCGTTAGCCAGTTTGGAAGACTTGCCAGTTTGGTGTCAGGAAAAGCTTGCCAAAATGTAAACATGCCTTTTGGCCTGATCAGGAATGTTGGCTCGCTGAAGCGGTGCGTTGTTGTCTATGCATTATGGTTTTCACTATTTTATAGTTAAATAGTTGCCCAGATAATAACAATTGCAGTTTGTAAGGGTATTGAAATTCTTAGCGCCGGTAATGGCGGCTTCTAAGTCCAAGAACACCGGCAATTGAGCCGAATCCATCGGCGATGACGAGGGCACCGAGCGCCAGCTCTGAGCGTTTCGTATTATCGATCAACATTTGGGCAGCAACCCGGTAAAAACCCACCGCTATATTCTTTACAGCCCGTGCAAGAGATTTGGGTACCAGAACAAACAGCTTGACTGGATTTGATACTTTCAGCCTGGATTTTACATAGTGCCTGATGCTCGCACGTCGAAATTCCTCGCGCCACATGTATGCAAAGGTGGTTCGATCGCGCGGCACCCATTCCGTCACCTTTGCGCGGGCGGCCCATACGAATTTATAACCACGCAACTTGATATCCTGGAACAGCAGTTTGTCCTCTCCGCCGCTGAGTGCCAGTAGCGGGTCGAAGCGGAGTCCCAGTCTGGAGAATATCTCCGCGTTCACCAGCACATTGCAGGTGGCTGCCGGTGGATCCGCCTGCAGATCATCAAACGAGTCCGGATTTTGCGGCTTTGCGAAATACCCCGTTTCCTGAACCCAGGCCGCTGTGTCCGCTTCAAATTCCGGTAAGGTCGGGCCGACGACCACATCTGCGCCACTGCTGGACTGTGCAAGCAGTAAATGATTCAGCCATGCCGGATCCGGTGATTCATCGTCATCGACCATCGCCACAAAGCTTGTTCCGTCCGGCAGATTGTCTATGCAGGCATTGCGCGCATGGGAGATCCCTTGCTGCCGCTCGAGAACGTAGGTCAGGGACACGAGCCCGGATTCCTCGAATTCACTGCATATCCGCCGATTTTCCTGGCCGCCTTCGTTGTCGGCAACAATCACTGCAATTTTCGGGTGAGGGACATCGTTGAACGTCTGGCCGGCAAGGCACGCCAGCAAACGTCTGAGGCCCGCCGGGCGCCTGAAGGTGCATATGCATACAGCGACCAGGGTATCTGTTGAACTGCCGGAAATCCTGATTCTTCCTTTGTTTAGCCCACCGCCGGGGCCGGAATTGAAGGCCGCTAAGAATACATTAAGCGAAGGAAAGCTTCCATTTCTGACCCGCCAAGCCCGCTAAGCAAACCTTTTTGCGTCTCTGCGTCTCTGCGTCTTTGCGAGAGATCAAACGGGTCTCCACATCTCGTCAGTCTGAGACTTGATCTCGCCAGGAGTTGGCGAGTAGTGCGAGGATTCTTTCCCGTATACTGCCCAGCTCATCGGGCAGTTTTCGGGATGGTTTGTTGAACGCTTCGCCCAGGCGGACTGCGAACCCGCCTTCGATCAGTGTGTTATGAATCTGCGTCAGGTCACGGGTAAATCCAACCAGTCCGGACTGGTACAGCACCCTGCCCACCCATCTGAACAGTCTGTTGCAGGTGCTGTTATCAGGCTGGGCGTGAAGCCGGCGGGTGAACGACTGCCAGATCAAACCCTGCCAGCTAGCGGGGAGCGGGAAGATAGCCAGCGGTTTACCTCGGTCGGCGACTTCGATCATCATGGAGACACTGTCACCCGTTACGACAAAATAATCCGCATGTTCGAGCAGCGCGAGATAGGGGTTGTCAGTGCAGCCTTGTCGCCACTCAAAGATCTGCGCAGCCTCCGGCAGCTGTGCCCTGAGGGTGTCGACGATGTCTGCTGAGGTTCTGCGGCTGGTTGAGAAGTACAAGCTGCCGCCATACCTTGACTGCAGCTTCCTGCACTGCCTGAGCAATACATTTGTTACCCCGGCGTTAAAGTGGAACGGCCGGGTGGCGCTGCCGATCAGTACGGCGATGATGGGTCTGGGTAGTAACTTCAGTCTTGGCGCCCATGCTTTGGCTGAGCTGGAAATGGCTGCTGTATCCGTTCTCATGAGTGGCAGGGACAGGTGCATGACGTGTGGCAAGTCCGGTAAGCGGTACTGGGGTAGCGTGATAATCAGATCGAAGCGGTCGATCCAGCGCCGTGGCCTGCCGAGTAAAACGATCTTTGTTTTCGGGGACTGCTTTTTTATCCAGAGAGCCGCCATGGCGTGTCTGCGCCCGACGGTAATCACCAGGTCCGGCCAGGGCGGTGAAAGAGCATCCGAGTTGTCAGGGTCCAGATGCTCCAGCGATACCTTGAAACGGGGCTTTCCCAGAACGTATTTTTGCCTGGGGGACAGGTGCTTGACGGTGTAAGCAAGCCCCAGGCTGTTGGCAATCATCTTTACCTGGGCGTTGTCGCCAAGTTTATCGCCTATCAACAACCAGATTCGTGGCGGCGTTGACGTCTGTCGGCTGGCTATTTGAGTGGAATTGTCCAAGCGAGGATAAATGGTAATCAGCCTGTCAGCGAAATATACCACGCCGGTACAGGTTCCAGAAAAGCCCCCAGATAAAAATCAGCGGGTAACGCCGCACCTTTTCCGGGATGTCAATGTGGACGCCGGAGTGACGCTCCAGCTTCCAGGCGAGATAGTCCAGCCCGCCGTCGAAGGTAAAAAGTGCCTTAATCAATCGTGCCAGCGAAAGGAGTTTGCCCTGCACGGCACGTATTTTCCAAGCGACCCGGTTGCTAAAGCGTCGAACTGACGAGATCTCAGCCTGGTAGTCCTGTGTTGGAGGGGTTCCGGAAATTTCACAGTGATAATTCAGCAGCGGAGCGGAGAGGCGGGTAACCTGCTGGTAAAAAGCCTTGCTGGCTTCGGTTAATTCACGTGCGCGCGCCGATGATTCCACCCGCAGTTCTGCGCCATAGCTCAGTTGCAGTCCATTGTTCCACAGTGACTGAACACTGCCCTGTTGTGGAAGGGCGGGTAACACCCGGTTCAGAAAAGTCACCACTGATTGAGCCAGGGTGTTTTCGATAATGTCCCTGGCGGTGTCATCACGGCACCAGGCAACGGCTGTCGGCTGGCTGAAGCGTCCCCACAGGTAGGAATGGAACCATCGTTGTGAGGTTCCCTTGTTCAGGTCGGCTAGCGAGATTATGGCGTATTTGCTGCGGATGGTCTTCCCGCGGTGATCAAACTCTGCATAAAACACGTTCGGCGGCAACAGCCAGTTCCACAGCGCCTTGACCAGGCTGGTGTTGGCGCAGCGGTAATGATCGACGATCAGGTACAGATCGACGAGTCCGTCGTAGGGGTCGCCGCTGCGCAGGCAGGAACCATAAAACAGCACAGCGGTGACGCAATCACCGTGTCTGTCTTTCAGGGATGCCACCAGGTGGGCGAGAGCCGGGTGCTGCGGTGAAGGGGTGAGGTCACCAATGGCTCTAGTCAGTTGTTTCTGTGCCGCCGCCGTTTTCATCGTGTTATCAGGCCCTAATGACCTATGCGTATAAATTCGATATCACCGCCATTGCTGACGGTGACCGGACCGTGTTCCGTACTGGCATGATAAATCTCACCATCGACGGCAAAGGCCCCGTCTATCCACAGGCGGACCTCCCCTGCATTATGACTGAAATAACCGTTTTCCTGCCCGGCATGTCGGTTGGGTCTGCCGCGCAGCACGGAATGAAAGGCGCGAAACACTTTGCCTGTGGGTCGTTGCACCCAGGTGCAATGCAGGGGTGCATTTTCAACGCCCCAATAGGGGTGAAAGCCCAGGAACAATCGCTCCAGCGAACTGATGAGAAGCAGCACCACTGGCCGGGTTTGAGGATCTGCTGCCGAATCGAAT
>Ga0055476_10000032_pt1 | contig 27507 bp, 24 predicted proteins | sample Muzzi_CordC_D2_FD_57682 | JGI IMG/M metagenome (GOLD analysis project Ga0055476, IMG submission 57682) | Wetland microbial communities from San Francisco Bay, California, USA, that impact long-term carbon sequestration - Muzzi_CordC_D2 | ecosystem: Environmental > Aquatic > Marine > Wetlands ... | reverse complement strand
GTGGTCGTGCTGCAGTTCTGCTCGTGGTCGGCGTGGAGGATCAGGAGCTTGTTGAGCGCGCTCCGCACCACGGGCTCGACCGTGTACGGCTCGCTCGGCACCGCGAACATCATGAGCATGAAGTTCTCGAGATACGAGTGATCGTTTTGAGGATAAATGAACGGTTGCCCGATGGACTTCTTGTAGGAGAACGCCGCCAGCGTCTTGGCCTTTGCGAGCAAGCGGATGATGTTGAGCTCGATCTCCTCCGGCGTCTCCTGCTCGGGGTAGTAGGCCGATAGCGAGGCGATCATCGCCGAGAGAATGGCCATCGGATGCGCCGAGGGAGGAAAACCCTCGAAGAACTTCTTCATGTCCTCGTGCACCAGCGAGTGGCGGGTCAGTCGCGTTCGGTAGTCCTCCCGCTCCGATCGCGTCGGCAGACGGCCGTGGATCAGCAGATGGCAGACCTCGGGAAAGCTCGCGTGCTCGGCCAGGTCCGCGATGTCGTAGCCCCGGTAGCGGAGGATTCCCCGCTCGCCGTCGATGAACGTGATGGCGCTCTCGCACGCGCCCGTGTTCGCAAAGGACGGATCGAGCGTTATGGCACCGGTCTGGGAGCGGAGCTTCGAGATGCCGATCCCGACCTCTCCTTCACTGCCGATCGTGACCGGCAGGTCGATTTCCTTCCCATCCAACACGAGCTTCGCTTTGCTCTGCACGCTTCGAAGGATGCCATGCGGCGGTCGGGTGCGCGAGCAGGCAGCCGCATTTTCGACCGGGGTCTTCATTCGGGTTCGACGGGCGTCCCTTGCCGCTGCTTGCATCCGAACAAGGAGGGAATGCCGGGAGGAACGGGCTACGGATCTTCGACGGACCCCAGGATCAGCTCGACCGTGTCGTCGACGGCGTCCTCATCGCCATCGCTCCCGTCGTCTTCGTCTTCGTCCTCGTTCTCGTCCTCGTCGAAATCGGGATCGCTGTAGTCGATCTCGATGTCGACGTCGGCAAGCGACAGTTCGAGCATCTCGAAAAATTCGTCGACCCCGTTACCGGTCCAATCCTCGATGAGGTCCGAAAGGAATTCGTTGAACTCACCGCTGTCGATACGGCGCTCGATCTCGTCGATGTCGTCGTCGTCGAACGCCTCCACGATGTCTTCTCGGAGGGTGTCGGTGTCCCCTTCTTCGATGGCGGCGAGGGCCGAGAGTCGAATCTGCCGGACGGCGCGCTTGCCCAGAAGGATTTCCATGGATGACCTCGAACAACGAGTTTCGGCGCGTGAAATATCCGAGGGTCGGGCCGCTGTCAATCCACCGACGATTTCCCCCGGCCGCGCGCTCGGCGAGCTTCGCTCGCCGAGCGCGCGGCCGGCTCCGCCGAACCTCGGAGGCTCGAACCGAAATCTCGGCAATCCAGACGGTCAGCTTGTGCCCTTAAGATCGTCACCGGAGCGAGAGCGACCGGATCCCTGCCGAAGGATCTCCGCGCTACGTTCCAAATACCTGGATTCATTTTGGAATTCGGGTCGACACGGAGGCCGCCGGGGGATCTTCGGGGCGCTCTCGACTCCGCCACCGAGGCCGGCGTTGCCGTCCATGGCCGCGTCCGTCGTGGGGGGAGCGATCGGGCGCGGGTCCGGACGGATCGAAGGAACGAGGCGAAGTGGATCACGGTAGGCCTGTGGAGTCGCGTGCTCGTCGGATCGCCATTCTCGCAGCGATGCGCAGCGAGCTTCGGCCACTCCGATCCGCCCTCGGCCTGCGCCGCACGAGCGCGCGGGGCGGGGGGCTCTTCCGGGGGGCGGTGGGCGAATTGGAAATCGTTGCTGGGCTGACCGGTATGGGGCTCGCGGCCGGAGCCGCCGGCGCCCGGAAGATCCTGGATGTCGCAGCGCCGGACCATCTCGTCGTGGTCGGGATCGCCGGCGGGATCGGCGGGAGCGTCGCAGTGGGCGACCTCGTCGTGCCGGAGCGCGTGTTGGATCTCGCGACGGGCGCGAGCTTCACCCCGGCCCCGCTCGGCGACCGACGTGCGAGAGGCGTGCTGGCATCGTCCGACGCCCTGCTCGCAGCGCCGGGCGAGGCCGACGCACTCGCGGCGCGCGCGGTCATTGCGATCGACATGGAGACGGCGGCGATCGCCGCCGTTTGTCGGGAGCGCGACTGCCCATGGTCGGTCTTCCGTGCAATCAGCGATCGAGCCGACGACGGCTCGACGGATCCAGCCGTGCTCGGGCTGGCGAATCGGGATGGGAGCCCGAATCCGACCGCGCTGATCCGGTTCGTGCTGGAACGGCCGGGACGGATCCCACAGCTTCTTCGCCTCGCCAAGGGAGCGAATCTGGCGGCGCGAGTGGCGGCGGACGCGGTCGTCGCCGCGCTCACGGCGCGCTGAGCGCGCTCGATCGCTGCGGATTCGTTTGGAATCGAGATCGCTCGCACGCGGCGATCCACGGCCTTCGCCCTCTCTTCGCTCAGCACCGGTCGGCCGGATCCGGCCTTTCGCGCCGAATTCGGCAGTCCTTCGCCGAATTCGGCAGTGGCGACGATCCTCCGGCGTGTCGCGGGCGCGCACCGGCGAGATCGGCTTGGCATGAAACCTGCTCTACAGACGGCATCCACTCGGCCCCACTCGGCTGCGAGCTGCGTTCGCAAGCATCGGGCGGGGAGAAGTCTGTTTGCCAAGGAATCAAGGAGAACGAAAATGGCAAGAATCCCGTCACGCCTCGCCATCGCTTGTACCGCCGCGCTGTTGACGCAAAGCGCCGCGGCCGGCGGCCTGATAGAAATCGATCCGGCCGTATTCGACGCGAATTCGAACGAGATCACCAACCCCTGGTCGCTGATGTCCGAAGGGACCCGCTACACGTTCTTCTCAGAGGGCGTGGACGAGTGCTCCGTGATCTTGGTGGACGTCCTGGAGACGGCCGATCAGTCCCGCACCCACGTCGGCACTGTCGCGGTGAGGGAAGTGCGCGACGAAGCGTGGCACGACGAGGACTGCGACATGGTCCCCGATGTGCTGTATGAATCCACACTCGACTGGTATGCCCAGGACACCGAGAGCAACCTCTGGTACGTCGGAGAGGATACGGTGGCGCTCGATTTCGACGAGTGCGATCACCCCGACGGCATGGGCGGCTGCACCGACGGATCCTGGGAAGCGGGCCTCGACGTCGCGGGAGTCGGCTCCATCGCGAGGGCAGGCATCATCATGCTGGCCGATCCCCCCGCGAACAAGGGCGGGTTCTACTTCCAGGAGTATTACGAGGATGAAGCTCTCGACATGGGAAAGATCCTGACTTCGAGGAAGGTCACTACCATTCCGTACGGCCCGCAGGAAGACTGCATCATGATCAAGGAGTATTCGCCGCTGTCCCCCGGCGAAATCGAACACAAGTACTACTGCGAGGGCCTCGGCTTGATGGTGGTGGAGGAGAATGCCGGCGGGAAGACCGTCTTCGAGAAGCTGGTCGACGTCGGCCCGATCCCCTGATCGCGGAATCGCGAGCCGCGGTGCCGGCCTCGCTCGCGACCCAGCCGCGTCCGTCGGTTGCCGGAGCGCAGACCGACGGACGCGCTGCTCACCGCCTCCGGTGTCGGACGCGCAGTGCCAGGGCCAGTGCCGAGAGCCCCAATCCGGCGAGCATTCCCGTGGACGGCTCGGGAACCACCTGGAAAGACGTGATCGTTCCCGTGAATCGGACGAATATCGAGTTCCAGCAGCCCCGAGCGCCGGAACGGCTCGGCCTTCCGCGCTGCGCTTGCCTCCCGGCGCCTAGCGCTCGAGCTCGACCAGCGACTCGCCGTCGAGCGTGCGGATCTCGCGGCCGAGCTCGCGGAGCAGCGGCAGGCTGTAGACCACGCGGCCGCTCCGCGACGGCTCGCACGTGGCGAGAGCGACGGCCGCCTCGGCGATCGCCTCGATGGGCTCCGTCATGGACGGCTCGATCCAGCGGGTCGCGCCGAGCGCCTCGACGCCCGGGGTCAGCACCGCGGCGACCGGCGCCAACGTGTTGACCGCGATGCCGTCGGCGTAAAGCTCGGCCGCGAGGCCGGCCGTCAGGCGGTTCAACGCGGCCTTGCTCGCGGCGTAGAGGTGCATGCCCCCCTCGGTCTCCCACGGCCCGAAGGGCGGGCCCTCTGGCATCTCCGCCGAAGCCGAGGACACGTTCACGATCCAGCCCCGTCCACGGGCGCGCATGCCGGGGGCGACGAGCTGGGTCAGGACGAGCGGCGCGCGGACGTTCGCGCTGAAGGTGACCTCGAAGTCGCGCAGGGAGAACCGCTCGAACGGGCGGTAGGGGCCCGCTGCCGCGTTGTTCACCAGGACGTCGATCGGGCCGAGGGCGTCGCTGGCCTCGGCGACCGCGGCGGCGCACGAGTCCGGGTCGAATACGTCGCAGTAGATCGCCACGGCGCGCCCGCCGCGCGACTCGATACGCGAGACGGTGTCACGCAGCGTCCCCGGCTGGGTCTTGGGGTGCGCGTCCACGCTTCGCGCCGTGGCGGCGACCGCGGCGCCGGCGGCCGCCAGGCGCTCGGCGATCGCCGCGCCGATGCCGCGGCTCGCGCCGGTCACGAAGGCGACCCTTCCCGCGCAGGGCTTTGCCATGATCCACGCTCCTCAGTAGTGCCGGTAGCGGCGCTGCACGTGCGCGCGGCGGATGCGGATGGCCTCGCGACGTTCCGTGTCGGACACGCTGCGGACGCCGGGGGGCAGGTGCGAGCGGATCGCGTCGAAGGGGACCTTCGCGACGCGCGTCGTCGGAAGCTCCGCGGGCGGCTCCGAGTAGGCCCACCGCACGCTCAGGAACCCCCGCGGCAGGCCGGTCGTGTCGAGCCAGTTCGGCACACCGGGGTCGCGGTGGGCGACGACGTAGCGCTGGGCGCCGTCCGGGTCGGGCTCGGCCTGAAAACGGTTCAGGCTGCTCTGGTGGTGGGCGAAGTCGTGGGACTCGCCCCAGAAGTTCGCCAGGTGGAAGCCGCCGTAGGCCGGCTCGACGGGCACCCGCGTCTCGACGACCAGCGCCTCGTCGGGGCCGAGGTCGTAGCTGCCCCCCGCGTAGACGTTGGTGGCCTGCCCTCCCCAGTGCCCCGCGCCACGCGGCGCGTTCAAGTCGTTGCGCGGCATGAACTGCTCTCCGTCGCCGTTCATGTCGCGGTGCGTCTCGAGCGGGACCGCGTAGAACTCGTTCCAATAGCGCATCTGGTGGTTCGCGATCGCGCCGACCCGGCGCAGCAGTGCGGCCGCGCGCTCCGAATCGAGCGGCGGCGGATGCGCGCCCTCGGAGCCGATGCGCACGATCGCGAGGTCGAGGGGATCCTCGTGCTCCCAGTCGTAGAAGAGCTCGCGCAGCACCAGCCAGCGCGACGTGTACTCGGCCTCGCGCCGCTGCGTGCGCGTGGCCAGGAAGTTGCCCGTGTGGCCGGCCGGCCGCTCGGGCGCGAGCAGGATCTCGAAGCTCCCGTCGGGCTCGAGCTTCAGCTTCGCCGAATCGAGGACGCCGCCGTTGGCCCGCGTCCCCGGCGCGAGCTCGGCAATGCTCCCCGAGTCGCCCACGTAGCCGCTGGGCGTCTCGAAGATCACGTAGTGCGGCGGCTTGCGGCCGGTCACCGGACGCCCGCGGACGACGTACGACTCGGCTCCGTCGATCGGCGCGTAGAGATACACCGCGTCCGCGTTGTCGATGGTGCTCTTGTCGGTCGGCTCGATCGCGCGCCGGAAGTGGGGGAAGAGCGGATCGTCGAGGGCGCGGCCGATCGCGCCATGAACGAAGCCGAGCAGGTAGCGGTAGCCCTCGGCCAGCGTGCGCTCGTCCGACGGCGGGGCGTGGAGCGCCGGGTCGTCGATGGCCTCGCGGGCCGCCTCGAGCTGGGCGATCAGCTCGTTCCACGCCGCCCGGAGCGCTCCGTTCGCATCGCTCACCGCGCGTCCTCCCAGCCGAAGCGCTCGAAGAGATCGGCGAGTCGTCCGTGGATTTCGCCGGCCTCGAGGCCGAACTCCGCGAGACTGTAGCGATGGCTCGTCGAGTGCGATCGGGCGCGCGGCCGTGCGGCCGCGAGGGTCGCCTCGAACGCCGGCGTCATCTCGATCCCGAGCTGCGCATAGACACGCTCGACCAGCTTCGTAGGCTCCGTCACGAGCTCCGTGTAGTCCACGATCGCCTGGGGAGTATCCGGATGGCGCGCCAGCACCTCGAGCGGGTGACGATAGGTGTGGAAGGACTGCTCGGCGAGCACGCGCAGGGAGCGCTCCATCTCGGCATCGCTCCACTTCCGCATCCCCCAGGCGAGCCGCATCAGCTGGAGCAGGCTCGGGATCGTCTCGTAGGGGTGTCGGACCGGCACCACGACGCGGGCGTCGGGGAAGGTCTCGAGCAGGCTCTCGACCCGTCCGGCGAAGATCGGATTCTTCGACAGGTGCGTCTTGTGCCCGCCTTCGAGGCAGAGCTGTCGGCGCACGCACTCCGCATAGAAGCCCATGTGGCGGCGTCGCTTGCGCTCGGGCCACTCGTCCACGTGATAGAAGTCGAGCTCGTGCAGGTATGGGAGCCGCACGATCCACGAGCCCGAGGCGCACGAGTACGTCAAGACGCCGTCGTCCTCCTCGGGCTCGAAGAGGCTCATGGCGTGAATGTCGCGCGTCTTTCCGAAGCGCCGCTCGTCCCAGGCGCGCACCCGTCGCTCGATCGCGCCGCCGAGCCAACGGCGGTCGAGGCGACCCAGCGCGCGCACGGCGCGCTTCTGGAGCAGCGACGGGAGGAAGAGTTCGTAGAGCCGGAAGACGCTGAAGCGCCCTGCGTCCTGGTTCATCAGCCGATGGAGCAAGGTCGTGCCGCTGCGCGCGTGCCCGAGAATGAAGACCGGGGCGATGATCTCGGTGCGGCGCAGCGAGGGGAAGAGGACGGGATCGAGCGCGAAGCAGACCGCGTGAAAGCTCGCGACCCCCGGGACGACCAGCAGCAGCGAGAAGAGCAGCTTGCGTCGATTGCGCGGGTTCCGCTCGCTCCAGGCCAGCCGCAGCATGCGCCGCCAGGTCGCGAAGTCGAAGTAGAACGAGAACGACCGGCCGTCGAGCCGAGCCATCACCCCTTCTCCACCGGAGCCACCGGCGACGAGACCGTGCGCTCGACGACGAACTCGAGCGGGCCTCGGCAATCGGCGGGAGCGGAGGCCGTTCGAACGCGCGCAGTCAACGACAACGCTCGTGCCCCACCAGCTCGGAAATCACCGCGACCGCCTGGTCCATGGTCGACGAGGGGCCGAAGGCCGCGGCGACGCCCTTTGCGAGCAGGGTCTTCTCATCGGACGGAGTGATGACGGATCCGCCGAGAACCACCGGGGTGTTCAGGCCGGACTCGCGCAATCCCCGGAGAATCTCGTCGATGTAGTGCAGGTATTCCCAGGAATGCGCACTCAGGCCGATGAGGTCGACACCTTCCTCCATGGCCGCCTTGACGATCGCGGGCGGAAGATTGAAACGACCGATGTAGACGACCTCCATGCCCGCCTCGCGCAGCGCATGGGCGATGGACATGGCGCCGACCTCGTGCTGGTCGAGACCGACGACGGCGATGAGGATCCTGGCGCGCGTCATGACGAATCGTCTTTCGGCACGCGATCAAACGGCAAGGGGCGACTCGAGCAGACCGAACGGATCGTAGGGTGCACCGTAGGCCTCGCGCAGCACGCCGCTGCTCTCCCCCATGGTGGCCCCGCACTCGGCCGCGGTGATGAGGTGCCGAATCAGATTCTCTCCCTCGCGACCGGCAGCGGCGTGAAGCGCTCGCAGCGATTCACGCCAGGCCGAGTCGTCCCGCGCAGCACGGTACTCCCGCAATTCTTCGACGCGCTGCCGCGCGGGCTCGATCTTCGCCTCGCTTTCGTCCCGCAGGAGGGTGTCTTCCGCTTCCGGCACGCGGAACACGTTGAGTCCCACTTTCGGGCGGGAGCCGTCGTCGATCTGCCGGGCGTAGCGCGACATGGCATCGGTGAAGAGCTTCCGGAACCAGCCGTTGTCGGACAGTGCCGCCGGGTCGCCCATGGCTTCGATCTCGTGCAGCATCGTATCGATCCGTCTCTCCATTTCGTCGGTGAGCGTCTCGATGAAATAGGAGCCACCCAGCGGATCGTTCACGTGGCTCATGTTGCTCTCGAGCGCGATGATCTGCTGGGTGCGCAGGCCGACCTCGTGGGCCGCCGCGCTCGGCGTCCTGAAGGCCTCGTCGAAGGTCGAGATCTCCATCGCCTGCACTCCGGCCATCGCCAGCGCCATCGCCTGGACGGTTCCGCGAACGACGTTGTTGATGGGTTGCTGGGCGGTGAGCGACAAGCCCGAAGTGTGCGACGCGATGTTCACCGCCATGGAGCGCGGATCCTTGGCGCCGAACTCTTCCTTCATCATCCGGGCATAGAGGCGACGCGTCGCTCGGATCTTGGCGACCGTCTCGAAGACGTCCATGGAGCAGTTGACGAGAATCGCGATGCGCGGCGCAAAGCGGTCGATGTCCACGCCCCGCCGCAACAGCTCGCGCACCACATAACGGATCTCGACGAATCCCAGCGCCATCTCCTCGACCGCATTCAAGCCGCCATCGCTGATGAAGTAGGTGTCTTCGAGAAAGGAGTGGAATTTCGGCATCTCGACGCTGCAGAACTCGATGGCATCCGCGCTCAGACGCAATCGCAGCTCGAACGGACTCTGCGTGGCGTAGCCGCAATCCTCGCAGAAGAAGGGAGCGTTCACGACCGATCCGCGCAGCGTCTTCGGGTCGAGCCCGTGCGCGCGCGCAGCCCCATAGAAGCCGGCGATGCCGAAAGCCGGCGACAGCGACGCCGAGAAGCTGACCTCGCCCAGCGGCAGGCCGTCGAACAGTGTGGTGTAGTCGGCTCCGGTGCAGAGCGATACGCCCTGAGTGCCCACCGAATGCTCCGCGAAGGGGTGATCGGCATCGATGAGCGCCATCGTCGGCGCATCGCCGATGACGTCCAGGCCCGTCTGTCCCTTGGACAGGAGATCCTTGAGCTGCTCGTTCGAACGGCGGGGATCGCCTTCGCCCGACAGCTCGCGATGGATCCACTTCCCGCCGTCCGTCTCGAGCCTGCGCCCGCGGGTGTAGGGATAGCTGCCCGGATCTCCGAGGTCGTTCTCGTAATCGAGCTCTCGAACGTCGGCGGGACGGTAGACGGGCTGGAGGCGAATCCCGGATTCGCTGCTTCGGCCGCTCATCGCCCCACCTCTTTGCGACTCGCGAGCGAGCTGGTGTTGAGGCGCATGCCGCCATCGATGTCGATCTCGGCGCCGTTGATGAAGCCCGCGGCATCCGAGGCGAGAAAGGCGACGAGCGCTCCGACTTCCTCGATCGTTCCGAAACGCCGCGCCGGGGTACCGGCCATCGCATTCTCGCGAATCGGCTCGGGCATGGCACGAACCAGCTCCGTGGCGATCATCCCCGGCAGGATTGCGTTGCAGGTAATCCCATGCCGTGCGTATTCGAGGACGACCGTGTGGGTCAGCCCGATCACACCGGCCTTGCTCGCTGCATAGCCCACCTGGCGGTGCAGGCCGCCGCGGGCCGCCACCGAGGAGACGTTGATGATGCGTCCCCAACCCTTCGCGACCATGGCGCCGATCACCGCCTGGATCGTGTAGAGCTGTCCGCCCAGGTTGACGCCGAGCTCACGGTTCCAAGCCTGTGGGGTCATGCGATCGAGCGGCGCGATGTTGTCGACGATGCCCGCGTTGTTCACCAGCACATCGACGTCGCCGATCTGGTCCCGGACTGCGGCGACGCCGGCCAGCACGGCCTCGGGATCCGAAACGTCGAAGACCGCCGCGACGGCCCGGAAGCCCTCGGCGGTGAGCGCGTCGGCGGCATTCCCGACGCCGTCCTGGATGTCCGTCAGCGCCACGGCCGCGCCCTCGGCGGCCAGCGACCGCGCGATCGCGCGCCCGATTCCGCGCGCCGCACCGGTTACGAGGGCCGTTCTTCCTTCGAGCAGCATGGCTTCCTACTCTCGCTGGTGTGTTCCACTCGTGTGTCGATTCGCCGTCGTGGAATCAGGCGATGACCTTCCTGGCGCGCAGATCCTCGATCGCCGCGGTGTCGTAACCGAGCGAGGCGAGGATCTCGTCGCTGTGCTCGCCGATGCCGGGGGCCGGCCTCGGTGCGACCTTCCGGTAGCCGTCGATGCTCATCGGACTGTCGACCGTGCGCGCGGACGATCCTTCGATCTCGCGTAATACACCGCTCACGCGCAGCTGCCGGTCGTCCGCCAGGTCGGCCAGTTGGGCGACCGGGCCGAAGGTGACCGACGCGGCGTCGAGGATCTCCCGCCAGCGGTCGTAGGTCTTCGACGCGAAGACCTCGTCCAGAAGATCGACGAGATCCGCAGCGTTCTCGCGCCGTGCGGGCTTGTCGTTGAAGCGCGGATCGGCGAGCAGCTCGGGGTGGCCGATGCAGCGCGCGAAACGTTCCCAGTCCTTGTCCTCCTGAATCATCAGGAGAAAGAACCATCGCTCGTCGGCGGACTCGTAGATGTTCACGAGAGCGTTCGTCGACGCCTTGCGAGAGAGGTGTTCGAAGTGGGATGCTCCGCACAGCATGGCCTGTACCATCACCGAGTTGGACCAGACGCCGTTGGCCATCAGCGAGCTGGTCACCTTGGCGCCCTTGCCGGTTCGTTCGCGCCGGTAGAGAGCCATCATGATCGCTCCGAGCAGAGCCAACGCGCTCGAGTGATCTCCCATGCCCGCCATTGGAAGTGCGGGTTCGGATCCCGTCGAGCGAATCGAATCCATGAGTCCGGAGCGTGCCCACCAGGCCGTCGCATCGTAACCGGGCTTCTCGGATTCATCGCCGAGGTCGCCGTAACCGGTGGCGTGAGCGAAGATCAGGGTCTCGTTGATGCTGCGCAGGTCGGCGTGGGTGAGTCGCAGCCGTTCGAGCACGGAAGTCGGGAAATTCGTCACGAGAACGTCGGCCCAGGCGACCAGACGGGAGACGATCTCGCGTGACTGCGGATTCTTGAGATCGAGAGCGATGCTCTTCTTGTTGCGCGAATCGAGCATCCAGCAGTAGTTCTTCTCGCAGGCGGGCAGAGGCGGCATCTGAGCCAGATAGCGATAGGGGTCGCCGGTGCCGGGCGGCTCGACCTTGATCACCTCGGCTCCGAAGTCCGACATCACGGTCGCGGTGGCCGGACCAAAAATGAAGGTGCCGACGTCGAGAACCTTGATGCCTTCGAGGATGATGTCGTCGCGAGGGGGATCGGAGTTACGCATGCGCTGCTCCCGGACACATCGACCGACGAGGCGTTAGCGGTCACCAAACTACGGATGCGTGTTGGGCCTGTCAACCGAAGACCGGCCCTCGTCCGCTCTCGATATTCATCCACGACCTCGTCGATCCGAACGAGGTCGAGAGCCTGCGGGTCGCGACGCTTCGCGTTACGCCCAAGACGAATGCAGACCGACACACCGAGCGGGCTTTGCGGCGCTACCGGGCCGCAGCAAGCAGGCGTTCACCCGCTACACCGAAACGGGAAGTCGTTCCCACCCGCGTACGGTCGAAGTGTGTGCACGCTTGGCGTGGTCGTGATCGACCGCCCAGTCCGGCCAGCGGTCGAGGACCTCTTCGAGGGCGATCTGGCCCTCGAGCCGAGCCAGAGCGGCACCCATGCAGAAGTGGATTCCGTAGCCGAAGCTCAGGTGGTGATCGATCTTTCGGCGCACGTCGAGCTCGTCGGGATTGGCGAACCGTCGCTCGTCCCGGTTGGCTGAGCCGTTGAGCAGGAGCATCACGGATCCTTCGGCAATGCGCGTGCGGTAGTGCTCCACGTCCCGCGTCACGTAGCGCGCCTGTACCGGGGAGGGAGCCTCGAAGCGAAGGATCTCCTCGATCGCCGAGGGCACGAGGCTGCGGTCTTCGGCCACGAGCCGGCGCTGCTCCGGGAATTGGTCGAGCAGATAGCCCGTCCACCCGATCAGCCGCGTCGTCGTTTCGTTGCCCGCGCCCGCCAGGAGCCCGATGTAGAGAAGCAGCTCCTGGTCCTCGAGGTTTCGCTCCACGCCCTTCTGATCGACGAAGGTCGCCTGCAGGAGTTCGGTCATCAGGTCGTCGGACGGGTGCTTCCGTCGCCACGCGATGTATTCCGAGTACTTGCCCGTGTCGCCGAGGAGCGCTGCATCCCCCGACGCCGTGCCGCTCCCCTCCGGCATCCGACCGTCCTCGAGCGCCAGACCGCGGTCGACCCGACTCCGAATCTCCTCCTGGTCCTCTTCGGGAATGCCGAGCAGCATGCCGATCACTCGCATCGGCATCTGCGCCCCCAGGTCCTGGATGAAGTCGAACCCTCCGCTGCCGACCAGCGGGTCGAGGCTTCGAGCACAGAAGGAGCGGATTTGCGGCTCGAGTGCTGCGATTCGCCGCGGAGTGAACATCCGGGCAAGGATGCCGCGATGGATGTCGTGGAGCGGCGGATCCTCGAAGAGCACGATGCCCGGCGGAAATTCGACCCCACTCTTGATCATCTCGAGGATCGAGCCCCGAGCCGAGCTGTAGGATCGCCAGTCGACCAGGCCGGCCTCGACGTCGTCGAAGCGTGAGAGTGCCCAGAAATCGTATTTCTCGTTTCGATACAGCGGCGCTTCATCCCGCAGTCGTCGCCAGACGGGATGCGGATCGGCATCGATCTCGAAGTCGTAGGGGTCGTAGTAGATCTCGCTCATTTCGATGCTCCGTCGTTGGATCCGGCTACCGAGCGCGTGGGGATGCTCTGCGTCGAAGCGGCCGCCGTCCTCGCGCAGTGCCGGCCCGCGCTCGCACAGCTCGGCGCAGTACGAAGCCGAAGCGAGCATCGGGTCGGGATCGCTGGAGAGATCTCGTTCGACGCGGTCCATCGAGCACTCGTTTCTTCGCCTCGATCATGAAGGGGCGGGCACCCGCACCCCGGTCACGCCGGTTCGTCCTCGAGATACAGCGAAAAGAGCAGGTTGAAGTCGGATCGGCGCTCGCCCGGCTCACCCGAAGGGCCGATGAAGAGACCCAATACGCTGGTCAGGCACACCCGGGCTGCCGCTTCGGCTTCGAGTCCGGCGCGCAACTCGCCGCGCGCGACCGCTCTCTCGAAGTGGTGCGCGAGCGCCTCCACGATCGGGAACGGTTGCTCGTCGATGGGGAGCTCGCTGGGCCGCCGAGCGTAGATCGCAATCATTTCGCGAAATAGATCCGCGTCTCCGAGCCGCGCCTCGAGCTCGATCAGACCTTCGGCCAGCTCGTGCAGCGCCTCTCGCAGGCCATTCGCCTGGTCGAGACGGGATGCCAGCGTTCGCTCCTCGAGCCACTCGAGTTCGAGGAGCACGTGCTCCTTGGTCGGAAAGTGGAAGTAGAAGCTCGGCCGCGATACCCCGGCTTCCCGGGCGATGTTCGCCACGCTGGCGCGAGAAAAGCCGACGCGCCGGAACTCGGCGATCGCGGCCTCGAAGAGGCGGGCTCGGGTGGCGTCGACTCGCCGTTGGCGGCGCCCGGGTAGCGCTTCGGGAAACGTCATCGGAGCAGTCTGGCGTGGGGCATTCCGTCTGTCAATTCAAAGTGACATGTGTCAGATCGACTCGGACGAGTGGTGGGGCGCGCTTCACGCGCGGCGCTTTCGGCGCCCGTTCGCGATCGCGACACACACCCCGCGGCGCTACGAGCGGCTTCGAAAGCGAAGGGGCAGTGCGGTCAGGCCGCGGATGATGAAGGTCTCCGCGTACCGGAGCTTCTCCGGCTCCGCGATTTCGAATTCGTCGAGGCGCGCGAGAAGCCGTTCGAAGCTGATGCGGGCCTCGGTTCGGGCCAGGCTGGCGCCGGGACAGAAGTGCTCTCCGTGTCCGAAGGCGATGTTGCGCCGGGCGTTCGGGCGTCGCGCATCGAAGCGATCCGGGTCGTCGAAGATGCGCGGGTCGCGGTTGGCCGCGCCGACGGATCCCATCACGACGGAGCCCGCCGGGATGTCGACTCCGGCGATCTGCGTATCGACCAGCGCCAGACGGAAGGTGCTCTTGATCGGGCCCTCGAGGCGAAGACATTCCTCGACGAAGTTGCCGAGGCCCGCCGGATCGGAGCGCAGCTCGTCTCCGAGAGCCGGCTGTTCCGCGAGGACCCGCATTCCGGCCGCGATCAGACGCGCCGTGGTCTCCTGCCCCGCGGCGAATAGGATGCTGGCGATCCGCACCACGTTCGCCACCTCGGGGAGTTCGCCATCGGGAAAGCGAGCGATGGCGAGTCGGCTCATGACGTCGTCACCCGGCTCGGCGCGACGCTCCTCGATGTAGCGGGTGAAGCAGGGCTGCATGTTCGCGAAGACGCTGTCGCCGCCGTGTTCGCCTTCCGGGTTGCCCACATTGCCCCTCGTGCTCCCCAGCCAGCCGCGGAACTTCTCGTGGTCTTCGAGCGGTACCCCCAGGAGATCGGCGATCACGAGCAGAGTGAAGGGCTTTGCGTAGGCGTGACCGATCTCCGCCTCGCCGCGCTCGCCGAACTCATCGATCAGCTCGTCGGCGAGTCGCCACATGAACACCTCGTTCTCCTTGAGCCGGTTGGGCGTGAAGAGCCTGCCGGCGAGCGCGCGCTCCCGTGTGTGACGGGGCGGGTCGAGCGCGACCAGCTGGTTGCCCATCGGGATCTCGGCGCGGCGACGCTCGATCAGCTCTGCCCAGCTCTCGCCCTCCTCGGGCTGCGGTAGGGGCACGATCGGGCCCAGCGACGAGACGATCGCCGAGAAGTGCTCGTTGTCCGAATGGACCTCTACGATGTCATCCAGCCGAGACAGGATGAAGACGCCCATGTGCGGCTCCCGGAACACGGGGCCGCGCTCGTGCAGCGCGGCATAGTAGGGCGTCGGGTCCTGGAGGAGCTCGGGGTCGGTGAAGAAGTTCCGCTCCAGAGCGTCCATCAGTCGTCTCCGGAACTGCTGTCGAAGGGAGTCGAGAGCGCGTGAGCCATCTGCTTCATGATGTCGCCGATGGTGCAGTAGCCCTTGTCGTAGTCCGACGGCCGCTTGCCGCCACCGCCGACGCGCAGTGAGAGGTCGACGTCCTTCGCGTGGGCGCGCAGCGCGCCCACGCTGCACTGCTCCCTGGGAATGTGCTGGAAGGGGTCGTACTGGAAGTGCACGGTGGCGTTCTGCCAGGTCATCTTGTGGATGTCCTCGTCCGGCACGTCCTTCAGGGTCGCCCACAGCTTCTCGGGCGCCTCTGGCCAGGTCGAGTCGGAGTGCGGGTAGTCGCACTCCCAGGTGATGTTGTCGAGGCCGATCAGATCGCGGTTGCGCACTCCCGCCGCGTCGTCGATGAAGCAGGTGACGAGATTCTCGCGGAAGACGTCGCTCGGCTTCTTTCCGCCCGGGAAGGCGTGCAGCGTCCAGTGGTGGTGACGGTGATGCACGTAGTCGATGCGTTCGAGGAAGTAGGGGATCCAGCCGATCCCGCCTTCGGACAGTGCGACCTTGAGATTCGGGAACTTCGCGAAGACCTCGGAGAAGACGAGCTCGGAAGCGCAATTGAACAAGGTGATGGGCGTGCCGGCGATCATGATTTCGACCGGCGCCCCCATGTCCTGCATGGCGAGGCGCGTGCCCGAGCCGATGTGGATGCACACAATGGTGCCCTCGTCGGAGCACGCCTTCCAGAAGGGGTCCCAGTGGGCGTCGTGCAGGCTCGGGTAGCCGAGGGCGCCGGGGTTGTCGGCGAAGGTGATGGCGTGACAGCCCTTCGCGGCGACGCGTCGCACCTCGCGGGCCATCTCCTCGGGATCCCAGATGGGCGGGATCGCGAGCGGGATGAAGCGGCCGGGATGCTTTCCGCACCACTCGTCGATGTGCCAGTCGTTGTAGGCGCGCAGCATCGTGACGGCGAGCTCGACCTCGCCGGCCGTGGCCTGGCGGCCGAAGAGCTCGCCCACGAAGCCGGGCACCGTGGGGAAGCAGAGCGAGCCGAGCACGCCGTTGGCGTTCATGTCGTCGATTCGCGCGTCGACGTCGTAACAGCCGGGCCGCAGCTGCGACAGCGCCGTCGGCTCCATGCCGTACTCCTCCGGCGGGCGGCCCGCGACGGCGTTCAACCCGACGTTGGGAATCTGTGCGCCCTCGAACACCCAGAGGTTGCTGCCGTCGTCCTTCGTGACGAGCTTCGGCGCGCGGTCCTTCCACTTTGCGGGAACGTGGTGGTCCCACATGTCCGGCGGCTCGCAGACGTGATCGTCCACGCTCACGAGGATCATGTCGTTCATCTGCATGGTCGTCTCCTCGAGCGGCTCAGCGTCGCGGCAGCCCGAGCACGCGCTGGGCGATGATGTTGCGTTGGATCTCGGACGTGCCCGCAGCAATGGTGCCCCGGAAGGTCTGGAAGTACTGCGTCATCCACGGGACGCGCCCGAAGCTCTCGTCGTAGCCGCAGCTCTCGTACTCGACGTCGAGCGCGTCGGTCCCCTGGACCTCCGCGGCGAGGCGCGCCGCGCGCTGGGCGATCTCGGTGCTGAAGAGCTTGAGTACCGAGTGCTCGGGCGAGCTCTCGCCCCGGGCGAACTTCGCAAAGCCCCGGTATCCCATGAACCACAACGCCTGGGCGTCGACGTACAGGCTGGCGAGTTCGTCGCGGAAGGCTTCGCTCTCACCGATGCGGCGACCGTCGGGGCCGGGTTGCCGCGCCAGCTCGCGGATTCCATCGAGCTGGCGGTCGAGGGTCGCAGCGCCGGCGAGCCACATCATCCCACGCTCGTGAGCGAGCGACCCCGTCGAGATGGCCCAGCCCTGGTTCAGCTCTCCAACCAGGTGATCGAGTGGCACCACGACGCCGTCGAAGAAGACCTCGTTGAAGTCGACGTGATCGCGGTCGTTCATCTCCGGCAGCGGGCGGACGCTGACGCCCGGCGCCTTCATGTCGACGATCACGACGCTGATGCCCTTGTGCTTGGGCGCGTCGGGATCCGTGCGTACGAAGCAGAAGCAGTAGTCGGAGTGATGCGCGCCGGAGGTCCAGATCTTCTGGCCGCTCACCACGAAGTGGTCGTCGTGAATCTCGGCTCGGGTCGACAACGCCGCAAAGTCGCTGCCCGCGCCGGGCTCGCTCATTCCCAGGCACCACGCGATCTCGGCGCGAAGGGTGGGAAGCAGATACGCGTCCTTCAGGTGGTCGCTGGCGTAGTCGTGCAGCGAAGGAGCGATGATGCTCAGGCCCTGCGGATTGGCCGTTCGGTTGACGTGGAGCTTCGCCATCTCTTCGAAGTAGACCAGCTGCTGAACGGGCGTGAGGTTCCGCCCTCCGAGCTCCGGCGGCCAACCTGGAACGAGCAGCCCGGCGTCGAAGAGCCGCCGCTGCCAGCGGCGTGCCCAGCCCGTGAGGTGCGCGGAGCTCGTCTGCGGCTCGGCGCGCATCTCGTCCATCGCCGGCTGGTTTGCAGCGATCCAGGCTCGAAGCTCGGCTCGAAACGTTTCGGTGTCGGCATCGTAGTGAAGCTTCATGCTAGACCTCGAGCCAGTCGGCGATGCGCCGGCGGTGCGCGCGGCCCGTGCCGAAGAACGCCTCGAGGGTCTTCGCACGCTTCACGAAGAGCTGCACGTCGCTCTCCCAGGTGTATCCCATCCCGCCATGGATCTGGATGGCATCCTCGCAGACGCTCCGCTGGCAATCGCTCGCCGCCGCCTTGGCCATCGAGGTGGCGAGCGTGCGCCGCGGGTCGTCTTCGGCCACGGTCATCAGCGCGAAGTACCCGATGGCGCGGGCCTTCTCGACCTGCACGAACAGGTTCGCGCACTTGTGTTGGATGGCCTGGAAGGCGCCGATCGGCTGGCCGAACTGTTGCCGACTCTTGCCGTGCTCGATCGTCATCTCGAGCAGCGTCTGGCAGACTCCGACGCACTCGAGTGCGGCGGCCACGGTGGCCCGCTCGAGCGCCCGCGCGAGCGACCGGGCGCTCGCGCCGGGGATGCCGAGCACGCGGTCGGGCTCGACCCGCACGCCGTCGAAGCGAAGCCGGGCGAGCGGGCGGCTGCCGTCGAGTGCGGCCAGCCGTCGCGCGGTCGCGGCGCCCTGCGGAACGACGAAGAGCCCAATGCCGTCGCCTTCGTCGACGCGGGCGGCCACCGCAATCTCGTCGGCCGTGTCTCCGTCGAGCACGGACGAGTGCTCGCCCTCGAGGATCCAGGCGTCGTCGTCTCGTCGCGCGGCGACGCTCGTTCCGGGTTCCCGCGACGCAGCCCGACCGTGATCGATCGCGAGAGCGCCGCGCAATTCGCCCGCTCCGGCCGGACGCGCGAAACGCGCCAGCGCGTCGGGTCCCCCGGCCTCGCACACGAGTGGGAGGAACTGCGTCACGGTGGCCAGGAACGGGCCGGGTGCGACGTGACGCCCGTGCGCCTCCACCACCAGACCCAGCGCAGTGAAGCCCAGCGCGAGACCGTCCAGCTCTTCCCGCAGATCGATTGCCGCCCAGCCGAGCTCGCGAGCAGCCTTCCAGGGCTGTTCGGGCGTGCTGCCATTCTCGGCGACGTCGCGCACCAGCGCGGTCGGGCACTCGAGCGCGAGCACGGATTCGACCGAATCCACGAGTTCCTGCTCTTCCGGCGAGATCTCGAAGTCCATGCGGTTGCTCAGGCCGTATCGTTCGGGCGAGCAGCGATTCCGAGCATGCCGCGCGCGACGAGCAGGATCTCCCGCTTGTGCTTGCCGAGCTCGGCGCTGCTCCGCGGATCGACGAGCTGGTCGAGGGCGAGCCAGGGCATCGTTGCAAAGTGGAAGATCGTGGTCCCGGCCATCAGGCTCAGAAAGCGATAGGGCTCGATCCGTAGCTGGAACTCGCCCGACGCGACGCCTTCCGCGATCACCGCGCGGAACCAATCGCCCAGGCCCCGACCCGCCTCGATGAACGGAGTCAGCTTGCCCGGTTGGGCGCTCGCGGCCTCGCGCAGCATCAGCCTCGCGATGCTCGGCCGCTGGTTGACGAGATCGATCCAGCCGGTCAGCGCCGCTTCGAGGCGTTCGACCGTGCTGCCGGTGGTGGGCAGGGGCGCCTCCAGATCGCGGAAGAGCTCGTCCAGCATCACCGAATAGAGTTCGTGCTTGTCGCCGAAGTGGTAGAAGATCGCTGCCCGCCGGATGCCGACCTCGGCGGCGATGTCGTCGAGCCGGGTGGCTTCGAAGCCGTGCTCGGCGAACAGGCGCTCGGCGGCGGCCACGATCTCGCTGCGGGTCCGCATGCCGTCGCTTCGGCGGCGAATGGGCTTGGGGGCGGCGGATTCCCGAGACATGGCGCTTGTTAATATACTGGCGCGAAAGTAAAATAGGCAACAGTTCGGGCGACTCCCGCGTGAGACACCCGGAGTGAAGGCGCCCTTCCCAAGCTTCGGGCGGCATCCGTCCGGAACGAGCCAACGGAGTCCAGACTCATGTCCCTTCCCGCGGATCAGATCGTCATGTCCGCCGACGACCACCTCGACATCCACGCCATGCCGCCCGACGTCTGGTCGCTGCGGCTCCCCAAAGAGTGGCGCGAGCAGGGCCCGCGGGTCGAGGACACGGACGACGGTCCGTGGTGGTTCTGCGAGGGCCGACGCGTCTCGCCGAGCGGCCGCAAGGAGAAGGGGTACATCTCGGCCAACGACCACGGCTTCCGGCCCGGGCAGCCGGCTACGCGACTCGAAGACATGGATCGCGACGGCGTGCGCGCGCAGGTCGTCTACGGTCCGACCTGCACCCAGCTGCGGATCACCGACGCCGGGCTCTACGAACAGGTTGCGATGGTCTACAACGACTGGGCCGCCGAGTTCCAGCGCGAGGATCCCGATCGGCTGATCCTGCTCGCGGATCTTCCCTCTCACGATCCGGAAACTGCGCGGCAGGAGCTCGAACGCTGCGCGAAGCTCGGCCACAGAGGCGCGATCGTGAGCAGCACGGTGGGCCGCGGCGAGCCGCTCTTCGACGAGGTCTGGGATGGCTTCTGGGACACGGCCCAGGAGATCGGCATTCCCATCCACGTCCACCTCGCGGGCGGACTTCACAGCCTGCAGATGCAGCTGGGCTCGTGGCGCATGCCCGCTGCGGTTGCCGTGGTTCCGATGCAGCTCGACGAGACCCTCGCAGGCCTGATCTTCTCCGGCACCCTCGAGAAGCGCCCCGATGTCAAGTTCGTGATGGGCGAGGCGGGGCTCGGTTGGATCCCCTACGTGGTCGAGCGACTCGACCACGAACTCGACAAGTACGGCGCGAAGATCAAGGACTACAAGATCGCGATGCGGCCCAGTGAGATCTTCGCGCGGCAGGTGTTCGTCACATACGAGGACGAGCAGCTCGGCGTCGAGCTGATTCCGCGGATCGGGGTCGACAACGTCATGTGGGCCTCGGACTATCCCCACGGCGACAGCACATGGCCCCACTCGCGCGAGGCGCTCGCGGAGTCACCGCTTTCGCAGCACGGCCCCGAGGTGCTCCGCAAGGTGACGTGCGACAACGTTGCGCGCGTCTACGGCTTCCCGGTGTGACAGGCCGGCGCGGCGCGCCCCTGCCCGGTCCTCCGAGCGTCTCGTGAGCGAAGTCCCTCGACCCGACGCCCACGCCGAGACGATCCCGTCGGCGGTGGCGGCGAGCATCGCGGCATGGCCGAGCGCCGAAGCCGTCGTCGAGCCCGACCGTCGGGTCAGCTACGCCGAGCTCGGCGAGCTCGTCGATGGGTCGACGCGCGCCATGCTGGCGGCCGGCGTGGAGCCGGGCGATCGGGTCGCGATCTGGGCGCCCAACGGCCTGGGCTGGATCGTCGCCGCGCTGGGCGCGCAGTCTGCCGGTGCCGCGCTGGTGCCCATCAACACGCGCTTCAAGGGCGAGGAGGCCGCGTACCTGCTCTCCGCCTCGCGGGCGACGACATTGGTGACGACGCTGGGCTTCCTCGAAACCGACACCGTCGCCATGTTGTGCGCCGCGGCGACGCCCCTTCCCCGGCTGCGCCGGATCGTGCTGCTGGAGCGGTCGGAGAGCGCGAAGCAGGCGCCCAAGGGCACCCTGGTGGAGCCCTGGCACGTGTTCGCAGGGCGGGCCGACGGGGTCGCCGCGTCCGCCGCGTCGGAGCGTCGGAGCCGCGTGCGGCCGACGACCCCGAGCGACGTGCTCTTCACCTCCGGCACGACGGGGCGCCCCAAGGGCGTCGTCATGACCCACGGCCAGACGGTCCGCCAGTTTCGCGAGTGGTGCGACTTCGCCGGCCTTCAGCCGGGCGACCGCTACCTCATCGTGAACCCGTTCTTTCACATGTTCGGATACAAGGCGGGGTGGCTGGCGAGCCTGCTCGCGGGCGCGACGATCTTCCCGGTTCCGGTCTTCGACGTGCCCGCGGTGTTGTCGCTGGTGGAGAAGGAGGGGATCACGGTGCTTCCGGGCGCCCCCACGATCTACCGCTCGATCCTCGACCACCCCGAGCGCGATCGTTTCGATCTCCACACGCTGCGGGTGGCGGTCACCGGGGCGGCCGACATTCCCGTCTCGCTGATCGAGGAGATGCGGGCCGAGCTTCCATTCCGCTCCATCCTCACGGGCTACGGCCTCACCGAGGCCGGCACCTGCACGGGGACGCGGTCCGGCGACGACGCGCAGACCATCGCCACCACCGCCGGCCGGGCCATGGAGGGCCTCGAGGTCGTCGTCGCCGATGCGGACGGCCGGGAGGTGGAGCCGGGTACCGCGGGCGAGCTGCTCGTGCGAGGCTACAGCGTGATGCGCGAGTACCTCGACGACCCGGAGGCCACGGCGGCAGCCATCGACACCCGCGGCTTTCTCCACACCGGCGACCTCGCGACCATGGACGACCGCGGCTATGTGCGGATCGTCGGGCGACTGAAGGACATGCTCATCGTCGGCGGCTTCAACGTGTACCCGGCCGAAATCGAGAACGCACTGCTGGGCCACGACGCCATCGGCCAGGTCGCCGTCGTCGGCGCGCCCGACCCGCGAATGGGCGAGGTGGCTCTGGCGTACGTCGTCCCCGCTCCGGGCCGATCCGTCGACCCCGATGCGATCATCGCCTGGGCCCGCGAGCGCCTCGCCAACTACAAGCTGCCGCGCCGCGTGGTCGGTCTCGTGGAGCTTCCCACCAACGCCACCGGCAAGGTCGTCAAGGACGCGCTCCGCGCCCGGGCGGCCGCCGACCTGGGGGGCACATGAGCGTCGATCCGACCCGCGGGCACTGGCCGGTGCGCCGCGTGCCCGCCGAGCTCGAGCGCCGATACTTCGACGAAGGTTGGTGGACGGACGACACCCTCGGTGCGATGGTCGCAAGGCAGCTCGCGGCGCACAGCGGTGCAAGCAGCTCGGTCTGGTCGCGAGAGCGTCCGTGGCAGGGAAGCTACGCGGACATCGACGACGAGGCGCGTCGCCTGCTGACCCTCCTGCGAGACCTGGGCGTGCGACCCGGCGAGGCCGTCGCGTTCCAGCTTCCCAACTGGCGCGAGGCTCTCGTCTCGTTCGCGGCCCTGGCGCTGGGCGGTTACGTGCTGGTCCCCATCGTCCACATCTACGGTCGCAAGGAAGTGGCCTTCATCCTCGAGCAGAGCGGCGCCGTCGCGTACATCTCACCGGTCGCCTACGGCCACGTCGACTACGGCGAGATCATCGACACGGCTGCTCCCGCGTCCCTGCGACTGCACGTCGTCGTGGGCGCAGCCGAGGTCCCGCCCGCGGGCTCCGGCGTCGCTCGCATCGCCTGGGAGGCGTGCGCCGAACGGCAGCCCGCGAGCGATCTCCCCAGCGTGGAATCGCACGACATCGCGATGCTCGGATACACGTCGGGAACGACCGGCGACCCCAAGGGCGTGATCCACGATCACCGCACGATCCTGGCCGAGCTGGATCACATGGCTCCCTACATGAACCCGGGAAAGCCCAACCTGATGGGCTCGCCCGTCGCTCACGCGACCGGCATGCTCGGCGCCGTGCTCGGCCCGTTGAAGACGGGTGAGAACATCCACGTGATCGACCGCTGGGATCCGGGCCATGCGCTCGAGGTGATGCTGAAGGAGGGCATCGGTGGCGGCACCGGCGCGTCGGTGTTCCTGGCGAGTCTTCTGGATCACCCGGATTTCACTCCGGAGCACGCCGCCAGGATGGAGCGGATCGGACTCGGCGGAGCGCCGGTGCCCGTGGCGCTCGGCGAGCGGGCGGCTTCACTCGGCATCGCCATCATTCGCGCCTACGGCTCCACCGAGCACCCTTCGACGACGGGCTGCCGGTTCGACGACCCCGCCGACCGCCGTCATCGGACGGATGGACGGGCGCTCGCGGGCGTCGAGCTGCGCCTCGTCGACGAGGCGGGCGCCGAAGTCCCGGCGGGGTCGCCCGGCGAGATCCTCTCCCGCGGCCCCGACCTGTGCCTCGGCTACACGGACCCGGCGCAGAACGCCGCCGCGTTCGACGACGAGGGTTGGTATCACTCGGGCGATGTCGGCGTACTCGATGAGGACGGGTACCTCACGATTACGGACCGGTTGAAGGACGTCATCATCCGGGGCGGCGAGAACATCTCCGCGGCCGAAGTCGAAGCTGCGCTCCAGGCCTTGGCCGGCGTCGCGGAGCTCGCCGTCGTGGCCGCTCCGGACGAGCGCCTCGGGGAGCACGCGTGTGCCTTTGTGCGGATGCTGCCGGGTGCGGTGCCCGTGACCCTCGACGACGTGACCGCGCACCTCTCGCTCATCGGAATCGCCCGCCAGAAATGGCCCGAGGAGCTGCGGGTCGTGGACGACTTCCCGAGGACGGCATCCGGCAAGATCCGCAAGGTCGACCTGCGCGCATGGCTGCGCTCCGAGCGGGACGGCGCCGCGACGCGGGATTCCCGCCGGAGCCGGTGATGGGGATCGCGGGAGGCCGCGCCCGCCGTCCCGGGAGAATCAACCGCCGAAGTTCATGGACTGGGAGATGACGGCAAAGCCCTCGGTGGCCGCCAGGCGCTTCGGCAACGCTGCCTGGTATTCGGGGGAGTCGTACCAGGCCTTCGCGGCGTCCGTGGACTCGAACTTGACGATCACCGTTTGCGGTCCGGGCGGCACCCCCTCGATGGTCTCGGAGGCGACGTCGAATGCCACCATCTCGCCGCCGGCGGCCTTTATGGTCGGACCGGCGGCGGCCTGGTACTCGCGATAGACCTTCGGGTCGTTCACGACGTATTGTGCGATGAAGTACGCGGCCATCACTCCCTCCTCTGCACCTCGGTTCGAATTCGCTCGGCTGCGCGTGATTGCGCGCGGCGCCTCCAGCACCGCTTGCTCAGATCGCGGCCCGGATGCCGTCGAAGAATAGCCACCAGGCGTCGAGCGAGTGTTGCAGAGCATCGCGTACGCGCGCCTGAATCGCTGCGTCGGTGGCGAAGCGGACGACGATGTGGTCGCCGACGTCGCTGTGGTCCGCGTCGGCCATCTCGTGGAGGTCCCAGAACTCGACCGCCTCTTCGGAGAGCCCGTAGTTCTCCCGGAGCCGGCGCGCCATCGGCCCGAAGGCGCCCGGGACCTGCCCTTCGGCCGCCAGATTGATCGCGGCCGCCGCCTCGATGAAGGAGCGTTGCTTGGTCGACAGCTCGAACCAGTCGATCAGCGCGCGGGTCGCGGGGAGGGGCTGTCCCTCGACCATCTCGGCGCGCGAAAGGCCGACGGCCTCGCCGAAGCGGATGAAGAGCTCCGGATGGGGCTGGTTGCAGCCCGAGATTCGTCCCGTCTCCTCCTCGTAGACGTTCTCCGCGAGCTCCATGCGCTCCTCGGGGAACGGGCAGTTGGCGTGCATTGCGCTCACGGCGCGGGGAAACTCGCGCACCTGCAGGAAGAACTGGACGGCGAAGAGCTTCAGCTGCTCGCTGTCGAGCTTGCCGTCGGCGAGCTCGTGCCAGAGCGGGTGATTGCCGAAGGTTCGCCGCGCCTCGATGCGCGCCACGAGTTCCTTGATGAATTCGTCGGGGGCCAGGATTTCGCTCATCGGTCTCCGGTCGGCTCCTCTTTCGTGATCTTCCTCGACTCGTCTCCGCCGCCGTCACACTTCCGGCCGGCTCGTCTCGACGAGAATCTGATTTCCGAATTTGGATAGTATAATTATATTACACTGGAAAGAGGCCTGCGGCGGTGTTTTGTCGGGGCCGGTGGGCCGCCCCCGCAACGCCCCTAGGATTCGAGCGTGTCTTCCTCGCAGAGCAGCAGTCGACTTCCCGATCCCACGTCCCCGCTCGCCGACTACCGCGAGACGCTCCGGGCGTGGCTCGACGCGAATCACGAGGCGCTCGCGCCCCGGTACGACCCGCCCGGCAGCCTCGACGACCGCATCGCCCAGATGCAGCGCGTGAAAGCGATCCTGTTCGATGCGGGCTGGATGCAGTTCGGCTGGCCGGAACGCGTGGGCGGACGCGGCGGCCCCCCGATGCTGCGGACCGAGCTCGGCGCGGCCCTCGCGGCGCGCGACCTCACGGATCCGGGCCTCTTCTCGCTGATCGAGGTGCTCGCGCCGACGCTGATCGACTTCGCGCCGCCCGAGCTCGCCGCCGAAGTGGTCCCGCGCCTGCTCTCGGGCGCCGAGCTGTGGTGCCAGGGCTTCTCCGAGCCGGATTCGGGGAGCGACCTGGCGTCGTTGCGCTGCTATGCCGTGCCCGAGGGCGGCGACGCCGGCACCGCCTCGACGTGGGTGATCAATGGCCAGAAGGTCTGGACCAGCCTGGCCCAGTTCTCCGACCGCTGCGTGCTGCTCACGCGGACGGGGCCGGTCGACTCGCGCCACCGGGGCATCACCGCGTTCTTCGTCGACATGGACACGCCGGGGATCCGCGTCGCGCCCCTTGCGATGATCAATGGAGAGCTCGAGTTCGCCGAGGTGTTCTTCGACGACGTCGCGGTTCCGGCCGAGCGGATGCTCGGAGAGCTCCACGGCGGCTGGGCCGTCGCCATGAGCATCCTCCCCTACGAGCGCTCCTCGTGTTTCTGGCAGCGCATTGCGTATCTCTACCGGCGACTCCAGCGGCTCGTCGACGCCGCACCGGACGACGACCGCGCGGCGGAAACCGTGGGTGACGCGTTCGTTTCGCTCTTCGCCCTCCGCGCCCGGTCGCGTGCCACGCAGCGCCGACTGGCGGAGACGGGCGCGATCGGTGCGGAGACGTCCATCGACAAGGTGCTCGTGGCGACGGCAGAGCAGACGACCTACGACGCGGTTCGCCGACTCCTGCCCGGGCTGATCGAGCTGGACGACGGCGCGACGGGTGAGGTCTGGCGCAGCGAGTACCTGTACTCGCGAGCGGCGACGATCTACGGCGGCACGGCGGAGGTGCAGCGCAACATCATCGCCCGCCGACTCCTCGAGCTCGGGAGCGACGAATGATCGACGCCGACGAACGCGCCGCGATGGAGGCGACGGTGCGCCGAGCGATCGCGGACGCCCTCGAGGTCGCGGGCGAAGCCGCCGACATCGATGCCGCCCTCGCAGAGCTCGACTGGCTGGGGATGCTCGAAGACGAGCCGGACGCCGCCATCGACATCGTGTTCAGCGCACTCGGCGCCACGAATGCGACGGCGACGGCACTCGACGACGTCATGGCATCGGCGCTCGGCCGGGAGCCGCGCGCCGACCTCGCCGTCCTGCTGCCGCGGTTCGCCGCGTGGGACCCGCCGGGTCGAATCGACGCGGACGAACTCGCCGCGCAGGGCCTCGCGACGGGCCGCGCCGACGGCGCCGGGGAGATGCTGGTCGTATTCGGCTCGGAGTCGGAGCCGTGGAGCGTCGTCGTTCCGGCGACCGCCGCCGAAGTGACGGCCGTGCGGGGGGTCGATCCCGATGCCGGCCTTCGAGTGGTCCGCGTGCGCGGCCGGGCAGTGGGCGCAACGCGTCTCGAGCCCGCCGCGTGGCAATCGGCCGTGGCTCGCGGCCGGCGCGCGGTGGCGCACGAGATCGCCGGAGCCAGCCGAACGATGCTGGAGCTGGCGCGCACCCACGCGCTCACGCGGGTGCAGTTCGGCGGTCCGATTGCGCGCTTCCAGGCCGTTCGTCACCGACTCGCGGAGGCGCTGGTGGCGGTGGAGGCCCTCGAGGCGGCGCTCGCCGCCGCCCGCGACGAGCCGAACCCGGACACGGCGGCCCTGGCGAAGGCCATCGCGGGGCGCACGGCGCACACGGTGGCCCGACACTGCCAGCAGGTGCTCGCCGGCATCGGCTTCACCACCGAGCATTCGTTTCAGCGATTCTTGAAGCGGACTCTCGCGCTCGAAGGAATCTTCGGATCGGCCGACGCGATCGTGCTGGAGGTTGGCCGGCGGCTGCTCGCCACGCGCCACGTCCCGACGCTCATCGAGCTGTGAGCTCCGGCGTTGCCGGGAAGTCGCGGGGGCGCACGCCGTCGGGGCGGCCGCCTTCCGTCCGACCACGGCTCCTCGTCCCAGGGGTGGCGGATCAGGAGCCCTCGGAGCGTCGTTTCACATCGTCGAGGCTCTTGGCCCCGTGCGCTGCCAGATACTCGGTCGCGAGCCCGAACTCCAGATTCAG
>Ga0055476_10000031_pt1 | contig 27594 bp, 19 predicted proteins | sample Muzzi_CordC_D2_FD_57682 | JGI IMG/M metagenome (GOLD analysis project Ga0055476, IMG submission 57682) | Wetland microbial communities from San Francisco Bay, California, USA, that impact long-term carbon sequestration - Muzzi_CordC_D2 | ecosystem: Environmental > Aquatic > Marine > Wetlands ... | reverse complement strand
AAATCGACTGACAGAACGCTACCGTTCATTAAGGATCCTAACCACAAGCGCCTGCTGCTACGGATCATTGCCAACATTGCCAGCCTTCAACAGCAGATCAGCTCGGGAGATATCGTCGCGTCATCGTCGTCGTCATCCTCTTCCGGAGGAAGCGGTGGTGGAAGTAGCGCGTTTGACCTGCTGGATACGACGCTCGGCAATCTGATAGCGGCAGATGGTTCAGCGTTCGATGTTCTCGGGGTTGGCGCAGACGAGCAGTACCTTTCGGCTGATGCGGCCGAGACGCTTGGGGTCAAATGGAAAACGCCGACTCCGGGTGGTGGGCTTGTCTATGCAGGCCAAATATCCGGCGGTGGTGGCACTGCAACGCTTGGAGAGGTAACAGGAATACCATCCGATGCGGTTCGGGTTTTGTGCGTGGTGCGTGATGTTTCCTTGACGATATCATCCGGAACTGGTCGTGTTGTGGTTGTTCCCGGGGATACATCCAGCTATTCGTTCACCAGCGATGGTGATGAAACTCAAATCTACAGCGCCGGGCCAACAGTAACAGACTGGACTTCCAATATCGGTATTCCGATAGCCGTCACAGGAACAGGGTATAGCGGTGGCAAGTTTGCCGGTATTGTTGAATTTGTAAGGCAGCACGGAACAAACAAATGGATAGCCAACTCCACAACAGGAAGAAGCGATACAGGTGGATTATCGACTCTTTTGAGTACCGGATACCTTGATTTTTCCGGCCCTTTGGACAGGATCAAGACCATCAAGTATGGCGGCACGGGGTCAGTTGGTGGTGGAACTGTCGATGTTTACTACGAGCGCGAGGCACTTTCTGTAAGCAACGGCGCCGGCGAGTTCTTTCTCGGCACTATCGCTGTTGGAAGCGGCGCATCCTCGGCAGAGATGACGGGGATACCGTCATCAGTAATCGCGCTCAAACTGGTCTTTAACAACCTTCAATCAAATAGCAATACACTCCTTCTCGATCTTGCGTCGAGCGCGAGTTATGGAGAATCATGCGCCGGCAGCACTACCCACAACACCGGTGCGACGACTGGCGGGTATTCATGGACTTCCGGATCTGGTGCGGAAGTTACCTATAGCGCGTCGCTGGCGTTTAAGCACCACGGCATTATAAATCTTAGAAGAATGTCAGGTACTGACAGGTGGGTAGTCTCTGGCTCTGTTCACCGTGAAACAGGATCTTCGTCATTTCTAAATATTTCTCTTGGTGGCGAATTCGACCTGTCTGCCGTGCTTGACAGGTTCAAAATAAAGACCTCAACCGGCACGTTTGGTGCCAATGGAAGCATTGACGTTTATGGTGAGTACCAAGCCGTCTCTACTGGAGGGCTCACTCATTTAGGTGATATCACCGGAGGAACCACCGCAACTCTTGGAGAGATTACGGGGATTCCGTCATCAAAGAGCAAGATCATTCTTGCGTTTGATTCCATTGCGGTCAATGTCACATCAGGTTCAAGCAAAATCTCTATTCTGTGCGGTGATAGCGCCTCATACGCCACCGAAGCGGAATACGGGGCAGAAAATTGGGACGCCGGAAGCTCCTCCGAGGGGTCCACTTTACAGTCAAATGACGGGGCTGGTTTCGAGCTTGTGGGGATTGGGACGGGCGGCAACAACCTGCTGCATAGCGGGATAATCGAAATGGTGAGGATATACGGAACCAACACATGGTCTGTGAGTGGCGCTCTAGGCCGCGAGAGCACCTCAAGTTACCAATACTTCGTGTCAGGGCGTATTACGCTCACGAATGAAATGGACAGGCTAAAAATCATTGCAAAGTCTGGCGGCTCCCCCGGTGTTTACTCAGGTGGAACGGTCAGCGTTTACTGTATGTAAAGAGAGGGAATAACTATGGCAGTTAATCTTGCTGGTGGTGCAACCGGAGCGGTAAGCGGAGCGTCGGCCGGCGCATCGTTTGGCCCATATGGTGCCGCGATTGGTGGCGTCATTGGCGGAGCTGCCGGGTTGTTTAGCGGCGGCGGAGACTCTGAAAAGGCACTCGATGATCAGGCCGATGCCGCAAGAAGAATGTCCAAGATCGCCAAAGAGCAATGGCGAACCTACCAGTCAACCATTTTCCCGCTTGAGCAAAAGGCCCGCGAAATGGGCATCACCGCTCAGGAGCTGGCGCTGCAGCGCGGTCAGACAGATGCCGACCTGTATCAGAACTACTACGCCCCGCTTCAAGAGAAGTATGTCGGATCCGCGCTTGAGGGGATCAAGCCGCAGTACGACAAGGTTGCCAAGGATGCGCGTCTCGGTGTCGACCGGTCGTTTGACGCCGAACAGGGCATCCTGCAACGCAACTTGGCTCGCCACGGGATTACTCCGGGAAGTGGAGAGTACACCGGATCCCTCGAGCGTGGCGGTCTTGCTCGTGCCGCCGCCCTGTCTGATGCTCAGAACACCGCCCGCGAGAACGAGCGTAACCGGGTAGAGGATACGAACTTCAACCGCATGGGTACGGTTCTTGGTCGTGCGCCGGTCGGGTCGAACCCGTCACAATCACTGCCGCAGTCGAATTTCCCGTCGATGTACGGGATGAACGCTGCCGCCAACCAGTTCGGAAACGTGGCGCAGGCTTACGGTCAAAACGCCATGGGAGCCCAATCTGCTGGCGTACAGCTTGGGCAGGCTGGTGCACAGCTGTACGACCAGTTCGCTAACTCAGGTATTGGGAAGAGCATCGGAGACACGGTTTCCGGGTGGTTCGGAGGCGGATCCTCGACACCGGCTGCGCCAAGCACCAGCGCGAACGGGGCGGGCGCTATCGACATGTCTGGCGTCAACCTGTACGGCGGAGGAAGCGGCGCCGGCTACCGCGATGGTGGCGAGATTGCCCCCGGAGACGGTCGCGAGGCCGGCCTGATTCGTGGGCCAGCCGGCAATGATCAGGTCCCGGGGCGGATCCACGGGGCCGACGGGAACACCTACGAGGCCCGGTTCACAGACGGCGAGTACGTCATACCGCCCGAGGTTGTGATGGACAAGGGAACCGATTTCTTTGACCAGCTGATCAGGAAATCTCGAGAGAAGCGACAGACCCAGCTCAGGAGGGCGCACTGATGGGATCCTATTCATTCGGACTGGCTTTGCGTGGTGCGAACGCCGGACTACAGGCCGCAAAACAGCAGGGACGTGCCGACGAGGACTACAACTACACGCGACTACAGCGCGAGCAGGGGCAGGAAGATCGCACCCATCGCCTGCAGCGTCAGGACATTACCGAGGGGCGCGATGACGAGGATTACAACCGCCGCAAGGAAGCGGCCGACCGATACCGTGAAGGCAGCGAGGCGCTTCGCCAGCTGATGCTGGGCAATCCGCAGGCAGCTGGTGACTACGCAACAAAGTGGTCCGGAACTGGCGGTAAGTTCAACATCAGCAAGGGTGATGACGGTAAGTACCACATCAAGATTGATGAAAAAGGGAAGATCATCGATCAAAAGGCCGACCTCGACACCATCGGCATGACGATTCAGTACCTCATGTCTCAGGATCCATCCAAGCGCCTCGACAAGGCCCGCGATGAAAGGGTCGCCGCAAACACCAAGGCAAACGAAAACCAGTTCGCGCTGGACAAGATGGACAGGGAATACGAACTCAAGGGCCAGCTGGAAAAGGAAAAGATGGGCGCAGAAGGAAAGGTCGCGCCCTACCGCAAGCAGCTCTACAACATGTCCCGGGATGCCTACGGGGCCACGTTCGCCAACGGGTCGTGGAGTTTCGGGGATGCCAACAAGGAATCAAACGCCGCGGCAAGAGCCGATCTGGCGACCTCCATCTATGAATCCGGCGTGAAGGACACCAACAGCGCGAACAACACGGCCAGCAAGCTGATGAAGCAGTACACCACGCAGGCCGAGAACTACGCCGACAAGGAAGAACAGGAAGGCAAGATCGACATTGATCAGCGTGATGAGCGGGTGGCTGAACTTATCCGCTGGCAGGTCGATAAGAAGATTGCAAGGATGCGCGGCGAATCTAGCGCCAGCCCCCAGAAACCGCCCCCAGAGGCCGGAAAAGTAAAGGCCGAGGGTGGGAAACCCGACTGGAACAAGTTTCTGGCTGGTGCAATAGCGAAAGGCAAGGAAATAGGTAAAACCGAGCAAGAATCAACAGAGGCAGCGATCAAGGCGTACCGGGAGCGTTGGGGTGAACCGCCCGCAAAGGGTGAGGACACAACTGCCAATACCGGCCTCGTTCGCCGCTAAAACTTAAAGGACCTACAAATGGGATCATGGCTGGACGGCTATGCCGACTCCTTTGGTGCGCCAACCACTGGAGACGGCTCAGGTAATAACCCGGAATCCGTTAATGGGGCAAAACCCTCGAAAGATCAAATACTGTCGATGCTTGATGAAGCAGCCGATAAGTATGGGGTTCCCCGCGAGAAGATTCGCAAGATGGCCGGCGTTGAGAGTGACTACAACCCGGATGCCGTTTCGCCAAAGGATGCTCATGGCGTCATGCAGGTCATTCCGTCGACCTTTAAGGAGATGGGCGGAACAGATCCCAACGATGTGCGCCAGAACATCGATGCCGGCGTGGGCTATTACAAGCGTATGCTCGAGCGGTACAACGGTGACGATCGCCTTGCCACCGCGGCCTACAACGCCGGCCCCGCGGCTGTCGACAAATACGGCGATGTGCCGCCGTTCCCGGAGACTCAAGATTATGTAAAGAAGCTGGTTGGCCCAGAGAAAGCCAACAGCTGGATCGACGAGTTCGCCGATTCGTTCTCTACCCCCCCTGCAAATACCCCCTCAGAAACACAGCAACCCAGCTGGGTTGATGATTACGCCGATACGTTCTCAGGCGATCAACCGCCCGCACCGGGCACCCCTTACTCCCCCGAAGAAGCATTGACCTACCCCGGCCAAGACAAGCAGGCCCCGGGTAAAAAGCCGGAACATGGCGATTTCATGCAGGGCCTTGTCGGCGGTGTGGTTGGAACCAACCCCAACATGCTCGGTAACGCCATGGAAGCCCTCGGCGTGGTGACCGACTCCGACGGTCTGCAGCAGGTCGGTGCTGATGTTGCCGGGTGGGGCGAGGAACAGCTCAAGGAATACCAGCCCCGGGTGGCCGGTCTTGAGGATGTTCAGTCGGTCGGTGATCTGATCGATCTGGCACAGTATTTCGCCGGTCAGGGCATTGCCAGTATCGCCCCCGGGGCTGCGATCGGTTTCGGTGTCAGCGCCATGTCGGCCAACCCGGTACTCGGTTTTGTGGCCGGCGCCTCGTTGCCGTCCTACGTGCAGAACCTTGGCGACGTATACGGCTCCATGAAGGGCGACAAGAGCCTGCAGAAGCTGATCGAGAATGGCGAGCTGACGCAAAAGGGTATGGCAGAGACGGCGATGAAGGTCGCTGTGCCGATCGCCGCGCTCGATCTGGTCGGTCTGGAGAAGATCCTCGGGCGGGCGTTCAAGCCGGCCCGTGACGACCTGATCAAGCGGGTGGTCAAGGGTATGGTCATCGGCACGATATCCGAGGGTGGCACCGAAGGTATGCAGGAAGTGTTGTCGCAGTGGGCGCAGGTTCACCTTGGCAGCACAGGCCCAATGATGGACCGGATAATCAGCGTCCTCAACAACGCCTTTGCCGGTGCCGTGACCGGCGCGCCTGTCGCCGGGGTTACCTCGGCCTTCCAGAAAAAGGAAGAGGGTCCACCCCCACCCCCGCCACCCAGCGGCGAGCCCCTTGACGAAGGACCAGACGCGGAGTTCTCTGACGAACCCCCGCCACCCCCCGGAAAACCACCGGAACTGAGCGCGCCGTCGGATTTCGTTGTGCACCCAGACGGTACCGTGGCCCAGCAGGGCGAGGTCGACGATCAGGTTGCCCAGCTGTGGGCAGAGGGCAGGAAAGAAGAGGCCATGAACCTGCGAGCCAAGACCATGGGGCTCGACAAGGCCCCTGCAGGCGCAGGAGACTTCACCGAGCAGGATGCTCAGGTACTCAACAGTATTGCCGAGGAAATCGGTGCACCGCCGCAGGTATCACAGCTGGCAGCCGCCCGCCTCAAAGCGGAGTCCGTGCTTGGTGAAGAGGCGGTAAACCAGCTTATCGGTCAGGTAGCCGTACAGAACAACGAACTGCCTGACGCCCAATTCTTCCCCATCCTGATGGATGCACTACGAGGAGCAACCGAAAATGCCGCTCAACAGACCCCTGCTGGCCCAATCGGACCAAGTGATCAAGGAATTCCGCCGCCGCCGCCAGCAGGTGGCGCAGGTGGCGCAGGACCCGGGGGAGGGCCCGCAGGCCCTGTCGAAACAGGCCCCGGGGCTGTCGGACCCCTACAACCTGATGGACAACCGCCCATTGACCAGCCCCTCGGACAAGGAGAGGGAGAGCCCGCCCCCGTCGGTGAACCTGATCAGGGAGGGCTAGACGACGAAAACCTGCTGGACGATGCCCCGCCACCCGGGCAGGTTAATCCTCAGACTGGATCCGAACAAAACCAGTCTGAGGATACTGACGAAAATTTGCTTGATGATGCGCCCCCTCCCGGGCAGGGCAAGCCCGCGGAAACCGATCAGGGCGGGGATGCGATCAATGCCCTCGACGAGCTGTTCGGGAAACCGGAAGAAAATCAGCCCGAAAATGCTCCGGAAGGAAAGGGTGGCGAGAATATTCCGGAAAAAAATCAGCCTGAAAATGTTCCGGATAAATCCGCACCCAGCGAAGGTGAAGAAAAAACCGGATTAAATACCCCCGAAACCGGGTCAATTAATCGTCCCGATCGCCGCCAGAAGAAAAAGCCCGGTATCAAGACCGAGCGCCGTCAGCGCCCCGGAGACGAGGATCGCCGGCGCAACTGGTCAATGCGCAAGAATATCGACGAAATGGGCGAGGAAGAGCGTAAAGCGGCGATCGCCGAACTGCGCAAGTCCAATGTTGCCAACAAGGTCACCGGACTGCCGAACAAAGAGGCGTGGGATACCACCCCGAAAAAGAAGCACATCGTCTCCATGGATGCCGACAGCCTTGGCTGGCTGAACGACAACGTGGGCGACAAGGCCGGCGATTCCCTGCTCAAGGCGATGGGAGAGGCGCTCAGGAAGCATTTGGGCGATGATGCCTTCCACGTCCATGGCGACGAGTTCTGGGCCCATGGCGACGACAAGGAGGCCCTTGAGAAGGCCATCAAGGCCGCTCAGGCCGATCTGGCGAAGGTAGAGATCCCAGCCGGCAAGCACGGCACCCTCAAGGGTGTTCAGTTCAGTTACGGCATCACCGGCGACGAGACGAGCGCAGACCGCGCCATGAAGGCCCAAAAGGCCGAGCGTGAGGCCGCGGGTCAACGGTCAGCCAAGACCAAGCCACCGGTCAACCTTGTGCCTCCGCAAGCTCCGGATACAACGAGTGACGGTGGATCCGATCTTGATAATGCCGCCAACGAGGCGGCGACCAGCGACCAGAACGACACCCCGGAGCCGACTGATGGCCAGAAACAGGCCGGCAACTACAAGAAGGGTCACTACAAGATCAACGGGCTCGATATCAGCATCGAGAACCCGGCCGGCAGTAAGCGCAGGCCCGACTGGCCGGCGCTCAAGCACCACTATGGTTACATCAAGGGCACGATCGGGAAGGACAAAGACCACATCGATACCTTCCTTACCCCGGAGGCCGAGGATACCAGCCTGCCGGTCGTGGTAATCGATCAGATCGACCCGAAAACCGGCAAGTTCGACGAACACAAGGTCGTCATTGGCGCGAAGAGCGACACCGTCGCCCGCGGCATTTACACGGAAAACTACGCCAAGGGCTGGAAGGGGCTCGGCGCATCCACCCCGATGACGTGGGAGAACTTCAAGGAATGGTTGGCCACCGGGGATACCACCAAGCCGCTGGCCTATAAGGAACCGAAGAAAAAGGCTCCGGGCAAGAAATCCACCCGCGCGGCTGCCGACGAAGAGCTCGAGAAGCGCCTCCCGGACCTGAATCTTTCTCCCGAGAAGGAAATCGCCTACCGCAAGGGCTGGGAGCATGTCATCAGTGGCGGCACCCTGTCGAACCTCGACGACAAGAGCCCCGATGTTCGCAAGGGCTACGATGCCGCTCATGACTGGCTGAAGCAGACCGGCCGCACCGTATCCGGAAGGAAGCAGGGCGGCACCGGAAACCAGCTGCGGCGCTGGTACGAGCTGTTCAAGAAGGTCAAAGAGGGTGGCGTCACCGATAAGGACCTGAAGGACCTGATTTCGGCGCTGGCCCGCCCGGCCATGCTCCCCGATGAACTGGTAGCCGAGGGCGCAAGTAACGGCGTCAAGGGCATCCTGATCCAGCTGCGTAGCACCCTGCTGCCGTTTACCGAGTGGGCCGGATCCCAGCTCGGTGGCGGTCGCGGCCGGTGGCACTCGTCGTTCTCCGAGGTACTGAGCGACAGATGGGAAGAGGATCCGGATCGCGTCAAGGCGCTGGCCCAGCAGTATGCCGACACGGTCAGCGAGGTTGCTGCCCTGTTCGACGGGGTCAAGCGGGTCGAGGAATTCCAGCGCAAGTACACCGACCTCATGTCCAACGGGGTGGTGAAGAAGAAAACTTTCAACGGAACCGAGTACGAGGCGCACGACTACAAGGAGATTCACAACACCTTCATGTCGATGGTGCGCCGCAATCCTTCCGCGCTGATCATCCCCTCTCGGTACGCAGACAGGCTGGTGAAAGAGCAGGACGAACCCCTGAGCGTGAAGGGGCGCGCCAAGCCGCTATCGCGCCCGCGCCTCGATGAAATCCGTCGCGACGGATTCAAGACCGATCGCAACGGGAGGAATATCTCTTCAAAACTGCTCAAAAGGGTGTTCGGGTTCAAGGATATCACTATCGGTCAGTACGTCAGCTCGAAGGAAGAGCAGGACCACCTGAACTACGCCTACGACGCCTTCATGGATCTGGCCGAAACCCTTGGCATCAAGCCGAAGGATATCTCCCTGAACGGCTGGCTGTATTTCTCGGTTGGTGCGCTGGGCCATGGTGGCAAACACGCCGCGCACTTCTCCCCGAACCAGCCCCGTGCAGAGGGCACCCCGGTTGCCGTGATCAATGTCACCAAGGGTAACGGCGACGGCTCCATCGCCCACGAGTGGGGTCACGCCCTCGATTACTACCTGCGGGATCCGGAGAACCCGGAAAACACGGCAAAGGCCCGCATGAACCGCCTGATTGAAGAGGCGGTAGGCGGAATGAGCCAGCGCGTGATGGATCTGGAGACGGCGAAGCAGGACCTTGAGCGATTCATTACCGGCGGCTGGCATTACCGCGGAGACAAACACGCCACCAAGATCGGCAATGCGTTCCGGCGCCTGCAGCAACTCAGGCTTATCGTGGATACCGATTACCTGAAAAACGCGAGACTACTCGACAAGGCACAGGGCAAGCCGAGGAACAAACCGTATTGGGCGAAAGACGAAGAACTGTTTGCCCGGGCGGTCGAGTCCTTCATATTCGATGTGTCGCCGGGAATCGATGATTACCTCGTCAGCCCGTGGGTTGAGGATGGACATGTCACCAAGGATTCAGGATACAAAGGCACCCCGTACCCGGCTGGCGATGATCGCACCCTACTGAAAGAGGTTTTCGGATACATCTTCGATCAGATCGAATGGACCCCGTCAGGCCCGAGGGTGAAGGATTCGTTCAAGCCGGACCTGACCAAGAAACTGAACGACGACAGGGCGAAGCGATTCAAGGAGCTTTCCGACTGGCTCAACGAGCGCGCAAAAGCAGACGAAAAGGAAAAGGCAGAGCAGAAAGATGCGAAAACGTCAGGCTGGAAGGGTGGCACCAAGCTGGCCCGGGCGCTATTTGTGGCGCTTGCCAATGGCGAGCTCCCCTCAGACAACAACGGACTGCGTAAGTTCGTCGCCGAATTCGACGGGGTAAAACCGTCCGACCTGAAATATGACCGCCTGAAAGAGGCTCAGGAGGATCTTGAGGCTGCCATCGTGCAGCGCGCCCGCTACCTGCTGACCAAGACCCACGAGTTCCGCTCGGAGTCCACCAATAACCGACTCGCTGACCAGCAGGCATGGGAGGCGCTTACCCAGCTGTACAACAGCCAGCCGGCGCTCAACCTGCAGACCAGCACCAGCGCGGCCAATCAGGCGTACAGCACCCCGGTACCGATCGCCTACATCGCCGGCCGCATGGCCGGCATCAAGCCCAATGGCGGAAGGGTTTACGACTCGACCGCCGGTAACGGGATGCTGCTGATCGATATCGAGAACCCGAGGTCTTTCAGGCATGGCGATGTGGTTGCCAACGAGATTGACCCGAAGCGCGCCGAGGCGCTCGGCAGGGCGATGGGGATCAACTATCCCTACGGGTTTAAGGACAATGCCACCGTCACCACCCGGGATGCCACAAAACCAGTCCCGGAGGACATGGTTGGAGAATTCGACTCCGTCATCATGAATCCGCCGTTTGGCGCACTTCCCGAAGAAGTCAGGATAGATGGCTACAAGATCAACAAAATAGACCACCTGATCGCGGCACGAAACCTGACCGCCATGAAGGAAAACGGGCGCGCCGTGCTGATTCTCGGGGCCAGCAAAAAGGCTGGCGAGATTACCGCCGTGGAACGTCCGTTCTTCAACTGGCTGTACTCGCACTATAATGTTACACAACACTTTGAGATTTCAGGTGATCTGTATAAAAAACAAGGTGCGGGATGGCCGATCAGGGTTATAGTCATCGAAGGGCGCAAGGCATCCGATCAGGTCGCCCCGAAACAGATCGAGAAGAGGGTCAACAGTTATGAGGAACTCTACCGACACTACGAGTCAATCCGTGACGGCGTGGTGGTTTCCGAACCTTCCGGAGCGCGAGGACAAAATAGCGGCTCTGGCGATCAAGCTGCCGAAGGAGGAGGTCCGTCCGACACCGGAGGATTACCCAACCCTGCTGGCCAGCCGGATACAGAGACTGGCGAATCAGGAGGAACCGGATCGTCTACAGGAGCTGGCGGAGGACGCGGGACTGGAACCGGAGGGAATCGGGGCGCAGGCGGTGGAGCAATCGGAGCTGGTGGAGGAAGTGATCGACAGTCTACGGGGTCCGAGAGTGAAGCGGAGGCCGTGGCCGGAAATGGCGGAAGTAGCGCAGGAAATGGACCTCGAGGCGATATTGGGGGATCTGACCTAGACGCAGCCGATTTCTCGACCGATGATTTCGCCGACCTGATCGACGAGGTTATCGGAGAAGAACAGACCGCCCCGGAAGAACAGCCCGCCAACAAGAAGCAGGCCCCGGGCAAAAAGACAGAACAGCCAGCCGCAGAGAAACCCACCCCGAAAGAATCACTGAAGCAGGCCGGCGAATCCGCCAAGGCCATGTTCGGTGATGCCATCGACGGGCTTGACGCCCTATTCAATGACCCGGGCAAGCTCGGATCCGGCCTGTCCTTCGACGAAAAGACCTACGCCAAGGCGCGCCCGCACTTCGTCTCGGCACTCGAAAACGCCATCAAGACGGCGAACTCCCTGAAAGAGGCGTTCCGCGCCTTCATCCAGTTTGCTATCGACCGCTGGGGCGCCAAGATCAAGCCCTACCTGATGCGCTTCAAGCAGGATATCGACAATGACGAGGTCCGGATCCGCACCAAGTCGGAGTTGATGCAGGAGGATGCGCACGAGGTCAACGAGTTCCAGACCACCTATGAGGGTGAATCCTCAAGCCCGTCGGGAACCATCCTGACACCGACAAATCAGGCTCGGTCGGTCAAAAAGGCACTCAAGGAAATCACCAAGCGGTACGGAAACATCGATGAGTTTGTTGCCCGCGAGCTTGGCTACGACTCGGTTCAGGCTATGCACGGGGATCCGGCCGGCAGCAAGCTGGGCGGTATGCAGGTCGACGCAATCGCTATGGCGATCCACCAGATCAAGACCGGTGGCGCGCTGATCATTGGCGACCAGACAGGCGTAGGCAAGGGCCGTCAGGCCGCTTCGATGATCCGCTGGGCGATCCGTAACAACTACGTGCCGATCTTCATCACCGCAAAACCCGATCTGTACACGGATATGTGGGATGACCTGCAGGAATCCGGCACCGCCAACGTGGCCCCGTTCATCACCAATCTCGACAAGGCAATTATCGATCGAAAGAACAGCCCTGATCAGGACAACCCGCAGAAGCTGTTCGGCAACACCAAGGCGCAATACACCGACATGGTGGATGGGGTGATTGCATCCGGTGAGCTGCCGGATGGTCGTAACGCCATGTTCACGACCTACGATCAGATCAACACCGTAAACAAGCGCCGAGAAATGATCGATGCGCTCGCCCCACGGGCCCTGTTCATTCTCGACGAGGCGCACAAGGCGGCTGGCCAGTCAGGCCGAGGCGCGTTCCTGCGTGATGCGCTTGAGAAGTCCGGCAGGGCTGTTTATCTCTCGGCAACCTACGCCAAGCGCCCGGACAACATGCCGTTGTATTTCCTCACCGCCATGTCAAAGGCGGCAGATACCATCGATGACCTGATATCGGCCGTCAATGCCGGCGGTGTTCCGCTGATGGAAATGGTGTCGAACGCCCTCACCCGGGCGGGGCAGTTCATCCGGCGTGAGCGGTCGTGGGACGGCATCAGCATCCCGACCTACATCGACCCCGACAGGGAGCAGCAGGTCCGCGACGAAGAGGCTCACGATGCGGTAACCGAGCGCCTGCGCGCCATCGTGGCGGCCGATCGCGCCTTCCACGACATTGCCATGGATGCCATCGTGGCGAGAATCGTCGGCCCCGGATCCAGTGCCGGCGGGAAGGGTGGGAACAAGGCAGACAAATCGGTAAATCACTCGAACTTTACCGCCGTCGTGCACAACGCGCTGGCCCAGCTGATGATGGCTATCAAGGCCGAGCGCACCGCGGAAATGGCGATACAGGCATTGAAGCGCAACGAGAAACCCATCATTGCTGTGAACTTCACCATGGGTTCATTCCTCGACGAATATCAGAAGATGATGAATCTCAGACCCGGAGACACTATGAGCGGGTTTGATTATCGGGTTGTTCTCTCTCGCCTGTTGCGCCGCACTCGTCGGATAACCGTAAGGGACAAGCAGGGCAACGAGGAAGTGATCGAAATCCCGCTTGAGGAACTCCCGGAGAGTGTAAGGGCACTCTACGAAGAGGCTATGGAGCTGATTCAGGACCTCGAAGAGGGTATCCCGGCATCACCTATCGACCTGATTCGCCACCGTATCGAGCAGGCAAATTACTCGATAGCTGAAATCACGGGTCGCGGCCGGCGCGTCGAGTATCGTACCGGCAAGCCACCGCGCCTGATGAACATGGACAAAAACGAGAAGAAAGACCGCGTTGGCACTGTCTCCAAGTTCAACGATGGCGACCTTGATGTGATCATCATGAACGAGGCCGGGTCGACCGGCATCAGTATGCACACGTCACCCAAGTTCAAGGATGACCGCCCGCGGCACATGATCATCGCGCAGGCCGCGCTCGACATTAACGTGTTCCAGCAGATGCTTGGTCGGATCAACCGTACCGGGCAGCGGAAACTGCCGATCTACACGGTGTTCTCGTCAAGTCTGCCGGCCGAGAAGCGCCCGCAGGCTGTCCTGTCAGACAAGATGAAGAAGCTGAACGCCAACACGTCCAGCAACGACGAGTCGGCAACCAGCGTCAACGCGGTCGACATGATCAACAAGTACGGCGACGAGGTTATTGCCCGCTACCTTGAAGAGAACCCCGATATCCGCGCAACGGTTGGCGTCGACTTCGACCTGACTCAGGACCCGCCACAGGTCAAGGATGTTGCCAAAAAGACCACCGGGCGCATGGCCCTGCTGCCGGTTCGCGAACAGCAAATGTTCTACGACCAGATCGAGGGTGAGTACACCGACTATATCGAGTTTCTGACTGAAAACGGTCGCAACGACCTTGTAGCCCGCACCCTGCCGTTTGGTGCCGAACTGATCGAGGAAGAGGTTCTCGATAAGGGTACCGACAACAGCAACCCCCTGACGGCTGACGCCATGATCGGCAAGTATGCGGTAAATACGCTGGCCCGCCCAGCAACACCGCAGGAGGTAGCCGCAGAAATCAAGCGTCACCTGCAGGGCAAGACGCCCGATCAGCTGGTCGACGAGTTCATCGAGGCGGCTGACAAGCACGACAAGGCGGTTATCACGCCCCGGTTACGCGATTCTGTGCAAAGGAATTTCGATCAACTGTCCGAAAAAGAGCAGAAAATCGCCGGTAGGGGAGAGGATTACGTGGAAATCGCCGCACCGCAAGGTAAGCCGGCCGAGGCGTACAACCGCTCGGTGCGACACTTGCGACACCACGAGTCGACCCGGGATTTCATCAAGCGCGCCCTGAAGAACAAATACCGGGTTGGAACCTCGATCGTCATCAAGCAGGACGACGAGAAGATCCCCGGCATCGTGGTGGGAATGAAACCGCGCTGGAAGGAAGGCGATATCTCCAACCCTTATGTCATGAGCGGGTTCACCATCAATACCCGCCTGAACGGCGGTACCGGGCGGGCCAACCTGCCCATGTCGAGGATGGAGACGATCACCAACGACGTTCCCGGCCAGAAAGACGCCGATATCGAGAAGATATTCACCAAGGCAGCCGAAACCACCGGCGCTGCCAAAGAAATCCGCTACATCGCCACCGTCAACCTTGTTCGGGCCTTTGGCAAGCTCACCGGCGTCAAGGGTGAAATCGCCCGCTTCACGATGGCTGACGGCTCGGTTGTAGAAGGAATCGTCCTACCGAAGAGCTTCGACAAGACGCAGCACATCAAACAGGAAACCAAGTTCCCTGATGCTGAGACGGCGACAAGGTTCCTTGAAGAGAACAACGGCGACCAGAACCTGCAAAAGGTCGGCATCCAGACCGGCGACCAGACCCTGCGTATTCGGCCTGTTGTGCCTTACCAGAGAACGGCCTACTACGAGATTACCGTTGCCGGCAGCAAGGCCAAGGGCGGTAAGTGGTGGCAGAACAAGGCCCTGATAGCGATTGCCGGAAGCGATTTTGCAGGGTCCCGATCGATCAAGAGCGTCGAGATTACTCCCGACAAACTGCTGGACGTAATCAAACTGATCTACAAGACCGATCCCCTGTTTGCACTGCAGAGCCTGAAAGAAAAGGCCCAGCCATACATCGACGCCAGCGGCGCACCCAGCAACCCGCAAATGTCGCGCACCAGAACGGCTAATCGGGCATCGACCGTCAGCCAGCTTGAGGCCGCACTCAAGGAACCACTGCGCAAGCTGAGAGACAACATCACCGTAAAAATCGTGCAGACGGTCGCCGAAGTCCCGTTCAACCGCCCAGCAGACCTGCGCGGCGCCTACATGAGCGTTGATGATGAACCGGCGGCTATTTGGATTGTTGCCGATAACACATCAGTCAAAGAGGCCAAGGAGGTATTGGCCCATGAGGCGGTCGGTCACTTTGGTCTGGAAACGCTTCTTGGAAAGACCATGTTTAACGACGTGGTCAAGATGATCAAGCAGTTAAAGAGGACCGGAGACAAGAGGGTGCACCGCATCCTTGCCGAAATCAGGCGCAATTATGTCGACGAAAACGGCAGGTACGAGCTTGACGCCGATCAGGAGGCTCGCGAGGTACTGGCGCACATTGCCGAGAAGAAAACCAGCTTGGTGTCAGGCAGCGCCCTGTTGCGGCTCTATGAGAAGGTGAAAGCGGCTGTTCGCCTGTGGCTTGCCCGTCACGGGTTCGGGAGTATGGAGAACGCCGTCATAGACGACCTGATCGTGCGGGCTGCGGGCCACGTCCAGCGCGAGGACCTTGTCACCAAGGGCGAGGGAGTCGTCGACCCCGAATATTCCAAGCAACCGTCTACCTTCTACAGCCAGATGCAGCGCACCCTCGCGGCCAAGCTGCCGGCCTCCGGGTCCGCCGAGTCCATGCTGCAGGCGATCCGCGCCTACGCCAAGAAAGGCGAGTTCAAGAGCGAAGAACTCGAGTGGTCTGGCGTCGAGAGCTGGCTGGGATCCATGCCCGGGCGCCGGGTTACCAAGGCTCAGGTGATGGATTTTCTCCATGCCAACGAAATCAAGGTGCAGGAGGTCATTAAGTCGGACGATGCCGCCCCGACAAGAGTTGAGCTTAATGGCACGGCTACCGAGCTGATGGGGCTGCCATTTGACGAACTGACAGACGACGAACAGCAGGCCGTACTGGATTACAAATACGACAGGACCGGCACGAAGTATGCTTCCTACACGCTCCCCGGTGGCGAGAACTACAAGGAACTGCTGCTGACGCTGCCACCTGCCGGCGGATATGAGGTAGTGGATCACCCCGAACTTGAGGGAATGAAGGCTATCAAGGGTCCGGATGGTGATTATCTGCGCGCCGGTGAAAATACAGTCAAGCCCGGTGGGGTGATGGCGTGGGAGCCGAAATACGTTAGTGAGGGGTTGAGGTTTTACAACAAGGAAAATTTCAGTGGTGGTCACTTCGACGAACCCAACGTCTTGGCGCATGTGCGTTTCAATGACCGCTCAGACAGTGACGGCAAAAAGGCCCTGCACCTTGAAGAAGTCCAATCCGACTGGCACCAGAAAGGTCGTAAAGAGGGGTATGTCGAAAAAATAGACCAGTCAAAAATCAAAGTACCAACAAAAGAGCAGCGCGAATTCTTTGGTATCCCGGAGAGCCAATACCCAAACGCCGTGATTATGATGGATAACTCGGGGTCTTGGTCATACATGAGAAGCAGAGAAGCGGCCGAGGCTTATTTGAGTATGAACCTTAGTGGAGAGGTTCCAAACGCCCCGTTCAAAACCACATGGCCGATGCTGATCATGAAGCGCATGATCCGCTACGCCGCCGAGAACGGTTACGACAAGATCACTTGGACGACCGGGGAGCAGCAGGCCGAGCGGTATGACCTGAGCAAGCAGGTTGAGGCCATCATTGCCACAAAAGACGGGGATAAAGCCCATATTGTGGCGGCCGTCAACGGAGTTCGCTCTCAGGATCTAGGTACACACAACATCAGCGACCTGCCGGATGTTGTCGGTAAGGATTTAGCCGAGAAGATCGCCAACCAGAAAGACGGGGTTACAAACAAAAAGCGGTACGAGGGTACTGACCTCAAGGTTGGCGGCGAAGGGATGAAGGGCTTTTACGACCAGATCCTGCCGAGGGAAATCAACCGGTACGTGAAGAAGTGGGGTGCGAGAGTCGGTGAAACCCTTATAGACACCGATCGCCCCGGGTACGACATTATCCGCGACCGGGACGGTGCCTCGATGGCCACCCATGCGACCGAGGCTATCGCCAAGGGCGAGGCCCGGATCCGCGCTCAGGAGACTGGCGAGAAGTATCATGTCAGGAAGAACACCGCGCACTCGGTTGGTGTCCACTCGATCGACGTTACCCCGGCCATGCGCACCGCCGCCATGGAAGGGCAGCCGCTATTCTCCCGCCGGCGCAAGCTGCCGATCTTTGGTGACGGATCCGATGCCCCGGTCCTGTTCGATGAATTCCGCTTTCAGGCGCAGGACAAGATGCACTACGTCAGGCGCTTGCAGCGTAACAAGGGCCTGAACGGCGAGGGCGAGGATACCTACCTCTCCGAGATCCGCTATCACGGCATGGTGGCCGCGCGGATAGACGATTTCAACAACGACATGGTCGAGCCGATGGTCGATGAAATCGGCCGGGAAGGGCTCACCGTGGATGACGTGGACCTGTACCTGTGGGCGCGCCATGCCCCGGAGGCCAACGAGCGGCTGCAGAGAATCAACCCCGACCGCCCCGATAACGATGCCCTGTCCGGCATGTCGGATCAGGAAGCGGCCGATACCATGGCAGCCTTCGACGCCGAGGGCAAGACCGCCGCGCTTGAGCGGATTGCCGAGCGTGTCGACCAGATCACCGCGGCGCGCCGTGAGCTACTGGTAAGCGAGGGTCTGGAAACCGAGGAAACGATTCAGGCATGGGAGGATGCCTACGGGTACTACGTCCCGCTGAAGCGCGAGGGCAAGGGAGACAACCTGCCGGCCCGTGGATCCGGTTTCGATACCCGGGCACGGGACAAGCGCCGCGTCGGCTCCAACCGGGAAGTGGTCAATGTGCTGGCCAACGTGGTCGCACAGATGGAATCCAGCATCGTGCTGGCCGAAAAGGCCAAGGTCGGGCGGGCGTTCCTCGAGTATGCCAAGAATCACCCCGATCCTGAGCTGTACAAGGTCGACAAGCCCAGCTATCGGGCTACCTTCGACGCCGAGGGGATGGTGGTCTACAAGCCCGAGCGTGGCCTGTCACTGGCCAATAACGTGTTCGTGGTGCGTGTCGACGGCAAGAATCACCGGGTAACCTTCAACGAGTCCAGTTTCGAGGCGATGCGGCTGGCCCACGCCATGAAGAACTTCGGCGTGACCGACACCGGCTGGGCGATCAGGGTCCTGTCGACGATCACCCGCTGGCTGGCGATCGTGAACACCGGCGCCAACCCTGAGTTCGTGATATCCAACTTCACCCGCGACCTGCAGACCGCCATGTACAACCTGTCCGGAACGCAGGCCGATACCCTCAAGAAAGAGATATTCAGTGACGTTGGGAAGGCGTGGGCGGGGATCAGGGCGGCACAGAAGGGCAAGCCCCACCCGTGGGTCGATAAGTACAACGACTTCCGCCATGCAGGCGCGCAGACGGGCTGGACGGAGTATTACAACGATATCGATGACCGCCAACGGGCGCTGATGGCCAAGGTCAGGCGCGCCGGGGATACCTCGAAAACCGGCAAGGCACGGGATGTAATCGAGTCGGTCATCAAGTTTATCGAGAACGAGAACACCGCGGTTGAAAACGCGGTTCGCCTGTCGACCTACACCCACCTGAGAAACGCCGGGGTATCAGAGGCGCAAGCCGCCCGGGTGGCCAAGGAAATGACCGTCAACTTCAACAAGCGCGGCGAGCTGGGGCAGGTCATGAACGCCTTCTACCTGTTCTACAACGCCAGCCTGCAGGGGTCCGTGAGGCTGTTTCAGGCTGCCAAGCACCCCAAGGTACGCAAGTTCATGCTCTACACCGTGCTGTTCGCCATGATGAACGACTGGCTGCAGCGGTGGCTGGGTGGCGAGGACAAGTACGGCAAGCCGCACTACGACAGCATCCCTCCATGGGTCAAGGAGCGCAACCTGATCATCATGAATGTCGACGGTAGCGGCAACTACATGAAAATCCCGCTCCCGTGGGGCTACAACGTCCTGCATGTCCTCGGGCAAGAGATGGGATCTGCTACCCCGGGCGCAGGCCGTAAGAACTACAAGATGACCGAGGGAGCGATGCGGGTCGCCGCGTCTACCGTTTCAGCCTTCAACCCGATGGGCTCGGAATCCTCGATCATGCAGTTCCTGTCGCCGACAGTGACAGATCCGCTGGTGCAGTGGTCGGAAAACAAGGATTGGACCGGCCGCAAGATCCGCCCGGACGGCAACCCGTTCGACGTGGGCAAGCCCATGGCTTACACCTACTGGAATTCGGTGCGCACCCCATCCAAATGGGTGGCTCAGTTCCTCAACTCGGTCAGTGGTGGAAACGAGGTACGCCCCGGCCTACTGGATGTGAGTCCGGAGCTGATCGATCTTTTGATCGATACCACGACTGGCGGTGCCGGCCGATTCTGGGCGGATACCGTGGCAACTCCGCTCAAGATGGCGACCTCGTCATACGAGCTGGAATCGACCGACTTCCCAATGTGGCGCAGGATATTCGGATCCCCGGGAATGTCGCAAATCTCGCAGAACTTCTACCAGCACATGGATGAAATCAGGCTGGCGCAGAAGGAATACAAGCACTACTACAACGACAAGAAAATGAGACGCCAGCTCATGGAGGCTCACCGGGATGAGCTTCGCATGGTACCCAACATGGTGAGCGCCAGAGCCGCGCTTGCAAAGATCAGGGAGGAAATGAACGGTGTTCGCAACGCCAAGAGGATGAGTGACGAGGAACGTCGGATGCGACTTGAGAGGCTCTATGAAGAGCAGAAAAGGATCATGACGAAGTTCGAGGGTCGGTATTACCGAAGCACAGGGAATTAATCGCGCATGATTTCCTGAGAAAACCACTCAGAGAACGACTTGTAGCCGTAATAGCGTGATTTTATTAGCCCTATAAGTAGAAACAATAAGACCCAAAACACAATAAGAATGATCACCTTACCAAGCATAGAGGGATTCCCGGATGGAAGAAGCAGTCACCACCTTACTTATAACGCCTACAATAGCTAATACGATAGCCTTGGTTTCGATTGCGATCATTCTCTCCAAGGTCGCATCAATTATCCAGATATTTCGTGGAAAGGGTGCAAAAGACTATGTTGAAATCACCAACGCCAATAACAAGTTACTTGTTAGCCTTGCTGCTTCCCTTGATGACCATATTGCTCGCCATCAAGTGGCGATGGCCACAATTCAGGATGTGTCAGACAGACTGGCAAAGATCCTTCCGCATTTGCCGAGCGATGGGTCCCTGCATGATGAGATTGTGCGGCAGCTGGGGGAAGTTAATCGATCTATTCATGGAGTTGCTACTTTACTCAATGATAACGCTGATTCTTATGAGATAAACCGACGGCTGGGTTACGTCCTCGACATCCTCAGTCGATTGGACGAGCGAACCAGAAAACTGTAACGGGCCTAGCGGCCCTTTTTTTGTGACTGAAATAAGGGGTGTGCATGACGAACAAACTTTCTGATTCACTGATTGAAGCGATAGACCGACTTTCGCACGAATCCAACATTCCATCACAGCTGGTCAGGGCGATCGTGCTAACGGAGAGTAACGGCAGTATCTACGCCTACCGTGTCGAGCCACCCTACCGCTACCTGTTCAACATTAAGACAGAAGTTCCGTTCCGCTCCCTGACGCCTGCAGAGGTGCGCAGCGAGCGGGCGCCGGCCGACTTCCCGCATTACACGTTCTCTTCCCGGGATACCGAGTGGTGGGGTCAGCAGGCCAGCTGGGGGCCGATGCAGATCATGGGAGCCGTCGCCCGTGAGTGCGGGTTTGAGCGCGAATTCACCCGCTTGTGTTCGGCCAGTACGGGGATCCAGTACGGGATTCGCCACCTTGCCAAGCTGATCCACCGCTTCCATACCCATTTCGGGTACCGCGGCGTGGCTGCAGCCTACAACGCAGGATCACCCCGCCACACAACCGACGGCAAGTTCGTTAATCAGGAGTACGTTGACCGGATCGCAAGAAACGGCGGATTCATTGGCCTTGAAATGCCCAAATGAGGTAACAAGATGACTAGGAAACACGACAACCAGTGCACACCGTTCACTGAAAACCTAGCCGAGCTGGGGAAGGCTATCGTTGCATGGGTGAAATCGGTACCCGATATCCGCTTTCGCAAGTCCATCAGGTTTCTTGTGTTCCCTGATAACGGGTCTGGAACGCGGATAGGGCATGAACTGAAAAACACCTTTTGGGCTGAACCTCTTCGCAAGATCAAGGGGGAGTGTCCACAAAAGGACGAGCATGAGAGTTCCGCGGACTGATGGCCCGCTGGTTCAGAGAGCATGATGCCCCGCCGGCCGACATGTTCGAGGCTCGGGATGTTTATCTGATCCGCCGAATCGATGATGACGGCCGGGGGGTTCCGGGAAGCGAAATGGTTAGGATCCTTGACGATTACGACTCTCTTTGTTTCTACCTGAAGGTATGGGGGGCAGAGATTTACGGGCCGATCAAATGGGAAAAAAACTAATGTATATCACTGGCATACACCCCGGGGATCGGAAGTTTTTTATTGCGGTAGCGTTTTGGGCCACAGGAACATTCCTTTGCGTCCTTGATAAATTAAGTGGTGGAGAATACGTGACGTTGTGCGGTCTGGTGGTTGCGCTGTTCAACGCCGGCAACGTCGGAGAGCACTTCGCGAAAAGGGGGAACAATGGGGATACTGTCGATTCTTAGGTTTGGGTGGGCGTTTATTGGCCCGAGGATAGGGATGGTTGCTGGCACAGTTGTACGAAACCTGCCGCTGGTCATGTTGATTTCAGGGTTGGTGCTGGGCCTTTTGGTGGGTGGGTATATAACCTACAAGGTCGAACATGAACGCTATCTGACGCTGAAAAACAGAGAGGTAATGAAGGTTCTCATCGAGAAGAACGCGCTAATCATATCCAGAGAGCACACGATCAATGAGTTACACCGGCGGATAGATGAATTCAATAGTATCCGCCAGACACTAGAAGAGAGGACCCGTGATGCAAAGAAGAAATATCAGCACCTGCTTAACCGCGATCCTAAGTGTAATGCTACTGTTGGCGTTGTCAGGATGCTCAACATGTCCATCGACCCCGGATACCAGCCAGCAAAAGACTTGGCTCCCTCCGGTGCCGCCGCCCCTTCAACGGTTACCGGAGGACAGATTGCCGAATCCTTCCAAGAGTGCGCAACCCGATACAACGAGGTCAGGAAGCAGTTAATAAAAGCACACGACCACGTCAATCAGGGTGATTTCCCTGTCCGTGGTGGGATGCCATGAATTCATCGTCATGGCCTTCTATCATAGCCACCAGATCAGCGATTGATTTCTGCCCTGAACGGTAACCAATAAGCCACGCCGCATAGAGGCAAATAACACCAATTAAACCAACAAAAAACCATGTCGTGCTCATAATCCTAGTAACCTCCTTGCTTTCCTGAAATCACCCAAACGAAGGATGGCGTTGTTCTTTCCGAATACCGGGCTATTATCCCCCTCAACATTCCCACTGGTGGTTTCGCACAGGTCCTCGTGGGCGAACGGTTCGAGGGCCTTTTCGAGCTGTTCTATATCGGCTGCAATCATGAACAGGACCCTCCTGTTCACGTCCCATGTGTGCATATTCTTTACTTTTTCACTGAGTCGCATGATCTACCCTCTTGGTGTGACACTTGCATGAACAGGTTACTTCCTTCGACTTGTGGTTGATCATCTTGTCGGCCCCGCATATCCACATGTCGCGGTGCTTGCAATCACAGGTTTTTTTGGGTTTCACGCTCCACGGTATAACAATGTCGTGCACCTTGATTTCGCTGAAATCAATTTGAGTCTGTGGTTCTTTCGCTTTTTTCGACTCTGGCCTGTCATGACGGCCGATCACAATAGCTTTATCGCCACGGATCTTGTTGAGGTCAAATGTGCCCATGCAGTCGTTCCACCTGACGATCATAAACGCCTTGGCTCCAGCCCTGCGGGCAAGAAGTCTGACGCGATCGATTTTATCGACAGACACCCTGTAATCGGGGTGGTCGCGCATACGGCTATTTCGGCACTTCACTTCAACGAACGCGAACAGCTTCCCGTCTTTCCTTAATATGTAGTCAGCATCGCTGAACTTCTTCATGCTTTCGTAAGTAAACCCGTACACTTTACAAATTGCCCGCACCACCTTTATCGATCGTAGGATATCGTCCTTACTCTCATAGACCGGTTCGCTCACGCTACAGGTCCTCGCCACCGATCCTCGCCGCATCCCACGGGTGCTGTGGTGGCCGGTACTGGCCCTGCTTTTTGCTGCTGTTCAAGGTCTTGATGTGGTGGCGAACAATCCAATGGTCCTCAAGCGGTACGTTGTGTTCGTTCAAACCCCTTGCGATGAGTCTCTCCTTTCGCCGGCGCGCTGCGCTGCCAAAGGTTGAGCTGATCTTTTCAGCGATTTCGCGGTAGTTTGGCTGTTGATTTGTCATTGTGATACTCCCGTGGTGAGTGGGTGGCGCGATCCCGAGGGGGGGATAGCAGGCCCGTTGGGAAAGCTAACTCAGGACCGCGCCAAACTGGTTATATCTTGCTTGCGTAAAGAACTGTCGTTTCAAGGGCCCCCCCCACCCTGTTGACGATATCTATCAGCGCCTGATCGTAAATTTTCTCGTGCCTGTACAGGTCGAACCAGAAGGTGAGTTTGCCCTCCTTGATACGCCAGCGAAGGCGCGCATCGATACGGAACGCGGGACCGCCATAGAACACCGGGATTGCGATGGTGAACTGGCTGGGAACCTTGGTTTTGCCGTCCCTGACTGTGCCCTGCGTATCCTCCTGATAGAGGATCTGGATATCCCCGTTATCGAGTCTGGTCCCTGACTTGAAATTCACTTTGCTGATCGCTTCCAGACCGAGGGCCACCTGCAGCATATCGGCGCTGGACGGGCTACCATCGACCGAGACGATATCCACCTGATTGTCCTCGATGAATTCAGCAAATTTCTGCTGCGACAAGGGTACGCTATTAAGGCCAGTCCACCTGATCCACTCGTCGGATTTCGGAAGCGTGTACATGGCTGAATGGTCGCACCATCGGGGTGTGCCCCTGTCAGGGTAATCGAATATCGCCTGCAAGGATCCGTTGGGCTTGTCGCAGACAACCATCGTGCTATCCGAAAGGAACTCTTTGCAGTAGCCGATGAATGAATCCTCGGTATCCAGCGCCGCCTTGCGCTTTATTCGTTGCGGGTTTGGCATCAGGTAATCAAGGGCCTCGATATTGAAATCCTTATGTACCGCCAGCGCCGGGACGACGCTGTGCTGCATGGGCATCAACGAAATCGCACTAACAACATCCTGTAGTGGATTTAACTTGGCGACGATTTCGGCGATCGCGTCAGCTTCTGTTCTGATTGTCTCGGACATGGGTTAGATGACCTCTTGGTTGGGTTTCGGGTGGTCCGTATCGACAGAACGGAACTCGAGGTTCTGCTGGCGCGGGTCGTTGCGGGACAGGTCGCCGTCGGCTGTGGCGTAGAAGATGGTCGCCTCGCGGTCGGCTTCGGGGATCTTGGACTTAACCTCGTCGTAGACGAAGTAGGCCCCACCCTTGGCTGGGTTGACCTTGAGAATCAGGGTGATTTCACCCTTCTTCCCATGCCTCACGACGCCGCGCACGACGCGGGCCAGCTCTTCGGTTACCTCGTCGACCAGCGCCCCGTTACGCTGATCTCTGAGTACATCGGTAAACAGTTTCATAGGTTTCCCTCTCTGGTGGGTGGTGGATTAATCCGGTTCCTTCTTCATCCGGTCAGGGTTGTCGTTGGCAAACTTGGCAAACTGCTTCACCCGGGCCTTGATCGCCCGCTTGTGGGTGGCCTTCTTGCACAGCTGCATATAGTAATCCATGGCCACGATAGCGTGGGGATCCTGCGCCCGCATGATGAATATCGGTTCATCACCGGGTATCGGTTTCCCGGTTTCCCGGTTGACGATTCTCCCCCTGCGGGTGTCGTACTTTGGTTCCTGAAACTCAAGCATGGCAAAGTGTCTCCTGATAATTGTTGGTAACCGCATTAAGGCGCGCCTCAAAACGGTATATCGTCGTCGAACTCCGGTGTGAACTGGCCACCCTCTTCATGGACGGCTGCCTGCGACTGCGCCTTGGCATTGCCCGGGTCGCCGCCGCCACCCTTACCGCCCAGCATCATCATGTTGCTGACGTGGACCTCGGTGGTGTAGCGGTTGTTGCCTTCCTTGTCCTGCCACTTACGGGTGACCAGCCTTCCCTCGAAGTAGGCTTGATCACCCTTTTTCAGGTACTCGCCACAGATTTCGGCCAGATTTTTGAAAGCGACAAGGTTGTGCCACTCGGTACGCTCCTTCTTCTCGCCGGACTCCTTGTCCTTCCACTGCTCCGACGTGGCCATACTGACGTTCATGACCGCCACTCCGGATGGCATGTAACGAATCTCGGGGTCCTTCCCGAGACGCCCGATCAGCTGAACTTTGTTTAGGCTTCGACTCATAGCTTCTCTATCTCCGTGAGCGTGTCCTGAGCCAGCATTTCAAGGCGGGTCAGGGATGAATTGATGATGGTCAGGCAGTCAGGATCCGTGATCCCGTCGGGCCCGTCGATAAAGCGCAGTTTCTTGGCCCACTCGGATACCGCGTCGATATCGCGCTCACGCTTGGTCTGCGGGATAAAGCGACCACGACCACGATGGCCGGTAATCTCGGGTGCGGGTTCTTCTACGGGTTCCGCGGTCGGGGTTGGTGCAGCCGCCTCCTGCTGGCGAAGGAATTCAGCCTGCTGGCGCTGGAACTCTTCCTGCTTTTCCTGCAGTTCTTTCTGCTGGCGTAGCAGTTCGGCCTGCTCCTCCTGCCGGCGCGCTTCCTCGGCTTTGCGTTCTTCCTCTTCCTTGGCTTTGCGCGCGGCCTCCTGCTCGGCGAACTTCTTGCGCATTTCATCGGCTTCCTTGGCCTGCCGCTCGAGTTCGGCGAGACGCTGTTCCTCGGCCAGCTTGGTTTCGTACATGGTCTGCAGTTTGAGAACCACATCGCCGCGGTCTGCCTTGGCCTGTACGGTGAACTCTTCGTACATTTCCTCGTCGATGACCAGCTCGCGCAGTTCCTTGACGGCCTCCATGATCTTTTCCGAGGGCTGGCCGGCCAGCTTCATCGGGGCGTCGGTAATGAACGCCACACGACGCTTGATAGCGGCTATACGGGCCTCTTCGGCAAGGCGGGCCTGTTCTTTCTCGCGCTCGATGCGCTCGTCGTCGGCCTGCTTTTCGGCCTTCATGGGCGCTTCGATTTCGGTCAGCTTCTCGGTGATCCGCTTGGCCTCGCCGTTTACATCACGCTGAAATTTCAGCGCGTCGGCAACCAGCTCCTTGCGGTGGGACTCGATGCTGGTTCGATAACCCCGGACCTCGGCAATCGCGGCGACCAGCGCCTTTTTCGTGTTACGGTAATCGGTAGCCAGCTTCTTGTTGTCAGGTTCCTTCACGCAGGCAACAGCCATAGCTTTCAGGTCAGGAACCTCGCCGTACTTATTAGCCAGCTGGGCCAGCGCGTTGTCGGTGATACTGAATTTGATCGGCGGAAAGGACAGTTCTTCAGTTGTTTCCGTCTCTTCCACCGTCTCCTGTGGTGATGGTTTCTTGCGTGTTGCCATTGGTCTATCTCCCGTGTTGTTCTACTAGCCAGTTAATTTCGTCGATAAGGTCAGGAAGGTGCATATCCAGCACCTTTGCGTAGGCTTTGTATCCGGTGTCGTGTTTGGTGAACCTCCTTTGCAATGGTTTGTACTTTGGGTGATGGCTGATGAAATCCCAATATTCATAGCCACTTACATACAGCCCGTAATAACACTGAGCGGTATAGGCGGAAGGGATATCCCCCGTATCAAGGTATTTCAGGTGGGTCGGGCCGGCTGGGCTTTTGACTTCGAGCCCCCCGGGGTTGTTGGCGTCGAGGATCAACCCGTCAGGGCTCATTGACAGGCGACCATCATCGCTGATGATCATGCCGACCTCGGTTACCGTGTTCCCGGAAGCGAACTCGTAGTAATCCCTGCCCTGCGGTTCTAGCTCATGGCCGCGCTTTGTCCACTCGGTTTCGTAGTGGCGGCTGCGCTCCTGAGTAATGAGTTCATCGGCTAACCGGTAGACGTGATGCCACCACCGATCGGAGCGCCCACCGTCCAGCTTGACGATTTCAGATATGATGCTGGCGGTAGGCTTGCCGAGACGGGCAAGCCACCACTCGTCGCAGTATTGGCGGAAGAAATGGACCTTCATTTGCCTTTCTTCTGGTGGGCCTCGATAGCCGCC
>Ga0055476_10000030_pt1 | contig 27650 bp, 25 predicted proteins | sample Muzzi_CordC_D2_FD_57682 | JGI IMG/M metagenome (GOLD analysis project Ga0055476, IMG submission 57682) | Wetland microbial communities from San Francisco Bay, California, USA, that impact long-term carbon sequestration - Muzzi_CordC_D2 | ecosystem: Environmental > Aquatic > Marine > Wetlands ... | reverse complement strand
GGCACAGATCGGCGTTTGAGTGTTCTGCAACAGTATCTTGCCTGAGATGTCGATCCGTTTGCCGGCAGAGTCGGGGAAAACTGCGGGGTCAGAGGGCGAGTTGTAGCTGGGGCAGGCGCCGGCACGCTCCATGACCACTGTCTCGGAAACAGAATCCGGCAACACATCAATGTTCGGGAAAAATCCATCCACGTAGATCTGCCGCTTTACCGTGCCGTCATTTCGGCGTGGGAGTTCGACCAGGGAAAATGGCCCGTTCGGATTACAGCTGAACATGAATTGCCCACTGGCTAACACCATGGAGCAAAGACCGGTGCCACCCGGGTCTTGCACAGTACCACTCAGGTCAACGGGTGTGGTGGGGAGTGTCGGTGGATCGGCGAATTTGGTGATGAACGCATTTTCCGAGGCTTCGCCCGCACTCGGCTGGAAGGCATTAACCACGGGAAAATCGTCTGCGCCTGTACTGCCGGCGATGTAAGCATTGCCTGCGGCGTCCAGGGCGATATCCATACCGCGCGCTACCGCACCACCGAAGCGCGTCGAGTAGACAAAGCCGGAACCATCGGACAACAGTTTCGAAATAAATACCGATGAAGAGCTGATGGGTTGCCCTTCGATCGAATCCTGGGTCGGAAAGTCGCTGGACAGTGATTCCCCTACAATATGAGCCCGATGGGCGGTGTCCACTGCCACACCGAAGGCCTCGTCTACGTTTTCGGATCCTCCCAGAAAGGTGGAGTAAACCAGCGAGGCACCATCGGTGGAAATCTTGGAAACAAATGCGTCTCCGAAAGCATCAGGACCTGCGAAATCAGGTTGCAGCGCGTTGCTGACCGGAAAGTCGCTTGACTCCGTCTTGCCTACCACATAGACGTTGCCTTCGGCATCGACGTCGATACCCTGACCTCTGTCTTCCTTACTACCGCCGAGATAGGTCGAGTACACCAGCGCCGTTGCATCGGTATTCAGCTTGGTGACAAAGGCGTCATCCTGGGTTTGATCGCTACCGAAGTCCGGTTGTAGTGCGTTGACAGTTGGAAAATCTCCTGAATCGGTTTGCCCTGTTACATAAGCGTTTCCCTGAGTGTCTATAGCGATGTCACCCGTGAGGGAACTGAGTAGCTCATCACCGGATCCGCCCAGGTGAGTGGAGTAGATCAACGCCGTCCCCGTGTTGTTGAATTTGGTAACGAAGGCATCAAAACCGCCTGCCCTGTTCGGTTGTACGACGCCCTGCGTGGTCGGGAAACTGGAACTGCTGGTATTACCCATCAGATAGGCATTGCCACCGGCATCGACCGTGATGCCCCGAGCCTCCGTCAAGGTGCGTCCCAGATACGTCGAATAGACAATCGTCGATCCGTTCGGACTGATCTTTGTCAGGAACGCGCACGAGCCGCAATCGCTGTCCTGGTAGGCACCGTTGGTAACGGGAAAATCATCTGATTGGGTCTTGCCGGTCACGTAGGCATTGCCGGTGGAATCCACCGCGATAGCGGTAGGGATATCCTGACCCTCGCCGGCAAGATAACTTGCATAGACGAGCTGCTCGCCGCTGTTACTGATCCGGGCTACGAATCCATCAAAGTTACTGGTGCTGGAAGCTATAGTACCGTCTTCGGGCTGAAACACCCCGGAGGTCACGGGAAAGTTCGCTGTGGTGGTAAAGCCGGTGACATAGGCGCTACCGCCGGAATGCACCGCAATAGCCGTGCCCATGTTCTGGTCGCCAGAGGAACCTCCACCCAGATAGGTCGAGTAGCTGATCACGGGATCGATGACCAGCGGTAACGACCGGTCATAGGCCGCGACCTGGAAGCGCAGGTTACCGCTGGAATCCTGTCTGAATCCACCCGGGATATCCCGGCTATGCGCCCCGTCTCGCTGGTATATCCGGGGTTTGTGCAGACGCAGGGTGTCCTTACCGAGGCCAAGTATGGCGTCGCCTGACTGGTCGATTCTGAAGGCGTCAGAACCCTTGATAGCCAGTGCGATACGCGCCGGTTCTGCGCCGGGTGCCAGGACGAAGTCGAATTCAAGTTGTTGACCGGCGACCCGAAACAGCAAATCGACCCCGGGGTAGACGTTAGCGTATTTCACCGTTTCGTATATGGGGACATCAGTATGCCAGTGTTTTGGTATGTCACCGTAAAAATAATTGACCTTACCCGGCAGTTTATCCAGTCCTGTAATGCCTGCGGCGGTGTTGCCGTTTACCGCGGCTATGGTCACGAAGCGTGCAGGTTGCTGTTTGCCGGGCGTTCCGGATTTGACAACCAGTACGGCGTCAGTGTCGGTGAGAAAAACATTCATCCCGCGTGTTCTCGACGCAAATCGGACACGGGAGTCGAATTGCCCCATGTTGGATTCAAAATAGACCGGCAGGTGGCGGTACGCGGTTTGATGCGGGACAGGAATCTCCTGCTGCACCGTCAATCCAGGCGTCGATTCCGGCTGGCTGCCCTTGGCCGCCAGCAGGTTGTTCGCGGATGACACGATTGTCAGCGCAGCGAGTATCAGGAATACGTTAAAAAAACGGCATATCCGTCGGTACATGGCCATCTCCTTTTCGAGGAACAGCGGCTCTACCGCTAACCAGCCCGTTGCACTGTGCGGGATACCGCTATTTGACAGCGGCAGCTAAGGGGATAACGTTGATTAAGCTAACGCTGCATCCCTATCCGCGGAATACTTGCTTTCAATTCCGGTCCCGGCGCGAAGGCCAGCGAATCCGGTTGTCTTCTGTCAAGTCTAGTAAAGTATCGGGGTATGACAAGTTGCAGCCTGCGCTATGTTGAAATTGAACAGAAGGTAAAGTCGTGGTGGGCAGACCTGTCGAAGTGTTTCTATAACCCGATACTAAAATAAAGTCCTTGCCGCATAAGCGGTTGAACTGGTACTTGTAAAATATTTTGAGCTTTTGACGCAAGGCCATTGTATGTTCGGAGATCGTCTTTCCTGAAATTACGCAGGCCTGGATCTGTTCCAGCCATTTGACTACCTGATAAGTTCGCGTGCATCCAGTGAATAAAGGTGGCTCCCCGGTCCTGCACCCGCTTGACCATGTCTTCAGTGCCACCCGGGCCATCCCCAGCCTCTCCGTTCCAGAGTGCAATGAGCGTGAGATTGCCTTTGGAGATGTCCAGCGCGTTATGCAGCATCCACAGGTTGGAGCGTTGCCAGATTCTGTAAGCGGGTTTCACGCGGAGCCACCTGGGCAACCGACCGGTATCAGAAAGAATTTCGGATTGTTTGCTTTCGGACAGGCGTCTGAAGCGCTCGACCCGGGCCGGACCGCCATCCGCCACCGAGGCCTTTATATAGTTGTGCTTCGGCAGTGCCAGCTACATCATGGTGGGGATGCCCAGTTCATCGCAGACCTCGTGGAAAAGAATGTCGCCACCACCGGCGCCACCGCTGATGCCAATCAGTTTTCCCTCGGCGTTCTGTTTTTCCCGGGTTAATGCCCCGGTAATCATGGTGAGAACCTGATCTTGCCTGTCCGGAGGGAAGCGTGGCGTTTCCCTTCCTTCGGCATCAACACGATGCCCGGTAAAAAGGATTCTGCACGGCGTCAAGGCCTTCCTGTTTCCTCCATTCACGTTCCCAGTGGGTTTTCTCGTTGCGCCCCATCAGTGCACGTATTTCGGCCCGGTTCCAGCCCGGAATCCCTGTGTTTCCCAGCGCCCGCTTCAGCGCCTGACTGGATCTAACCAGGTCATCAAGCCGTTGATAGACGGTTCCCGGCATTGTATTGGCTTCCAGGTCCGCAATGTCATACTCAGGTACCAGCTCCCAGGTTGTTTTTGCAGCATGCGAGTCCTTCAGCCTGAACTGGGCGTGACCGATCAGGCGCAGACCCATGACCTTCCAGGGGAAGCCCTCCGTCTCTGTAGCCAGTAGCTGGAGATTGCCACACTTCCCTGCAGTTTGTGCAAGCTCCACTTCTTCACGAAATTAGAAGGGGACTACAATCAGTTTATTCGGGTCGCCAGGTTCCCGGCCCGGCAGGATTTGAAAAACCGGGCTGCCCTGCTTCTGTGAATCCCAGGTAGCTTTGAGTGCCTTGACGAGATCGGACAGGCTTGCAGCCGGATTGCTGGTGTCGTAGGCCAGGTAGCGGTCCGTCTTTAGATCAAAAGGGACCTCATCACCTTTCGATTTGATGAGAAAGGTGCACATGTCGCGGAACGCGTGCCGAATCCCCAGTTCATAAAAACTGTTCGCGTTATGAATGGATATGTCCGCAATAACCAGATCGGTGATCAATAGTTGTTCGGTCCATCTCCGCCAATTTTTTCTGCAGGCTCATTTTTTATTCCTCCATGCCAAGGGCTGTGGAAACAAATAATCATCCTGTCCTGATTGTCTTTTGGTTCGGCTTCTGTGTTGCGGCAAGGTTTACATAAAGCGATTTGCGCCCCTTGCCGGGCCTTGAATCCGAGCTGGAATCCGGCGCAATCCTTGCAGAATTATTTAGTTCCGCGGCCCTGAAAATTACAAAGACACACGTCTCCAGAATAACTGTCTGATGATCAGGCTTCTGATAGAAGTCTTCTTCAGACTCAAGGGGATCGTAACAGGTCTCCATGGATATGCCGCCTTGACCACCCCCATAGCGGCTTAAGGTTTGAGCTGCAGCATCAGAAACCCTTTTTCGGTCCGGCCGCTTACGGCCCAGACAGGCTTGATTGAATCTCGCAGATCAGCGTCTCGGCGTTTTCGAGTTGCCGTACGCGTTTCCACAGGTCGCCGGGTGACCGGCCATAGATATCCAGCAGCTTGTCCGCTGGAATCCAGACCAGCTCGCGGCGTTTCTTGAACCGGCCGCTGCTGTCGGACGTCCACTCGCTGTTCAGGGCCGAGATATCACGAAAAGGAAACTCGATGAAGAAGGTCCGCCAGTCCCTGGGTTTTTCCGGGTTGCCCGGATCCCTTCGGCACCACCAGTGTGGATGCGCAGACAGGGTGCGGTCGAATATTTCTTCAACATGCGTGATCTGTTCCTTTACCCTGTCATCCGATCGGCGGGCGCTCCCCAGATCGTCGGCGAGATACATTGTTTCGGTCTCCTCGACGAACTCGCGCACTGCGGTCGTGCGATAATCCTCTCCATCACCCAGTCCGCCACCGAAGTCGATGAGATAGCCGACTTTTCTGCCGGTGAAAGTCTTCTGGAAAAGGAACAGTACCTCTTTGTCTTTAACGGCAAGCGGGATGACACCTGCTCCCATGGGTGGCCTCCACTGGTGGCGGGTTGATGACTGTGGCAGAGATCAGGCAACGCATGATTCGGGGTCGATGCCCAATACACCGTTGTGCTCCGCACCAATAATCATACAACCGATCCAAGCTCGTATTCCAGCGAGAATGAGCCAGATGCGATAAACACCTGGCTTGGTCAAGGGCATCAATTGCTCGGTGAGAAGACTGTCGGCAACGATGGCCTTGGTCCCGCCAGGTTCCGGGTGTTTGGCGGGTGAAACCAGCATGTCTTGCATGGCAGGGTAGAGCAGGGAAGGTTGCCTTCGCTGGCAGGACCGGCTAAGTGTCGGTAGTTAGTAGATAATATTTATTTTCCCATGTGCGGCGCACGCCTCTGTCCGGGCACACCGATCACCGATGCTCTCATTGTCGAATTGTACCTGAGGTGGCTGACTTCCTGCCCGGCTATCTGCAGCCGCAGGCACATGAGGCCGGCAATTGGGTATTCTGTAGTGGGTTCAACGCAGGTGATTAGCATTTCACAGTCGCAAGGTTGAGATTTGACACCTCCCCGGACTGCGCTCATTCTGCGACACAGGTCTTTGTTTTCCAGAGCAAGAGAAAATCTGTTGAAAAATTACACATCCTTTTTCCTGCTGATAGCCGTGGTTTTGCTCGGCGTTTTCCTGTACTGGCACGTAGACCGTCGCTATCAGGACTACATAAGCAGCCAGGAAGCACTGACACAACAATCGACCACGGGCGCGGCAAGGTTGATCGGCCTGTCTATCAAGGAAGCCCGCCAGCGCGTCGCCCTGTTTACCGAAGCGGAAGTCAACAGAATCAGTAATCTTTCCCGAAATCCTACTGATGAACGCCTGCAGGAACAGTTCGCGGAACGGGTCAAACAGCACTTCCCCACGTCCTTTGCCTCGACCATCACCGATGAATCCGGCGAAATACTGATCGATGATTTCGACGGCAAAATTGCCGCATTATGCGAGGCAGATATCCGTCAATTTGCCGGGCGGAAACCACAGAGTGTTTTCATCCACCCCAACCCCGTTGGTTATCATTTCGACATTATGGCCCACTGGCAGGGCGGGGATGGCAACAAGGGTATTTTCTTCGTGAGTTTCAAACCAACGGAATTGGCGCATATTCTGGCGAACAGCCAGCTGCACGATCACAGGCTGATTCTGCTGCATCGCAACAAGCCAGGTCTTGTTGAGGTGACTGCCGATGGTACCCGTGCTGACCTGGTGACTGAGCCGACATTGAGCGCGGAAGAGAGGGCGCGTATCGCCTTCACGGCCGATGTGGAGGGTAGCCTCTGGACGCTCGTTGATTTACCCGCCGAGGGCCTTTTTGCTAGCTACAAGGGAACACTGCAGCGCGAGGCAATCTCTATATTCCTGGTGTTCCTGCTGTTCAGCGGGTTCATCTACCTGCTGGCCAGGCGGGCGGAGCTACGTCGCGCCAGTGCCGAACAGGCGGTCCGCAGATCCCGGGTCCAGCTTGAAAAGCGCGTTGCTTATCGTACCCAACAGTTATCCGAGACCAACACACGATTGGAGTCGGAGATACACGAGCGTAGTCGGGCGGAGTTGGCACTGAAGCAACAAATTGAAGAACGCAGGCAGACGGAGGATGCGCTCCGCGCCTTGCATGCGATCACCTCGGCGCATGACCTTCCATTTCAGGAAAAGCTCAGGGCGTTGCTTGAAAATGGCTGCCGACAATTCAACCTTCCGATTGGAATACTTTCACATATTTACCAGGATAAATATGAGGTTATACAGGCCATCTCACCCGATAATGCCATTTCGCCTGGCAGCATTCTTGAACTTGGAAATACCTATTGCAGCGAAACGATAAATGCGCGGGGTCCGATAGGCTTTGAACACGCAGAGAAATCGGATTGGAAGACTCATCCCTGCTACCGGGACTACAAACTGGAAACTTACTTCGGCATATCGGTAGTAACAGGGAACGAGGTTTACGGTACCCTGAATTTCTCAAGCCCGACACCACGTAATGTCCGTTTCACGTCTACGGATAAGGAAGTTCTTAATCTGATGGGACAATGGGTCGGCGGTGAAATATACCGTCAACAAACTGAACAGGCGCTTAAAAACGAGAGAAACAGGGCGCAGCGCTATCTCGACGTTGCCGGCACAATTATTCTGGTGATTGGTGCCGACCAGCAGGTCCGCCTCATCAATAAGAAAGGCTGTCAGCTATTAGGCAGGGAAGAGCGGGACATCATCGGCAGGAACTGGTTTGATACTGTCGTACCGGAAAGCATCAGGGAGCATGTCAGGGGACTATTCGAAAAATCGATGTCGCAGGAGCAGGCTCTGATCGAGTACTACCATAACCCGGTGCTGACCAGCAGCGGAGATGAACGGCTTATCGCCTGGCACAATACACCGCTGTATGACGATGAGGGTAACGTTACCGCAACACTGAGCTCCGGTGAAGACATAACGGTGCAGCAACACGCAGAAGAGCAACTCCGTCAGCGCGAAGAACAACTGCGACTGACGCTGGAAAATGCGCCCATTGGGATCCTGACTACCGATTTGACGGGTAATCTGCTCACGGTCAATCCTACCTTGTGTACCATTTTAGGTTATTCCCCCGATGAACTGACGCGCATGACCGTCCAGGACATTACCCATCCCGATGACGGGGAAGAGACCGCGAAAAACTTTCAGCGGCTTATACACGGCGACATCAACAGCTACGAGATCAATAAGCGCTATATCAGGCGTGATGGCGCAGTCATCACCGGGAGAGCGCGTGCCGGACTGGTGCGTGACGCGCACAACGAGCCGCTGATGGTGGTGGGAGAAATTGAGGATATCACTCAGCGTGAGCGCGCAGAAAAGCTGTTACGGCTGGTTGTCGAGTCAGCCCCGAATGGCATCGTCATGGTGGATTCGACCGGCCGGATTTTGCTTGTCAATGAACAGACAGAGCAGTATTTCGGCTACCGTCGGGAGGAATTGCTGGGCCAGCAAGTCGAGATGCTGATTCCGGAACGTATGCGCAGTAGGCACCCAGACTACCGCACCAGCTTCGTTGCCGAGCATTGTGCCAGGGCTATGGGGCTGGGACGCAACCTGTTCGGCCTGCGCAAAGATGGCAGTGAGTTTCCCATTGAAATCGGCCTCAGTCCGGTCGAGACCGATCAGGAATTGCTCATTCTCAGTGCGATTGTGGATATATCCCAGCGCGTTCGGGTTGATTACGAACTACGGCGTATGCGCACCTACCTCAAGAATATTATCGACTCCATGCCATCGGTGCTGGTCGGCGTGGACAATGAAGGGCGGGTAACCGAGTGGAATCAGAGTGCGGTACAAACCACCGGCGTGCCAACCGAACGGGCGATTGGTGAATTGTTCGGCACACTGTTTCCGGAATTTGAAGCGCAGCTGGAAAATATTCAGCAAGCAATCCGCAGTCACACCCCGATACGAACAGAGCGTCTTATTGCCGAGAGGGATGGGCAAACTCGCTATGTCGATGTCATGGTCTATCCACTGCTGGAGGATGGTGCGGCCGGCGCCGTGATCCGGATTGACGACATCACCAACCGGGTTCGTATGGAGCAGATGATGGTGCAGACGGAAAAGATGATGTCTGTGGGCGGGCTCGCCGCCGGGATGGCGCACGAGATCAACAATCCGCTGAGCGGTGTACTGCAAAGCAGCCAGAATATCCAGCGCCGGCTCTCTGCTGATCTGGAGGCTAACCGTCGCACGGCCGAAGCATTGGGCGTTGACCTGCAGCTGGTGTATCGCTACCTGGAAGAACGCGGTATCCCGGAATTCGTTGAATCCATCCAGCAGGCAGCCAGCCGCGCCAGCCGAATCGTGGCAGACATGCTGGCTTTCAGCCGCAGTGCGACTACCGAGTTCCTGCCCGCACGCATCCACGAGATACTGGAAACGGTGGTGCGGTTGGCAGCCAGCGACTATGATTTAAAGAAAAAATATGACTTTAAACAGGTTGAGGTTGTGCGTGATTTCGACCCGGAACTCGAATTTGTGGTTTGCGACCGCACCGAGATCGAGCAGGTGTTTCTCAACCTGGTCAAGAATGCCGCCCAGGCCATGGGGCATAGCAACAGCCCGGCTCCACACCGGATTACCCTGCGTACCCGCAAGGAAAATGAATACGCCCGGATCGAAGTCACGGATAATGGTCCCGGCATCGACGAACAGACGCGGCGACGGGTGTTTGAACCGTTCTTTACCACCAAGGCTGTCGGTGAAGGCACCGGTCTGGGCCTGTCGGTTTCCTATTTCATGGTCACCGAGCAGCACAAGGGTACTATTGACGTCACCTCGGTCCCGGGTGAAGGAACATGTTTTACGGTACGTTTGCCATTGCAGCACAAGCCAGTGTGATCGCCATTTTCAGCCACACGACAGGGCAGGAGACAAACTGAACTATAATCAACGCGAATGAGCACTGTGATGACTGAAACAGCGAAAATCCTGACGATTGAGGACGAGTCTCCGATTCGCAACGGTATTGTGGCCTATCTTGAGGACAGTGGTTTTACCATGTTGGAGGCCAATGATGGTCCCAGCGGTCTGGAAATATTCAGGCGCGAAGGACCCGATGTGGTGTTGTGTGATTTACGCCTGCCGGGAATAGATGGGCTGGAGATCCTGGCCACTATCACCGCCGAGTCACCGGAAACCCCGGTGATCGTGGTCTCTGGCGTCAGCCTGCTCAGTTATGCGGTGCAGGCTCTGAAGCGGGGTGCCTGGGACTATGTCACCAAGCCTATCTATGATATGGCTGTGCTGGAAAGTGCTGTGCGCCGCGCGCTGAAACATGCCGAACTTGTCCGCCAGAATCGCGAATACGGTGAGAACCTGGAAAGGTTAAATGCGGAGCTGATGCAGACCCTACGGCAGTTGCAGGACGATGAGGAGGCCGGCCGGGCGATTCAGTTCCAGTTACTGCCTGAGGACAACAAGCGTTTCGGTAATTACAGGTTCAGACGGCGTCTATACCCTTCCATGTATCTCAGCGGGGATTTCATGGACTACTTCCCAATTGACGATCAGCGCATTGGCTTCTACATGGCAGATGTTTCCGGTCACGGTGCAGCCTCGGCGTTCGTGACAGTGATGCTTCATACACTGATTGTCCAGTTCCGTGACACTTTGTGGCAGACAGCGGATATCACGATCCTGCATCCGCGGCGGGTTCTTCAGCGCCTTAACCGGGACTTTTGCCGTCAGAATCTGGATAAGCACCTTACTATGCTCTACGGCGTCATTGATCTGGAGAAAAATACCCTGGTGTACAGCAGCGGGGGGCAGTTCCCCTGCCCCATGCTTTACGATGGCGAGCAGGTGCACGCACTCGATTGCCGGGGTCGTCCTGTCGGGCTGTTTGACGACGCGGAATTCAGGGAGTGGCAAGTCGATCTGCCTGAAACTTTTGATTTGGTGCTGGTATCGGACGGGATACTGGAACTGATGCCGGTCGATAAACTGCAGCATCGCTACAATGCGCTGCTTTCCCGCTCGAAAGGGGTAGACCTGGATCTCAACGAAATGACGGCCGGACTGGACGTGCTGGCAGATAAACACCTGCCGGATGACATCGCTTTTATGGTGATCGACAGGAATGGCCGCAATGAATAATGGCAAGGTATTGCATGCCAGCCATGATGGCATTCATGTGCTGCGTTTCGTCGGTGATATTCGCTACACCCTGAGCGTCTCTATCGATCGCTTTCTGAAAGAGATATTTTCCGGTTCGCCACCGACGGGTTTTATCATCGACCTGACGGAAACCGACAGCATTGACAGTACCAATCTCGGCCTCCTGGCGCGCATTGCCAAGTCGATGAAAAGTCTCAACGGTTCCCGGGTGACCATTTTATCGGATCGCGCTGATATCAACGCTGTACTGACCAGTATGGCCTTCGACGAAGTCTTTGATATCGTCACCCATACAGAGTTGGAAAGCGGCGCGGAAAAGGAGTTGGTCCGACAAAGCACTGACAAGGAAACCTTGACCCGCACCGTGCTTGAATCACACCGTGCTCTAACGGAGCTCAGCGAGCGCAACGAGGAAATGTTCCGCGATGTGGTTGCTAAGCTTGAAAAAAATATGAGGGGAGCTTGATACCAAACGTGTGCCGGGTGTCAGGTCTGTCAGGTAACATTGCTGGATACCTCCAACGCAAGCTCTGCTTCTGTTTTCATGCCGAATTTTTTCATCAGCATGGTTGGAGGACAGAAGCCGGTAAAGGAACTCTGCAGGCAGTTGAAGCCGATAAATAATGTGAACCATGTCCAGTAAGGACTGTGGAATAAGGCAAGCAAGGATGTCAGCATCACCATGATGCCACCGAATGCAAACATTGCCCTCTCTGTAGACATCTGTCTTTCCTCCTGTCGGGATTGATTAGACTTTAAGTCAATAGCCTTTCAGCCATGTTGAGCAGGTATTGTACAAAAGCGACGCTTGTTTGGGACAGGCATTACCAAGACGTTAAGAATCGTCGGCCTGGCCGGGCATTCGAAAACGCGACCTTGGTCTGGCCCACTGTTAGTGCGGCCGCCCTCAATCTTGTTTCACAAGGCATCATTGATAATTTATAAAAAATATAAATAACAATAGGATAAAATATATAGGTAAAGCAATACATTCATATTGTTTCGATGCTGTGCCATGGTTGCATTTGAGACCGGCTTGGGTGTCGCTGCGGTTCGGCGCCGAAGCCAGCCCTGGTCACCGGCAGACCCCGGCCAGGGCATATTGGTCTTGCTTATGCCCTTCGCTTAGAATCACAGCTTGGACTCTTTCAATCGCCATCGAGCGTTTCAGCGTAGAGGTGAACACATGGTCAGTAAAGACTCCAGCGCCGCGGCGTCGGACACTGTCGAACAGGCCATGAACAGAGTGCTTCAGGCCGAGCGCGAGGCCGAGAAGGCGATTGCCGATTGCGAGTATGAAGCGCGCCAGATATTGCAGGTCGCCCAGCAACGCGTCAATCGTATTGCCGACCGGACTGATGAGCGCATTACACTGATACAATTGCGTCTGGCTCAAAAAATCAAGGCTCACATCGAAGCGCTGGAACGCGCTGATCGAAGCGCACAGCACGAACCATCGGTCTACAATCTCGATGAAGCTGAGCTTGCCACGGTGGTTCGGGAAGTCGCCGCAGAGTTGGCTGGTGACGGCCGTGCCCCGGGCAGCAGGCGAGAGAAATCTGACGGTGAATAATGTCATGCGTTTTGCCTATGCACAGGCGCGCCTGCAGGCACGCCACGGACAGCGCGCCGATGAACAGGTGTGGCGGCGTTTGCACAGCACCGGTGATCTTGCCAACTACCTGCAGATGGCGAGGCAAACGGCATTGCGCCCCTGGGTAATCGGTATTGATATCAGTCAAGGCAGTCATGACATCGAGTTTTCCCTGCGCCGCCAGTTTTGTCGTTATGTCGATGATGTCTCTCACTGGCTACCGGCTGCCTGGCGGGCTGCGCTCCAGGCACTGAAACGTTTACTTGTCTTGCCGGCCCTGCAGCATCTGTTGAGCGGTTCAAGCGTGCCGGCATGGATGCTGGATGATCCCGAGTTGCGCTATTTTGCCAGTGAGGATGCCAGGCTGCGCATGGAAGCGATACAGGCTTCAGAGTATGGCTATCTGGTTCAGGCATGGCAGCGAGGGGAAACCCTGTATGACGCCTGGTATGACAACTGGCAGCATCAGTGGCCGGGTCCGACCCGGCTTAATGCGGCCATGGAACAGCTGGGCCGGCTGCTGTTGCGGCACATTCGCTCCCAGGACTCAACCGGCACCTCTACCCTGCAGCGGAGGGATGTGCTTGTGAGCCGGCTCAATGGGGTATTCCGCAGGTTCAGTTTTCAACCGGCGGCAGCTTTCGCTCATCTGGCACTGGTCGCACTGGATCTGGCGCAGCTGAGGGGGGATCTGTTGAGCAGGAAATTGTTCGCTGAAAAGGTGGCATGATGGGGCTGCGTCCCGAAGCCGCCCGCTGGTTCGAGCTGCTCACCTCCCGGGCTGATCTGACGCTGGCCCTGGAAACCCTGGCCAGTACCGGCAGTATCGAGCTGGAAACCCACAGCGATTCGAGCTCCAGGCTCAATCTCCCGGATCTTCGCGATCGTATGGATGAATATAACCGTCTGGCGAGGCGTTACCATCCCTACTGGCCGCAACCGGAAATGCGTCTATCTTTCGTGCCGGCCAGTCCCATCAGGCTTCTGGATCGAGCCCTGCAGCAGCTGCGCTCCTGGGAGGATGAGGCCGCGCCGCGGATTCATCAGCTCGAATCGTTAAGCGGCGAACAGTCGGAGTTGCAGTTACTCGAAACCATGCTGTTGCAGGTGCAGGATGATACGCTGGACTTCGGCCTGCTTGCCAGGGCAGGACCTGAGCTGGCGGTACGGCTGTTTGTGCTGCCGCCGGGCAGCCGCATTGAACACCTTCCCGCCGCGCTGCTGGTAAAACGTGGCAGCTCCACCCGTCATGACTTTCTGCGCGCAGTAGGCTTGACCGCTGATATTGAAGCGCTCGCTGTCGAACTGGCTGCCCACAAAGCACGTGCCGTGACGATACCACCGTTCCTGCACGGCAGCCGGATCAAGGCACTCGTGCAAGTCAAAAGCCGGCTGCAGGAACTGAATCTGCAGCTGCGTAGAACACGCGAGCGGATCGATGCATGGTCAGAGCGGTACCAGCTCTCGGAAGCCCTCAGCGATATTGCTCGACTGGAATGGTTCATGACACACGTGACCAGCCTGCCGGTGTCCGAGAGCTTTGCTTGGGTCACGGGCTGGACCGATGATCTCAGTGGCGAACGGCTCAAAAATGCGCTGACTGAAGCAGGTGTCAAGGCGATACTCGATTTTCCGCCAGCGCCGGCTGAGGCAATGGCGCCGATGGTCATGAACAATCCCAGGTGGGCGCAGCCATTCGAATTGTTTGCGCGCATGCTCGGTACACCTGCCGTGAACGAGGCCGACCCCAGCCGGCTGCTGGCAGTGCTGGCGCCACTGTTGTTTGGCTATATGTTCGGTGACGTTGGCCACGGTCTGGTGCTGGTGGTGGCCGGACTCCTGTACCGGAAACGCTGGCCCGTCCTGCGTATACTCATCGCCAATGGCCTGGCGGCAATTATTTTCGGCTTTGTCTTCGGCAGCGTGTTTGGCCGCGAGGACATCATACCGGCGCTGTGGTTACATCCGATGGAGGATCCCTTGCCGGTGTTGTTTGTTCCCCTCGGCGGGGGCGTGATGGTGCTGCTGCTGGGGCTGCTGCTCAATGCCGTGGAACTCTACTGGCGTGGCGAATGGTTGCGCTGGGTTCAGGTCGAGGCGGCGGTGGTCGTTCTGTACCTGTCAATGATTGCCGCCTTTTTCATGCCGCGCCTTATGCTGCTCAGTGCAGTGGCTATAGTGTGGTTTTTTGCAGGCAGTCTGCTGCAGGGGCAGGGTAAATGGTGGATGAGGCTGGTCAGCGCAGGTGGAGTTTTGCTCGAAAACGTATTCCAGTTGCTGGTCAATACCGTGTCATTTGTCCGCGTCGGCGCTTTTGCGCTGGCCCACGGCGGCTTGTCGTTGGCGTTTATTACCCTGGCTGCGGCGACGGACAGTGTGATTGCCGGTATGCTGATTCTGCTACTGGGTAATCTGATCGTTATAATGCTGGAAGGGTTGGTGGTGACCATCCAGACGACACGTTTGATCTTGTTTGAGTTCTTTATTCGCTTTTTGCAGGGTACGGGCCGCATATTCCGTCCTCTGGCCGCACCGGCCGGTGAAGCCGGCATAAGGAGAAAGACGTGACAGTTAGAATCGCAGGTATTGCTGTGTGGCTCGCCGCCGCCAGTGTTCTCAGCGTGGTGGCGACGATATTGTTCTGGTGGTCGCCGGTCACTGCTGCCGAAGCAAGCACAGCAGGGACACCATTGCCAGCCGCTGCCCTCAGCTGGGGTTTCGTGGCTGCAGCGCTGGCGACCGGATTGTCGTCGCTGGGTGCCGGTATCGCGGTCGCGGCTGTCGGTAGCGCGGCGATCGGTGCCCTGGCAGAAAAACCGGAGTTGCTGGGACGTGCGTTGATTATGGTGGGTCTTGCGGAAGGAATCGCGATCTACGGCCTTATCATATCAATCCTGATTCTGAACAGGATAATGTAGGGGCTAATGTCTCTGCCTGTATTCATCGGTGATGAAGTGAATGCCGCAGGTTTCCATCTGGCGGGGTTGCGGGTTCGAACGCCTTCCGATGACAAGCTGCTGGAGATGGTTCAATGGGCCCTTGATAATACGCCGCTGGTGCTGATCAGTGCTGATACCGCTCAGCGTCTTCCTGCAGCTGTACTCGATCGCTTACTGGCCGGCGTCACACCGCCCGTGGTGATTGTGCCGGATGTGCACAACATAACGCCGATGCCGGATCTGGCACTACGCTTACGGCGGCAGCTGGGGGTTCTTGAATGAGTGAATCCGGCCCTGTCGTCAGCGCACAGCTGAAACATCTGCTGGCCGTGGTCGAACAGCGCCGCAGTGAGCGTTGCAGGGAAGTCATGGACAAGGCGCATGAGCAGGCGCGGGAGGTGGTTGAACAGGGCTATCGCGACGCGCGTCAGCGCATGCACCGGGAACTTGGTGACATACGTCAAAAGCGGCGCCAGCAGATGGTATCTGTGGTCGCGCAGCGCCAGACCAGGAAACGTCAGCGTCGTCAGCAGGCAGATGAGGAATTGCTGACAACAACCTGGCTGGATTTGCGCGAGGCCTTAATGCGTCGCTGGCGGGATTCGGCGATGCGTCGGCGATGGATCGAAGATCTGGTGAATCAGGCAGCCTCAGTGCTGGTAGACAGGCACTGGGTGATTGAACACCCGTTCGACTGGCCCGCGCAGGAGCGTTCGGCGCTGCAGCTCAGGCTTCAGAAGCAGCTCGCCCACGCGCCTCATTTTGAAGCCAGCTCGACCATTGCTGCCGGTTTGCGTATCTGTGCAGGCGGAGCCTGTGTGGACGGCAGCGCAGACGGCCTGTTGCGAGATCGTCTTGCCATCCAGGCGGTACTGCTGGCAAGAATCAACGAATATCGTGGTAGACAAGACTGACGGCTCATTGACCATGACTTACTCAACGACCTTATGGCAGATGCAAGCATAACCTGGATCAGCGGTCCTGTACTGCGTGCCCATACACGGGCGGCATTCAGCATTAACGAGGCCGCTCTGGTGGGTGAACAGCGACTGCTCGGCGAAGTCATCCGCATCAACGGGCAGGAAGCGGTGATTCAGGTTTACGAAGATACCACTGGCCTGAGACCGGGTGATCCTATCAGCGCTACCGGCTCCTCGCTGTCGGTATCGCTGGGCCCAGGTCTGCTGGGCAATATCTTTGATGGCTTATTGCGTCCGCTTAGCGGGCAGGGTCGCTATGTCACACCGGGTGTGGACCGGCCGAGCGCAAAGACGCTTTATCCCTTCAGGCCAATGGTCAGGCCCGGCGACCGCCTGGCAGCCGGAAAACCCTTTGCTGCCGTGCAGCGTAGCGATGCCAGGGCACAGCGCTGCCTGGTGCCTCCGGGGTGTGAGGGCGAGGTTATGTCCATTGAACCGGGAGGTCAGTATGACGATGGCCATCCCGTGTGTGTGCTGCGCTGTGATGATGGTGACAGCAGGGAAATCAGCATGAGTCACCGCTGGCCGGTGCGCGAGCCCAGACCGGTAGCAACGCGCATGCCGGTTGCAGGTCCGCTGTTCACGGGTCAGCGGATCCTGGACAGTATATTTCCTCTCGCCTGCGGTGGACGAGCCGCCATGCCGGGTGGTTTCGGTACCGGCAAGACGGTGTTACAGCAGACACTGGCGAAGTGGTGCGACGCGGATGTGATTATCTATGTCGGCTGTGGTGAACGCGGCAATGAAATGGCGGGCGTGCTGCACGAGTTTCCGACGCTGGTGGATCCGCGCACCGGCCGGCCGCTCATGGAACGGACCGTGATTATCGCCAACACCTCGAACATGCCTGTGGCAGCCCGGGAAGCCAGTATCTATACCGCGGTGACTGTGGGCGAGTATTTTCGCGACCAGGGCATGCGTGTCGCCTTGATGGCCGATTCCACCAGCCGCTGGGCCGAGGCCTTGCGCGAAGTGTCCGGCCGCCTGGGCGAGTTACCCGGCGAGGCCGGTTATCCCGCCTATCTGAGCAGCCGCCAGGCGGATTTTTATGAGCGCGCGGCCCATGTGCGCACCCTTAGCGGTGAACTCGCCTCGCTCACTATTATCGGCGCGGTCAGTCCGCCGTCGGCTGATTTTTCCGAACCGGTCACCAACCACACCAAGCGCTACGTGCGCTGTTTCTGGGCACTGGACGCGGGGCGTGCCCAGGCACGCTTCTACCCGGCCATTCATCCCCTGCAATCCTACTCCGAGGACATCGAGGTGCTCGATCAGTTCTGGAGTCAGCACGGCAACCCGCAATGGGCTGCACAGCGCCGGCGATTCCTGGGTCTGCTCGAGGAACAGGCACGGTTGGAGCGCATGGCGCGTATCGTGGGTAAAGACTCCTTGCCGCCGCGACAGCAGCATGTACTGTTGTGTGCCGAACTGATCAACGAGGCTTTTCTCCGCCAGTCGGCATTTTCAGAAGCGGACCGTTTCTGTTCGGTAGGCAAGCAGATTGCCATGATGCAGCTTATCGAGCGTTTTATCGACTTGTCGGAGGCTGCCGTTGCGCAAATGATCCGTGTGGAGGATATCAATGCGTTACCCGTGATGCGCCAGATTCGGCGCATGGGCGAAGATATCGATAATGACGAGCAGCAGGAGAAATTCGATGAGCTGAGGCGTGCCCTCGATGCCGCGTTTACAGGACTGATCCGGGAGGCCGCAGGCGGTGCGAGCTGATGTTTATACCGTGGGTGCCGTAACCCGCATCGAGGGGCCTCTGCTGTTTCTCAGGCGCACCGTTGATGCGGGTCTGAATGAGGCGGTAGAAGTAGAGGACAATACCGGGCGCCGGCGCCTGGGTCGGATTGCAGCGCTGGATAATGACCTGATGACCGTCGAAATACTGGAATCCACGTCAGGCCTGTCGTTGTCAGGCACGCGTGTCCGCTTTCTGGGTGAACCACTGCACTTCGCCGTTGGCCCGGATATCATGGGGCGCATATTCGATGGGGTTGGACGGGTGATTGACGGTGGTCCGCCAGTTTCGGCGGTACGCAGGCTGCGTATCGATGGCATGATGATCAACCCCGCGGCACGTGCCATGCCGACCGACTTCATCGAGACCGGCATTTCGACCATTGATCTCATGAACAGTCTGGTGCGCGGTCAGAAGTTGCCCATTTTTTCCGGTGCCGGTCTGCCGCATGACCAGCTGGCGATTCAGATAACTCATCAGGCGCGCTTGCGAGATGCCCATATGGGGGAATTTGCCGTGGTCTTCGTGGCGGTGGGTGTGCCATACGATACCGCCGAGCGCTTCCGCTCGGCCATGGAAGACAGTGGCGCGCTCGAGCACACCGCACTGTTTCTTAACCTGGCATCGGATTCCAGCACCCAGCGCCTGCTGAGCCCGCGCTACGCACTCACCGCCGCAGAGTACCTGGCCTTCGAGCAAGGTAAACATGTGCTCGTGGTGATGACGGATATGACGAATTACTGTGAGGCGCTGCGTGAAGTCTCGGCGAGTCACGGCGAGGTGCCGAGCCGCAAAGGTTTCCCCGGTTATATGTATTCAGACCTGGCCACACTCTATGAACGCGCGGGCAGCATGCAGGGGGTGCCGGGGTCGCTGACCCAGCTGCCGATCCTGACCATGCCTTCGGACGATATTTCCCATCCCATCCCTGATCTCACCGGCTATATTACCGAGGGTCAGATCGTTCTGGACAGGGGACTGGATCGCGCCGACATCTACCCGCCAGTGCGTGTATTGCCATCCCTGTCACGTCTCATGAAAGATGGTACCGGGGAGGGGTATACGAACCCCGACCATCCTGATCTGGCCAATCAGCTCTACGCCGCTTATGCACGTGCCGTGCACGTTCGTGTACTGGCCAGTGTCGTGGGGCGCGAAGGTCTGGCCGGGATCGATCAGCAGTTTCTCGATTTTGGCGAGCGTTTCGAACAGCAGCTGGTTCACCAGACGGGTACAAGAACACTGGAGCAGAGCATGGAGACGGGTTGGAATCTGCTGCGTGACCTGCCGGCGTCGGAGCTGCATCGCCTCAATGACACACAGATTGCGCGCTATATTGAACCTGAGGCTGATTCATGATCGGCCCGGAACAGGCGCCGACGCGAGCTGCTGTGCTGGCGCTCAGGCAGGAACGCAGCGTCGTCTCGGAAGCCTATGACTTTCTGGATGAGAAACGCCTGTTGCTGGCCGCCGAAATGTTACGCCAGCTCGACGCTTACCAGAGACTGCAGGCAAAGCTTCAATCGCTGGGCGGGCAGGCAAGGCTGCGCCTGATAGCAGCTGTCGAACGGCATGGCTTACAGGGACTGAGTGTTTATCCGGCTGCGCTGCTGGAGGGGATGCGTCTGGACAGGCGGCAACGCAACTTCATGGGCGTGATCCTGGTGGAAACGGAGCTGCTGGGCCACGAGTCGCAGACGAGTGCCCCGCGGCTGGCAAGCAATCCGTCCAGCGAAGCCGAGGCGTGCCGCAAGGCGTTTACAGACATGATCCAACACAGCGCGGTGCTGGCAGGGCTGTCAGGCAACCTGCACCGTTTGCTGGAAGAATACCGCCTGACTGAACGTCGTGCACGTGCGCTTGAAAACGTCATTCTTCCAGAAATCGAGCAATCCCTTAATGAGATGATGAGCCATCTGGAAGAAGTGGACCTCGAGGACGCTATCCGCGCACGTCTGCAAGGGTTTTCAAGGGGTCAGAGTGCTTGAAATTCCGTACAATTTTTCAGAGGAGATTTCAAGTACTCTGACCCCTTGAAGATACATGATGTGAGCTAACGGGTTTTCTCTTCCGACAGGTCCGCGCGACGTTTGAAACGTACAAAGATACCGTATTCCGAGTGCCCGGGCAGCGTTGCCTCACCGATCATCTTGTCATTGTCCAGACTGGTTTTTACGGTCAAGCAGACCTGTTCGCTCTTTTGACCAAACAAGGTTCGCTTTTTTCCATACTGGTTGAGCTCGATGTGGAGTACAGCACCATCACCCTTTAGTTTGTAACTGCCGAGTGTGTAATGGTTTCTGCCACCGCCCTGAATATGGCCATCTTTGAGAAACAGGGTGCCAATCGGTTCCCAGCCATAGGCACCGCCCAATTCGCAGCTCCAGATTCCGTTTAAAGACATTTGTCAACCTCGCGTGGGTTAGTGGGTTTTCTCTTCCTGCAGGTCTGCACGTCGTTTCAAACGTACAAAGATACCGTATTCCGGGTGCCCGGGCAGCGTTGCCTCACCGATCATTTTGTCATTGTCCCGACTGGTTTTTACGGTCAAGCAGACCTGTTTGCTCTTTTGACCAAACAAGGTTCGCTTTTCCATAGCGGTTGAGATCGATGCGGAGTACAGCACCATCACCTTTTACTTTGTAAGTGCAGAGTGTGTAATGGTTTCCGCCACTGCCCTGAATATGGCCATCTTTGAGAAACAGGGTATCAATCGGTTGCCAGCCATAGGCACCGCCCAATTCGCAGCTCCGGATTCCGTTTAAGGAGATGTGTTTGCCTCATGCGGGTCGGTGTGACCTCATGATACAATAAACGAATTACTTGCACGATAATCAGTTGCCGGGCTGCAGTTCGCTTGCGGCAATTTCACGCTGCCATTGTTGTTTGCCGTTGACATCAAACACGCTGATGGTCAGGCGCCGGGTCTTGGTAGGGCCGGTGAAGTCGAGCTGGCAGAAATTCCGCTCGCCGACGAAGGTGTCAGGCAGCGGCGGGATGCTGATCGATGTGTAGGCCCCGGGCCGTGGAGCGGCGGTGAGAGGTGAACAGCTCAATTCGTAGAGCGGGTAACTGTTCTCGCGTTCCAGCTTTGTCAGCGCGCTGAAGTGTGTATCGCCACTGAGAAACAGCACGCCGCTAATGCCGGTTTCGTGCAGCCAGCGGAGAAAATCCGAACGTTCCGCGGGAAACTTGCGCCAGCTTTCGCGGTCCTTGAACTGATTCAGCATCTGACTGCCATTGACGAGGATCTTGAACGGTGCATTGGAGCGAAGCAGCGCATCCTTGAGCCATGCAAGCTGTTTGGTGCCGAGCATGCTCTTATGCGGCGTATCCGGGGCCTTGTCACTGTTACGCTGGTAACGGTTATCCAGCAGGAAGAAGTCGATGTCCCTGAAGCCGAAGCTGGTGAAGATTGCGGGTTCTCCCGGCAAACCGTAGGCCGGGTTTGACCAGTAGCGTTTGAAAAGGCTCAGGCTCTGGTCTTTCATCACGAAGCTGCGATTGGCCTCGTCGGGTCCGTAATCGTGGTCGTCCCAGATGGCGTAATGGTGTGTACTGCGCAACAGTGGCTGAAGCTCGGGCAGGGCACGGGTATGACGATAGCGTTCCGCCATTCCCCAGCGGCTGTCGACGTCGGCTTCGCGCATGTACACGTTGTCGCCCAGCCACAGCATCATATCGGGTGATTGTTCGGCCATGCGTGTGAAAATGCCATAGCCATCGCCGTAGAGCTTTCCGGGGCGATCGTAGGCGGTGTCGTTGATATAGGCACAGGAGCCGGCAATGACACGGAATGCCGGCGGTTCGGATCGCCATTCCCAAAATGGTTGTGTATGGAACATCAGTTTACCTGGGATACTGACAGGCTCTCCATTCAGATTGACGCGGTAGCTGTAGGCTGTCCCCGGTTCAAGTCCATCGATTTCAATGTGCGCGGTAAACTGTTGTTCAGACTTGAGTGGCAATTTCTTGCTGGAGCGGAGCTGCTCTGGATGCCCATCAGGCCAGTAATCCAGCACGACTTCTCCACCGGCATTGCCCTGTAACCAGACTGTGACGGCGCGCATCGCGCTGTGGCCGGGCATCGGGCCGGAGGCCAGTTGTGGCAGCTCTCCCGGCGGCGAAGCAGCGGCGCGTGGCGATTGCATGGCCGCCGATGTGGCAAGCAGGAATCCAGTTAGTGAAGCAATGGCAAAACGCGTGTTGAGCATGGCGAGTCTATCTCCAATAAATCCGATCGGCACAGTGTGGAATCAAAGTGGCGAGCGTCAGACTTTTGAGTCGATGATGCGCTGTAAGGCGTTGCTGCGCAAATCGATCAGGTTGGTAAACTGATGTGCGGTCTGCGGGTGTATTTCTAGCCTGGACTCCAGTGATATGAGTGGAATCCGTAACAACTCGAGCGGTACATTTTGGGGTTGTCGAGATACAACACCGTCTGGCACACCCGGCTGATGAGTTCGTTGACAGGCCGCACGAATGAACTGGCCAGCAGCAGCATCAGCAGCCTGGATTTAATGCTCAGATTTGCCACGTCTTCACTCTAGATGATGCCTTGTGCCTGTTACTGTGTGTACACACAGGGCATAAAGCTGGCAGGTTTGTGAATGTCACGCACCACCGGTCGAGCGTCGGTAAAAGCACTGCTCAGCTTGTTTCTTCAGCTGCCATGGTTTAATTTAACCGGTCGTCAATTGCAGTATCATCCCCATGAGGATATCGGATGCACATCATCATCAAGCGACTCAAGCGCTGGCTCGTGCGGGCGGTCTCGGTATTTCTGCCCCAGGGTAAGGCCATCGCCCTGGACCGCTGGCGGCGGGGCCAGGAGGAGTATCGCAAGTACTTGTTATGTGACTATGTTTTTGCCTCTTATGGCAAGAGTGGCCGCACTTGGCTGCGGGTTATGTTGTCGCGTTATTACCAGCTTGCCTACTCGCTGCCCGAGCGTATCCTGATGGGCTTCGACAATTTTCACAAGATCAACCCGGCGGTGCCGCGCATCTTTTTTACCCACGATAATTACCTGAGGAGCTATACCGGCAACCTGGATTCGAAAAAGGATTTTTACGACAAAAAGGTCGTCCTGCTGGTGCGCCGTCCGCAGGATGTCGCCGTCTCCCAGTTTTTCCAGTGGAAGTATCGAATGCGCCCGAACAAGATGGCCATGAACCGTTACCCGGCGGCAGGATCCGACATATCGATCTACGATTTCGTCATGGACCCGAATTGCGGCGTGCCGCGTATTATCGAATTTCTGAACCTGTGGGCCAGTGAGCTGCCAAAGGTCAAAGACCTGTTGATGGTGCGCTACGAGGACATGCGTACGGATCCCGAAAAGCAGCTCGCGCGCATGGTTGAGTTCCTCGGTATGGAGCCTGATGACAAGCTCCTCAAGGACACCGTCGAGTTTTCATCCGTTGACAACCTGCGCAAGCTGGAAAAGGAGAATTACTTCTGGCGCAGTGGCAGCCGGGTGAAGGCGCGTGATCCGAGTAACCCGAATTCCTACAAGGTACGGCGGGCAAAGGTGGGTGGCTACCGGGATTACTTTGATGACGATCAGGTTGCCCGCCTGGATGCACTGGTCAGTTCTGAACTTTCCGACATTTTTGGTTACGCCGAAGCACCCGGGCCGACCGGCAAAGAGGTTTCCGGTAAAGTCGCATCCGGAGCCTAAGAAAATGACCCAGTATCTCAATTTTGACGTTTTGGAATCCATCGATAGCGGCCAGTACCGTGCTCAAAAGCCCTATCCATGGATAAGCCGGGATAACATCTTCACCGAGGAAGGCTACCAGGCCTTGCGGCAGAACATGCCCGACATCTCACTCTTCGAACAGAGCATCGGTTACCGGCGCGTAGCAGGGCAGACTCCCCACGATCGTTACTCGCTGGAATACAGGGAAGATGTGCAGGTGCCTGAACCGTGGCAGGCATTTATTGCCGAGTTACGCAGCGACCGCTACCGTGACAATATCGGCCGCCTCTTCGATGCCAGAAATCCGGAGTTTCGCTTCCACTGGCACTATGCGCCCAACGGTTGCTCGGTTTCGCCGCACTGTGACTCGAAGCGGGAGCATGGCTCGCAGCTGTTCTACTTCAACACCGAAGATGACTGGGATCCGGCCTGGGGAGGGCAAACCCTGGTACTCGACGACGGTGGGCGGATGATTCCCGACACTGCGCCGGCCTTTGAAGATTTTGACCGCATAATTGCATGCCCTTCCATGGGTAACGTGAGTTCCATCCTGGCGCGTGGCGACCACGCCTGGCATGGCGTGAAGGAGATCAACTGTCCGGACAACAAGATGCGCATGATTTTCATCGTCGTCGTTAATCCCGGTAGCATCTTCTGGAAGGTCAGGGACAAACTGATCGGCAAGTCGATTCAGCGTTTTTAGCGAGTTTTCAAGGTCAAGGGGTCACCCCTTGACTGGCGTCGACCAGATTTCCGACTCAATCTTTATGGCCGGTGCTGGATTGAGAGACCAAAAAAGGGCGCCAAAAAGGCGCCCTTTTTCAGGCAGTAAAAAACTACTACATCAAATATCGCTTATTTTGCGGCGTCAACCATGTACTGGATAGCAGCCTTCAGGTCATCATCAGAGCAATCCATGCAAGTGCCCTTCGGTGGCATAGCGTTCTTGCCCGTTATAGCGACAGCCAGCATTGCGTCCATGCCGGTAGCAATACGCGGTTCCCAGGCAGCTTTGTCACCAAATTTTGGCGCGCCGGCAACACCCGAGGCATGACAAACGAAACACTTGGTGTCATAGATTTTCTTACCGTCGTCGCTGGCGAGAACAGCAGCAGCGAACAGGGCAGCGGCGATGGCCAGACTTACAGTCGTTTTCATAAGGGTTCTCCAAATCATCGTTGCTAGGGTTGCGGCAGTTTACCGGTTAACGGGATCCACCACGACTTTAAAACCATAATATAATAACACACTAAATTATCCGCTGTTCTGTTCAGATTCCTGATGATCTGCAGGCTTTCGAGACAGGCCGCTACCGGCATCTGCCTGGATACCTATAGTATATAATTATAAATATAATATAACTATATGTAATTATTAGTATAATATAAATCACGTGTGGCGTTTATCGGATTTAACGGTAAGCGTGACATGCTATGATTATGCGCGCCTTGAATCTGAACCAAAATCCGGCACAATCTTTGGGTAATAAATAATTTCCGCGCCGCTACGGATTCATCTCCTTCCACAGCGCACCGACTGCCGCGTCATCCGGAAACTGTGTGTGCAGCTGGTTCAGATGCAAGCGTCCCATATTGGTATTTCCCTGCTCCTGGTACATGTCGATCAGGGCCAGCCGGGCATCACGGTCCGCCGCATCTCGCTTCAACAGGGCTTCCAGTGCGATGATAGCCTCGGTGACCTCACCTTCCCGTTGCAATGCCAGGGCGTACACATACTGATAGCGGGTCGATTCGGGTGCCAGCTCGACGGCCCGATGCAAGGATTTGGCTGCCGCGGGCATCTGTTGCTGGCGCACCTGCAACAGGCCCAGCGCATAGTACAGCGACGCGTCGTCGGGTACCGTGGCGATACCTTGCCGCAGCACCTGTTCGCCATCGGCGTCACGATCGTACTGGCGGTAAAGGTCAGACAGGTTGGCATAGGCGGGCGTAAAGGTCTTGTCGAGGCGAATGGCTGCCTGGTACTCCCGCTCGGCCTGCAGCGGTTTGTCCGCTGCGGCGGCAACCAAACCGAGGTTGAGGTGAGCCTCAGGCCGTTCTGCGGTGACGTTCTGCGCGGTGGTGTATTCCTGCAACGCTGCGTCGAGCTGGGTGCGGAATTTGTCCGGCAGGTGTTGGCGTGATGCCGGCGCCAACACGAGCGCGGTTTCCAGCCGCACCGTGCGTGCAGGGTCTTCGAGCAGTGTCCAGCCCAGGTCCACTTGCGTACGCAGATCCGTAAGTTCCAGCCAGCGCACCGCTGCCGCTCTGACCAGCGCATCGTCGTCCGCTAACAGGCGCTGCACGGTCTCCAGCTGGTCGGGCCTTGCGTGTTCGCGCAGTTCATCAATTGCGGTAGCGCGTGCGATACCCGGCTGTTTGCGGTCACTGGCCAGCGCCAGCAAACGCTCCGACGCCTGCGGGCTGTTGCGGCGCGCAGCCTGCAGTACTTCGCCGAAGTGTGGCCCACGAAGCTGACTGTCCGGGTACCAGTCTTGCACCACCTTGGCCGCCCAGGCCGCCGGTAGGTCCGTGTGGCAACCGTTGCAGGCGTTCGGGGTGCCCAGTTTGTCGCTCAGATCCGGGCGAGGCACCCGCAGGCTGTGGTCAGCGCGCGCGTCGATCACCATGTAGGTGCGTTGCGGCATGTGGCAGGCCGTGCAGGCGCTGCCGGGCGAGTCCTGCGGGTGGTGATGGTGATGCTGGGAATCGTACTGTGCCGGGAGGTGACAGCGCGTGCACAGCGCGTTGCCCGCGGCGCGCAGTTTAAGGCTGTGCGGCTCGTGACAGTCGTGGCAGGTCACACCGGCGGCGTACATGCGGCTCTGGATAAATGAGCCGTAGACATAGACTTCATCCTTGATCTGGCCGTCGGCAAAATACTGTTGCTGGTTGAGCAGCGCCAGACGGTGGGTGTTGTGCAGCGGCTCGCCGTATTCGTAGTTGTCCCAGATCTGACCGCGCCGCGAATGGCAACGTGCGCACAACTCGATCTCGGTATGACTTGCGCGCGCCTTGCTGCGCCGCGGCTTGCCGGTCTGCGGGTCGGTGCTCCAGGTGGTGCCGTCGCGGTCGGTGAGATCGACCACCAGTCCTTTGCTGGCGTCGTCCTCAGCTGCCGCGCCGCTGGCGAGCGTCTCGGCCCAGGTAACGTGCTTTGACCCGGGCCCGTGGCAGGCCTCGCAGGCTACATCGATCTCGCTCCAGCTGGTCTTGTAGGCGTCGCTCGCCGGATCATAGCCTTTGTGCAGATTGGTCGAGTGGCACTCGGCGCACTGGTAGTTCCAGGTCTGCTCGCGCCCGCTCCAGTGCAGTGGGTGATTGTGGTCCATCGCCTCGTCCGGATAGAGGTGAAACCAGCGCTGACCACCCTGGCCCGCCGGGCGTGTATCCCAGGCGATGCCCAGGCTCTGCAGGCGACCGTTCGGGAATTCGATGAGGTACTGTTGCAGCGGGTACCAGCCGAACGTATAGCGGATTGCGTAGTCGTGCAGCTTGCCGTCCGGGCCATCGGTACGCACGAAGAAGCGCTCGTCTTTCCTGTAGAAACGCGAGGTGACGCCGTGTGCGGTGAACTCGGTATCACTGAAATCACCGAGAACTGTCTGTGCCGTCGCCTCGGCCATGGCCATGTCGTGGTGGGAGCCACGCCAGCGTTCGGTTTCCTGCGGGTGACAGGCTGCGCAGCGCTCGGCGCCGGCATACTGCGGGCCGGACTCAGCCTGCGCGGTACCGAGCCAGCCAGACGCCATTACGAGCCCGATCAAAATGACAGTGCGA
>Ga0055476_10000029_pt1 | contig 27728 bp, 26 predicted proteins | sample Muzzi_CordC_D2_FD_57682 | JGI IMG/M metagenome (GOLD analysis project Ga0055476, IMG submission 57682) | Wetland microbial communities from San Francisco Bay, California, USA, that impact long-term carbon sequestration - Muzzi_CordC_D2 | ecosystem: Environmental > Aquatic > Marine > Wetlands ... | reverse complement strand
TTCGTCGGTGTGACGCTGATTCACCGCGAGGTCGACCGCCGGACGGTGTACGCGATCCTTTCGAAGCCGCTGTCGCGCGCCGAATTCCTGCTCGGAAAATACGTCGGCCTGTTGGTGACGATCTGGTTGCAGATGGCGATCATGGTCGTGTTCTTCGTGGCGGTATCGCTCGTGACGGGCGCTCCGCTCGATACCGGGCACGCCGCTGCGTTTGCGCTGATTGCGGCGGAGCTCGCGGTGATCGTCGCCGTTGCCACCTTCTTCAGCGCGTTCACGACACCGATGCTGGCCTCGTTCTTCTCGGTGGGAATCTGGGCGCTCGGTCACATGACCCGCGACCTGCGCGACATCGGCGCCAGCTCGATCTCCGAATCGGTGAAGTCCACCACGGCGTTGATCCACCGTGTGATGCCCGACCTCGAGAGCTTCAACTTCTCTGCCGAGGCCGCGCACGGCCTGGCCTTCGCCGCATCGGACGTCTGGCTGCCGCTGCTCTACGGCCTGGGGTACGTCACGGTGTTGCTGGTCGCCGCGATCGGCATCTTCGATCGTCGCGACCTGCGCTGAATGCGGATTTCGAGCGCTGCGGCTAGCCTGTGAATCCATGAACTCGTTCGAGGTCTTTTCTCCCGGGGCGCTCGCGGGCATCGCGTTCGTCTTCGGGCTGGTCGTCGGATCCTTCCTGAACGTGGTGATTCATCGGCTTCCACGCGGCGAGTCGCTGGTGCGTCCGCGTTCTCGTTGCCCGCACTGCCAGCATGCGATCAGCGCCCTCGAGAACATTCCGGTGATCTCGTACGTCGCACTGCGCGGTCGCTGTCGCGGCTGTGGAGCAGCGATTTCACTCCGCTATCCCGCCGTCGAGCTGTTGACCGCTTGCGTCTTTGCGGGCGTCGCCCTGCGCTACGGCGCCGATCCGATGACACCCGTGTGGTGCGTGTTCGCCGCCGCACTCATCGCCGCCGGAATCATCGACATCGACCACCGGATCATCCCGGACGAAATCTCGCTCGGCGGCCTGGTGGTCGCACTCGTTGCGGTGCCCGCGGTTCGGGTGTTCGCGGGCGAGCCGCTCGCCGCGGCGGTCACGTGGTCGCTCGCGGGTGCCGGTCTCGGCGGCGGGTTGCTGTGGCTGGTCGGCTTCGTGCACGCCCGCGTTGCGGTCGCGATGGGCCGCGAGTTCGAACACTGGCCGGGCGAGGGCGAACCATTGCCGAAGCCGTCGAGCCTCGACTACTGGGTCTGGTTTCCGGGGCTGGGGTTCGGTGACGTCAAGCTGCTCGCAATGATCGGTGCGGTGATCGGCCCGATCGGGGTTCTCGAGACCATTCTCGTGTCGTCTCTCGCGGGGTTGGCGGGCGGGCTGATCTGGGCCTCGATGATCCGGAGTTGGTCGACCCCGTTCGGCTTCGGCCCGGCGATTGCGGTCGGCGCGCTGCTGGTTCTGCTGATCCCGCACCAGGGCTTGCTTCCGAGTTGATTTCGGCCGTCGGGCGAGGGAGGGTGGCTGGATCCCCGGGGAGGATTTGAACCTCCATTGACAGGTTCAGAGCCTGCTGTCCTACCATTGAACGACCGGGGAACGGCCTGCCGTGCCTCTTCTATAACGGAGGCGCGTGGTTTCCTCAATCCGTCGGGCTCTCCGCCGTGCTTTCGATGCAGGCGATCGCGTCGCGGATTCGGCGCAGAGTCTTCTCGGGGCCGAGTGCTGCCAGCGTCTCGAAGATCCCGGGTGAGACCGTTCCGCCGGTGATCGCGACGCGTACCGGCTGTGCGAGCTTGCCGATCTTGAGGTCGCCGTGCGCCGTCAGCACGCTTCCGAACGCGGCTTCGATTCCACTTTCCGACCAGTCGTCGAGATCGTCGAGCGCCGTGAGGAGGCTCGAGAGCGCCGGGACGATTGCGGGTTTCAGGTGCTTCCGGGCCGCTCTTTCGTCGATTTCGACGGCGTCGACCACCAGGAAGCGGGCCTGCTGCGCCATCTCGACGAGTGTCTTGCTGCGTTCGCGCAGCAGGTCGAGCAGCCGCTCGAGGCCGGGTGTGATCTCGACCTTGGCGTCGACCTCGGATTCGAGAAACGGCAGCACACAGCGCAGCAGCTGGTCGCCCGGCAGCTGTTTGAGGTAGTGCTGGTTCAGCCATTGGAACTTGCCGAGGTCGGCCTGGGCGCTCGAACGGTTCACTGCGTCGAGATCGAAGAGCGAGGCGATCTCTTCGGCGGAGAACAGCTCCTGATCGCCGTGTGACCAGCCGAGTCGGATCAGCCAGTTGCAGACGGCCTGTGGGAGATAGCCCGCTGCGCGGAAGTGCTGGATCGAGACCGGATCGCGACGCTTGCTGAGCTTCTTCCCACCCCCCCCGACGATCAACGGGACGTGGGCGAACTGCGGCGGTTCGGCGTTCAGCGCCCGGTAGATCGCGATCTGGAACGGCGTATTGGGATGGTGGTCGGCGCCGCGAATCACGTGCGAAATCTCCATGTCGAGGTCGTCCACCACGACCGCGACGTTGAACAGCGCGTTGCCGTCGCTGCGTCGGATGATCATGTCGCCGATCTCGCGTGCATCCTGTCCGCTCGGTCCGAAGACTCCGTCGTTCCAGCTGAGATCGGCATCCGCTTCGACGCGCAGACGGACCGTATGCGGGCCGCAATCCTCGCCGAGATCGAGATCGCGGCAGCGCCCGTCGTACGTCCACTTGCCCCCGGCCGCGATGGTTCGCTGTTTGCGTTCCTCGAGCTCTTCCTGGCTGCAGCGACACCGGTAGGCTCGTCGGGTCTCGAGCAGGGACGCGATCACTTCGGCGTGGCGCCCGGCCCGTTCGCTCTGCAGGAACGGGCCCTCGTCCCAGTCGATCCCGAGCCATTTCAGCCCGTCGTAGATCGCCTCCTCCGATTCGCGCCGCGAGCGCAGCCGGTCGGTATCCTCGATCCGCAGGATCAGCTTGCCCGCGTGCCGGCGGGCGTAGGCCCAGTTGAACAGCGCGGTGCGCGCGGATCCGAGGTGCAGGAAACCGGTCGGGCTCGGAGCGAAGCGGGTGCGGATCTCGGACATGGCGGCCGAGCATACCAGCCGATGCCGCCGTCGCCGCCCGCACGCCACGCTGAAGCCCCACGGGGTACGATGTCTCGTTTGCCCGCACGGCCCGGCTTTGCTATCTCCGATTTGCGCCTAAGTATTTGTTTTTTCTGGCGTTCCTAGGAAAAGATTTCCCATGAAGTTGTTCGTCGAGCAACTCACGGCCACGCCGACCGAGTTTTGCCTGGAGGCCGATCCCGGTTGGTGGCGGGACGCCGTCGCCCGTCCGTCCGAGGACGCCGAGTCGTTCGAGCCCGATCGGATCGACTTGCAGCTGCGTGCGCACCGGATGGGGCAGGACGTCTTCATCGAAGGTACGGCGGAGGGCGGCGTTCGGCTGGAATGCAGTCGCTGTCTCGCGCGCTATCGTCACGTCCTCCGCGAGACCTTTCGCCTGATTCTCGAGCCGGCGGGCGATAGACTGCCCGCCGATCCCGAAGCGGCGGAGGCGCTCGCGAGAGACGGGGTCTGCCTGGGGGACGAGATCGAGGCGGGCTGGTTTCGCGGCGATCAGATCGATCTGGGGGAGTTCTTCCGGGAGGTCGTGTCGCTGGCCCTTCCGGTAAAACCACTTTGCAGCGAAGAGTGCGCGGGGTTGTGTCCCCGCTGTGGGGCGAATCTCGCCGAGAAGGATTGTGGATGCGGCGAAGTCAACGTGGACTCGCCCTTTGCGGTTCTAGCGGCTCTGAAAGGAGCCGACAGGAGGTAATCACGGATGGCGGTTCCGAAGCAGAGAACGTCGAAAGCGAAACGAAATCAGCGCCGCGCACACGATGCGATCGGTACACCGGCTCGCAGCAACTGTCCGCAGTGTGGCGAGCCGAAGCTGCCTCACCGCGTGTGCAGGAATTGCGGCTCCTATCGGGGCCGCGAAATCCTGAAGACCGACGAGGACTAGATCCAGGTGCTTGCTTTGCTCTTTCCGGGGCAGGGCTCCCAGGAAGTCGGAATGGGGCGCGACGTCTACGAGGCGTCCGCTGCAGCGCGTGCGGTCTTCGACTCGGCCGACGCGGCGCTCGGATTTCCACTCTCGAAGCTCTGCTTCGAGGGGCCCGAAGAGGAGCTGCTCCGGACCGAAATCCAACAGCCTGCGATCCTGACCACCGGAGTCGCACTGTTGCGCGCGCTCGAAGAGCGCACCGCGATCGCTCCCGCCTATGTTGCCGGGCACAGCCTCGGTGAATACACGGCGCTCGTCGCGAGTGGTGCGATCGATTTCGAGGATGCGGTGCGTCTGGTACACGCGCGCGGGCGCTTCATGCAGGAAGCCGTTCCCGAAGGTCGCGGTGCGATGGCGGCCGTGCTCGGACTCGCGGCCGACGAGGTCGACCAGGCGTGTGCGGGAGCTCGGGCGGCCACCGGAAAGATCGTTTCCGCGGCGAACTACAACTCTCCGAATCAGACGGTGATTGCGGGCGACGCGGCCGCGGTCGAGGTCGCCTGTACGCGTGCGCGCCGCGAGGGCGCGAAACGGACGATCCCGCTCGCCGTGTCGGCTCCGTTCCACTGCGAATTGATGGCGCCGGCGGCGGCGAAGCTCGAGCAGGAGCTCGCACGGGTCCGCTTCCGAGACGCGCACCCGCCGGTCGTGAACAACGTCGAAGCGGAACCGAACGCTTCCGCGGTGCGCATGCCGGCGCTGCTGGCCGCGCAGGTGACGGCACCGGTTCGCTTCAGCGAGATGGTGCTGAAGCTGGCTGAACTCGGCGTGGATCGCTTTCTCGAAATCGGCGCCGGGCGGGTCTTGACGGGACTCGTTGCGAGGATCGGGCGGCGATTCGTTCGAGCGAACCTGAGTTCGCAATCCGATCTGGCAGATGTCGAGGCATTCGTAACTGGAGAAGGGGGCCCGGATGGCAGCCGTTGAAGAGCGCGTGACCGAGATCATCATCGAGCAGCTCGGAATCGCGAAGTCCGAGGTCGTTCCCGAATCGTCGTTCATCGACGACCTCGGAGCGGATTCGCTCGACATCGTGGAGCTCGTCATGGCGATGGAAGAGACCTTCGACATCGAGATTCCCGACGACGACGCCGAGAAGATCCAGACCATCGGTGACGCATTCTCCTATGTGAAGGAACGACTCGGGTCCTGAATTCGATGACCAACCCCCCGTTCAAACGGCGCCGCGTCGTCGTGACGGGCCTGGGATGCGTGAGTCCGATCGGCGCGGACGTCGACTCGACCTGGACGGCGGCGCTCGCGGGCCGGTCCGGCGTCGGCCCGATCACGCGCTTCGACGCGGAGGAGTTCCCGGTTCGCTTCGCGGCCGAGTGCCGCGGCGACCTCGCCCTCGGCGACCTGCCGGCGAAGGACGCGCGGCGACTCGACCCGGCCGTCGCGTTTTCGCTGCATGCGGTGCATCAGGCGCTCGCAGATGCGCGATTGACGAGCACGCCGGAGATCCAGGACCGGGTCGGCGTCGCGATCGGCTCCGGAATCGGCGGTCTCGGTACGCTGGAGAATTCCTGGCGATCGCTCTTCTCGTCCGGTCCGCGCCGTGTGTCGGCGTTCACGATTCCGATGGCGATCTGCAACATGGCGGGCAGCGTCGCTGCGATCCAGCACCGACTGCGCGGGCCGAACCTGTGCGTGGTTGCAGCCTGTGCGTCGGGGACGCAGGGTATCGGCGAGGCCGCCCGCGTGATCGAGCGCGGCGACGCCGACGTGATGGTCGCCGGCGGAAGCGAGGCCCCCGTGACCGAACTCGCGGTCGCAGGCTTCGCGAACATGAAGGCGCTCTCGACACGAAACGACGACGCGACCGCGGCGAGCCGCCCGTTCGACGTCGGCCGCGACGGTTTCGTGATAGGCGAGGGGGCCGCGGCGCTGGTGCTCGAGGCCGAGGAATTCGCTGCGGCGCGCGGTGCTCGGGTGCTCGCTCACGTGCGTGGCTATGCGAGCACCATGGACGCGACCCACATCACGCTTCCGGCCGAGGACGGCGAGGGCGCGGCGCGCTGCATGGAGCTCGCGCTGCGGGATGCGGGCTTGTCGCCCGGCGACGTCGAGCATCTGAATCCGCACGCGACCAGCACGCCGATCGGGGATCGCGCCGAGGCCATGGCGATTCGGCGCGTCTTCGGCAGCCACGCCGACCGGCTGCCGGTTTCCGCGACGAAGTCGATGACCGGGCACCTGCTCGGGGCCGCGGGGGCGCTCGAGGCGCTGTTTTGCGTGCAGGTCCTGCGGCACGGGTGGATGCCGCCCACCATCAACCTGGACCAGCCCGACCCGATGTGTGAGCTCGACCATGTGGTGGGTGTCGCGCGGGAGCAGTCCGCGCGGGTTGCGATGTCGAATTCATTTGGTTTCGGCGGGACGAATGCGACACTGGTCCTCGCGAGCGAAGCGGGCTAACGCCGTTCCAGTCCCGGTGGATTTTCCGCCGGAACTCGCAGCGGACTTCTGGCAATATCACATGATCGGCCCGGCGACGGAACCCGGCGGAGGAATGCAGCGATGGGCGACCCCATCATCATCGGCAGCGATCACCGGGGTGCGTCCCTCAAGGATCAGCTTGGCCGCCGGCTCACGTCGGCGGGCTACGAAGTTCGCGATGTAGGAACGCACGGCGACGAGTCGGTCGATTATCCGGTGTACGCAGCGCTCGCGGCGCGTGCGGTCTCGGACGGTGAAGTTCCGCGCGGCATCGTGATCTGTGGTTCCGGGCTGGGTGTGATGTACACCGCGAATCGTTTCGCTGGAGTGCGCTGCGCCTGGGTGCAGGACGTCCAGGCCGCGGAGATGTCACGGCGTCACAACGACGCGAACATGCTCGCACTGCCCGCCGACCGCCTGAGCGCGGACAGCGCCTGGGATCTCGTCGAGACCTGGCTCGGCAGCGATTTCGAAGGCGGACGACACGAGCGCAGGATCGCGATGATCGACGAACTCGCTCGGCGCGGTGTCGGCGCGGCGGGGTCGGCGCTGGCCAAGGACGACCCGGAGATCGCTCGACTGGTTCGCAGCGAGGCACGGCGCCAGGCGCTCGGTATCGAGTTGATCGCTTCCGAGAACTTCGTTTCGAACGCGGTACTCGAAGCGGCCGGAAGCGTGCTCACGAACAAGTACGCGGAAGGGTATCCGGGTCGGCGATATTACGGCGGCTGCGAGGTCGTCGACGAAGTCGAGACGCTCGCGATCGAACGCGCAAAGCAGCTCTTCGGAGTGGATCACGCCAACGTACAGCCGCACTCGGGCTCGCAGGCGAACGAAGCCGTCTACCGCGCGACCATCGAAGTCGGCGACACCGTGCTTGCGATGAATCTCGATCACGGCGGCCATCTGACGCACGGCAGTCCGGTCAACTTCTCCGGCAAGCTCTACAACATCGTGCCCTACGGTGTCCGCCAGGGTGACGAGCAGATCGACTATGACGAGTTGCGCGACCTCGCTCGTGAGCACCGTCCCAAACTGATCCAGTGCGGCACGACAGCCTACTCTCGCATCATCGATTTCGAGGCTTTTCGCGCGATCGCGGACGAGGTCGGCGCGGTGTTGTTCGCCGACATGGCCCACATCGCGGGCCTGGTTGCGACCGGCGTGCACCCGAGTCCGGTCGGCAAGGCGCACATCGTAACCACCACGACACACAAGACGCTGCGCGGACCGCGCGGGGGCATGATCCTCTGCGACGAGGCCTACGCCAAGAAGGTCGACAGCGCGGTCTTTCCGGGCGGGCAGGGCGGCCCGCTGATGCACGTGATCGCCGCCAAGGCGGTCGCGTTCAAGGCCGCTCTCGAGCCCTCCTTCAAGGATTATTGCACGCAGATCGTGGCCAACGCGCGGACCATGGCCGATGCGCTCGGAGAGCACGGGTTCAAGATCGTCGCGGGCGGAACCGACACCCACCTGTTCCTGCTTTCACTGGTCGACCGGGACACCACCGGTAAGGCAGCCGAGATCGCGCTGGGGCGGGCCGGGATCACGACCAACAAGAACATGGTGCCGTACGACCCACGCAAGCCGGCGGTGACCTCGGGGATCCGCATCGGAACTCCCGCGGTGACGACGCGAGGCATGCGCGAAGCCGAGATGCGGCAGATCGCGGAGTTGATTTCGCGCTCGCTCGAGCGGCCGGGAGACGTTGCGACTCTCGACTCCGTTCGCGACGAAGTCGAGGTGCTGTCTCGCGCGTTTCCGCTCTATCCCGGCTACTGGGACGACACCGTCTGAACCGTGCGTTGCCCTTATTGCTCCGACCCGACCAACAAGGTGATCGACTCCCGGCTCGGTCCCGATCGGACCGAGATCCGGCGCCGCCGGGAGTGTGTCGAGTGCGGTCGCCGCTTCACGACGCGCGAGCGTGTCGACGAAGTCCTGCCCAAGGTGGTCAAGCGCGATGAACGTCGCGAGGAGTTCGATCGCGGAAAACTGCTGATCGCGGTCGAGAAGGCGTGCGAGAAACGACCCGTCAGCGTCGATGACCTCGGTCGTCTCGTGGATCGCGTCGAGCGCCGGGTGCAGGAACTCGGCGAGAAGGAAGTCACGAGCCGATTGATCGGCGAGCGCATGATGGATGAACTCGTGCAGCTCGATCCGGTCGCAGCCGCTCGCTTTGCGTCGGTCTTTCGCAACTTCCAGGGTGCTCACGACTACGTTGCGTTCTTCGAATCGATGGCCGACGCAGGGCACGGTGAGAAGAATGACGGTTGAGGCTGCAATGCGCCTTGCGCTTTCGCTCGGGCGTCGCGCGCGCGGTCGGGTGCATCCGAACCCGTGCGTCGGCGCGGTCGTCTACCGCGGGGACCGGGTGCTCGGTCGTGGTTACACCCGGCCCATCGGTGGACCACACGCGGAGGTCGTCGCGATCCGTGCTGCGGTGCGCCGCTTCGGCACGCGCGCGGTGCGGGGTGCCTCGATGGCCGTGACCCTCGAACCCTGCAGCCACACCGGCAGGACGGGTCCGTGCACACGCGAGATCATCGCTGCGGAACTCGCGCGAGTCTCCGTCGGGCACCTCGACCCGAACCCGGAGGTTGCGGGTAGGGGATTGCGCGCGCTGCGACGCAGCGGCATCGAAGTCGAGCTGGGCGTGCTCGAGTCCGAGTGTCGCCGGCTCCACCGCGGCTTCCTGTCGGTTTGCGAGCTGGGCAGACCGTTCGTGAGCTTGAAGCTCGCGAGCACGCTCGACGGTCGAATCGCGACTCCGAGCGGGGAGTCTCGCTGGATCACCGGCGAGAAATCCCGCGCCGCCGTGCAGCGCATGCGCGCCGAGAGCGACGCGATCATGGTCGGCTCGGCGACCGCGATCGCCGACGATCCCGAGCTCGTCGCGCGCCGGAATGGCCGGGTCGTGCATCGACCGGTTCGTGTTCTCGTCGATTCGCAGCTCCGAGTCCGACCCGACAATCGGCTTTTTCAGGGCGAAGCCGACGGAACGTGGGTACTCTGCTCGGCTCAGGCCGCTTCGCGCCGGCGGCGGGCCGTAGCGGCGACGGGCGCGCGTCTATTGGACGTCCGGGTTCAGGGACGTCATCTCGATCTCGGGCGCGCTTTCACACTGCTCGCCCGGTCCGGGCTGACCGAGGTCCTGGTGGAAGGCGGCGGACATCTGGCCGCTGCCCTGCTCAGCAGGGGATTGGTGGACGAAGTGCACTGGTTCGTGGCGCCGAAACTGCTCGGTGAAGACGGGAGGCCGGCTCTCGGCGCGCTTCCCGCCGCCGTGCTCGCGGACGCGATCGCGCTCGAAGACATCGTCGTTCGCCGAGCCGGAGACGACGTGCACATTCGGGGCGGGGTGCCGCGGCGCCGTGAGCCGGGCCGCGGGAGCACGCGATGAACCGCTTCGACGAATCGCTCGACGCTGCCGAGCTGCGCTTCGCCGTGGTGGTTTCGCGCTTCAATCAGCTGCTCGGCGTCCGCCTGCTCGCCGGCTGTACCGAGGAGCTGCTGGCCTGTGGTGCGGCTCCCGACGCGATCGACATTGCGTGGGTGCCCGGAGCGTTCGAGCTCCCGCAGGCTGCGCGGGTGCTGGCCGACAGCGGTCGTTACGATGCCGTCATCACGCTCGGAGCCGTGATACGAGGCGGGACTCCGCATTTCGAGTACGTCTGCAGCGGCGTGACCGACGGCGTGCGCGACGTCATGCGCGACACCGGGGTGCCGGTCGCGTTCGGAGTGTTGACCACGGACGATGCCGAGCAGGCGCTCGTACGCGCGGGCGGCTCGGAGGGCAACAAGGGAGTCGAGGCGGCGCGCGCCGCAGTCGAGATGGCAACCCTGTTGCCGAAGCTCGCAAGAGGCATCGAGCCTCCGTCATGAAGGCGAAACGCACCGCTCCGCGCAGCCGATCGCGGCAGGCGGCACTGCAGGTCCTGTACGCGATGGATCTCGCCGAATCGTCCCGCTCCGGCGCGCCGTCCGACCCGGACGCGGTGTTCGAGGCCGTTGCGGAGAATTTCGAGCTGCCCGAAGGCGCGCGTGAGTTCGCGATGAGTCTGGTGCGCGGCATCATCGAACACCGCGTCGAGCTCGACGCGCTGCTGTCGGAGCACGCGACGAACTGGCGCCTGTCCCGGATGGCCGCCGTCGATCGCAATACACTGCGCATCGGGGCCTATGAGCTCAGCTACACCGATACGCCGGCCCGGATCGTTCTCGATGAGGCCATCGAGCTCGCGCGGCGCTTCGGAGCCGACCCTTCGCCTGCGTTCGTGAATGGAATTCTCGACGCCGTTTCGTTTGCCGTCGGTCGTAGCGAGCAGGCTCGCGCCGGGAAGTCGCCGGGCGAGGTGGCGGAGCGTTCGGGATGAGCGTGCGACTCACCGTCGAGATCGATCCCGGACCGCTGGAGCGCACTCGGGCCGATGTTGCCGTCTTCTACTTCTTCGAGAGCGATCGCCCGCTCCAGGGCGGAGCCGGTCGGGTCGACTGGCGGTTGTGCGGCCGGCTCTCGCGGCTGTTGATCGCCGGGAAGATCAGCGGAACGGGTGGCGAAGCCGTGCTGCTGCAGTCCGGTGGCGGACTCACGGCGCCGCTGGCGATCGGTCTCGGTCTCGGCGCGAGGAATGTATTCGACGCGGAAGCCTGTGAGGCGCTCGGCGCGGACGCGGCCCGGCGCGCGCTTCAGCTCGGCGCGCGCAGCCTCGCCCTGCCGCTGCCGGATCCGCACGCGGGTGATCTGGAACTCGCCGACCGGATCGACGCTCTCGTCGCGGGCGCCGTGGCGGCGATCGACGAGATCGGCGCGGATCTGAAGCTGCTGCTGGTTCCGCCCCAGGCGGAGATCGCGCGCGCACGTCAGGCCGCCGCGGCGCTGGCTTCGAGGCCGCGTCCGGCGTCCGTCGCGCTGCGGCTGGAAGGAATCGGCCGGCCGACGGATCGGCCTGGCCCCCACGGGGCGAGCGGGAGCTCGACCGGGCGCTCGCAACTAGTCAAGTAACGCGCCCGCTGACCGATTCTTTCCTAGGAGGCGAGGCCGATCGATCGGCTCGTCTACCCGTGCAAGCGGGATCGTAGCTGGGACGGCGTGGTGTCCGGAGGGACGCACTTCCGGGAAACGGGGATGCAGCCTGGCCGTCGATGAGCGGATGATGCGCAACGTCGTGGGTCGTTTTCGGAGAGCTGAATGAGTCTGGTCGGAAGCCTCGAGGATTTGGGTCTTGGGGACATCCTTCAGATCATCAGTCTGTCCCGCAAGTCGGGGCTGCTGCAGCTGCGTTCGGAAGAAGGCGAGGGTCGGATCGTATTTCGCGACGGGCTCGTGCGCGGGGGCTTCGTAAAGGGCGAAGTCGAGGATCTGAGGGGGCTCCTCGTCGGCGGCAATTTCGTTGCGGAGGCTGCGTACGACAAGGCGGCCGCGATTGCAGCTGCGCACGGCGACCCCCTCGACGATGTACTCGCAACGACGTCCGCGATCTCCAAGGAACGGCTCGATTCGCTGCGCCGCGAGCGGGTCGAACGGTCGGTATTCCGGATGTTCGGCTGGGTCACCGGAGAGTTCAGCTTCGAGATCTCCGACACGACCGACGAGCGCGACCGGGATTTGCTGGTTTCGACGGGGATCAACGCGCAGTACCTGACGATGGAGGCCACACGCCTCGGCGACGAAGGCGGGAAGGATCAAGACGACGATATCGAGTTCGGCACGGTCGACGGATCCTTCGGAGACGGCACGGAGGCCGATGTCGTTGGCGAGAGTGCATTCGGCAACTCCGAGATCGCCGATACGCTCGCCATGGCGGCGTTGGAACGATCCGAATCGGACGAAGCGCCCGACGTGGGAGACGCGGACGCCGCCGCCCTCGAGATCGAAGCGATCGATGAGTCTGCCGGCACCGATGCTCCCGCGGCGTGTGACCTCGAGGTCGAGGTCGAGGTCGAGGCCGAGCCGGATGAGCCGGTCGAAGCTTCGCTTCCGGCTTCGGAGATCGCCGCGCCGATCGCTTCAGCGGTCGATACCGTAGTCGCGAGCGAACTCGACGCCGACCGTTCGGCTCGGGAGTCGTCGGGTCTGGCTGCACTGATCCTGATCGACCCGGATCTCGCCGCGCTCGAGTGGCAGAAATCGGTGCTCGGGCCGATCTGTCGACGGATTCACGTCTTCCAGCGCGCCGAGGGCGGCGTTTCGCGCCTGCGGCAGTATCTGGTGCACGGCAAGGAGCCCGTGGTGCTCGTGTCCGACGATCTACCTCCCGATTCGCGCGTCGGTATCGAAGATGCGCCCGACCTGATTCGGCGCATGCGCGCGCACGCGCCACGAATGCGGATCTACCTGCTCAGCGCCGACGCCGACGCGAACCCGCCCTCGAAAGTCGGCGCGAACGGTTTGCTCCGACGGCCGGCCAATCATCAGCTCTCGAACCGCCGCGCCTGGGCCAAGCTCGAAGGTGACGGAGAGAGTCTGCGCAACGCGCTGCTCGACGGCTTGCGGTCGGGACCGCAGCCGCCGGAGAATGCGAGCGCCGCCGGAGCGAAACCGGTGGGTCGATCGGCCGGCGGATCGAATGACGCACACGCCGATCTGCAGCGCCTCAAACGGACCAGCGAGAGGCTGCGCGATCCGTCGGTCCGAGGCGAGGTGCTGTCGCTGATCCTCGAATTCGCCGCGGGATCGTTTTCGCGCGTTGCGATCTTCATGGTGCGCGACGACGAAGCGGTCGGGATGGCGCAAGCGGGGCTTTCGAAGGCGGGTGGCCCGGACGATTCGGAGTTCAGGCAGGTCGCGATCCCTGCGAATCGACCGGCCTGGTTCCGCAGAGTGTTGCAAAGCGGCGAAGGGAAGCAGGCGTCGCCGCAGGACGAGGGCGACCGGCAACTCGCCGCGATGTTGGGCGAATCGCTTCCCAAATCAGCCTACGTCGCCCCGATCGAGAGCAATCAGAACGTGGTTGCGCTCGTCTACGCGGACAATCTCCCCGGCGACGCTCCGATCGGCGACACGACGTCGCTCGAGATCGTGCTCCACGAGGCGGGTCTCGCGCTCGAACGGGCACTGCTCGAACGCGCGCTGTCCGACGCCGGCGAGTCGCGCGGCGCCTGAGAACGCAGCGCATTTGCCCCGCGGGGCGTTCGGTATTCGCGCCGGTTGTCGGGTCCCGTCGAGCCACCTCGCGGCCTCGAAGGAATACGCGGGTGGCCGTCCGAAGTCCCCAGATCGTCTCAAGAAAACGTCGAGCCGGCCGATACGGGAGTGGACCGGATCCAGCGTCAGTCCGGGGGGAGGGGCAGCGTGCAGCAGATCTTGATCGTCGAAGACTCGCCTACGATGCGAGCGCTGTTGACGTCGGCCCTCGAGGCTCTCGAAACCCCGGTGAAGGTTACCGAAGCCGAGAGCGGGTTCGAAGCACTGCGGCTACTACCTCGCAATTCGTACGACCTCATCGTGACCGACATCAACATGCCGGACATCAACGGCCTCGAACTCATTTCGTTCGTTCGCAACAACGCCAGCTATCGCACGATCCCGCTCGTCATCGTGTCGACCGAAGGCTCGGAGCGCGATCGTGACAAGGGCGTCGGGCTCGGCGCCGACGCGTACCTGGTGAAGCCCTTCGAGCCTGGAGAGCTCCGGGACGTCGTGCGCGACCTGCTCGCACGACCGCGGCGAACCGAGTAGGACCGTGGCCAAGAAGACGCCGCCGACTCGCCGCAGGCGAAGCACCAAGGCAGATCGGGAATTCGTTTCCGAAGCCGAGGAGATCGTAGAGCGCATGCGCAACGATCTCGCCGATCTCACCGACCAGTCCGGTGGATCGGGAGACGTCGATCCGGAGCTGCTCAACGGCATCTTCCGGTCTGCGCATTCCCTGAAGGCGTTGGCGGGCCTGTTCGGATTCGAGCCGATCCAGGAGCTCGCGCATCGCCTCGAAGACATCCTCGACGGCCTGCGGTTGGGCCGCGTGGCGCTGGGAACGGCGGCGCTGACACTGATCGACGAGGCGGTAAACGTCTTCGGAACCCTGTTGGAGCGCGTCGGCGATGCTGAAGCGATCGCGGATGCCGGCGAGCAGATCGCCGACCTCAGCAATCGAATCGAGGTCGCGTCCCACGAATCGCCGCCGGAGCCGGGCGAATTCGATGCACTGGACCTCGACTCCTCGTTGCTGCGTGCTCTGACCGAATACGAAGAACATCGCCTGCGCGAAAACATCGAGCGCGGTCGTCACATCGTGATCGTCGAATCGACCTTCGAAATCATTTCATTCGAAGAGGGATTGTCCGAGTTGAGTACGGCGATTCGGGAGATCGGCGAGGTGCTGTCGACGCTGCCGGCACCGGGTGAGACTCCCGAGTCCCAGATTCGTTTTTCGCTCCTGGCCGCTACGGAGCTTTCGCTGAACGAGCTGTCCTCGCGCCTGAACTTTCCGAGCTCGAGCGTGCGCTCGGTGTACCGTGCAGACGCCGCTTCCGGAGTCGCTGCGGGGGTCACGCCGCCGGCAGGAGTGGTGGACGAAATCGCTCACGAAGTCGTCTCGCCGCCCATCGTTGCACACGAGACGGTGCCCGAGAACGAGAACCTCCAGTCGTTGAAGTCGATCAGCGACACGGTTCGAGTCGACATTCGAAAACTGGACGAATTGATGAACCTGGTCGGCGAGCTGGTGATTCAACGCGGTGCGCTGGGCGACATCGTGTCTCGACTGATGTCGGACACGAAGACGGCGCGCATCGGAAGCGACCTGTCCAAGGTCTACAAGGCATTCGACCGCAAGCTGAAGGGGCTCCAGTCGTCGGTCCTCGACGTACGCATGGTTCCTCTGCGACAGGTGTTCGAGAAGGTTTCGCGTGTATTGCGCGGGTTGCGACGCGAACTCGACAAGAACGTCCGCCTCGAAATTCGCGGCGCCGACACCGAGCTCGACAAGCTGATCGTCGAAGAACTCGTCGACCCCTTGATGCACACGGTTCGCAACGCACTCGATCACGCGATCGAGGCGCCGGAAGAGCGCCTGGCTGCGGGCAAGGACCCAGAGGGCCGAATCAAGATCGAGGCGTTCCAGCGCGGCAATCACGTCGTGATCGCGGTTTCGGACGACGGACGTGGAATCGACACCGACCGATTGCGAGCCAAGGCCGAAAGTCGCGGTCTCGTGGGGCACGACGAGGTCCTGACCAGACAGGAGATGCTCGATCTCGTCTTTCTCCCGGGTGCTTCGACACGTGACGTGGTTACCGAGACCAGCGGACGGGGTGTCGGGATGGATGTCGTTCGCTCGAACGTCACCGCGCTCGGCGGCGTCGTCGAGGTCGCCTCGGATTGGGGGCGCGGCACCACGATATCAATGACCCTTCCAATCACTCTGGCGATCATCCAGTCGCTGATCGTGCGCGTCGCCGAACAGCGATTCGCGATTCCGCTGAATTCCGTGCTCGAAACGCTGCTGGTCGAGGAGACCGAAATCCAGCGCAGTGAGGGGCGGGAGATGCTCAATCTGCGCGGCGACGCGCTGGTACTTCGACGCCTGGCGGCCGAATTCTGTCTCGACATAGCCGAGGACGACGGTCGTCGGTTCGTCGTCGTGCTCGGCATGGGTGACCTGCGCGTCGGACTTCTCGTCGACAGCCTGGAAGGCCAGCAGGACACGGTGATCAAGCCGATTCAAGGGCCGATCCAGGTGGTCGACGGCATCGCGGGAGCGACGGAGCTGGGAGATGGCGATCCGGTCCTGGTGCTCGACGTGGCGTCATTCTTCGACGATTCGTCTCGCGGTGGACGGGAGGCCGCATGAGCGAACCCGGTGCACCTGAAGATTTCGCGTCCGGCGCGCAGCCCTGGGACGACCTCGCGCGCTCCGCTCGGCCCGCCGAAAACGACGACGAGCGTCAGGAGGATCTCCGCCAGCTGCTGACCTTCGAGATCGACTCGACTCCGTACGCGGTTCCCGTCGAACGCGTTCGTGAGATCGTCCGGATTCGGCCAATCACGCCGGTACCCCGCGTCCCGAAGGATGTGCGCGGAGTCATTTCCCTGCGGGGCGAGATCGTCGAGGTGATCGACCTGCGTATGCGTCTCGCCCTGCCGCCGACCGACCCGGTTCGTTCGACTCGAATCATCGTCGTTCATACCGAAAACGGAAAAGTGGCTGGAATTCTCGTAGATGCGGTTCGCGAGGTGTCGCGGGTCTCGGAGAATTCGATTCGACCGTCGGCGAATTCCGAAACCGGGTCGGTAGAAGCGCTGTGTGTGCGCGGTGACGAGTTCGTTTCACTGATGGACCTCGATCGGGTATTGGAGATCCATGCAGGGCATTAGCGCCGCATCCTTTGGAGAGAACCAGGTCACGCTCGCATGCTTCGAGGTGTCGGGGCGCACCTACGCCGTCGACGTGACCTACGTGCGCGAAGTCGTCCGCTGGCAACCGGTGACGCCGCTACCGAAGGCACCGGCGTTGATCGAGGGCGTGATCGATCTGCGCGGTGCGGTCGTGCCCGTGGTCGATCTCGGCCGCGCGCTCGGGGGTGAACGCGTCACGGTCGGAAGCAACACTCGGATCGCCGTCGTCGAAGTCGAGAGCCTGGTGATGGGCCTGGCCGTCGACGCGGTCATCGAGGTGCTTCCGGTGAACGTCGCCGCAATGGAGGACCCGCCGAGCCTGGCGACGCAAGCGGGTTACGACGCAACCCGTGCGGTCGTTCGCCGACCCGACGCCGATCCGATCCTCGTTCTATCCCTCGAGCACCTGCTCGAGAGCATCTATCGCTCTGCGCTCCCGTCCAAGGAGGAGATCCGATGAACGCGGTAACGCTGCCTTCGAGTACCGAGTTCAAACGCGGCAGTCTGAATCTGACGATCATCGTCTCGGTGGTGGGTCTGGTAATCGTCCTCTCGTGTCTCCGGAGCCTGTTGGATTTCACGTCCGACCAGTGGACGTGGTTCATCGCGATGGCCGGCGTCTACGGAGTGCTCTCCTTCTGGCCGCAGATGAAGACGACCGATCGGCACCTGGCTCCCCTCTCGGAGTATCTCGACAATCGCGACGGCGATGTCGACCTCACGGAGACGCGACGACAGGCCTTTGCAGCCGTCATCGACCTGCCGCGGCGCAATGCCTACCTCGGTGCCTTCGGCTGGGTCGTTCCGAACCTGCTGCTCGGTATCGTCATGGTCATCCGTTTCGAGCAGTGGGGAGTCTACGAATTCGGTGTCATGCTCGCGTCCGGCGTCGCGGCGGGTTTCGTCGCGGGCAGCGTCATGCTCTACGCGACCAAGAGGATCACGCAGCAGACCCGCGATGCATTGACCTCCGAGCTCCCGGATCCGCGGGAGCGCAGCACGCTGATCCGACGGCTTCCGTTGCGCAACAAGCTGCTGGTTTCGGTCGCAGGCGTGGCAATCGTTCCGGTGATCTTCGCCGTGTTGCTGGCGAGGACCCAGGCTGCGGGAGCGTTCGCATCGTTCACGATCGATTGGCACAACTCCCTGCTCGACGGCCTCGAACAGCAGTTCGACCCCGAGGAGCTCATCGAAAATCCGAAGGCGGCGGATGTTGCGTTGATCGAGGACGGAAACGTCTTTCCGGCACCCGTCGCGGCGCTGGTGATCGAGCTTTCTGCGCCGGAGCGTTCCGCGCTTCCGTCCCACGTCGTCGCTCATCTCGCCAGCCAGGTCGGAGCCGGGCTCACGCGCGGCGACAGCCGCGAGTATTCGTCGAGCGACGTCTTCAGCTGGCGAAAGCTGGACGAAGGCCACGTCCTCGTGACGAGCACTCCGGTCTCCGCGCTGCGAATCGACACCGCGAGCAGCTGGTTCGTCTACGCCTCGCTCATCCTCGGCGCGGCCTTGATCTCGTTGGGGCTCGCCTATCTGATCGCGAACGACGTCAGCTCGGCGACGCGCGCTCTGCAGTTCGAGGCCGACCGCATGGCATCCGGGGATCTGAGCGCCGGAACGGTATTCGAATCGGAGGACGAGATGGGGGACCTCTCTCGCTCCTTTGCGACCATGGGTGCGTCGCTGCGCACGACCGTGAGTCGTGTTGCGGCTGCAGCGGATCGGGTCGAAGCCACGGCCGCCGAGATGGCGGCGATCTCGGAGAACGTCGCCACGGTCACGGCCTCCCAGGTGATGGGCATCCGTGAAGCGGCGCATTCGATGGAGGCGATCGACAGCCAGGTCAAGGGCATTGCCGAATCCTCGCAGGCTTTGAACGTCTCGGTCGAAGAGTCGTCGAGCACGATCCTCGAACTGGGTGCGGCCGGTGAGGAGTTGAACGACACCGCGTCGGTGCTTTCCAGCAAGGTGAGCGAGGTGTCGTCATCGATCGAACAGATGGTCGCGAGCGTGAAGCAGGTTTCCGAGAACACCGAGTCGCTTTCCCACGCGGCCGTCGAAACATCCACCAGCATGGAAGAGATGGCGAGTTCGATGCGCGAAGTGGATACCAGCGCCGAAGAGACCGCACGCCTCAGCGAAGAAGTCGTGTCCAGCGCCGAAATCGGCCAGGCGAAGGTCCGTCAGACGATCGAGGGCATGAACGAGATTCGCGAAGCCACGGAGACCGCCGAGCAGGTGATCAAGAGCCTGGGTCGGCGCACCAAGGAGATCGGCGCGATCGTCGATGTGATCGACGACGTTGCGGACGAGACCAATCTGTTGGCCCTGAACGCGGCGATCATTGCCGCGCAGGCGGGGGAGCACGGACGGGCATTCTCGGTCGTCGCCGACGAGATCAAGGATCTCGCGGACCGGGTGCTCGCGTCCACCAAGGAGATCGGAACCCTGATTTCCGCCGTGCAGGACGAAAGCGGGAATGCAATCGGTGCCATCGAGCGGGGAACCCGATCCGTGGCCTCGGGGGTCGATCTCTCGGCGGAAGCCGGGATTTCGCTGGAAGAGATCACGCGGGCGTCGCGCGACAGCGGAACCCGGATTGCGAGCATCGTCGGCGCGGTTCGCGAACAGGCGAAGGCCGCCGCCCACGTTGCGGAACTGATGGAGCGGGTTCGCGCCGGGGTCGACGAGATCCGCGCGGCGGCGGCGGAGCAGCAGAAGGGCAACCAGGTCGTCTACCACGGCTCGGTCGCGATGCGCGAGGTGGCGCATCAGGTGCGTGGAACGACCGAGGAGCAGGCCCGCGGTTCGGGTCGGATCCGCGAGAGCGTCGACGGAGTTCGCGATGCGGTGGAGCAGATCAACAACTCGCTCCAGGAGCAGAGCGCGGCCTGCCGATCCGTGGTCGAGTTCCTGGAGGAAGTCTCCTCCCGCACACAGTCCAACGAGGTGTCGGCCAAACGGATGGACGAAGCGACGAAGGGTCTCGTTCGGGAGGCCGAGAGTCTCCGAGAGGATGTGCACCGGTTCCGAATATGAGGGTTGGACGGCTGAGTTGTCCATGAGCTGGATGGAAGACGAATTCGCAAATACGGAAAGGAGCAGGGCATGATTGCCGCCTGCCCGAAATGTTCTGCGCGCTATCGCATCGAGAAGGGCAAGTTGCGTCCGGAAGGTGCGCGGCTTCGCTGTTCCCGCTGCGAGGCCGTATTCCGCGTGCGCCCTCCGGAAGCCGAGGCGCCGCCGCCGGCTCCGACTGCGCTTCAGGCCGATCAAGCGCCCGCGGCTCCGATGCACGCGCCGGAGGTTGCGACTTCGCCGCACGCCGCGGCCACGCCGGAGGAGGGACACGACCGCAGCAGGTTGATTCTCGTCGCGGATCCGGTGATCGAGGAAGGCAAGGCCACCGCGAGCGCCCTCGCCGCCTGGGGGCTCCAGCCGATTCTCGTGCACGACGGCGTCGAGGCCATGCTGACGATTCAGAGAACCCTGCCGCGCGCGGTCGTCATCGATGCGGCGTTGCCGAAGATGTACGGATTCCAGGTCTGCGAGGTTCTGAAGCGCAACGAGAGCCTGCGTTCGATCCACGTGGTGCTCGTCGGGGCGATCCACGACAGGACGCGTTACCGCCGAACTCCGACGGAACTCTACGGAGCGGATGCCTACCTCGAACGGCCCCAGCTCCCCGACGCGTTGTGGCCGATCCTTCGCGAATTCGGGATTTCGCTGTCGGGTGCCGCGCCCGCTCGCAAGCCTCTGCAGGAGCTGCCGTTTTCAACGAGTGCCGCTCCGCTCGAGACTCCGGCGCCGGCTCCGCTCGAAGACGTCACGCCGTCCGAGTCGATTCCGGAAACGCCGGCGCCCGTGCAGCGCGAGGAGCCGGTGGCGTCCGTCCCTGCGCCTCCGGATCCGCAGCCGAGTCGGCAGGCCGCCGCAGCCGCACCCGTGAGCGAAGCCGAGATTGCGAAGGCGGAGCGTCTCGCCCGGATCGTGGTGTCGGACATCATCCTCTACAACCAGGAGAAGTTCGACGCTGCAGTCTCCGAAGGCAACGTCGTGATGGCGATGGATGCCGAACTCGCGGAAGGCCGCACGTTGTTCTCGCAGCGCATCGAAGCCCGCGTGCGCGAACAGCGGGACTTTCTCGGGGAAGAGCTGCTTCGGGTGGCCGGCTTGAGGAGATCTCAATGACGCTCGCATTCGACGACCGGGACCGCGAGAGCGTGCTGCGCGACCTCAGGGGAGAGGATGAAGAGGTCCGCCGGTTGGCGGTCGAGCGCGTGTCGGTTCTGCCGCTCGACGAGGCCATTGCCCACCTCGTCGAGCGAATCGGTGACACGAGTTGGAGGGTCCGGAAGTCGGCAGTCGAGCGTCTCGTGGTATGCCCGGACAGGGAGAGCGTGGTCGCGGCGCTGATCGTCGCGCTGGGCGACGGCGAAAACACCGGGCGGCGGAATTCGGGCGTCGAAGCGCTCGTCGATTGCGGTGGCACCGCGTTGCCGCAGCTCCTTCGCGCAATGAACAGCGACGATTCGGACGTTCGCAAACTGGTCGTGGACGCGTTGGCGGGAATCGGAGACGAGGGGGCGATTCCGGAGCTCATCTCCCGACGCCGGGACCCGGATGCGAACGTACGTGCCGCCATTGCCGACGCTCTGGGTGCGATCGGCGGGAAGGCCGCCGTGGCCTCGCTGCGCGAGATCGCCGTCGACGTGGACGAAGACCAGCTGGTTCGGTTCTCTGCGTTGCACTCGCTGGCTGCCATCGAGGCCCCGGTGTCCGCTCGCGAACTCGGACCCGTGCTCGACGACGCAGTTCTGCGGCCCGCCGGGCTGGCGTTGCTGGGCCGTGTGGCGGACGACGAAGCGGTTGCGGTGCTCGCGAAGGCGCTTCTAGCCGACGCGCGCTCGGTTCGCGAAGCCGCCATCGGATCGCTTCTGAGGATGCTGTCGCGCCTGGACGGCGCCGATGCGGAGCGGCTCGCCGAGCGGATCCGCGACGCCGCACTGGCGGCGCCGCAGGTGATCGAGAATGCAATTCTTCGCCTTCCGGACGCGACCCTTCCGGTTCGTCTGATGCTCGTGCAATTCCTGGGGCTGGTCCGGTCCGAGGCCGCCGTGGTTCCGATGCTGGTGGAGGCCGAGGACGAGGCGCTGTCGTTGGTCGCTCTCCGCAACCTCGAAATGCTCGGCGATCTCGCAGAGGTCGCGATCGAAGCGCACTGGTCCGAGCTCGACTCCAGCGCGCAGAGAAACGCATGCCTGCTCTTCGGGCGCATGCGAGGCGAGCAGAGCGCTGCGCGTCTGGTGGCGGCGCTGGATTCACCTTCGCCCGAGATCCGATGCGCGGCGGCCGAGTCGATCGGTCGTCGCGGCATCATCGACGCATTGCCGTTGCTCGTGCGTCGCCTGGAGAGCGCAGCACAGGAGGACGACTTCGAGGCCGAGGAGGAAATCGGGCTGATCACGGAAGCGATGATCGAGCTCGCCAAGCCCGGTTGCGATGGGGGGGCCGAAGCCGACACCGAGCAGGCGATTGCCATGTTGACGTCGAGTCTCGAAGGAGCCGCCAAGCAGGTTCGCCTCGCAATCGCGCAGGTCATCGGATGCATCGGCCGGCATCGTGACGCGCAGGTGATCGAATTCCTGCTCAAGGACCCGAGCTCGCAGGTTCGCCGTGCTGCGGTGGACGCGTTGGCACGCCTCGACCCGGGTACCGCTGCCGAGTCGCTGCGCCTCGCTCTGGGGGACGAGGCCTCGATCGTCCGGATCGCAGCCGCCAACGCGCTGGGTGCTTCCGGGAGCGAAGAAGTCGTCGACGTGTTGCGCTGTCTCGCCGACGACGAGGATCGGGACGTCCGCGCCGCGGCCGTCCGCGCCTTGGGCGTTCGTCTGCACACCATGGGCGATGTGGCGAAGCGGTCACAGATCCTGGAGATCATCGATTCGTCACTCACCGACGAAGCCATCGTCGCGCTCGCCGCGATCGAAGCGATGCGCGGCCTGGGCGGAAACTCGGTCGAGCCGGTGGCGCAGATTCTGGGTCGACCCGAGCCCGAAGTGGTTCTCGAGGCCGTGCGTTGCCTCGGAGCTTCGGCGGAGCCGTCGATCCTCGAGACGTTGCTCCCGCTGGTTTCGCACCCGGATTGGACGGTTCGCGCCGAGACGATCCATGTGCTCTCGGAGCGTTCGGTCGCCAGGGCGGTTCCCGCGCTGCTGCGGCGGCTCGAGACCGAGCAGGACGATTTCGTGCGCGATGCGATGCTGCGCGCACTCGACAGGCTGGGAGGCTGACGGGGAATGAGCCTGGGTGACCTCCATAGCGAGTTGAAGCTCACCGACGCCGAGTTTCGGATGTTCTCCGATCTCCTGCGTCGACACTGTGGGCTCCACTTCGGGCCGGACGCCAGGTTCCTGCTCGAGAAGCGCCTTGCTCGCCGCTTGCGCGCGCTCGAGGTCAACAGCTTCGCTGCCTATCACTACCGCATTCGCAACGCAGCACCCAACGACGAAGAATTCGCACACCTGATCGACGAATTGACGACCAACGAAACCTACTTCTTCCGGGAGCGCAATCAGCTTCGCGCGCTCATCGGCGAGATCTTCGCCGAACTCCAGGTGACGCGGGAGAGCACCGGACGCGGGCCGATCATGGTCTGGTCGGCGGGCTGCTCGAGCGGTGAAGAGCCGTACAGCATCGTGATCCTCGCGATGGAGGCGGGCCTGGTTCCGGGCGCGGACCTGCACGTCTACGCCTCGGATATATCGACGAGGATGCTGCGAAAGGCGCGCCAGGGCCTGTATCGAGAAGCCTCCTTCCGCGAGACCGAACCGCCGTTGCGTCAACGATACTTCTCGGAGAAGGACGGGCTCTGGCGAATCTCGGACGACGTCAAGAAGCACGTCGACTTCATCCATCTGAATCTCTTCGATCGCTCGAAGATTTCGTTGCTCGGCTCGATGGACGTGATTCTCTGCCGCAACGTGATCATCTACTTCGATCCGGAGAGCAAGCGCCGGGTGATCCAGACCTTCTACGAGAAGACCCGGCCGGGCGGTCATCTGCTGCTGGGTCATTCGGAGTCTCTCATCAATCTCTCGAATTCATTCGAGCTCCGACACCTGCGCAACGATCTCGTCTATCGCCGACCGCTCGTGGGCGTCTCGGTTCCGGATCCTTGGCACGTCGCCGCGAGTGCGGCGGTCTCCGCGAACAGACCGGTGGAGGAGACGGAATGACGTCCACCGGGTTGATTCGTGTGCTCGTGATCGATGATTCGGCGTTCAGCCGTCAAGCGATCACCCGAATGCTCGCGACCTCGCCGCTGGTCGAGGTCGTCGGTGTGGCACGCGACGGTGAAGAGGCACTGCGCAAGACCTTCGAGCTCCTCCCCGACCTGATCACGCTCGATCTCGAGATGCCGAAGATGGACGGCTTCACGTTCCTTCGGATCGTGATGTCCAAGCGGCCCACACCGGTCATGGTGATCAGCGGTCGCGCCGGCGAGGACGACGTCTTCAAGGCACTCGAACTCGGCGCGGTGGATTTCATCGCGAAGCCAAAGCCTCACGCCGCGCCGGAGCTCGTGGACATCGAGCAGGAGCTGATTCGCAAGGTGCATGCAATCCGGGAGCTCCGGATCGAAAAGGTCCGAGAGCGGCTGCGAGCGATGCCGACTGTCGTCAATCGGCATCGGAACAGCCAACCCGCGAACTCGCCGAAGATCGTCGTGATCGGGTCCTCGACGGGTGGTCCGGCCGCGTTGATGCAGGTCTTCGGTGCCTTCCCGAAGCCGCCGCAGTGTTCGTTCGTGGTTGCGCAGCACATGCCCGAAGGCTTCACGCGCGGCTTTGCCGAGCGTCTGGACCGACTCACCCCGCTGCGCGCCGTCGAAGCGAAGGGTGGAGAGCGACCGCAACCCGGGATGATCCTGGTGGCTCCCGGTGGCAGTCACCTCGAACTCGAGAACGTCGGTACGGATGTCGTTACGCGCGTCGTCAAGCAGCGCGATCGCGACAAGTACACGCCGTCCGTCGATCGGCTGTTCCAGTCCGCAGCCAAGTGTTTCGGGAGCGATGTGCTCGCCGTGGTGCTGACGGGAATGGGAGACGACGGACGCAGGGGGGTCGCCGCGGTGAGCGAAGCGGGTGGCAAGGTGATCGCGGAGTCGGAGGAGACCGCCGTGATCTTCGGAATGCCACATCAGGCGATCAGGACGGGAGTCGTGGATCAGGTGCTTCCCCTGACCGAAATCGCGACGGCGATCGAATCGGGGATCGGAAGCAAGAAGGCTCGGATGGCGAGCCGAAAGGGAAGAGTATGAGCGGCGATCGGGGCAATCTTTTCGCGAAAGGGGAGGAATTCCTGGCCCTTTTCAATCGGGGAGCGCAGTTCACGAAGGAAATTCTTCGTGAGAACGAACGCCTCCGCGAGGAGCTTCTTCGTGTCGAAGACCGGCAGCAGACCGCCGCTCGAACTCCGGAAGACTGGGGCAAGCTTCGGACCGAACTTCTCGAGAGGATCGAGAGTCTGGAGCAGGAATATCATACGGTTCGGGAGCGACTCCTCCAGGTGGAGGAGGAGAACCAGCAGTTCGCCGATCGCTATCTGGAGATCGAGGAGGAGAACAACAATCTCGCGAATCTCTACGTTGCGAGCTACCAGCTGCATTCGACGCTCGACCTGGACGAAGTGCTGAGGATCATCATCGAGATCGTGATCAACCTGGTCGGCGCGGAGGTGTTCGCCGTCTACATCCTCGACGAATCCACCGGCGAGCTCGGCGTTGCCGCTTCCGAGGGTGTGCCGCCGTCGGAGTTCCCGAGATGCATGATCGGGAGCGGGCCCATCGGCAAGTCGTTGGAGTCGGTCGAGCCCATGTGCTGGCAGACCGACCGCTCGGACGATCTCGAGCAGCCGATCGTCAGTATTCCGCTGTCGGTGCAGAACAGTCCGATCGGCGCGATTGCGATCTACAGCCTTCTCCAGCAGAAGGAAGGATTCTCGGAACTCGATCACGAACTCTTCAGTGTTCTGGGAGGGCACGCCGCGACCGCATTGTTCGCGGCGCGCCTCTACTCCCAGTCCGAACGCAAGTTGAACACGATTCAGGGCTTCATTGACCTTTTGACGAAGTGAATCGCTAGCCGCGACGCGAACGCGGTACCAGGGGTTGAAGATGGACCGGCGACAAATCTTGATTGTTGAAGACAGTCCGACGATGCGGCAGTTGCTCGTCTTTGCGCTCCGACGTCTGAAAGACGTGGAAATCTCCGAAGCGCAGGATGGAATGGACGGCTTGAGGAAGATTTCGAGCGATCACTACGACCTGGCCCTGATCGACATCAACATGCCGGTGATGGACGGTCTGAAGCTGATCAGTCTCATCCGCAGCGACGACAACCTCAAGGAAATCCCGATCTGCGTCATCACCACCGAAGGCGCGAAGGAAGACCGCGAGCGGGCGATGAGTCTGGGAGCGAACGAGTATCTGACGAAGCCGATCCAGGCGAATCGCGTGCTGTCGGTGGCCAAGAGCCTGCTGAAGATCGAATGAGGCGCCGGCGCCCTCGCGTGGGCGCCGGCACGATTCCCGCCTTCCCGCCGAACCCGGTCCGTTCGGCCCCGCCCGATCCGAAGCCTCCGTTCCTGTGGTATACCTGGCCGCCGTGAGGCGGTTCGCGGCGATTCTCCTGTTGCTCCTCGTTGCCGGCAGCGGCTGCGGCTATTCACTGGTCGGTTACGGCGCCGGATTCGACGGAATTCGGACCGTGGCGATCGAGACGCCGGAGAATGACACCTTCGTGCCGGGCGTCGAGTACGTGGTCGCCGACGCGCTGCGCCGGGAATTCCTCCGGCGTGGAGCAGTCCGGATCGTCGACGATCCGGCGGCGGCCGATCTGGTGCTCGGCGGCGCCGTCGACAGGGTTCGCACGTCCGGTCGCAGCTTCTCATCGGTGGTCTTCAGTCTGGAGTACGAGCTCCTGCTCGAACTCAAACTGGAGGCCCGGCGCGCGGACGGACGGGAGATCGCGATCGGGAAGCGCTCGCTCCGGGAGACGGAGTACTACCTCGCGAGCGCGGACGTCGAGGCGACTCGCAAGAACCGGGACGAGGCCCTGCGGCGCCTGGCGGCGGTGCTGGCCGAGCGTGTCCACGAAAGTCTCTTCGAGGCGGCGGTGAGATGAAGCCGGCCGAGCTCGAGGCCGAACTCGCCGCCGGCAGAATCCGACCCGCGTACCTGATCGTCGGCGATGAACCGCTGCTCCGCGACGAGGCGCTCGAGGCCCTGAAGCAGGCGGTCCTCGCTCCGGGAAGTGAGACGTTCAACTTCGATCGACTCGAGGGAGAGTCGACGCGACCTGCGGCGCTGCTCGATGCGCTGGGCACGCTCCCCGTGATGGCGGAGCGGCGGTTGGTGGTGCTGCGCGAGCCCGAGGCCGCACGCGGCGGAGGCAAGGCGCTCGTCGAGACGCTCGCGGAGGCGGTCCCGACGATCGCCGGCGGAGGCGAGACGGTGCTCGTCGTCGCGGCGGCGAAGGTCGATCGGCGTTCGCGCTGGTTCAAGGCCTTTCGCGATCCGGCGGTCGAGGTGCGCTGTGATCCGCCGAAGCCCGGCCGCGAGACGCTGGCCTTCGTGCGCGAGGAGGCGAAGCGACAGGGCGTCCGGTTCGGAAAGGGTGCGGCGGAATTGCTCGCCGAGCGTGTCGGCCCTCAGCTGCTGTTGTTGCGCCGCGAGATCGAGAAGATCGCACTGTCGAGCGAGCCCGGCGGCGCGGTGACGCGGGATCAGGTGGCGGCGGGAACCAGCGACGTCGCGGACGAGCCGATCTGGGATCTCACCGACGCGATCGGCGAGGGGCGTAGCGCCGACGCTCTCATGGTGCTCGCGAAGGTCCTCGCCGCGGGCGCCGTACCGCCGCAGATCCTCGCCGCG
>Ga0055476_10000028_pt1 | contig 28007 bp, 20 predicted proteins | sample Muzzi_CordC_D2_FD_57682 | JGI IMG/M metagenome (GOLD analysis project Ga0055476, IMG submission 57682) | Wetland microbial communities from San Francisco Bay, California, USA, that impact long-term carbon sequestration - Muzzi_CordC_D2 | ecosystem: Environmental > Aquatic > Marine > Wetlands ... | reverse complement strand
GTTTCGTCTATGTCGCCAGTCGCGGCATCCTCGGCGGACGCGTGCTGTGGATCCGGATGCTGCTGTTGATCAACACCGGCCGCAAAACCGGCCGGGAGCGAAAGACTCCGCTGCTCTACGTGGAGGACGGCGACCGTTGGGTGGTGGTCGCGTCGAACGCGGGGGGCGATCGCCATCCTGCGTGGTGGTACAATCTCTCCAGCAGCCCGCATGCGCAGATCCACGTCGGCAGCGAGAAGATCGACGTGACCTGGCGGCAGGCCACCGCGGACGAGTGCGAAACCCTGTGGCCGAAGCTCACGCAGTCCTACCGCTTCTACCCGAAATACCGGGAGAACCTGCGACGCGAGATCCCGGTGGTGATCCTGGAGCGCGCCGCCTGAACGGCGATGACCGCACCCGAGATCTTCCGGTCCGACCCCAGCCGGGTGCTGAAGAAGTCCCGCGATGATTGCGAGAGTCGTGGGGTGCCTGCCGCGACCGTCAGCCGATCAGTGAGCGCCACCCCCCCGAGCTCGCGCGGATGCAACCGAACCGGCCTTCTTCAGCACCCGGCTAGCTGATCGACTCCGACGGGATGTCGAAGTAGCGCTGGTAGCGGCGGAACCGCTCGCGAAGGCTCCGCTCCTCCATCGCCGCGTCGGCGAAGCGGTACAGATGCTTGCCGTGCTTGTCGGCCGGGTTGTCGTCCAGGAATGCCTGCATGGCATTCGCAGCGACGTCGGAAAGATCCAGATCGAAGTGCTGATAGGCGCGACGCACCGTGCCGACCTGATCCTCGATGAAGTCCTGGAAGTAGAGATCCACCACCTGGCTCGCCGGCAACTTGCCGGATTCGCGATAGGCGACCGTGTTGTCGTAGCCCTTGGCGAGGGCCATCGCGTAGTACTCGACGATCTCGGGGAGAGACACCTTGTCGCTCGACAGTCGACGCAGCGCCGCCACCAGACTGCTGATCGAGACCAGCACCCGAACCGGATCGCGATGCGTCTGGACGAAGAGGGCATCGGGGTATTCGCGATGGACGTGCTGGATGTGCCAGAGATGCTGCGGCGACTTCAGGCCCCAGCGTTTCCCGGGCGCCTTCCATTGCAGCACCTGGAGGAAGCGCCGGTGCCACTGCAGCGCCGACCGCATGTCGTGATCCAGCACCCAGCGATCGTAGGTCGAGACATCGAACTGCGTCTGGTAGATCATGCTCGCGAAGTCATGGGAGGTGATGGCGACGCACTCCTGAGCGCGCTCGGCGCCCATCGGATGCATCGTCTTGAATTCCGGGATCAGCGCATCCACCCGATCGAGGTCGGACTGCACCCGGGCGATGCGCGGGTCCGTGTGAAAAGTTGCGGCTTCGGGCGGCGGCAGCGGGTAGCAGGTTTCCCACGTCAGCGGCACCCGGATTTCGGGATCCATCGCGAGCAGATCATGGAAGATGGTGGTTCCGCTCCGAGGTGGTCCAACGACGAAGATCGGACGCTCCACCGGCTGCTCGCCGATCTCCGGATGTCGGCGAAACAGGTCGACCATGCGCAGACGATTGTCCAGCGTACGGAGCAGATCGCCTCGTGCGACGAGCCTTCCCAGCAGCGAGAGATTCGCTTCCTGTTCGAGGCTGTCGATCAGCAGGGCCAACGGCTGCCGGAATTCATCACCCCCGAAATCCGTCAGTCCGGAATTCGCCATCGCCTTGTCGAGAAGCGCTTCCACACTCAGCTCGACGGGCGATAGACCGATCGAGCGCGCGCGCGCGCCCGCCAGATTCATGAGCCTCACGGAAAGAGGCAGCGATCGCCTGCTCGTCGTCATGCCCCCCTCCTCGCCGCTGAAGTTTCGGATCCAGCCGAACCGGGCCGTCCGGCGACCGACGGCCGAGCTACGGACTCATCGCGTAGGCGCCGTCCAGCGACCGCACCTGCTCCCAGACCCGCTCGTAGCGCTCGCGACCTTCCAGCGGCTTCCGCAGCATCTTCCGGCACAGTCGCATCTGTTCGTCGCTGCTGCTCGCTTGAAGCGAAAGCGTGAGGGCTTGCTGCGACATGTCACGCACCATGAAGTCGAAGATCTGGTCGAGCAGATCGTCTTCGATGCCGTAGATCGATGCATTCTCGAGGATCAGCTGGGCGTAGACGATGAGAGCGAAGATGTTGCCCCCGGCGAGCAGGAAGTCGACGTCCTTCATCTGCTCGGCGCCGGGCGGGTCGCTGACGAGCAGCTCGCGAAACGCCTCGGCCTGCTCCGCGAAACGCTCCACGTTGGGAATCCGGCCGAACCGTTCGAAGGTCTTGCGATAGTCGTGAAACTTGATCTGGCCGAGACCTCCCGCTCGCCCCTGGTGAAACAGGAAATCGTCATTGCGGGGCTGGTCCTGCCGCTCGACCTCGGGGTAATCGCCGGGATCGAAGAAGAAGTTCGCCATGAACTTCACGATCAGCGCGATGTTCACGTGCACCGTGCCTTCCAGCTTGGGCAGCGCCCGGATGTCGACGGCAGCCTGGCCGAAGTAGCTGTCCTTCTCGAAACCCTTGGCGGCGATCGCGTCCCACAGCAGGTCGATCACCTCCTCGCCCTGGGTGGTGACCTTCATCTTCACCATCGGGTTGTAGAGCAGGTAGCGGCGATCCTCCGTCGATGCGACGCGCATGTAGTCGGCCGCGCGCAACGCGAACAGCTTCATCGCGACCAGTCGGCAGTAGCCGTCGACGAACATCTTGCGAACGTGAGACATGTCGGTCACCGGGCTTCCGTACAGCACGCGGTTGTTGGCGTGGGTGATGGCTTCGTAGAGTGCGTGCGTGCAGATCCCGATCGAGGCCCACCCCAGGTTGTACTTCCCGACGTTCACCGTGTTGAGCGCAGCGTCCCAGGCCGCGCGTCCGCGGTGGAGCAGGTCGGCTTCGGTGACCGGGTAGTCCTCGAGCTCGAACTCCGACACGTAGCTCTGGCTGGGCACCACGTTCTGGATCAGGTGGTAGTTCTCGTGCTTCGGATCGGACGCGAAGAAGACATACTCATCGCTGCCATCGATGCGGCCGAAGGTCGAGACGATGGCGGCCTCGTTCCCATTCCCGATGTAGTACTTGCGCCCGTTGGCCTTCCAGCCGTCCCCATCCGGTGTCAGGACCATGTCGGTCGAGTAGATGTCCGCGCCGTGCGTCTTTTCGGAGAGTCCGAATGCGAAGATGCCCCCGTCCTCGAGAGCCTCGGCGGCGCGTTTCCGAATCGCGTCGTTGCCGCTCATCCAGATCGGCCCCAGGCCGAGCACCGAAACCTGCCAGGTGTACCAGTACTGCAGCCCATAGAAGCCCAGAATCTCGGCGAACTGACACACCCGCCAGGTGTCCCAACGCGAATCCGCCGCTCCCTCGCCGGCCGGCGTGCACATCGTGGCCAACAACCGGTGCTCCCCGGCGTACTCGAGGAAGTCCGCGTACCAGCCGCGGGCGTAGTAGTCCTCGAGCAGGCGCTTCTTCCCCTTGGCCTCGAAGAATTCGATGGTCGCGCGCATCAACTCGCTGGTGCGCGGGTCGTTTTCGGGGCGATCCGGATCCTTGGGGTTCAGGAGAATCATCGCAGGCTCCTTCGTCTGCGCCGAACGGCGCTCGCCTAGGCTAACAAACCCGTCGGGTCGCGGATCTCGGCAAAGGCGGGAGGTCGGAGCGTGCATTCACGACGCGGTGCGATTTCGACGCTCGGGATGTTTCGGCGGCCACGGCAACCAGACCGAAGTCCGCCGCCGATACTCGGCGTAGGCGGCCGCCCGCCGCGGCACCGCGAGCATGCGTCGCTCGGTCATGATCGTGACGCCCGCGAGCACGCAGGAGTTGTACGCGGTGCCGATCGCGACCCAGGGCTGACCCAGCGCGATGCCGAATACCGCGGTGGACCACCAGAAGAGCTGCTCGCCGAAATAGTTCGGGTGGCGTGAGTACCGCCAGATCCCCGTCTCGAGCAGAACGATGGGCGGCTCGCCGCGTCGTACGCGGGCCTCGTTCCCGCGCATGAAGCGATCGAGCTGGTTGTCGGCCGTGCCCGCCACCGCGATCCCGAGCAGCGCCCCCGCGCAAGCGAGGTAGTCCCAGCCACCGACCGCATCGGAATGGAACGCGACCGAGTAGAACGGAAGGCTGAGCCCGATCAGCATGCCGTGCTGCGCGAGCTGAACGACGAAGAACTGCTCGAACCAGAAGTGCGGGCGGTCCGCGCGCATCTTCGCATAGCGCCAGTCCTCGCGGAGCCCGAAGCGCCACGACTCGCGTCGGAAGTAGTTGCCGGTGAGACGGAGGCTCCAAATGAGCAGCGGCGTTCCGGCCAGCACGACGCGCAACGGGTTCGAAACCGCGAACGGGTGTGCGAAGTAGAAGCCGGCGAGCAACACCGGCAACAACGTCCAGAAGAGATCGATCAGCCAGCTGCTCCGTTGAACCAGTGAAATCGCGTAGAAGGCGAGATCGACGAAGACGAAGTAGAAGACATTGGCCGCGATGATGGGATGACCGAGCAGATAGGCCGCGAACTGGTCCGCATCCGATACGTCCGCCCACGGGAGCGACGGCGGGATCCGACCGGCGGGGAACCAGTGGTACAACCAGGCCGCGCACGCGACGGCGGGGATCGGCACGGAGAATGCGAGCAATGCGTTGCCGAGGTTCTTGCGCCCGAACGGGGCCTGGGATTCAGGATCGGGATAGCCCGTATCGATCTGCACGATTCCCCTTCGTGCGGCGTGCTACCGCCGCTCAGAACTCGTTGAAGCCGCGCAGGAAACGGCCCGCGTGCGCCCCGCCGTCCACCGGCAGATCCACGCCGGTGCAGTGCCGGCTCGCGTCCGAGGCGAGGAAGACGACGGCGTCGGCGATCGCTTCGAGCGACACCTCGCCCGGAATCCCGCGATCCTCCGTGTACGCCAGCATCTCGTCCAGCATGCCGGAAAGCTGCTCCATCCAGGGTCCGTACATTTCCGGGTTGCCGCCCGCCGGGCAGACGGTATTGACGCGGATGCCGTCGCGGCCGAGCTCCAGGGCCGCGCTCTTGGCGAGACCGCGCAAGCCCCACTTGCTGGCCGCATAGGCGGCGACGCCGTTCATCGCGATCAGGCCGTCGAGGGAGCCGACGTTGACGATCGAGCCCCTCCGTTGGGCCTTCATCGCGGGAACGACCGCGCGGATGCCGAGGAAGGGGCCCATCAGATTGACGTCGACGACGCCGCGGGCCTGCTCGGCCGTCGTATTCCGGATGGTTCCGATGTGGAGGCGGCCGGCGTTGTTGACGAGTACGTCGATCGTCTCGTGCAGGGCGAGAGCGTGTCCGACGGCTCGTTGCCAGTCTTCTTCACGGGTGACGTCGAGGGGGACGAAGCTCGCGGCGTCGCCGAGCTCGCGCGCGACGGCTTCGCCGGCTTCGACCCGGATGTCGCCGAGCACGACGCGAGCTCCGGCGTCGACCAGACGACGTGCGATCGCAGCGCCCGCACCGCGGGCGGCCCCCGTTACGATGGCCGTTCGATCAGCGAGGGGCTGCATCGCCCTTCCCTATCGACGGGCGTCGGCCGCGGGGGCGACTCAGCCCGCACGGCTCTGCTCGAGGTGAGCCCAGGCGGCCGGCAGGGAGATGTCGCGATTGGGCCGGCGCGGCGGCATGTTGAAGCCTTCGGGCGGCCGCCATTCCATCGCGCGCAGGGTCTCGCCGATGTGGGTCATGTTGAGCATGTCGTGGCTGTAACAGAAGAGTCCATCGCCCGCGTAATAGAGAATGGAGAGTCCGGCGACGAGCCAGGGGGTTCCGTCCGGGCGTTCGCCGAGCACCTGATCCCACTGGCTCACGACTCGCGGGCCGTCCGCCATGATCCAATTCTCGGGGGTCGACCAGCCGTGGCCCGTGAGCCCCGCCATCGAGGCTTCGAAGAAGCGTCGAATGGCGGCGCGGCCCTCGACGCGCCCCCAGGCCGGGTCGATGTAGGCTGCGTCGTCGGTGAAGAAGTCGGCCAGCTCGGCCCAACGCCGGCGGCCCGCGTCGATCTCTTCACGCAGCGCCACGAAGCGCGCGTAGCTGTCGAGCGCCTCCTTCTCGATCCCGGTAGATGTCATCGTCGCGTCCTCCTGCCGGACCGGAGCATAGCGAGCGTGCCGGACCCGTCCTTCGAGCCGCAGCCTGCGGGTTCAGGAGCCCTTCTCCGCCGCGGAGCTCGATTTCTCGGAGGCACAGACGTAGCCCGGGTCCGCGTCCCGAGAGAACACGGCGTTCAGCACGCCCGCGAGCCGAACACCCGCCTGCTGGAGTCGCCGCGCGATCACCGGCATCACCTCGTCGTAGTACGGCTTCGCCAGCCGTTGCGAGCTCGTCACACCGAAGGTGTAGCGGCGCGCGTCCCGCAAGGATTCGTCGGCCCACACGCCCGGGTCGAGCTCGCGCTTCCAGGCCGCCGCAGCGGCGGGGAGCGATGCGGCCAGCTCTCCGGCGTAGAGATCCCAGGGGGCGTATTCATCGCCCGGACCGCTCCTCCCGTCCGCTTCGTCTTGGTTCCATCGCCCGTAGGCGTCGAGGTGGCGACGGATCAGCCCGGAGTCCCAGAGGGCGTGAAGCGTCACGCGGTCGTCGAAGAAGCGAGGCGTGGTCCGATTGCCTCCGCGCCCGTCCGGGTGGGCGACGTGAAGCGGTTGATGGACGTCACCGACGAAGTGGGCCAGCAGGAACAGTGCTTCACGGCGCTTCTCGAGGCTGCCGTGTCCGCTCTTCAGCAGGCAGGCGTTTGCGATGATCGCCGACACGACACAACCCCGCTCACCGCAGCGCGCCTCCACATCGATGCGATCCGCTTCCGGATCGGCGTTGATGTAGTGCTGTGGCTCCAGGTAGTCGTAGGCGTCGCGCTGTCGTGCGAAGGTGTCGGCCCAGGTCGAGGCCTCGTACAGGGTTCGATAGCGACCGTGCTTCGGAAGCAGCTTCCGAACCGCTCGCATCGGGCCGGCTTCGAGCTGTCGATACGCGATCTCGCCGATGATGCGGTGGCCGTCGCTTCCCCACGCGAGCGCCCGGCCGGCAGTGCCCGAAACGACGACCGCGATCAGTCCGACGCCCGCCGCGATCGCCGGACTCAGGCATCGCCGCGATGTCGCTGTGGAATCGGTGAGCACGCTCGAACCGGCCTACGGCGTTCCACCGCCGATTCGCCGCAGCGGTGCGCTGCCGTCCCAGAAATAGAAGCCCGGTTCGAGCCCGATATTTCCCTCGACCGACCCCTCGGAGGCCGACGATCCCGCTGCTTGGGCCGCTGTCTCCGCGGCGCCCTGCAAGAACGTCAGGATCGCCGTCGTGTCGAGCTTGTCGGTCGCCTTCGCGAGCATCCCGCTCGACAGCTCGACGCTGAATTCGTTCTTGGCGAGGAACGAACGCGGCTCGATCAGATAGCTCGACGCGAGGTTCGGACAGGTGAACACGCTCGCATTGGTATCCGACACGACGAAGCAGTAGGCGGGGCGATATACCTCGATTCCCTGATTCTCGTTGCTGGTCACGAACCCCGCACATCCGACGAAGAACAGCGGTGCGGCGACGATCGCGACGTACACGGACTTCGACATGAGGCTCCTCCTAGAAGATTCGATCGACATCGAGGTCGAGCGATGAGTTCCGAAACAATCGCTTGCTTGCCGAGTAGAGCGAGTGGAACAGGCAGCCCCCCCTGCTGAATCTCGCGACGACCAGACCGATGGCTCGATCGCGGGCGTAGACGATCCCGCCGGAGTCACCGGATTTCGGGGTAAAGCCCTCGATCACGTACAGATTCCCCACCGGAAGCGAGCCGCGATCGAAGGCGATCGGCACGGACGTGTGAAGCGGCCCCACGATCCTCCCGCTCTTCACGGCTCCCGTCCGGTATCCGAGAATCTTGACGCGACGCCCCTGCGGGAGTGGAGGCTTCATGAAGTTCGCGAGCTCCGTGCCGTCCCTGGGAACCACGCGCAGCGGAACGGCGGGGCCGTCATCGTCGAGCCTCGCGATCGCGATGTCGAATTCGAGGCGTCCGTTCCGGCGGGAGAGCTGATGCAAACGCTCCCCGCGCGCGTACCCCGAGCCCGGAAGTCCGAGCTTGACGCGCTTCCATCCGGGGATCCCGAGGTGGACGTCGCCGATGACGTGGGCGCAGGTCAGCGCGTAGACCGCGCCGGAACCGGCTTCGGCACCGGGGGCGTCGAACACCAGCGAAGCCGTACCCGTGTGAAAGCTCGAGGAGCACCGCCGCCCGCTCGACACCAGCTCGACGGTCCCGACCTCGCGAACATCCGTTCGGAACGACCGCGACCGGTCGACGGCGCCTGCCGCGTCCCGGTCGAAGAGCCTCCGGGGTATCCGGCCGGCGGGGCCGTGGAACTTCGACCCCTTCCTGCGCACGTAGAAGATGATGGCGGAAACGTCGAGGGTCTCGCCCTCGGCGCGCTTCGGGCCGCGACCGATCGCGAGAACGTTGTCGACGCCGAGGAATCTCCGCCGAGCGTGCGCGAGGACACTCTGCACTCCCATGGGTGCCCAGTCTAATTCATCTCGACCGTACCCAGTGGATTTTCCGACTGCCTCCGAATTTTCGCTTGCACACTCCGACGCCGGTATCCGACGCTGCTAGATCCGCCGCCCCAGCTCCGCCGCCGCCGCCGTCGCCTCCAGGATCCTCGCGATCTGCTTGGCGTCTCCGATCACGTGGACCTCCGGAACCTTGCCCTCGAGCTTGCTCGCGAGCTCGTCGTTGGGCTCGGAGCCCATCGCGAGGATCACGTACTCGGCGCCGTGAATGGTCTCCTCCCTGCCGTCGTGGGTGGTGTAGACCACGCCGTCATCGACGATTTCCTTGACGGTGGCGCCGTTGATCATGCGCACGCCCTTGTCGTGCAGTCGCTTCATCAACAGATGCCGAATCTCGTAGACGGCCTGCATGGCCATCAGGGGCTGCATTTCCAGCATGGTCACGAGGGTGGGCATGGCGCCGGTGTTGTCGTGGGTGTCGGCCAGGAAGTCCGCGAGCTCGCAGGCCACGAGTCCACCGCCGATGATCACCACGTTGTTCGCGATCGCGGCCTCGGACGTCCCCCCCAAAACCTCCCAGGCGCTCACGACCTTCTCGCCGTCGATGCCGGGAATGCTCGCGGGTCGCAACGGCGTGGCGCCGGTGGCGACGACCACGACGTCGGGCTTCAGCTCGTCGACGAATTCGGGCGTCACCTCCTTGCCCAGCTCGACCTTCACGCCGGCCTTCTCGATCTCGCGCGAGAGATAGCCCACCACCTGGCTGATCTCCTGCTTGAACGGCGCGACGCTCGCGAGGTTCACCTGGCCGCCGAGCTTCTCGCGTCGTTCGACCAGCGTGACGTCGTGACCGCGAACCGCGGCGACGCGCGCCGCTTCGAGGCCGGCCGGACCGCCGCCGGCCACCAGCACGCGCTTGGGCCGTTCGGTCGCAACCGGCGGGCCGTCGATCTCCTTGCCGGCCTCGGTATTGAGGATGCAGCCCGCGGGCAGCCCCTTCATGACCGCACTGATGCAACCCTCGTTGCAGCCCACACAAGGTCGAATTTCGTCCAACCGGCCTTCGGCGGCCTTGTTGGGCATCTCGGGGTCGGCATTGAGCGCGCGCCCCATCGAGACGAGGTCGGCTCTCCCGGTGGCGATCACGAACTCGGCCAGTCGCGGGGTGTTGATCCGGCCGACGCAGAGGATGGGAACGTCGACCACCTCCCGGATCGCTTGGGCGTAGGGCGCGTTCGGAGCGAGCTCGGTGCCCTGCGGCGGCACGACCGCGTAGAAGGCCGTCGGAATCGCGCCGCCGGAGATCTCCAGCCCGTCGACTCCGGCCGCCACCAGAGCGCGCGCGATGAACTGCGTTTCCTGCAGCGTGCGACCGCCCGTGCGGTGCTCGTCCCCCGACATGCGCAACATGATGGGGTAGTCGCGGCCGACCTTGGCCCGGACCGCCGCGATGATCTCGAGCAGGAAGCGCAGCCGGCCTTCGAGCGAGCCCCCGTAGCGATCGGTCCGCTTGTTGAAGAAGGGCGAGAGGAAGGAACCCACCATCGCGTAGCCGTGGGCTGCGTGGATCTGAACACAGTCGAGACCCGCCGCCTGCGCGCGGCCGACCGCCTCGGCGAAATCTTCCACCACCGCCTCGACCTCACCGGTGGTCATCTCGCGCGGAAGCGAGCGGAAATGGCTGCGTCCGACCACCGCCGACGGGCCGACGGGTTGGATCCCGGTGAGCATCTGAATCGACTCGGGGCCGGGATCCATCAGCTGGACCCCGACCTTGGTGCCGTAGGGATGCACGGCATCGGCGAGCTTCGCCCAGCTCGGAATCTGCGCGTCTTCGTACAGGCCGAGCGGGAAGAGTCCGTACTTGCGATTGCCGTTGATGGCCGCGGCCTCGGTCACGATCAGCCCGGCCCCTCCCATCGCCCTGGCTTCGTAGTACGCACGATGGCGATCGGTGAGGGTCGCGTCGGCCGTGCCGTAGCCCACGGTCATCGGCGGCAGCCCGATGCGGTTCTTGACGGTCATCGTTCCGATCCGGACCGGCGTAAAGAGGTGCTCGAAGATCATTCGACGTCTCCTTTCTTGCCCGAGAATCCGCGAGGGAAGCCGCTCGCGACCGCGCACGCAGCCTGCGGTGCTCACTGCGTTGCGAATATATCGAGCCGGGTCGCTGCGGAGAAGGCGCGGCACGCGTATTGACTGGATGCGACATGCGCCGGATCGATTCGTCGAAAGGGTTCGAGCGGTCGGTCGACACAGTCGGTCGTCGACCGGTTCCCGAACCGATCGGAGCGCGCGCGATCCCGCGAGGCGGGCGTCGAAATCCGGCCGGGAAGATGCGGAATGCCGCCGGATTGCGACGTCGTGGTGGTTGCGTTCCCGGGATTCGCGATAGCATGATCGTCGAGTCGAGCATTCGGAGGTCACGGCTTTGGGCAATCGCATTCTCTTCGACACCCCGGAGCGGGGACGGCGAAGTGCACTGCTGGTCGCGCTGGTTGCGATGGCGGTCGCGAGCGCGGGTTGCGCGGGCACGAAGGTGGCGATGACGCCGCTCCAGGTGTCTCTCTGGCCCGGGGCACAGATCTTCTCGCAGGATTCACCGGTTCGCGGAATCGCGCTCGATCTGGTCGGGGGCGTCCAGGACGACGTCGCGGGTCTCGACGTCGGCCTCCTCAACACCGTCGACAAGGAGCTCACGGGGATCGGCGCCGGCGCGATCAACCTCGGCCACGGGCACGTCCGCGGAATCCAGGTCGGGTTCGGCAATACCGCCGACACCTCGCTCGCGGGCGTGCAGATCAGCATCGCGAACCAGGTCGATGGTGCGGCGAAGGGCGCCCAGCTCGGAGTCGGGAACTTCGCCGGCAAGTGCGTCGGAGTCCAGATCGGCGTGGTGAACAAGGTCGACTCGAGCAAGTGCCTGCAGCTCGGCCTGTTCAACCTGAATCCGTCCGGCTTCCTGCCGTTCTTTCCGATCTTCTTGATGGGATTCTGAGGCGGCAACCCGGCGTCGACCGGATTAGAATTCGCCCTGCCCGGGCGGACCCTCGTTTCGCCGGTGAAGACGGGCGAAATGAGGCCGACGGATGAACCTCGAATACGCTGATCGCTACGAGGACTTCCGACTGGAGGTCCGCGCGTTCCTCGCAGCACACAAGCCCGAGAAGAGCCTCCTCGAAGCACCACCCGAGGAAAGAGCCCGCTGGCTCACGCTCCAGATCGAACACGGCTATTGGGCGCGCACCATTCCGAAGGAGTACGGCGGCTACGGAGCCGAGCCGGATCTGCTCGAGACCGTCATCATGGACGAGGAGTTCAATCGCGCGGGTATCGCGCGCGGGATGATGGCGCAGGGGCCGTCGATGCTCGTGCCGACGCTGCTCGAGCACGGCACCGAAGAGCAGAAGCGGCGCTGGATCGGGCCCACCCTGCGCGGTGAAATCATGTGGTGCCAGGGCTATTCCGAGCCCGGCTCCGGCAGCGACCTGGCGAGTCTGCAGACTTCGGCGCGCGAAGACGGCGACGATTTCGTGATCAACGGCCAGAAGATCTGGACCAGCAGCGCAGACACGTCACAGATGATGTTCGTACTGGTGCGCACCGAACCCGAAGCCTCGAAGCACGCGGGCATCAGCTACCTGCTGCTGCCGATGGACACGCCGGGCATCGAGGTGCAGCCGCTGCGGACGATGTCGGGCGACCTCGGCGAGAATTCCTTCAACCAGGTGTTCTTCAGCGACGTGCGAGTGCCCAAGACGAACGTGGTGGGCCGGCGCGGTGAAGGGTGGAAGATCGCCAACACCACGCTCAAGCACGAGCGCAACAGCCTCAACGCCAACGCCGAGGGCACGCTGCTGCGCCTGATGAAGCTGATGCGCAACGAGACGGTGAACGGCGTGTCCGCCATGGCGAACCCCGTCTACCGCGACCGCCTGATGAAGCTCCAGGCGCGCGTACTCTCGATGAAGTACCACGGCATGCGCATGCTGACCTGCAGCCTCAAGAACGAGTCGCCCGGCGTGGCGGGACTCGTGACCAAGCTCCAGAACTGCCAGCTGAACTTCGACATCGCCTCGCTCGCGATCGACGTCATGGGCGAACTCGGCGGCCTCTACGACCACACCCGCTACGAACGCGATCGCGGTTTCTGGCAGATCCACTCGATCTTCTCGCTCGGCCTGATCATCGGCGGCGGTACGGCGCAGATCCAGAAGAACATCATCTCCGAGCGCGGCCTCGGCCTGCCGCGCGAGCCGAAACCCGCCAAGGCCTAGGAGAGCGCACGTGGACTTCGGACTCTCGGAAGAACAGCTGCTGCTCGAACGGACCCTTCGCGGCTTCCTCGCCGATCGGGTTCCGATCACGCGCGTCCGCGAGCTGCGCGACGAAGACTGCCCGAACGATCGCGCCATCTGGCGCGCCCTGGCCGAGCTCGGCGCGACGGGCCTGTTGGTTCCCGAATCCGACGGCGGCAGCGATCTCACCCTCCTCGACGCAGCCCTGGTCGCCCAATCACTCGGGCACGCAGTGACCCCCGCGCCGTTCCTGGGTTCCGCGGTGATGCTGCCGATCGCACTGCGAAGCTTCGCCGGCGCCGAAACGGCCGCCTGGCTCCGCGGCATCGCAAATGGCGAGCTTCACTTCGGCGTTGCGTTGACGGAAACCTTTTCGATCCGCGAAGGTGCGGGCGTCGCACTCACGGCCGGAAGACTCAGCGGCAAGGCCATGATGGCACTCGATACCTGCGGCGCGGATTACCTGCTCCTCGGCGTCGGCGACGACACACTCGCCGTGGTCCGAAACGGGACTCCCGGACTCGCGCATTCGCGCCTCAGCACCATCGACACCACGCGCTGCCTGGCGGAAGTCGTCCTCGACGGCGTCGCACCCGAGGCCGTCTTCGAGGACGCGCACGACACCATCTCCCGGCTGCTCGCTGCAGGCCGCATCGCACTCGCGGCCGATACGCTCGGCGCCTGCGAAGCGATGATCGAACAGGCCGTCGCCTACGCGGGGCAGCGCAAGCAGTTCGATCGCCTGATCGGTTCCTTCCAGGCGGTGAAGCACCTGTGCGCCGAGATGATCGCAGAGCTCGAGCCGGCGCGATCGCTGGTGTGGTTCGCGGCGCACAGCTTCGATGCGCTGCCCGAAGAGGCCGCGTTCACGGCCTGTCACGCGCTCGCGCACGTCTCGGAGATCGCGCGTGAGATCGCGAGCACCTCGACGCAAGTCCATGGCGGCATCGGCTGGACCGATGAGCAGAACCTGCATTTCTGGTTCAAGCGCATCGGAGTCGCTCGCCACCTGCTGGGCGGTCCCGAATTCCTTCGCAATCGGGCCGCAGAGATCCAGGACCTGACGACCGCCGCCTGAACGCCGCCGCAAGGAGAGACACCCCATGCATACGAAGCTCGCACAAGACCTCGGCCTCGAGTTTCCGATCTTCGCCTTCACCCATTGCCGCGACGTGGCGGCCGCGGTCTCGAAGGCCGGCGGGCTGGGCGTGCTCGGCGTCGCCGCGCATTCCGCCAAGGGCCTCGCCGCAGAGCTCGAGTGGATCGAGAAGGAAGTCGAAGGCCGGCCGTACGGTGTCGACCTGCTGTTGCCGACGAAATTCGTCGGCAGCGACACCGGTGGCCTCGACCGCGCAGGCCTGGACGCGAAGATCCCGCCGGCCCACCGGCAGTTCGTCGCCGAGCTGCTCGAGCGACACGGCGTACCGCCGCTTCCGGAGGACCAGCACGCTTCGAACCTCCTCAACGTCGGCTTCGAGAAGCAGCGTGATGTGATCGACATCGCCTTCCAACACGACATCAGCCTGATTGCGAGTGCGCTCGGTCCGCCGCCCGCGTGGATGGTCGAACGGGGTCGCGAAAAGGGCGTGAAGGTCGCCGCGCTGGCGGGTACGGTCGACCACGCGCGCAAACACGCCGAAGCCGGTGTCGACATCGTCATCGCCCAGGGCTACGAGGCGGGCGGCCACACCGGAACCGTCTCGACCATGGTGCTGGTGCCCGAGGTCGTCGACGCCGTCGCCCCGATCCCGGTGCTGGCCGCCGGCGGCATCGGCAACGGTCGCCAGCTCACCGCAGCGCTCGCGCTCGGAGCGCAGGGCGTCTGGACGGGCTCGGTCTGGCTGACGACGGAAGAGGCCGAGACCCACCCCGTGGTGAAGCAGAAGTTCTTGCAGGCCACCTCGAGCGACACGGTTCGCAGTCGTTCGCTCACCGGCAAGCCCGCGAGGCAGCTCCGCAGCGCCTGGACCGACGCGTGGGACGATCCGAGCAATCCCGAGCCGCTGCCGATGCCCCTGCAACCCCTGCTCGTCGCGGAGGCCCAGACGCGCATTGCGCGCTCGGCCCACAAATCTCCGGGCGCCGAGCAGCTGGTGAACTACTTCGTGGGCCAGGTCGTCGGTTCGATGAACCACGTGAAGTCCGTGCGAACCGTCGTCGAAGAGCTCGCGAGCGAGTACGCGGATACGATGGAGCGCCTCGACGACTGGGCGGCCGGAGACGCGGAGTAGCCGCCCGGGTTCGGGGCCCGTCTACACCGCCGGGAAGACTTCGCGTCGCCGCCAGCGAAGCGTCTTCACCAGCTCGCTCGCCAGGAGCAGCGGCAGCGAAATCGCGCCGAGCAACCACCAGTCCGCGGCGTGCAGTGGGGCGAGGTGGAGGATCTCGCGACCCACGGGCGTGTAGACCGCCAGGGCCTGGAGTCCGATGCTGACCGCCATCGCGAGCAGCAGCCACGGGTTGCCGAACAGCTCGAGCCGGCGGAGCGGCGCATCGAGACCGCGAAAGTTCAGGGAGTTCACGACTTCGAGGATGATCAGGGCCGTGAAGGCCAGCGTGCGGGCGCGTGCGAGGTCCGCCCCGCGATCGAGAGCCATCTCGAACAGCCACAGGGTCGCGATCCCGACGTAAACGCCCATCGCGAGCAACGCCGCGAGACGCGCGCGCGACAAGATGGGGTCGCCCGGCGCGCGCGGAGCGCGCCGCATGACGCCGGGCTCCGGAGGCTCGACGCCCAGCGCAATCGAGGTGAGACCGTCCGTCACGAGGTTGATCCACAGGATCTGGACCGGAAGGAAGATGAGCGGACTGCCGCTCACGATGTTGCCCACGATGGCGAAGACCTCGCCGAAATTCGACGACAGCAGATTCCCGGCGAACTTCTTGATGTTGTCGAGCTGTCGGCGCCCCTGCTCCACGGCCGCGATGATCGAGGCGAAGTTGTCGTCGGTGAGCACGACGTCCGACGCCCCGCGCGCCACATCGGTCCCGCGAATCCCCATGGCGACGCCGACGTCCGCCTTCTTCAACGCGGGTGCGTCGTTTACGCCGTCGCCCGTCATGGCCACGACGTGGCCCTGCTGCTGGAGGAACTCGACGATGCGAAGCTTGTGCTCGGGAGTCGTGCGGGCGAACACGACGTCGCCTTCGAGCAGCTCCTGGAGCTCGGCAGCGTGGAGCGAATCGAATTCCGCGCCGGACATCACGTGCGCGCCGGACAGGCCGATGCTCTGGGAAACGGTTCGCGCCGTCGCCACGGCATCGCCGGTGATGACGAGCACCTTGATCCCCGCGCTTCGCGCCAGAGCCACGGCGCCGGACACTTCCGAACGCGGCGGATCGAAGATCCCGACGATGCCCAACAACGTGAGGTCCCGCTCGGCCGCCTCCGCATCGACCGGAAGCTCGTCAACGGCGAGCTGCGGGCGGCGCGCCACGGCCAGCGTGCGCAGACCCTGCTCGGCCAGTGTCTCGCAGGCCGCAACGGCGCGAGCGCGGTCCTCGGCTCGGAACGGGCGCTCGGCCGAGCCGTCCCGAATGGACGTGCAACGGTCGATGATCACCTCCGGCGCACCCTTGACGTGAAGCGCGCCATCTCCGTCGGCCTCGGTCACCACCACGGACATTCGTTTGCGGTCCGAATCGAACGGGTGCTCGGCCCGCAGCACCAGGTTTGCCGGGCGCGCTTCGCCGGCCTTGCGAGCGAAGGTCACGAGTGCGGCCTCGGTCGGATCTCCGATCGCGCACCACTCGTCGTCGCGCGCCTCGACGATCGCGTGGTTGCAGAGAACGGCGGAGCGAGCGAGAGCGAGCAGGTCCGGACGCGAAGCGGGATCGATCGCCCGGCCATCCGCCTCGAAGCCGCCTTCCGGTGCGTACCCCACGCCGCCGACGCGAACGACTCCGGCCGCGAGCCAGACCGTCTGGACGGTCATCTCGCCCTGTGTGAGGGTGCCCGTCTTGTCGGTGCAGATCACGCCGGCCTGGCCGAGACTCTCGGCCGCCGACAGCCGGCGCAGCAGGGCGCCGCGCCGCGACATGTCGCGGATGCCGACCGCCAGCGTGATGGTCACGACGGCCGGCAAACCCTCGGGCACGACCGCGACGGCCAGCGAAACCGCCGTCATGAACATCTCGAGCAGCGGCCGGCCGAGCCACCAACCCGTCGCCGCCACCAGCAGCGACACGGCGAGCGCCAGTGCTCCGACCTGGCGGCCCAGGCGCGCGAGGCTTTGCTGAAGCGGCGAGCGGCCCGTCTCGACCGATTGCGTGAGCGCTGCGATGCGGCCGAACTCGGTATCGCCGCCGATCGCCGTCACGATTCCGCGACCGCTCCCGCTCGTGACGGATGTGCCCATCCAGACGACGCTACGGCGCTCGGCCAGCGGCGCCTCGATCGGAACCGGCTCGACGCCCTTGGCGACCGGTTGCCACTCGCCGGTCAGCGCCGATTCGTCGACCCGCAACGTGGCGCTTTCAACGACGCGCAGATCGGCGGGAATGCGATCGCCCGCTTCGAGGATCACGACGTCGCCCGGCACCAACGAGTCGGCCGCGACGTCGCAGGGCGCGCCGTCACGCAGCACCTTGCAGCCCGGCGCGAGCATCCGACGCAGAGCCCGCACGGCGCTCTCGGCGCGCCACTCCTGAACGAATCCGAGCACACCATTCAGAGCCAGGATGGCGACGATGGCGATTGCGTCGGCGACGTCGCCGATCAGGACGGACACGACCGCAGCCACTGCGAGGATCAAGATCAGCACGCTCTCGAACTGGCGCACCAGCAGGCGCAACCAGCGCGGGCGCTCCGCCTGCTGCAACGGTCGAGGCGCGGCTCGCGCCAGGCGCGCCGCCGCTTCGGCGGGATCGAGCCCACGCTCGGGTTCGACACCGAACCGCTCCGCCACCTCGGCCCCGGGCCGCGCGTACCAGGGGATGCGCGCGGGCTGGCGAGAGGGATCGGACGGCGGCGGCGCGACGACTGCAGCTTCGCGGGTTCGCTTCATCAGCGGTCGGAAGTCTACGGGACCTCCCGCAGACTCGCCGCGCGCGGCCGCGCGGACGAACGTCGAGCGACCGCCGCGGCGAGCCGCGATTCGACGAACCCGACGGGCTGCGACGCCGACCACGCCGCTGCGCTTGACTCCGGCCGCAGCTTCGGTGTACAAAGCGCCGCGTGATCTGCCCGAGCTGCCGCCACGAGAACCCCGAAGCTTCGAAGTTCTGCCTCGGCTGCGGGAGCGGCCTCGCGCTGCAGTGCCGACACTGCGAGGCCGCGCTGCCCGCCGGCTCCCGCTTCTGCAATCAATGCGGCGGCGCACAGTCGGAAGACTCGAATGCCGCAGCGAGCGACCCCGTCGACGAACGCTCGCCGCACGACTACACCCCGAAGCACATCGCCGACAAGATCCTCAGCCAGAAATCCGCGATGGAGGGCGAGCGCAAGCACGTGAGCGTGCTCTTCGCGGACGTGAAGAGCTCGCTGGACCTCCAGCAGGACATGGATCCCGAGGAGTGGCACGGGATCATGGATCGCTTCTTCCAGATCCTCACCGACAGCATCCACCGCTTCGAAGGCACCGTGAACCAGTACACGGGCGACGGCATCATGGCCTTGTTCGGCGCGCCGATCGCCCACGAAGACCATGCCCAGCGCGCATGCTACGCGGCGCTCCACCTCTCGGACGCGCTGCGCGAGTATGCGCGTGCGCTTCGCCGCGAGCGCAGTCTCGATTTTTCGACAAGAATTGGAATCAACTCCGGCGAAGTCGTGGTCGGTCGGATCGGCGACGACCTTCGCATGGACTACACCGCCCAGGGCCAGAGCGTCGGACTCGCGGCGCGGATGGAAGCGCTCGCCGAGCCCGGCAAGGTCTACCTGACCGCGGCCACTGCAGACCAGGTGAGGGGATTCTTCGAACTCGAGGACCTCGGAAGTTTCAACGTGAAGGGCGTCGCCGAGCCGGTGCCGGTGTTCGAGCTCGCCGGAGTCGGCTCGCTCCGAACGCGGTTCGACGTATCGCGCTCGCGCGGGCTCAGCCACTTCGTCGGGCGGACGGGCGAAATCGGCCTGCTCGAGTCCGCGCTCGAGGCCTCGAAGCGGGGCAAGGGCCGCGCGATCGGAATCGTCGCGAACGCGGGCGTCGGCAAGAGCCGGCTGTGCTTCGAGTTCACCGAACGATGTCGCGCTGCGAACGTCGCGGTGCTCCAGGCCAGTGGCGTCGCACACGGCAGGAACATCCCATTGCTGCCGATCCTGGAGATCTTCCGCGCCTATTTCGCCATCGGCGAGCAGGACGACCAACGGGGTGCGCGCGAGAAGGTCGCCGGGCGCCTGCTGCTGATCGATGAAGACTTTCGCGAGTTCCTGCCGCTGGTCTTCGACTTTCTCGGAATTCCCGACCCCGACCTGCCCGCCCCGACGATCGACGCCGCCGGCCGGCAGCGTCGGCTCGTCACCGTCATGCGCAGCCTGATCGAACGCGGCAACCCGGGCGGATTCGTGATCCTGATCGAGGACCTCCACTGGGTCGATGCCGCGAGCGAGGCGTTCGTCTCCGAATACGTGGATGCGATCTGCGGCGGCCCCGGGCTGCTGGTCTTGAACTTCCGACCCGAGTATCGCGCCGACTGGATGAACAAGACCTGGTATCAGCAACTCCCGCTCGAGCCGCTCGGACCCGAGGCAATTCGCGAGATGCTCGATCATCTGCTCGGCAACGATCCGACGGTCGCGGGCCTCGCCGACCGGATCCACGAGCGCACACAGGGCAATCCGTATTTCACCGAAGAGATCGTCCGCTCGCTGGTCGAGTCGGGGGCGCTCAGCGGGATTCGCGGCAGCTATCGGCTCGACTCGCCGGTCGAAGGCCTCGACGTGCCCTACTCCGTACACGCCGTGCTCTCGGCCCGGATCGACCGGATCGCCGAGCGGGAAAAGCTTCTGCTCCAGAAGGCCGCCGTGATCGGCAAGGATTTTCCGGAATCGATCCTCGCGACGGTCTCGGGACTGCCGGCGCGTGACTTCACGGATTCGCTCGCGATGTTGTCGAATGCCGAATTCATCCATCAACAGGCCCTCTATCCGATCTCCGAGTACGCGTTCGCGCATCCACTCACCCAGGAAGTCGCGCTCGGCTCCCAGCTCCACGAGCAGCGCGCCCGCACCCACCTCGCCGTCGCTCGCGCGATCCGGGAAGCCGACCCCGAGCGTGTCGACGAACACGCCGCACTTCTCGCGCACCACTACGAGGAGGCCGGGGAGACGCTCGAAGCCGCGAAGTTCCACGCCCGCGCCGCCACCTGGGCGGGCACGCGCGACCTCGGCGGCACGCTGCGCCACTGGCAGCAGGTCCGCGAGCTGGTCCGCTCGCTGTCGGACGACTCCGACGCCGTCGATCTCCGCCTCGTCGCGTGCCTGCAGATCCTGGTGATCGGCGGCTTCCGCATGGGGCTTTCCGAGGCCGCGGTCGACGAGATCTTCGAGGAAGGCAGCGCGCTCGCAGACGCCGCCGGGAACGACCGCGCCGCCATCATGTTGCGAGGCGCTTACGGCGCTCGGATCGTCGGTCTCGGACGCGTTCGCGAGTATCACGAGCTGGTCGTCCGCAACCTCGAGCTCGCGCAGCGGCTCGAGTCCCCGCCGCTGGGTGTCTACACCGGGGGCTGCTACGCGAACTACCTCGTCGGCAACCTCGAGGATTCGCTGCACTTCGCCGACGAAGGCTTGAAGTTGACCGGCGACGACCTTCAGCTCGGGCGCAAAGAGGTCGGATTCAGCTACCGCGTCTTTCTCGAGCAAGCGCGATCCGGAAGCCTCGCGGCCACGGGACGACTCGAGGAAGCGCGACAAGCCTACTCGCGCGCACTCCGGATCGCACGCGATGCCGACGACCGCGAGAACATCGGCTGGGTGCTCGGATTGATCGGGCAGTTCGCGTTGCTCACCGGTGAGGTCGTATCCGAAGAGTTCGGCGACGCCCGCACCTGCGCGATCGAATCGCTGCGAATCGCCGAGGAGCTCGACAGCCCGTTCTCACGGGTGACTTCCCTGAGCGGGCTGGGCTCCGCCCGCCTGGCCGCGGCGGAGTACGAAGCGGCCGAGCGCTGCTTCGGCGATGCGATCGACGTCGCGCGCGACCAGCACCTCGGTCTCGAATTCGAGGGCTGGTTGCTCGCGAATCGCGCCCACGCCCAACGCAAGCTCGGGAGCTTCGATGCCGCCGTGATCTCCGCCGAGGAAGCCGTCACGCTCACGAATGGGCGCGGTGAACGCGTCTGGGAAATCGCCGCGCAGATCCAGCTGGCCGAGTCCCGAATCACACGCGACGGCTCGCGAGCGCGTGCGGCCGCCGACACCGCGCTCGCTCGCGCCGAAACACTCGTTCGCGACACCGGTGCCGGCGCCTACGCGCCGCTCGTCGACCTGTCCCGGGCGAACGTCGCTCACCGCTGCGGCGAACCCGAAGCCCGCGTGCGCCAGCTGAAAGCCGCACACGCGGGCTTCCTCGCGACCGGTGCGATCGCCCGGGCGCGGGACGTCGAAGCGACGCTCGCGTCCCTCTGAAGCCCGCCGGCCCACCGCGCAACTCAGGCGTCGGTCGCCGAACCTCGACCGCGGCGGTCCGCTCCGAGCAGACGGTCGAGGAAGCCGCGCTGGGGATCGCCCGCCTGCTTCGCCAGCAGGAACTCGATTCCCGCCTCGACGGCTTCGCGAACCTGCTCGCGCACCGCGAACACGGCCGCCGCATCGTCCGACCTTCCTTCCAGGTGCGCCGTCTCGATCGGCTCGCCGAAGTGGAAGTAGAAGCGCTCGGGCCGCGGCAGCGGCGACAGCCCGATCCCGCGCAGCAATGGTGGAATCATGTCCTTGCCCGGATTCAAGCGTTCGATGATCGGGCGCAGCGGCGAGCGCAACAGGTCGTTGCCGTCGACCACGATGTCGAAGCAGTCGTCGGCCCCGACCGCGGCGAACGGCACGATGGCGTAGCGGTGCTCGGCCGCCATGCGCGCAAAACCGGCGCGCTGCTTCCACAACAACCGGTACTTCTCGCCCTTGCGCCGGAACACCTCGCGCCCGCCGCCGGGAAAGACGAGGATCGACTTTCCATCGCGCATCAGTTCGGCGCAGCTCTCCGGCGATCCGTCCACCACACCGAAGCTCGCGACGAGGTCGCGCCACAGCGGGATCTGGAAGTGCAGGTGATCCCCGAGCGGGTGGATCAGTACGCCGCACTCTTCGAGCAGCTCGAGGATCATCAGCGGAACGTCGAGCATGCCCATCAGCGTGTGGTTGCCGACGAAGAGCGCCGGGCGATCGCGCGGAACCCGCTCCAGGCCGAAGAAGATCGGAGCGGTGAGCCGCTTCCACGGCGCCATTCCCGCTCGCAAGATGTCGAGCTGGAGATCCGGAAGCGTGCCGGCCGCTCGCCGTGCGCCGGCTTCTTCCGGCGCTCCGTCCCCGCTCTCGGATCCTCGCGGTTCGTCCACCGCTCTTCCTCCCACGCCCGCGCCCGGCCCCGGCTCTGGCCGCCGACTCACGGGCCCGCTGCAACACGGCTCCGGCCCCGTCGACCACCCCGGACACTCCGGACACTCCGGCGGAAATCTCCGCGCTCGGACCGGGGACGGATCGGTACGAGCACCGCATTCTACCGAATCGGAGCGACAGCCTGCGCGGGGTCGCGTCCGCCGAGAGCGGCGGCGGATCTTCCGGAAGCTGCGCCTATACTGGGGCGAGGAGGCCCGTTCACCCGATCCGCGGCTCGCGTGAACCCGCGAAGCCGCGGCGCCGTCGTCGACAGGGGAGATTCGACCGTGAGACCTCGATTCCATCGTATCCTGGGCAGCGCGCTGCTGGCCGCCGCGTTGTCGGTCACACAGGTCGCCTGCGTGGCCTACACGCCCGTTCCCACCGGCCCGCGACCGCGCGATCGCGTCGTCGAGTCCTGCCACCAGGCGGTCCGCGCCCAGGTGAGCGATCGCTTCGGAGGCATCCACCGCGTCGGCTTCGACTCCCCCGAGAGCTACTACATCTCCAGCTCCCGCCAGGGCGTACGCGGCGGCGCCGTGATCGGCGCCGGAGGCGAGCACGCTCGCATCCACTACGACTGCTCGGTGAACATCCAATCGGGCAGGGTCGTCAGCGTCGAACACCGCCTGATCGACGCGGGCCGGCGCAACAGCGAGTGGTCCGTCGGCACCTGCCAGGACCGGATTCGCCGCGATCTGGCGGCGGCGAACCGGCGCGGCGCCAAGCTCGATTTCGAAGCGGCTGAGACCTGGTTCATCTCGCTCGACCGGGAGGGCGTACGGGGCAACGCCAAGCTCGGAGCCGGCAAGCACCGCGAGAAGATCCGCTACGAATGCGAGCTGGACATCCGCCGGGGCCGGATCGACTCCGCGCACTACCTCCCCGTCGTGAAGCCGCCGATGACGGACAGGGACACGCTGCAGCTCTGCCACGCGAGGATCACCGACGATGTGAAGGACGATCGCGGGCGCGGCACGAAGGTTTTCTTTGCGGAGAACAACACCTACTCCATCTCGCGCTTCGAAAAGGGCGTACAGGGCAACGCAACGCTGAAGTCGGGAAACGATCGGGATTCCATCGACTATGAGTGCAGGGTGAACACGAGCAGCGAGCGCGTGACCGACGCCCACTATCGCGTGCTCGAGAGGCCGCTGCCCGCGCGGAAGCGCGTCGTCGAGCTGTGTCAGATGGTGACGCGCGAGATGGCGGCGGCCGATCACGGCCGTCGCGCGAAGCTGGACTTCGACGACGCGGAGACGTTTGCGGTCTCGGAGCGCGAGATGGGCGTGCGCGGCAGCGGCGGACTGCGGGTGGGCGGCGACCGCGATCCGATCCGTTACAGCTGCAATGTAGACCTCCGCAAGCTGAAGGTGACCGACGCGCGCTACCGCGCCGTCGAACAACCCCCCCAGTCGACCCGGCGAACGGTGGACATGTGCCACGCGGAGCTGCGCGAACAGATTTCGTCGGACCGGGACGGGCCCGTGGCGCTGAAGTTCGCGACGTCGGAGACCTACTTCGTCTCCAACGCGGTCGAAGGCGTGCGCGGCGAGGGCGTCGTCCAGACCGGCCGCCGCGATCGCGACGCCATCCGCTACGAATGCGAGGTGAACATCCGCCGCGGCAGCGTCAAGGAAGCCCGTTACCGTTATCGCTAGGTTCGAGGAAGATCATCGTCGTCGATTGGAGTCGGGTCGGCCCCATCGAAACGAGCATTTCCGCGGACGAATGTCCGCGGGGGAAGCACGCCCGACGGACCCGCCCGCTCGAAAGATGCCTGACGGGCCCGGCTTGCCGCTCCACGCTAACCTCCGCGCCTCGGAGGTCGCTCTGTGAAACGGCTGCTCGCCCGCATATTCCTGAAACTCACCGGTTGGACCGCGCAGGGTGGACCGCCGATCCCTCGGCGCTACGTCCTGATCGCAGCGCCTCACACCTCCAATTGGGATCTTCCGTTCCTGTTGGCCTTTGCCTGGCTCTACGGCATCCACATCTCGTGGATGGGCAAGCGGCAGCTCTTCGCGCCTCCGATCGGTTGGATCGCGCGCGCGCTGGGCGGCATTCCGGTGCAACGCCACAAGAGCAGCGACATGGTCGCGCAGATGGCCCGGGTGATCGACGAATCCAAATCGATCTGCCTGGTCGTGCCCGCCGAGGGAACGCGCAGCTACGTCCCGTACTGGAAGTCGGGCTTCTACCACATCGCCCGCACCGCCGAGGTACCGATCGTGCTGAGCTTCCTCGACTACTCGCGACGCGTGGGCGGCTTCGGCCCGGCGATCGTGCCGACCGGCGACATCTCCAGCGACATGGAAGAAATCCGCAACTTCTATGCGGACAAGCAGGGCAAGTACCCGGAGCTCTTCGGCGCCGTCCGCCTCAAGGAAGAGATGTAACAGCGCGCCGCCTGCTGCACGGCGCCGTCACGTCGCGCCGTTTCGCGAACACCCGGCCACTCCATGACCGCACGCTACTCGCCGTAGCCTCCGCGCAGATCGATGCTGAAGCCGTGATCGCGCAGGTGGTCCTTCGCGATGGTCAGCTGCTGGATCTCGCTGGTGCCGCCGCCCACGGTCCACAGACGGATGTCGCGGAACAGCCGTTCCGGTGGAAACTCCCGCATATAGCCCGAACCACCCATCACCTGCATGGCATCGAGCGCGACTTCGCAGGCCGCCTCGCTCGCATACCACTTGGCCGCACTCACCTCCCGCTCGCTCCCCTTGCCCTGCTGTTGCAGCCAGATCAACTTGAAGACCAGGTTCCGGACGTTCTCCCGGGCGACCACCATCTTGGCGAGTTTCTGCTGGATCAGCTGGTACGAGGCGATCGGCCGACCGAATTGCTTTCGCTCGATGGCGAACCGCGTGGCCTCGTCCAGACAGCGCTCGATCACTCCGAGGCACATGGCGACGACGGCCGCGCGTTCGGTCGCGAGCGTCTCCTCCGCATGCTCGCGCGCCGGCGCGTCGGGATCCCCGAGCAGGTGTGAACGCGGCACCCGGACCTCGTTCAGGAAGATCTCGCCCGTGGGCGAGGCGTGCATGCCGAACTTCTCCATCGGCGGCCCCGTCTCGAGCCCGGCTCGGCCGCGCTCGACCACCACCGGGAAGATCCGTCGCTTGTCCCGCTCCCCGGCGGGCTCGCCCGCCGCTTCGAAGCGCGCGTAGATCAGGAAGAAGTCGGCGATGGGTGCGTTGGAGATGAATGTCTTGCTGCCGTTCAGCACCACCTCGTCGCCCTGCTCGCGCACGCAGGTCTGCATCGCAAAGGCATCCGATCCGGAGCCCACTTCCGTGAGCCCCCAGCAACCGATCTTTTCCAGCGACAGGACCGGAACCGCGACTCGTTCGATGAGATCCGCATCACCGCGAGCCGCGATCGTCGCACCGCAGCCGAAATTCGCCACCAGCGACAGACACAATCCGGGGCTGACGCGCGCGACCTCCTTGGCGAAGATGGCCGACACCGCGGGATCTCCGAGCAGGCCGGCGGCCCCCCGCTCGCCGTGCGAGCCGCGCTTCCCATCGCGAAGCTTCCGGGCCTTCTCGCGCAACGGCCCTCCGACCAACTCGTCCAGCTGGAAGGTCGCCGAGAGTTTCCGCAGCGGCTCGAAGGGCGAGACCTCCCCCCGCTCGAGCGCCGCGCACAAGGGCTCGATCTCCTCGCGGCAGAACTTGCGCAGGCTGGACTCGATGACTTCGTGAGTATCGCTGAATTCGAACATGCGATGCGTTCTCCCAACTCGATGGCTCGACGGCGAACCGGTCGGTCGTGCGGATCCTCAGTGCGAACCGCCTTCGATCCGGAGGAGAGTTCCGGTCGAAGGCCCTCTTCTGCGCATCGATCGCTTCTGCGACGTCGCGGAGGGTGTCCTTCCGGTGTCGAAGCTCTCGCGCCTCACCACTTTTCTCCGAAAGGCCGGAGGTCGAGCTCGAACGTCCAGGCATCCCGGCTCTGTCGGTGCAGGTTCCAATACGCCTCGCCGATCGATTCCGGCTTCATCAGTGAATCGGCCGGCAACCGGTCCGCTGCGACGCCGTGCTCCTTCAAGCGCTCGCGGATGAAGGCCGTGTCGACGGCGGAATCGATCACCAGGTGTGCGACGTGGATGTTCTGCGGGCCGAGCTCGCGCGCCATCGCTTGCGCGAGCGCGCGCAAGCCGAATTTCGCACTCGCAAACGCGGCATAGCCCTTGCCGCCGCGCATGCTCGCGGTGGCGCCCGTGAAGAAGATCGAGCCCCGCTGTCGCGGCAGCATGTATCGGGCAGCCTCGCGGCCGGTCAAGAAGCCGGCGAAGCAGGCCATCTCCCAGACCTTGCGAAAGACCCGCGACGTGGTTTCGAGCAGCGGAAATTCGACGTTGGCGCCGACATTGAAGATCACCGCGTCGAGCGCCCCGATGCGGCGCTCGATCTCCGCGAACACCTGCTCGACATTCTCTTCGATTCGCGCGTCCAGGCTGAAGGCATGGGCCTCACCACCCGCGGCAGTGATCTCGTCGACCAGGAGTTGGAGCTTGTCGCCGTTGCGCCGGCCCATGCACACCGCATGGCCCTCACGCGCGAAGCGCTTGGCGATCTCGGCGCCGATGAAGTCACCGGCACCCACGACGAGCGCGACCCGCTTCTGCGACTCCGACATCGATTTCTCCTACCGCGTCCCCGCCACCCATGCGATCGCGGAATCCCGCGCCACGGAAGCCGCGTTGCTACCACAGCGAGCCGCGCGTGCAGCATAGCCTGCCGCCGCCGTGCGGGTGCGCGTGCGACTCGGCCGAATCGGTCGGTTCTGCCGCCCGCTCGCAATGCGAACGGGCGCCCGGCTCTCGTCCGGCGCACCCGGCTCGCATCGAGCGGCAACGCAGTGGTATTCCTTCCCCATGCGTGCGCCCCTGTGCTCCGCCGACCCCGGCGAAATCTTCACCCGGGAAGTGATCGAGAATCCCCACCCCTTCTACGCGCGCGTACGCAGTGAGCACCCCGTTTCGCGGATCGGCGAGTCGGGTGTCCACCTGGTCGCGAGCTGGGCGTCGATCGACGAGGCCCTGCGCCGCGACGACGACTTCTCCGCCAATTTGACGGGGGTGCTGGTGCGCGGCGAAGACGGGCTTCCGGCGATCTTCGAGTTCGGCGACGGCGCCAGTCAGGTGATCGCCACCGCGGACGAACCGCACCACGCGGTCCACCGCGCACTCGCACAGCCGCGCCTCACGCCGCGGCGAATCCACGCCCTCGAACCGAGAATGCGCGCCTGGACGCGCGAAGCCCTGGCGCCGTGGTTGGCGGCGGGCGGCGGCGACTTCGTTCCCGTCGGCGAGACCGTCCCGGCGCGCAGCATCGCGCACCTGCTCGGGCTTCCGGATCGCGACGTCCAGCGCTATCGCACCTGGGCGATGATGGGCGGCGACATGCTCGCCGGCTCCGTCCGCGTGGAGCAGCTGACGGGCTTCGCGCGCGAGACCGGCCGACTGGTCGAGTACCTCCGCGAGCACCTCGGCGCGGCCCTCGCGGCGCCCGAGCGCGGACCCGACACGCCGCTGCTGCACGCGCTCGCCTGCGGCATTCGCGACGGGAAGATCGGAATCGAAGCGGCGCTCGGCATCGGGGTGATCCTGTTCGGCGCGGGCGGAGAATCCACCAGCGGCCTGATCGGATCCGCGG